>Ga0222718_10000381_pt1 | contig 47223 bp, 43 predicted proteins | sample C33_27DmetaG_FD_165045 | JGI IMG/M metagenome (GOLD analysis project Ga0222718, IMG submission 165045) | Estuarine water microbial communities from San Francisco Bay, California, United States - C33_27D | ecosystem: Environmental > Aquatic > Marine > Unclassified | place: USA: California...
CGACACTGATGAGGATGCCGAAGCGCAGCGGCTCGACGTCAACCGCCGCCGGGTTGCTCGATTTCTGCGCATGCCCCGCGAGCTGACCGACGATGAGGCCGACGAGCTTCTTGCGTCCCCGCAGGGCCAGGGGATTGCTCAGATGACGCACTACACCGCCGCTGGGTCACCAGCGCTGGTGAAGCGGTATCTCAACAACTTCGCCAAGGAAGCCGATGTTGACGAACTCATCACGGTGCATCCGTCCCAGAAGCTGGATCAGCGTCTTCGTTCGATCGACCTCACCGCCGACGTCTTCGGCTACCCCGGTGGCGTATAGTCTGCGCCCAGCAACCGTTCTGGGGAGGACGTCCAAATGAAGATCGTGGTCGATTTCGATCTGTGCGAAAGCAACGCCATCTGCATGCAGATTGCGCCCGATGTGTTCGAAGTCCGCGATGACGACTTCCTCTACATCTTGAACGAGAACCCCGATGAGAGCGACCGCGGTCGCATGGAAGAGTGTGTCCAGCGCTGCCCCAAGCAGGCGATTTCGATTGAGGACTGAGCCATAGGCTCGATGAATCGGAAATCGATCCACGTTGTTGGCGCGTCGCTTGCTGGGATCCGCGCTGCGGAAGCGCTTCGGCGTCGCGGATTCAGCAACCGCATCGTCTTGATCGGTGACGAGCCACATCTTCCCTACGACCGGCCGCCTCTGTCGAAGCAGGTGTTGGCAGGAAGCTGGGACGCTGACCGTATTCAGCTGACGAAGCCAGAAAAACTTGAAGACCTCGACCTCGATCTCCGGCTTGGCGTTCGCGCCACCGGATTCGATCTCGACAGCCGCACGTTGGCCACCAGCAACGGTGACGAGGTAGTCGACGGTCTGCTTATCGCCACCGGTGCTCGCTGCCGAACGCTGCCCGGCACCGAAGGCATGGGTGGCGTACACGTGTTGCGCGACCTCGACCAAGCCATGGCGCTGCGAGCAGCGCTCGACGCAGAACCTGAACGGGTTGTTGTGGTCGGCGCCGGGTTCATCGGTGCCGAGGTCGCCGCCACCTGCCGCGAGCGATCGGTTGAGGTGACGATGGTCGAGGCCCTGAACACTCCACTTGCCCGAGTCCTCGGCGATCAGGTGGGAGAGATCTGTGCCGAGATCCATCGTCAGCACGGTGTCGATCTGCGAACCAACGTCGGTGTTGCACGAGTGGAGGCCGACAGTGAAGGCCGGGTTGCCAACGTCGTACTGACCGACGGCGCCGAGGTCGCTGCTGACGTCGTGGTCGTTGGCATTGGGGTCGTTCCGAACACCGAGTGGCTTGAAGGTTCCGGCCTCACTATCGACAACGGTGTCTTGTGTGATGGCACCATGCTCGCCGGCCCGGGTGTCACCGCAGCCGGCGACGTCGCCCGCTGGCCCAACCACCGATTCGACGAAGTGATGCGCGTCGAGCACTGGGACAACGCGATCGAGCAGGGTGTCCATGCAGCCGAGCGCCTTCTCACCGATGAGGTCGACGCGCGACCCTTCACCCCAGTGCCGTGGTTTTGGTCCGATCAGTACGACCGCAAGATCCAACTCGCCGGTCGAATCCGGCCCGATGACGATGTGGAGGTTGTCACCGGCACCCTCGAAGCGCATCGGTTCGCTGCGCTCTACGGTCGGAAGGGGAAGCTCGTCGGCGTACTCGGATTCAACCGTCCACGTCATGTCATGCAGTACAAAACGATGATCGAAGACGGGATCAGCTTTGCTGACGCCATCGCCGCCGGGGTCTGATTCCCGGTGACCGTAGCGGCGGACTTCCTGCTTGGTCTGGCTCTTGTTGCCGCGCTTATCGACTGGTGGGGTGTTGCGCGCCACCGGGTGAGTGTCGAGTTCATTGCCAAGCCGTTGGTCGATATCGCACTGATCGGAACTGCGCTCGCAATCGACACGCCGCAAGACGTGACCCGTGGACTCATTGTTGCGGCGTTGGGAGCGGCACTCGTGGGCGATGTCGTGCTCTCGACCCCCGACGCCCGGTTCGAAGCCGGGATTCTCGCGACGGTCGTTTCGCACGTGCTCTTCGCTGCCTCTCTCGTCGAGGAAGTCGAGCTGGCTACGGCTGTCGTTGCTGTGCTGCTCTATGTCGGGATTGGGATCGGGGCGGCACCGCAGATCATCGACGGTGCCCGTAGACAGCATCCGGCGATCGGGGTGTTGGTAGCAGGTGCGCTCTTCACCGCCGGTTTGCTCGGTATTTTTGCAGCCGGGACCGGTGTTCTGGTCGCAGCGATCGGCGGTGGGTTCTTCTTTGCATCCACCGCATTGGTCACGTGGAACCGGTTCGTCGCCCCGGCACCGGGAGGCAATGCTCTGGTGCACGCCACCGACCATCTCGGCCAGGTGGGGTTGGTGTTGTGGCTCGCCACCTGACGCTTTCGCTCGCGCTGCTGGCGGGTACGGTTGCGTGTTCGGAGCAGATCCCTGAACTGCGACGTGCCGACGTCGAAGCGGCTGTCGGCGACGCGTCCAGTGATCTCGAACTCGTCGATATCGGGTGCCCCGACGTCGACGAGTTGGGCCCTATCCCCGAAGGTGATTTCGTGCCGATCGTCTGCACCGGGTTGCTGGGCGGAGACGAAGTCATACTCGATGCCGTGCTCATCCGCGCCGGTGCCGAGTCGGTGGAGGTGACCGTCGCGGTCAGCACGCCAATCCTGGATGTGTCGACCGTTGAGGTCGACGCGGCTGCCCGGCTTGATGCCGACCTCGGCGGCTCGCCAATGGTGCGTTGCGCGCAATCATGGGTCGTGGTCAGGGTGGGACGTGAGATCAGTTGTCGGGTGACAGCCGAAGGTGGTACGGCTGGTCCGGTCGATCAACCGGCAGTGGTAAGGATCCTCGATGTTGACGGGGGCTGGGAACTCGACCTGACCCCGTAGCCCCCCGGCGATCAGCCCTGAGCCGCTTGTCATCCGGGTCAGGAAGCGTTTGGCCGTTCATGGGGTGCAACGCAGGGTCGGTTCGGCGAGGGATCGATCGCGACGGTTGTCGGGGTTGCCCCCACCCGCCAACTGATACTTCGGGTCATGCACTGCGACGGTCTGCACGCCCCGGGCCGGGTGCTCGACAGCGACCGTTCACCCTCAGGACCTCCGAGCACGGGCACGTGAGACGTCCAGGAGAAGCACGGGAGTGGTGGTCAGCAAGGTCCGAGAGACGGATCGAACCCCCGGACGCAAGCGGTTCGGCCAGCGCCGGTCCGTGAAACGGTTTCCACAGGGCCCCGCTATCCTTGCATCGTCCCCGCAGAGGGGAACCGCGGTTCTGCTCGCACAGCGGCACGGACGGCCGGGTAAAAAACCCAACGAAAGACACGAACGAATATGGCAGTAAATCTGCGTGACAAGAACGAAACCATCGCCGACATGGCGAAGGCCTTCGATCTCGCCGAAAACGACACCGGCTCACCGGAGATCCAGGTTGCGCTCCTCTCGGAGCGAATCAACCATCTCACCGAGCACATGAAGGTCCACAAGAAGGACTTCCACACCCAGCGTGGCCTGCTCATGCTGGTCGGCCGGCGTCGTCGGCTCCTGGACTACATCCGGGACAATGACGTCGAGCGCTACCGCGCGGTGATCACACACCTCGGTCTGCGTCGCTGAAAAGATGTCAGGGCGGTCCGCCGGGCCGCCCTCTCGGTTTCCTCCGGATTACTCCCGCGGAAGCCCGACGAATCCCAGTAGCAGGAACGTCCTGCGAACAACCGAACACATGGCAGTTGGTGCTTAGTCGTGAATTTCTGAGAGATCTCAGCAGTTCACGACTGGGAACTGGCGGTCGTGTGTCCGTCCCAAGGAACACAACACATGACTGAAACCATTTCCGTCACCGGCGGGTTCAGCCGCGGTGAGGGCAAGGACGCGACCTTTGAGGTTGGCAAATTTGCGCCCCTCGCTGGCGGTTCGATTACCGCCCGTATGGGCGACACTGTCGTCCTCGTCACCGCCACGGGTGCCAAGTCGCCCCGCGACGGCGCCGATTTCTTCCCGCTGACCGTCGACATCGAAGAGCGCATGTATGCCGCCGGCAGAATCCCTGGCTCGTTCTTCCGTCGTGAAGCTCGCGCCGGCGAGCAGGCGATCTTGACCTGCCGCCTCATTGACCGCCCGCTGCGTCCGGCCTTCCCTGATGGCTTCCGCAACGAGGTCCATGTCGTCGGCACCGTCCTCGGCGCTGACCAAGAGAACCCCTACGACATCCTTGCGTTGAATGCTGCGTCGCTCGCTCTGTGTGCGTCACCGGTCCCCTTCGATGGGCCGATCGGTGGCGTTCGGATGAGCTGGTCATCCGACGGTGAGTGGGTTCCCTTCCCGACTTACGAGGAGTCCGAGCAGTCGGCCTTCGACATGGTTGTCGCCGGCCGTCTCGACGGTGACGACGTCGCCGTGATGATGGTCGAAGCCGGTGGTACAGCGAACAGCTGGCAGCTTTACGAGTCCGGCACGCCGAAGGTTGACGAGGACGTCCTCGCCGGTGGTCTCGAGGCGTGCAAGGTCTGGATCCGTGAGATGATCGAACTCCAGCAGGAGTGCCTCGAGAAGCTCGGTGATATCGAGAAGATGGAGGTGCCGCTGTCGATCGACTACACCGACGACGTCTACGCTGCCGTCGAGGCCGCCGGTACCGAGCGCATCGCCGCCACCCAGATGATCGCCGACAAGACCGAGCGTCAAAACGCCGAGGCCGAGATGTCCGCCGCGCTGATCGCAGAACTCGAAGGTCAGTTCGCCGACAACGCCGATGCTGTCAAGCAGATCAAGGCTGCTGCTCGTTCGGTGATGAAGAAGGTCGTGCGAAAGCGGATCGTCGAGGAAGGGATCCGTATCGACGGCCGCAAGCCGGCTGACCTGCGCGCCGTGTCCTCCGAAGTGGGCGTCATCCCGACAGCGCACGGCTCCGGCCTCTTCCAGCGTGGCGAGACCCAGGTGCTCAACATCACGACGCTCGGCATGGGCCGGAGCGACATGATGATCGATGACCTTTCGCCGACCGACAAGAAGCGGTACTTCCACCACTACAACTTCCCGCCCTTCTCCACCGGCGAGACCGGCTTCATGCGCGGTCCGAAGCGTCGCGAGATCGGCCACGGTGCGCTCGCCGAGCGTGCGGTCTTCCCCGTCGTTCCGAGCTACGAGGAATGGCCCTACACCGTCCGCACCGTCTCTGAGGTCATGGCATCGAATGGCTCATCATCGATGGGTTCGGTCTGTGGCTCGACCTTGTCGCTCATGGACGCCGGTGTTCCGATCAAGGCGCCGGTCGCCGGCATCGCTATGGGCCTCGTGCATGCCGAAGGCGAGTACGTGACGCTCACCGACATCCTCGGTGCCGAAGACGCCTTTGGCGACATGGACTTCAAAGTTGCTGGCACCACCGACTTCGTCACTGCACTCCAGCTCGACACGAAGATCGCCGGTATCCCCGCCAACGTGCTGGCCGGTGCGCTCGCCCAAGCCCGCGAGGCTCGGCTCGACATCCTCGACGTCATGCTCGAGGCCATCCCCGAGCCGCGCGAGGAAGTGCGCGACACCGCGCCGAAGATCGTCAGCTTCGAGATTCCCATCGACAAGATCGGTGAAGTCATCGGCCCCAAGGGCAAGGTCATCAACACCATCCAGGCAGAGACCGGTGCCGACATCTCTGTCGACGACGACGGCATGGTCGGCATCGTCGCCATCGCCAGCACCGACAACGGCGCTGTGGCCGAGGCCAAACGTCAGATCGAGCTGATCCTCGACCCACCGACCGCTGAAGTCGGTGCCGAGTATGCCGGTCGGGTCGTGAATATCACCAAGTTCGGTGCGTTCGTGAACATCCTTCCCGGCCGCGATGGCCTGCTCCACATCTCGAAGATTGGCGGCAGCAGGCGCATCGAGCGGGTCGAGGACGTGCTCGAGCTTGGGCAGGAAGTCCAGGTCGTTGTCGAGGATGTCGATCCGAACGGAAAGATCTCGCTCAAACCGGTCGGCGATGGTCCCGAGACCACGGGTGGTGACGCTTCGGATTCCGCTCCGAGCGGCTCGTCGGACGAGGCCGCAGAAGACTCCGGTGATCGGGTCACCGTCTCGTTCGATGCTTCCTTCGACGAAGATCTCGCATCGGAGTTCGGTGACCTGGGTCCCGAGTCACCTCGCCGCTCCGGTGGCGGCGGTGGCCGTGGTCGTGGAGGCCGCGGTCGTCGGTGATCGACGGACCAATCGTTGACTGAACACCCATCGCGCGTGGTCGGGTCGTCGTCCCTGGAGGACGGCGACTCGGTCCGCGTCAGTCGGCTTGACGGCGGCCTCCGCGTGGTTACCGAGGTGCTACCTCGCTCGCGGTCGGTGGCAATTGGCGTCTGGGTCGGCGTCGGCAATCGCGACGAACCGGCGGAACTCGCAGGCGTGTCGCATTTCCTCGAGCACCTGCTCTTCAAGGGCAGCTCGTCGCGATCGGCTCAGGAAATCGCTGAAGGCATCGACGCTGTCGGTGGTGACCTCAACGCGTTCACCTCCAAGGAGTACACGGCCTTTCACGCTCGGATCCCCGAGTGGGATCTCGACTTCGGGCTCGACACCCTGCTCGACGTGCTCGTCGACCCGGGGTTCACTGCCGACGACCTCGACGCCGAACGGCAGGTCATCCTCGAAGAGTTGTCGTGGAGCGCCGACACGCCCGATGACGTTGTGCACTCGGTTCTCGCAGAATGCCTTTTCCCGGACCATTCACTCGGTTGGGAGGTGCTTGGTACCCAGGGATCGATTCGGGCCATGACTGTTGACGACGTGCGTACCTTTCACGACCAGTGGTATCGCAGGCCCAACATCGTGGTCGCCGTGGTCGGCCCGGTCGAGCACGACGAGATTGTGGCCCGAGTCGATGTGGCACTGGCCGGACGCAGTGGGGGAGGAGCTCCAGCGCGGATCGCTCCGCTCGACGCTGTGGTGTCCGATTCCAGCACGTACCGTTCGATCGAACAGGCCCACTTCGCCAAGGGATGGCGCTCACCCGGCCTGCACAGCCCCGACCGTTACACGCTTGCTGTCGCTGCGCAGCTGCTCGGCGGCGGTTGGTCGAGTCGTTTGTTCCGAGAGATCCGCGAAAAGCGCGGTCTCAGCTACTCGGTCTTCGCCTCGGCTACTTCGTTCGTCGACTCCGGGACTTTCTCGGTGTACGCCGCTACTGCGCCCGAACGTCTGACCGAACTCCGTTTTGTGATCGATGAGCAACTTGCTGAGCTCGCCGTTGACGGACCGGGTGAACGCGAGCTCGAGGTCGCTCGCGGCGGATTCGAAGGTGCAACGGTCCTTGGTCTTGAAGACACTGGCAGCCGGATGGCTCGGCTCGCGACCAACCTCTTGATCCGCGACCGAATCGTGGGTGTCGACGAATACCTTGACGCCGTACGTGCCGTTAGCGCAGGTGATGTGCAGCGAGTGATCGGCGACGTGCTCGCTGGCCCGTCGGCGGTGAGCGTCGTAGCTCCGGGCTGAGTATCGCAGCGTTGCCCGTCAGAGGCCTGGCTGGAAGACCATCAGGTAGAGCTGGACGAGGAACAGCAGCGTGATGAGGCCGCCGGCGGTGGCGAGTTTCTTCTCGGCCGTCTGGTCACCGGCCTGACCGGCCTGCCCGATCGCTTTCTCGGACGGCAAGATGGCACCGTGGAGCAGGCCGTTCATGACGATCCACACGATGATCGCAGCGACGAGCCATCCCTGGCTGAGCTTGAATACGTCCTCACTCAGGCCGGCGACACCAAAACCCAGCAGACCGCACAGGACGAGCGCCGAGCCGTAGATCTTCATGCCGTATGACGCCATGTAACCGACGACGGTCGAGCGGCCGTCGAAACCGGCTCGTTCCATCTTGCCTTGAAGCACCGGATGTGTGAACGCTGGAGCGAACGCCACCACACCAGTCAGGATGTGGAGAATGAGCAGGATGTTGTACGACGTGTCACCTATGGCTGCAAACATGACGCCGACGGTAGTGGATGGGGTCGCCGAAGGGCGGGTCTTGGCGCCTAACCTGCGGGCATGATCCGAGTTGGAGTGGTCGGTGCCGCCGGCCGAATGGGCCAAGAAGTGTGCCGAACGATCGAGGACCATGAGGGCATCGAACTGGTCGCAGAGATCGACCAAGGTGACTCACTCGAGCTGCTGACCGAGAACGGAGCCGATGTCGTCGTTGACTTCACCGTCCTCGACGTTGCTCGGGAGACCCTGGCATTCGCTGCGGCGAACAGCATCCACGCCGTTGTCGGTACGACCGGGTTCAGCGACGACGATCTCGATGACGTTCGAGCCCGGTTCACATCGAGTAACGCACTCATTGCGCCGAACTTCGCCATCGGTGCGGTGTTGATGATCCGTATGGCTGAGCTCGCTGCCCCGCATTTCGAGACGGCGGAGATCATCGAATTTCATCATCACGACAAGCGTGACGCGCCGTCCGGCACGGCGACGCACACGGCCGAGCGAATGGCGGCGGCATCGGCCGTATGGGCTGCGGATCCAACCACGCACGAGGTGTATCCCGGCGCCCGGGGCGGTGCCGGTCCAGCCGGTATCCGCGTGCACAGCGTCCGAATGGCCGGCGCGGTCGCCAATCAGGAGATCCTTCTCGGAGCGATGGGGCAAACGCTTACCATTCGTCACGACACCACCGATCGCACCTCGTTCATGCCCGGTGTTCTTGCGGGCGTGAAGCGCGTCGCAGACTTCCCCGGCGTCACCGTCGGGCTTGACGTCTACCTCGGTCTCTGACCGATCTCCTGTGCGATCACTGCTGACGCCGAAATGGGTGCTGTCCCACCTTTTCGCTGTGTCGATGGTCGTGGTGATGGTTGGTCTGGGGCTCTGGCAACTCGATCGACTCGAGGTACGCAAGGCTGACAACGAGCAGATCCGAGCCGCGTCCGAGGCGCCATCTCGGAGGATCGAAGACCTGCTCGACGAACCCGACATCCTCGATCACACCGCAGTCACGCTCACGGGCGTCTACCGCACCGATCTGAGCTTCCTCGTCGCAAATCGCACCTTCGACACCCGACCGGGGAGTTGGCTCGCAACGCCGGTCGAGCTCGCTGACGGCCGCCTTGCAGTCGTCAGCCGGGGTTGGATTCCGCGCAGCGTCGTGGCGGCCGATGCGGTAGCGACGATCAGTTCGCCAACCGGAGATGTCGTGATTTCCGGCCGCTTGTTCGACAGCGTCGACGGGGGCCGGATCGGCGAAGGCCGTGCACCACTTCCTGAGATCAGTCGTATCGAACTCGACGTCGTCTCGGAGTTGTTGGGCGTCGACGTCGTCGGACGGTGGGTTCAGCTCGAATCCCAGGACCCACCACGGAGCGATCTACCGGTGCCGGTCCCACCGCCAATCCTCGATGACGGGCCGCACTTGTCGTACGCGTTCCAGTGGTTTTTCTTCTCGGCCAGTGGGGCTCTGACCTACCTGTACATCCTGCGACGACGACTTCGCGAGGCGCCCGACGGCGCCTAACGAGCTCGTCAACCCGAGATCGCTCGGTCGCGCCCGGATTCTTTCGCCTTATACAGCGAAATGTCAGCGCGATTCATCGCCTCGCTCCACGACTCCTCCGCCGGATCCCAAAGGGTCCATCCAACGCTGGCAGTGACATCGGCAGTAGTGACGACAGACCGGAGTCGCTGGATAAGGTCGTCGGCCATCGAAGAGTTCAGGCCCCTCGCCACCACGACGAACTCCTCGCCTCCCCAGCGACCGACCATATCGCTGGGTCGGATCGCCCCCGCGAGTGCCTCGGCCACCCGACAAAGAACAGCATCTCCACCCTCGTGCCCAAAGCTGTCGTTGATCGCCTTGAAGTGATCGATATCCAACAGCGCAACCACGGAGACGTGCCGGATTCGAGTCAGGCTGTCGAGATGTTGGTGGATCGAGCGCCGGTTTGCGAGGCCGGTGAGTGGATCGAGATTCGCGGCATCGATCAGTTCGATCTGTTCCCGGCTGGCGGCGAGAAAGTCTTCGCGTTCGCGGACCCACCATCCGACGATGATCAGCAGGCCGAGGTTCATTGCAACCATGAACGGCCCAAGGCGCCAGTCGTTCAAGGGATCGTCGATGAATACGGTCCGTCGGGAGCCGGCCAACGCAACCAGTCCGAGGGTCACGAGCCATGAGGTCCCGATCCCCAGTCCGACCCGCTTCTGATGCATCAAGAAGACGGCGATCAGCAGAGTCGGTATCTGGATAAGGGTGGCTACGACGGCGATGTAGGTGTCCGTGAGATCGGCCCCGTACCACGCGAACGACCATCGAAAGAGCACGACGGTCAACAGGGCATAGAGGAAGGAACGACGAACCCAATCGCTGGTGTGGCGCCAGGCGGCCAGAGCGATCAGCAACAAAGCGTTGTAGATGATCAGCACTCTGACCGACGAAGACGTCGTTTCTGCGGGGACCAGCAGTGCGAGCAGTGCCACGGACTCTGCCACCACCATGGTGACGAGGAGTGCTCGAGAACCAAGGTTCTGGAGGCCCCCGACACGCTCGTCGATAACTTGCTTGGCGTCGCGCGGCGGGGCCTCGCCAGTACTACTCATGGCCGTCGACGTTAGTCCGAGCTGGTTCGACGTGGCGCTGACTACTCGGTGTTTCGTCACCGTTCTGCGCCACCAAATCTCCACCGGAGACCGTCTAGGAGGTCGACTCGCGATCGCCTTATCGGCTGGGGGGCCGCAGCATCAGAACGGGAGTCTTCGCCAGGTATGCCTGGTACTCCGGGTCATCACCCCAACGCTTCAGGCCCCGACGTTCGATCAGCGGCACACCACTGACACGGGTGAGTAGCACGAACACGAACAGTGGCGAGATCAGGGTGGCGACCTGCCATCCGTCGAGTGCCGGGACCGCCAGGATGGCAATACCGAGCCACAGGGTGATCTCTCCGAAGTAATTCGGATGGCGAGACCACGCCCAAAGACCAGTGGCGATGAAGCGGCCATCGTTGGTCTTGTCAGCTTTGAAAGCCGACTTCTGCCGGTCGGCGGTCACCTCGATCACAAAGCCGACGACCCAGAGCATGAGGCCACCGACACCGACGATCCCGAGATCTTGCTTTGTGCCCGACGTCATCGCAGCGAGGGCAGCGCCGGCGGTGATCGTGACCCACAGGCCCTGCAATACCCAGACGCGCAAAAAGACGAGCGAATCGAGCTTCAGCGTGTCGAACCGGCCGTCTCCACCGTCGCGCGTGACCCGGCGGAACAAAAATGTGCCGAGGCGCCCAGCCCACAGACCGATCGCTGCGCCGAGAATCACTGTTCGGGCATCGAGGTCAGACGTCGTCGTGATTGCGATGACGATGACCGTCACATAGGTGATGCTGCCCGTGAGATCGAAGTAGTGCTCGGTGCGCTTCAGAAACGATGGAATGTAGACGGCCAGATTCACACCGAAGGCGACGATGACGAGCCAGACGAACGTAGGTAGGCCGCCGACCTCCTCCCCGCCGTCGCTACCCGCCGCTGCGATGGCGGCTCCCAGTGCGAGCGAGACGGCAACAGCGACGACAGAAGCGGCACGAGGAGACATGGTTGCAGCGTAGGCGCCGAAGCGTGAGGTGGCCCGATCGGAATCCGGACGCGAGACTCACCGCATGGCCGAACTTACGCAATCTGTCTCGATCGATAACGAGAGCGGCGTCGCCGTCATCACCGTTGACAATCCGCCGGTCAACGCCCTCAGCTGGCATGTCCGGCAGGGCATCTTCGACGGCCTCAACCAGGCGAGCGCCGACGGCGCGCAGGCGGTCGTGTTGATCTGTGCAGGTAGGACCTTCATCGCCGGCGCAGACATCAGTGAGTTCGGCGGCAGCGTCCCCGAGTCGGCCAGTCTCGCCGACGTCCAAGGTGTGATGGAAAACGCAGCGGTCCCGGTGATCGCCGCCATCCACGGCACCGCGCTCGGAGGTGGGCTTGAGGTTGCGTTAGCGGCGCACTATCGCGTCGGGCTTGCTTCATCGAAGTACGGCCTTCCCGAGGTCAACATCGGCTTGCTGCCTGGCGCCGGCGGGACCCAGCGGCTGCCCCGTCTGATCGGTGTGCCGAAGGCCCTTGAAGCGATGACGTCTGGGCGCCACATGCCGGCGGCAGAAGCAGCCTCCGACGGCTTGATTGACGAAATGATCGACGGTGACTGGGCCACCTTGCGAACAGCAGCCATTGCGTTCGCCGAGCGGGCTGTTGCCGACGGTCTGCCGCTGATGAAAGTCCGCGACCGCAACGACAAGGTCGATGGTGTTGATCCTCAGATATTCGCCGACTTCCGCGAGAAGATCGCCCGCAAGACCCGAGGTTTCCTCGCTCCCGAATACAACATCCGGTGCATCGAGGCGGCCGCGAGTTTGCCGTTCCACGAGGGGCTGAAGGTCGAGGCAGAGCTGTTCCGTGAGCTGATGACCGGCCCCCAGTCAGCCGCCCAGCGCTACTACTTCTTCGCCGAACGGGCCGCGAACAAGATTCCTGACATCGCAAAGGACACGCCGACCATCGACGTCCACAAGGCAGGTGTGCTCGGCGCCGGCACGATGGGTGGTGGCATCGCGATGAACTTCGCGAACGTCGGCATTCCGGTCACCATCGTCGAAGTCAACGACGAGGCGCTCGAGCGGGGGCTCGGGATTGTCCGCAAGAATTACGAGCGTTCTGCCAGCCGGGGCTCGATCCCGGCGGAGGCCGTCGATGAGCGAATGGCGCTGATCACCGGTTCCACCGACAAGCACGACTTCGCCGACTGCGACATCGTCATCGAGGCCGTGTTCGAAGACATGGAACTGAAGAAGACGATCTTTGCCGAACTCGACCAGATCTGTAAGCCCGGAGCGATCATGGCGTCGAACACCTCTGCACTCGACGTGAACGAGATTGCCTCCGCGACGACGCGGCCCGAGTGGGTGATCGGCATGCACTTCTTCTCACCTGCCAATGTGATGAAGCTCCTCGAGAACGTACGCGGTGACAAATCGAACGACACCGTCGTCGCGTCGACAATGGCGATCGGAAAGCAGATTGGCAAAGTGTGCGCCATGGTCGGCGTGTGCCGGGGGTTCGTCGGTAATCGCATGCTTGCCATGCGCGGCGCCGAGGCCGAGAAGATGCTGATGGAAGGTGCTACGCCCGCACAGATCGACAGCGTGCTCTATGAGTTCGGCTTCCCGATGGGTCCGTTCTCCATGAGCGATCTCGCCGGTCTCGACATCGGCTGGAAGGCCGAGAAGAGCACCTCGTCGACGATCCGTGAAGTCATGTGCGAGAGCGGTCGTCGTGGGCAGAAGAACGGTCGCGGTTACTACACATACGACCCCGAGACCCGAGCGGCTACGCCTGACCCCGACGTCGAGCAGATGATCCGCGATTTTGCGGAGGCCCGTGGCCACGAGCAGCGTGAGGTCACCGACCAGGAGATTCTCGAGCGCCTCCTGTACCCGATGGTCAACGAAGGCGCGAAAATCCTTGAGGAAGGCATCGCGATCCGCGGCAGCGACATCGACGTCGTGTGGGTGAACGGGTACGGCTGGCCGATGTATCGCGGGGGCCCGATGCACTGGGCCGATGCAGTTGGCCTCGGTGAGATCGTCGACAAGATCAAGGGCTATGACAATCGCCTCGGTGGTGCGCATTGGAAGCTCTCGCCGCTGCTCGAACGTCTGGCGACCGACGGTGGTTCACTCGCCGGTCATCAGCCCTGACGGTGAAGCGGCGCGGCAGCAGCTCCTTCCCGTGGCAGGCTTGAGCAATGACCGCTGCAATCGCCACATTCGGGCGGGTCCTGACCGCCATGGTCACCCCCTTCGCCGCCGACGGAAGCCTCGACCTCGACGGTGCACAGAAGCTGGCAAGGTGGCTCACCACCGAGGGGGGCAACGACGGGCTGATCATTGCCGGGACCACCGGCGAAAGCCCAAGCCTCACCCACGATGAGCAGATCGAGCTGATCGGCGCAGTCGCGGAAGCCATCGACGGCCCGGTCGTGGCGGGCGCCGGGAGCAACGACACGCGCGCAGCGGTCGAACTTACCGAGCGAGCTACCGCCGCGGGCGCAGCCGGGCTTCTGCACGTGACGCCGTACTACAACCGCCCATCGCAGGCCGGTTTATCCGATCATTTCCGTGCGTGTGCCGCTGCAACCGACATGCCGGTGCTGCTCTACGACATTAAGGGTCGTACGGGTCGCCCCATCGCGGTGGAGACGATGGTCGACCTCTTCGAGACGGTCGACAACATCATCGGCGTGAAGGATGCCAACGGCGATCCGGCCCAGACGGCGAAGCTCCTGTCGATCGCTCCTCCCGACACCGAGGTGTACAGCGGCGATGATGTGCTCACCCTTCCGCTCCTGTCGATCGGAGCCGTCGGCACGATCGGCGTCGCAACGCACTGGGTCGGAAACGAGATCCAGGATCTCATGAAGGCGTTCTTCAACGGCGAGGTCGACAAGGCGATCGAGATCAACCGCTCCTTGATCCCGAGCTATTCCTTCGAGACCGGCGAGGATGCTCCGAACCCGATTCCCACCAAGGCCATGCTGCGTCTGTTGGGCCTGCCCGGTGGGCCGACCCGCCCGCCGATGGGTCCCGAACCCGAATTTGTCGAGATCGAAGCGAAGGCCGTGCTGGCTGGGCTCGGCAAAGGCTGAGCCCGCATATGGCCGCACCGGTGACCATCACGTTCCTCGGCGGCCTCGGCGAGATCGGACGAAATTGTGCCGCCATCGAGACCGAGGGTCGGATCGTCGTACTCGACTGCGGCCAGATGTTCGGTGGTGACGACCTGCCGGGCGTCGACGCCGTGTTTCCTGACCTGACCTACTTGATCGAGAATGCGGATCGGGTCGAGGCATGTATCGCAACGCACGCCCACGAAGACCACATCGGCGCTCTGCCGTACCTGCTGTCGCACATGGCGATTCCCATCTATGGCTCGCCGTTCACACTCGGACTCGTCGATCACAAACTCCGCGAGCGTGGGCTGCAGAACCAAGCCGATCTCCGGCCGATCAGCGATGGCGATCGGCTCAATGTCGGGCCCTTCGACTGTGAGTTCTTGCCGGTCACCCACTCGATTCCATCCGGCAACATCACTGCATTCCACACCGAACAGGGTGTGATCTTGCACTCGAGCGATTTCAAGCTCGATCTCACCCCGGTGGATGGTCGCCGCACCGACTTGAGTCGGATCGGCGCGCTCGCCCACGATCCCGGCATTCGCCTGCTCTTGGCCGACTCGACGAACGCCGACAGCCCGGGAGCGTCGAAGTCAGAGACGGAGATCGGCCGAAACCTGGCAAGTCTCATCCGGAGTCAGGACGGACGGCGGGTAATCGTCGCTTCGTTCGCAAGTCACGTCCATCGCATCCAGCAGTTGGCCGACGCAGCGGTCGAGAGTGGTCGAATCCTTGTCACGCTCGGGTTGTCGATGCGTCGCAACGTCAAGCTCGCCCGCGACCTCGGCATCTTGCGGGTCCCGGACGCCAACATCCGCGACATCGACGATCTCGACGAGCTTGATCAGGCCAGGGCGCTCATCGTGTGCACCGGATCGCAGGGTGAGCCTCGTGCTGCGCTAACCCAGATGGCGATCGGTCGGAGCAAGTGGCTGCAGCTGGACGCGAACGACACGGTCATTTTCAGCTCACACCCGATCCCCGGCAACGAGACCGCCGTGGCATCGGTGCGAAACGGCCTCGCCCGCCACGGGGTTCGGGTATTCCACTCCGGAACGGTAGACGTACACACGAGCGGTCACGGCAAACAACAGGAACTTCAAACTCTTCACTCGGTGGCTGTTCCCGAATGGTTCGTACCCGTGCACGGTGAGTACGCGCACCTTGTAGCCCACCAGGAACTCGCTGTTCGGATGGGCATGCCCGACGAACGGGTCGTGCTGTGTGAGGACGGGGACCAGATCGTGCTGTCCGATGAGGGCATCGAGCATCTCGGGTCGATCGGAGGTGATCACCTCTACGTCGACGGCATGGTTGGTGATCTTGGAAGCACCGTTCTCGCCGAACGACGTACCCTCAGTGATGGCGGCTTCGTCGTGGTTGTGGTCCACCTCGACATGGAGCGGGGTGAGATCCTCGCCGGTCCCGACGTCATCTCACGCGGTTGGGTGGAAGTACCGGCGCTCGCTGGGCACGAGGCGGCGGTCGCCGACGCCGTCGAGGCCGATCTACTCGACGCGCTCGGGGACCCTGACGCCGATATCGAGCGGATGACCCAGATCGCACGTCGTGCCGCAGGTCGCACCGTCAACGACCGCACTCGCCGCCGTCCGATGATCGTGCCGGTCGTTCGCGAAGACTGAGCGCCATGGGCATGACGTCGTTGCGTGTGGTCGGCCCTGGTTGGGGCTATGCGATCGTCTTCGGCGCCCTCACCGTGCCTGCCGTCGTCAACGCAGCGGGCCCGGGCGAGGGGCTTGGTCGCGCGCTGTTCATCGGGGTCGGCGTCGTCGTGCTGCTGTTCGGCTGGTGGCGGCGAGGCGTGTGGTTCGCAAACGACAACAATCTCGTGGTGGTCAACTGGGTGAAGCGACAGGTGATCAAGGCTGAAGGAGCCCGACTCGAGATCAAACCACTTGGTCGGCACGATTGGACCGAGGATCTTGCCGACCCGCGTCGGGTGAAGACCCTCGCCCTCGTTGCCGCCGACGGTTCTCGCGTGCGGATACGGGTGGTCGATGGGGCTTCCGGCTATCGGATCCGGCGAGCGGTCGAAGCGATCCATTCGACTCTCGAAGCCGCCAATCACGCAGGATGAGGCGAGCGGCAAGTCCCAACATTCGTCGCGAGTTATCCACAGGGGTGCCCCGGTCGAGCAAGGTCGCTCAAGTAGCGTCGGGGGTACTGTGGCCACGCAACAACGCAAGAAACCTGCGGCCAAGAAGGCCGTGAAGAAATCCGCTGCGAAGCGCGTGAGCGCTGCCGCGTCGCGCGACGCGGTCGGTTCGGTAATGGCGAGCCACCGAGCTGACATGTGGGGGATCGGATTCATCCTGATCGGTCTCTTGGCCGGTGCCGCGACCTGGCTCGGATCTGCTGGGACCATCGGCGAGGTACTTGACGACGGCATGGCTCTGGTGCTCGGCGTGAGCCGATCGGTCGTTCCGATAGCGCTTGTCGCCAGTGGTGTGGCGCTCGTGCGTGGCGGCGATCCGGAAGCCGATGACGATGTCGAGCGGGTCGCTCGGCTCATGGTCGGTGGGATCTTTGTTGCGATGGCTACGACGGGCGTTCTGCACGTCGTGCGAGGCCGCCCTGGGATCGACGATCCGATTGAGGAGCTTGGTGCGGCCGGCGGTGGCCTCGGTTGGGCAGTGGGTGGCCCGCTGCACGCCGCAGCCGATGCTGCTGGAAGTTTGCTGGTGTTGGCCGCAATCGGTATTACTGGAGCGCTCGTCGTCACCGGTTCGTCGGCCCGAGCGTTCGGCGGAGGTGTGGGTCGAACGCTCGCTCCGATCGGCACGCTGTTCCGGCGAGCGATGGCGTCGCTCTTCCACGACCCGACGCAGGGCAACGACGCCGTGACCGAGCATCGACCGCTCGAGTCCGAGGTTCGGTCGGCACCCGAGCCCGAGCCCGAACCCGAGCCAGAGACCCAACCTGTTGCGCCCGAAGCGAAAAAGCAGCGGAAGAAGGCAGCACCTGTCGCCGAGGCAACCCAAGAGTCCCTGTCGCTGCCAGCCAACAACGGCAAATGGAAGCTCCCACCGATGTCGATCCTGTCGCGCAGTGAAGCGAAGGCGATCGATCAGAATCAGGTGGCCGAACGCGGCCGCCTGCTCCAGTTCACGCTCGACCAGTTCGGTGTGCCGACGACACCGCTCGACCCGGTCGTCGGCCCGACCGTCACCCGCTATGTGCTCGAGTTGGGTGAAGGCGTCAAGGTGTCGAAGCTCGAGAGCCTGCGCAAGGACATCGCGTATGCCATGGCCTCCCCAGATGTTCGGATCCTTGCTCCGATCCCGGGTCGTCGAGCGATCGGTGTTGAGGTTCCGAACTCTGATCGGCAAGTCATTGCGCTGGGTGACATTCTCCGATCGAAGGAAGCACGTCACGCAAAGCATCCGCTCGAGGTTGCGATCGGTCGCGACATCAACGGCAAGAACGTGATGGTCAACTTGGCCACGATGCCGCACCTGCTCATCGCCGGCGCAACTGGCGCCGGCAAGTCGTCGTGTCTCAACTCGGTACTCACATCGATTCTCATGCGGACCACGCCAGAGCAGGTTCGGATGATCCTGATCGACCCGAAACGGGTCGAGATGGGCCAGTACGACAAAGCGCCCCATTTGCTTACTGCGCCCGTCACCGATCCACGCCAAGCGGCCAATGCGCTGGCGTGGGCGGTGCGCGAGATGGAACGTCGCTATGACCTCTTGCACAAGGTCGGCTTCCGCGACATCACCGGCTACAACAATGCTGTTGATGCCGGAACGATCGAACCCGGTCTCGGGGAGGTCGACGAGAACGGCGATCCACTCGAATACAAGCGCCTCCCGTTCATGCTCGTCGTCGTCGACGAACTCGCTGATCTGATGATGGTTGCTGCGCGCGACGTCGAGGATTCGATCGCCCGCATCGCGCAGATGGCTCGCGCAGTCGGTATCCACCTTGTGATCGCCACCCAGCGTCCTTCAGTCAACGTCATCACCGGCGTCATCAAGGCCAATGTGCCTGCTCGCCTGGCCTTCGCAGTTTCGAGCCTCACCGACTCCCGTGTGATCCTCGATCAGCCCGGAGCGGAGCGTCTGGTAGGCAAAGGCGACCTCTTGATGCTCGGGCCGTCGTCATCGACGCCGCATCGCGTTCAGGGCTGCTGGGTTGAAGAGAGCGAAGTCCGCGCAATCGTCCAGCACTGGATCGACCAGGCTCCGGCCACCCCGGACGAGCAGACCGTGACTGCCAGCACGGCAACCACCGACGCCACGGCGTCAAGCATCTCGATAGATGCTCCGATCCCGGGAGCAGGTGGAGTCACCAATACGCCTCCGAGCCTCGACACCATCACGGCTGCGCCCCCGCAAACTGAAGAAGACGGCGACGAACTGCTCAGCCAAGCCATGGAACTCGTCGTCGAGACTCAACTCGGTTCGACGTCGATGCTGCAACGCAAGCTTCGCGTGGGATTTGCTCGCGCCGGCCGGATCATGGACCTGCTAGAGGACGCTGGGGTGGTTGGCCCCTCGACAGGCTCGAAGGCGCGTGACGTTCTGATAACCCCTGAGGAGCTTGCTGCTCGGCGCGGCCAGAGCTGAGTACCCTTCCCGTCGATGCTTGTTGGCCTTGTCTCAACGCTTGTTGGTCTCGCGGTGCTCGCAGTGGCGGCCGACCACTTCGTTCGCGGAGCTGCTCGTATCGCCGTCGCTAGAAGGGTCTCGCCGGTCGTCATCGGAGCGGTACTGATCGGGTTTGGAACCAGTGCACCCGAGATGGTGGTGTCTGGTCTTGCCGCAGGCCGCGGTGATCTCGACATCGGAGTCGGCAACATCGTCGGCTCGAATGTGGCGAACATCAGCTTGGTGTTGGCTGCTGCGGCGACGGTCGCTGTCATTCCGGTCAGTTCCAGCACGATCAGACGTGAAGTTCCGATCTCGCTTGCATCGGTGATCGTCTTCGCCCTCCTCATCCAGGGTGAGATCACGCGGCTCGAGGGGGCCTTGCTCGCAGCGCTCATTGCGATCTTCCTCGTCGTCATCCTTCGGGCTGGCGCCACCGGTGACGTGAGTTTCGACGACGACGTCTCCGACATTGTCGGTGACGAACCGTTTCACTTCCGCTACGAGTTGCTTCGCACCATCAACGGCCTGGTCGGCGTTATCGCTGCCTCCTGGTTCATCGTCGATGGCGCCCAACGGGTTGCCGAGGCACTCGACCTCTCGGGTGGATTCGTGGGCTTCACCCTCGTTGCGCTCGGGACTTCGGCACCGGAACTCGTCACCAGCGTTCAGGCGGCCCGACAAGGTGAAACCGAACTCCTCGTCGGCAACCTGCTCGGATCGAATGTGTTCAACAGTCTTGCCGTCGGTGGCATCATCGGTCTCGTCGGGCCTGGGCCGATCGTTGACACCACCATGGCTGAGACCGGATCGATGCTGATGGTCGGCATCGTGTTCGTCAGCGCTGTCTTCATGGTCGTGGGAGGCAAGGTTGACCGCCCCAAGGCGTTCGTCTTGTTCTTCCTCTGGGTCGTTTCCGTGGTCATCCTCTCCGGCGGCGACTCGGTTGACACCGCTGCGCTCGGATTCTGAATCGGGACTGTTCTCCGAGGACTCCAGACCACACCTCTAGGCTGGGACGGTGAGCGAACTGCCGAGCACCTACTTCCTTGAGACTCTCGGCTGCCCGAAGAATCAGGTCGACTCCGACAAGCTCGAAGGCACGCTGGCCGCCGAAGGCCTCCAGCGCGTCGCCGCTGCCGAGGAAGCCGACGTGGTGGTCGTCAACACCTGCGCGTTTATCGACGAAGCGCGGGCCGAGTCAATCGAGACGATCCTCGCTCTGTCCGCGCAGCGGCGGCCGGGCGCTGAACTGGTCGTCACCGGCTGTATGGCCGAACGCCACGGTGACGAGCTCGCTGCAGAACTCCCCGAAATCGACCGGATCGCACCATTTGGTGCTGCGCTCGTGCCGGCCGCACGTTCTCGATCGATCCCGGTGTCGCTCGGTCCGACTCGCCGGGCCCCCGACTTCGATCTACTCAACCTGCCCCGGCCAGCGTCGGAGCGACCGTGGGCGTACGTCAAAATCGCCGAAGGCTGCGACCGAGCCTGCGGATTCTGCGCCATCCCGACGTTCCGAGGGCCGCAACGCAGTCGTTCGATCGACAAGATCCTGGCCGAGGTCGAGCAACTCAGCGTCTCCGAGATTGTGCTCGTCGCACAAGACCTCGCCGCGTACGGCCGAGATCAGGGAGTGGGGGAGCGTTCGATCATCCCCCTCGTCGAGCAGGTTGCACGCCGGGTCGATCGCGTGCGCTTGCTCTACCTGTACCCCTCCGACCTCAACGATGCCCTCATCGACACGATCTGCGACACCGGGGTGCCGTACTTCGATCTGAGCCTCCAACACGTGTCGCCATCGTTGATGCGGAGGATGCGGCGCTGGGGCGACGGTGACCGATTCTTGGAACGCATCGAAGCGATACGGCGGCGCGAACCCGATGCAGCCTTTCGATCGAACTTCATCGTCGGGTATCCCGGCGAGACCGAAGCCGACCACGACGCATTGCTTGGCTTCGTCGAGACCGCCCAGCTTGATTGGTGTGGGTTTTTTGCCTATTCCCCCGAGGCGGGAACGTACGCCATGGAGCTTGACGGTGATGTCGATGCTGCGCTGCGAAGCGATCGCCTCGCCGAACTCCGTGAACTGCAAGACGAGATCACGGCGACGAAACGTGACCTTCTGGTCGGTTCGCAGGTCGAAGTCCTCGTGGACGAAAGAGGTGTAGGTCGAAGTCATCGCGAGGCACCCGAGATCGACGGCATCATCGAGGTGCCGGCCGATCTGGACGTCGGAACCGCGCATTCGCTCACGGTCATTGCTGCGATGGGCCCCGACCTGGAGGCCTCCTGATGCCCGACGCGCACACCACCGAACCGCGCCAGGTCGGGATCACCCACCCGGCGAACCTTTTGACGCTTGCGCGCTTGCTCTTCGCGCCCCTGCTGTTTTGGTTCGTGCTCGATGCTGAGGCCACCGGTGGGGCGTCGTGGGCTGCATTCGGCCTTGGTTTCGCACTCGCAGGTACCGATTTCTTCGACGGTCGCGTCGCTCGCCGCTCCAACGTCGTCAGTCGAAGTGGCGCCTTTCTCGACCCGCTCGCCGACAAGATCGCCGTCATCGGTGGTGCGTACTGCTTGGTCTACGTCGAGCGGTACTGGTGGTTACCTGTCACCATCATTGCCCTTCGCGAATTCGGGATCACCGCATGGCGAAGTCGATGGGCTCGTGAAGGTCTCGCGCTGCCAGCTCGAACGTCTGCGAAGTACAAGACGTTCGTCCAGGGCGGCGCCTTGTTGCTGGCAGTACTCCCGACTCTGCGCGAACAGGAAGCGATCGTCGACGCCGCCTTGTGGGTCGCCGTGGTGTGGACCGTCGTCACCGGTGTCCAGTACCTGATCGACGGTCAGAACGCGCTCAGCACCACTGGGGACTGAGAATCGGGCCGGAGGCAGCGAATGAACTGTGAAGTCGTGGCGATTGGGACGGAGCTTCTCCTCGGGCAAATCGTTGACACGAACTCTTCCTTCATCGGTGAGCAGCTTGCGATGGCCGGAATCGATTCGCACCACCAAACCAAGGTCGGCGACAACCACGACCGGATGGTTGCGGTGCTTCGCCAAGCGCTGGGGAGAAGTGATGCGGTGATCTGCTGCGGAGGACTCGGGCCAACCCAGGATGACATCACGCGTTCAGCCATCGCAGAGGTAATGGGGGTCGAGCTCGTACGCAACGAAACGATCGCCGAGCGCATCAGCGCCATGTTCAGCGGCCGCGGTCGTCCGATGCCCCAGAACAACCTCCTGCAGGCCGACGTCCCCGAGGGCGCCCTGATCAACCCTGCGATGCCGGGCACTGCGCCCGGGCTGATCTGTCCTCTCACCGGTGAGCACAATGGCAAGGTCATCTACGCAGTGCCTGGTGTTCCCTGGGAGATGAAGCAGATGATGGCTGCGGGCGTCCTGCCGGACCTTCAACGGCGGTCAGGGTTCACGGGCGTCATCCGGAGCCGGACCTTGCGCACGTGGGGACAGTCGGAGTCGGGTTTGGCCGAGCAGCTTGACGAGGAGATCCGCCGCCTCGATGTGACCGGCGATGCAACCATTGCGTTCCTGGCATCGGGTTGGGAGGGGCTCAAGGTGCGGATCACCTGCAAGGCGGCGTCCGATCCTGAGGCAGACACTGCGCTCGATCGCGAGGAAGAGATCGTCCGCCGCATCATCGGCGACATCGTGTTCGGTATCGACGACGACTCGATGGAGTCTGTCGTCCTTCAACTCCTGCGGGAGCGGGGTCGGACCCTTGCAGTCGCCGAATCTCTGACCGGCGGCCTCATCGGTTCCCGGCTCACCGGCGTCTCGGGATCGAGTGATGTCTTTCGAGGTGGCATCACGCCATACGACCGCGAACTCAAGCGTTCCTTGCTTGGTTGTCCTGATGTCCCGGCGGTAAGCGAGGAGATGGCGGTCGCAATGGCACGAGGCGTGTGTCGCGCGCTCGGCGCCGATTCGGGTCTCGCAGTGACCGGGGTGGCGGGCCCAGCCCCCCTCGAGGGCAATGAGCCGGGCGATGTCTGGATCGCGGTCCACTACGACGACGAGACCGAATCCCGCTTCCTCAAGATGCCGTTCGATCGTGAACGAATCCGGCAGTTCACCTGCATCCAGTCACTCAACCTTTTGCGAACCCGCATCCTGGCTTCGAGTTGAACGGCAGTCGGTAACCGCCCCTTGGGTGGCCCCGCATGCAGATTCTTTCCCGGCGAAACACGGTGCGGCGCTGCCGCTGAGTGAGCCGATAGTCGATGCTGTCGGCTAATCGAGTGGGTTCTCCAGAAACGCCGGCATCACCTGCCACAGGGCGAAGCTGAAGTCGTCCCACTGTTCTGGAGACCCGTCGGGGCCGGACGGCAGTTCGAAAGCCTCGATGAGGCCCGCGCCCTCGCGAATCGAGAAGCCGTCTGCCATGGCCAGAATCATCGACGTCCATTTTTCCACCATCTGCCTCTCGGTGAGGCCGGGAACTTGGCGGATTCGGTACCCAAGCATCTGCGCAGCATCGAAGTAGAGCTCGGTCCGAGCGGTGAAGAGTTTGTGGTACGCCGTGGTGGCCACTTGTCTCACGGTCGCAACGTTCTCGTCGGTCGACGAGTGGGAGAACACCGAATGAACAGTTGCGTGCCACAGGGCCCATTTGTCGACCGTCTTGCTCCTCTGAATGCTTTGCATGGGAGTGACGCGGAGCAGAAAGCGCATTGCTTCTTCACGCGCTGCGTGCGTTGAAAGGTCGGCCTCGTTTACGGTGGCTTCGACCGTGGCGCGGGTTTCTCCGAGGAACGAGACGACGTCCCATTCGACCACCGCAGCCAAAACCTCCAGTTGAAAGTCGCGCTGACTTTCCCAAATGCGTTCGTGCACGGAACCACGGGTGACGCGGAGGCCCGCTGTCTGTTCCAGATGTTCGAAAACCTTCGCGTACGTGAGATCCTCCGCCCCAAATCCGATGCCGTCGCGTTCGAGCACCTCGACACCCGCCTCGAGGACGAGGCGCTTGAGGTCAGCGCGCTTTCTTCGCTTCGCTGCCGTGGCCGTCATCGGAATCTTTCGAGGAAAGTGGACGCTACCCAGCGCCATGTTTCTCGAACATTAGTTGGCCAAGGCCTGAAAGAAGGGAGACCTGCTGCGCAGCCAGGCTGGGAATCCGGCGCGCCGAGTCGGTGTTGGGCTGTGGTGCTGACACACTGACAGAACAACAAGCTTCGGAGAAGTCGTGCTCGAACAGGTCGAGAAAGTCATCGCAGCGATCCGCCCGGCTATTCAGGCCGATGAGGGCGACATCGAGCTGGTGAGTGTCGACGAGCCCAGCGGCGTTGTCACCGTGGAACTCAAGGGTGCGTGCGTCACCTGCCCTGCGTCGACGCAGACACTCAAAGCCGGAATCGAGCGGATCATGAAGGACCGAGTCGATGGTGTCACCGAGGTCGTTGAGATCAATGCGCTCGGCATGAGCGAGAGTCCCGTTCAGCTCTAGTCATCGCTCGGCGAGATCGTTGTACGCTCCAAAAAGCTGGCGGGGGCTGCCCACGTCACCAGTTTGGCTCTGGGCGTCGATCAGCCACGATGACATGAGGTTGAAGCCACCTTCGGTCTCGGGAAGGCCGTCGCTGTTCGTGTCGCGGCACGGAGTCTTGCCGATTCGGAGTGCGAACCCCCAGAGGTTTAGTCGGGTTCTGTCCGGCGGGTGTCAACGGCGGCGACGGTCCGGGCACAGCGGTCGCCGTTGAGCCCCGCAGCGCAGGGGTTGTCGAACGGCGAATGGTCCGTCTGCCATCAACGTTCGAAGCGTCGCCGAAGCAGGCTGAGGTTCCGTTTCCAGATCTGCTTGAGGATGAGCGATCCGACGAAGCCGCCGATCGGTCCACCCATCCACCAGGGAAAGCGGAGCCGCTCTTCCCACACGAATGCGGTTTTGTCGGTGCCAACGGCAGTCAAGGTGAACACGCCCTCACCCGTCACGAGTCCGTCGTGGCGGACGCCCATTTCAGCCGCTTCGACCCAGGAGGTGATCTGCATGCGGTCGATCAGCTTGAGGGGTCCGACCTTGGTGAGGCAGTCGAAGGTCGTTCCCGTGCCCTCTGTCTGATCGCCGGTGAAGGTGATGTCGACTGCGTCGTGCATCCATTCGACATGGCTCGGGATATGGCGAACGTCCGCCCACACGACATCGGGCGATGCCGCCAGTTCGGTTTCGACTCGGACGTGGCTCATGGGGAGGAAACCTTGCGGTAGAGGGTGACGTGGACGTCGTGGACGGCAGGATCGAACGGCATACCACGCCAATCGGCCCAACGCTGGTCGAGTACGAACCCCGCCGCAGCGGCGGATGCATCAAGCTGCTCGGGGGTCCGGTAGTGGATGACCCACGGCCGCATGGTGTTGCCGTCGGATCGCATCTCGATGTGATGACCGTGAATGAGCTGGTTGTCGGCATCGTGTTTGGAGACGGTGAGCACGGCGGTGGTTGTGGTGACGTCTCGAACGGAGATGCCACCATCGGTGAGGCCGCCTTCGGGAGGTACGAACCCCTCGATCACCAGCGTGCCGTCGTCGGAGATCAGGCTGTGACACCCTTCGAGGCAGTCGGCTTGATCTTGGTCGCTCGGCAGATTGAAGAAGGTGTTGAACGCTGCGAAAACGACCCCGAACGGACCACGATCGGTGAGCCCAGGAGCGTCGCCGAGTGCTGCCATGTCACCCTCGACCGCAACGATGGCTGCAGCACCTGGTTTCGTCTGGAGGACGTCGAGCATTGCCGGTGATGCATCGACGCCGACCACGGGCGTACCGGTCGCGGCGAGGGGGAGCGCGATCCGCCCGGTGCCGATCCCGAGTTCGAGAACGGGACGGCCGCCAGCCAGGGTCCCGAGCGTGGCGACGGTGGCGCCAATGTCACTGACGTCGGCATACCAGTCGTCGTAAACGTCGGCAAAGCTCTCCCCGTAGCTGCTCGGCGGGTAACCGTCTTGCACGTTCACGACACCAGTGTGCCTGGTCGTAGGCTGAACTCATGGTGACGATCGAGCGTCATGAGGCGCCGGAGGTTTATCTCGACCATGCAGCGAGCACGCCGCTTCGCGCTGAAGCGCGCTCGGCGTGGCTCGAGGCATCTGAGCGCCACCATGCCAACCCCACCGGCTCGCATCGCGCGGCTCGGGCCGCGCGGCGGGCTCTCGATGATGCGCGCGACGACCTCGCCGCCCTGCTCGACCGGTCGCCGACCGAGGTCGTCTTTACGAGCGGTGGGAGCGAGGCCGACAACATGGCGATTCGTGGTGTGCTCCGTGACCGCGGTGGTACTGCGGTTTGCTCGGCTGGCGAACATCACGCCGTGCTCGAACCAGTCGAACACGCAGGCGGCATCACTGTCGCACTTGAGGCCGACGGCTCGGTGTCGCCCGATCGACTTGCCGACGTGTTGCGAGCTGAGGAATCGGTGAGCGTCGTCTCGATTATGACGGTCAACAACGAGACAGGGGTGATCAATGACATCCCTGGGCTGGTCGACGTCACCCGGGCCTGTGCTCCAAGTGCCGTATTTCACACCGATGCCGTTCAGGCGATGAGTTGGCTCGACCTTCGTACGCACGTGGCGAGTGCGGACCTGGTTTCGATCACGGGCCACAAAATCGGTGGACCGGTAGGTATCGGCGCATTGCTGATGGGTGACGGTGTTGTGCTCGATCCGTTGATCCTGGGGGGTGGCCAGGAGCGCGGGCGTCGTGCCGGCACCCCCGATGTCGCCGGGGCATTGGCATTTACCGCTGCGGCCGTTGCCGCCGATGCCGAGCGTCCTGAGTCGGTCAAGCGCCTCGGCGCGCTTCGCGACCGCCTGATCAACGGGCTCCGATCCCAGCTTGGCGATCAGATGATGGTGACCGTTCTCGACGGTGGGGCACCGGTCGCTGCCGGAATCGCCCACGTCATCTTCTGCGATCTCGAAGCCGAAGCGCTCTTGTTCTTGCTCGACGCAGCCGGCCTTCACGCAGCGGCCGCCTCGTCGTGTTCGAGCGGGGCACAGGACCCTTCTCATGTTCTGGCTGCGATGGGAATCGATCGAATGGTCGCTCAGGGATCGCTGCGGCTGTCGCTCGGCCACACCACAACCGATGCCGACATCGACGCTGCGCTTGCGATCATTCCGCCGGCGGTCCAACGCCTCACGGCCTGCGGAGGGGGTTGAGATGACTTCCGACACAGACGGACCGGTGCTCGTGATGATGTCGGGGGGTGTCGATTCGTCCATCGCTGCTGCGTTGCTGCTCAATGCCGGTCACGAGGTCGTTGGTGTCACGATGAAGCTCTGGGGCGGACCGTCCGACACCGGTTGTTGCGCAGTGAGCGACGTCGACGATGCCCGCCGCGTGGCCGACCGGCTTGGAATTGAGCATCACGTCTTCAACTTTGGCGATGACTTCGAACGGAAGGTGGTGGCCCCCTACGTCGATGACCACGCGTCGGGTCGGACACCCAATCCGTGCATCGAATGCAACCGACACCTCAAGTTCGACCGACTCGTGCGTCGGGCCGACGCCCTTGGCTTCGATCGGATTGCCACCGGGCATCACGCCCGCGTCGTCGATACGCCCAGCGGCCCTCGGCTTGCGCGTGGGGTCGACGATGCGAAGGACCAGTCTTACGTGTTGCACGTGATCGACGAGTCGGTCTTGAGACGGCTGTTGCTGCCGGTGGGAATGATGACGAAGACTGAGGTCCGAGCGGTCGCCGCTGATCTCGATCTCCGGACGGCGACGAAGCCCGAGAGCCAGGATGTCTGCTTCATCACCAATGAACACGGGCGCAAGTCCTTTCTCGGCGATCGCATACCGCTGCGGTCGGCACGTGTGCAGAACAGCAACGGCGACGAAGTCGGCCGTGTCGAGTCGGTCGAGTTAGTGACAATCGGGCAACGCAAGGGACTCGGGCTCGTCGGGGGCACCGATCCTCGGTATGTGCTCGATATCGACGCCGGTCGAGGTCGTCAGCCGGTGGTGACGGTGGGGGAGAAGGCCGATCTCGCTGTCGATCACACACCTCTCGAGACGTGGCGCTGGGTCGGTGAAACGTTCGACGACCGAGAGCTCAGCTTCCAGTGCTCGGCCCATGGGTCGCCCGAACCCGGTCGCGTCATCGATGGTCGGGTCGAGTGGGCGGTGCCCCACCGCAGGATCGCCCTCGGTCAGAGCGTCGTGGCTTATGACGCGCAGGGTTGTGTGGTCGGTGGTGGCGTCGCAGGTCGGCTTCCACTCTGATCAGGCGATTGGCAGGCCGCGCTCGAGTGCGGTGGTCACAACAGCCCCAGGACGGCTCGGGGCCAAGAGCAAGGATCGGACCGTCTGTTCTTCGGTCTCGCTGCGCCCGGTGACCACGGGGATCTGGACTGCAGAGGTAAGCCGCAACTCCAGCGCCAAGCCGAGGGCATTGTTGGTCAAGTCGGTAGCAATCGTGTCGGGAGCAGCAGGTGCAAGACCGGCAATCTCGCGAGTCACGAAGAGGACCGGCTCGCGTATGACCGTCGGGTCGTGAACGACGAGTCCGTTCGGCACGAACACCAGGAAGCGGTTGGTCAGTCGGTGGAGCGCGTTCAGCGGGAACCACGCAACTGCCCAGCCCCCGAGAGTGACGATCGCGCCTACCGCCCATTGTTCATCGGCCAACAGAAGAGGGCCGGCGGTGAGCCCGACGATGACGATTACAGACGCGGGTACGAGCGCTACGAAGAGAACCGGCCCCGGTGCCCGGAGAAGGAAGCGCTTCTCGTCGCCGTAGCTGATCCCGTCGACGAAACGGTCGCCGACCCCCGGCAGGTGGAAGGCGAAGGCGGCGAGTGCGGCTGTGCCGACGCCGAGGAGGATCAACACTGCATCGGCGTCGTCTCGACCGCCGAGCTCGATGGACGCCCACAGCGCAGCCGCCAGCGCTCCAGCAGTCCCGAGCCGAACCACGGTGAGGGTGACTGGTCGCGCCACCGCAATGGCGACGAGCATCACCGTCCACGCGGTCCATGCGGCGACGCTCACCGCTGTTTGGAACGGGTCATCGGCCTGCTGCAGGGCATGACCGATGAGCTCGCCCGTCGTGAACGGCACGAGAACCCACAGGACGATCGCCGGGAGGATCAGTCGGTTTGAGCCGGTCGGTAGCGGCAGCGTCACCACCTCAAACTATCCTCGCCCTCGATGGCCCCCTCAGACAACCCGGTAGCCCGTATCAGCGAGCTTCGCGCCGCACTCGATCATCATGCGCGCCAGTACTACGAACTCGATGAGCCCGAGATTTCTGATGCCGAGTGGGATCGTCTCTATCGCGAACTCGTCGAACTCGAAGCCGCCAATCCATCCCTGGTCAGTGCCGACTCGATCACCCAGCGGGTCGGAGGTTCCACCAGTTCGGCCTTCGCGCCGGTCACCCACACGGTGCCGATGATGTCGTTGCACAACGCCTTCGATCTTGACGAACTTCGCGGGTGGAACGAACGGGTGGTTCGTCGGCTCGAAGACCAGGCAGTGCCCAAGTTCGCGGTCGAACTCAAATTTGATGGTCTCGCCATCTCGTTGCGTTACGAGAACGGCGTTCTGGTGCAGGGGGCCACCCGTGGTGACGGCAGGGTCGGGGAAGACGTCACCCATAATGTTCGAACCATCGCTGATATCCCGCAGAGGCTTATCGGCGACTATCCGCCGGTGCTCGAAGCGCGCGGCGAGGTCTACATGCGGCTCTCGGCCTTCGAGCAACTCAACCAGCGCCAACGAGACGAAGCTCAGGCAGCGGGGAAGGAACCCAAGCTCTACGTCAACCCGCGCAACACAGCCGCAGGCTCACTCCGTCAGATCGACGCAGCGGTCACTGCTGATCGTGAACTGTCGTTCTTTTGCTATCAGCTGGGCGTGGTCGAGCGCGGTCCTGAACTCGGGTCCCACACCGAAACACTTGCGTGGTTGGGGTCGCTCGGTCTTCCCGTGAATGAGCACACGAAGCCCTTCGGCTCGATCGACGAGGTCGAGCGCCGTGTCGCCGAGTTCCATTCGATGCGTCATGACCTCGACTACGAGTTCGACGGTGTGGTCGTGAAGGTCGACGATTTCCGGCTTCAAGCAGAACTTGGCGCCGATGCGAAGGCCCCGCGCTGGGCGATCGCTTACAAGCTGCCGCCCGAGGAGCGAACCACGACACTGCTCGACATCGAGGTATCGATCGGGCCGTCGGGTCGCGCAACACCATTCGCCGTGCTCGAACCCGTCTTCGTCGGTGGGGTCACGGTCGGCACAGCCACACTGCACAACCAGGATCAGGTGGCATCCAAAGACGTTCGCCCTGGAGACACCGTGATCGTGCGTCGGGCTGGTGACGTCATTCCCGAGGTGTTGGGCCCGGTACTCGCTGATCGTGATCCGAAGAGTACGCCGTGGGTGTTTCCGAAAGACTGCCCGGTCTGTGGCGAGGCCCTCCTGCGCGACGAAACCGCGGCTGCGACGCACTGTGTCAACTTCCGATGTCCACGCCAGGTTCGTGGCCGTATCGAACACTTTGCAGGTCGTGCCGCGATGGACATCGAGTTTCTGGGCGAAAAGAGCGTCGATCTCTTCGTTTCGCTTGGCTTGCTCGATGATGTCGCCGACCTTTACACGCTCGACTTCGACCGTATTCTCGAACTCGATGGCTTCAAACAGAAGTCCGTTGACAACTTGCGACGAGCGATCGAAGGATCCAAGGCCCGTCCGCTCGGCAACTTGTTGTTTGGGCTTCGCATTCCCGAGATCGGGCAGGTCAACGGCCAAACGCTCGCCAGCGCCTTTGGTTCGATGACGGCCATCCAGAGCGCAACAGTCGAAGAGATCGCAGCCGTCGACGGTTTCGGACGGGTCATCGCTGAAGCGGTCCATGCCTGGTTCGCTACAGACAATGCCAAGGATCTCATCGGCCGGTTGTATGCCGCAGGTCTCAGCATGGAAGCGGCCCAGGTCGACCGATCCAGCGAGCAGACCCTCGAGGGTCATGTCGTCGTCGTCAGCGGCACACTCGCCAACTTCACTCGTGACGGTGCCAAGCAGGCGATCCTGGAACGAGGTGGCAAGTCGCCGGGAAGTGTCTCCAAGAAGACCCTGGCGCTGGTCGTCGGTGCCGACCCCGGCGCGTCCAAGGTGAGCAAAGCCGAAGAAGCGGGTGTGCCGATCATCGATGAAGCGGGCTTCGTGCAACTGCTTGAGACCGGGGAGCTTCCCGGGTGAGTGCAGCAGCGATCCGGGCGATCTGCTGGGATGTCGGCGGCGTCTTCACCGCAACCCCACACGCAGCGATCGCGTCGCTTGCCGGTGAGCATGAGATCGACGCTTCCTCCCTCTCTGACGCAGTTTTCGGTCGGTTCGAGGTCGACAGCGACCATCCGTGGCATCGCCTTGAGCGGGGTGAACTCGAGCTGCGCGACGGCTGGCCGTTGATCGAAGCCGAGTTGGCCACCCTCGGTATCGAACTCACCTTGCGCAGCGTCTTTCGACGTATCAGCGGCAGTACGGGTGATCGATCCGAGGTGGTCCGGCTCGTCCGCGAAGCCCACGCCGCAGGGATCCACAATGCGGTCATCACCAACAACGTGCGTGAGTTCGCAGACATCGGCGACGGCCGAGGCTGGCACCGATGGGTGCCGCTCGAACTGATGCGGGTTGTCGCCGACTCGTCGGCGCTCGGCTTCCGCAAACCTGACCCGGCGATCTATCGACACACCCTCGCCGAGCTCGGTGTCGATCCTCACGAGGCTGTGTTCGTCGACGACACTGCGATCAACGTCACCGCGGCGGCTGCGCTCGGGATGCACGGCGTGCTCGTCGGCTGCGACCCAGGCCCGGCACTCGAGCAGATCAGGGAGATCGTCGGTCTCAGTTGACGGTGAAATTCCAGTCGATCTTCTCTGTCTCGCCCGGCCGCGCGATTTCCTCGTAGACCGCCACCGCACAGTTGTCGTCGGCGGCGAGCGCTTCGATCAACTGACCTTTGCCAGGCGTGAACAGATACTGCTGCAGGCCCTCGACATAACGCGTTTGGCTGGTGACATCGACGCCGAACTGGCAGTTGCTGTTGGGTGAGATCGTCAGCCGGACCAGGCGGTAGCCAGGTGCCAGATCGATCCCGACCCGCTGTTGTTGCAGGACTTCGTCACCTCGTTGCGGAACGATGCCGTCGATGCCCGGCGCGTTCTGCACGGAGATGTCACCGCGATCGTTACCACCCACGAGTGTGGCCACGACGAACATCAGGATTCCGAGGCCGAGAAGGGTGGAGAAGATGATGTATTGGCGTCGTTGCACGCTGTGAGTCTGTCAGAACTGCGGGCGCTATCCGTTGCCGGGCAGGAAGCCACCAGCGGGAGGCGAGGGCCGGTTACGTTTGGTCTCGATGTCTGCCACTCCCCCCGCCGGCGATATTGGCCGCGTGGTTGGCGGTCGATACCGACTCGTGACGCCGATCGGCGCAGGTGGATCGGCGCGCGTCTACCTCGCAGACGACATCACGTTGCGCCGCCGGGTTGCCGTCAAGGTGCTGCACGCTGGACTCGCAGACGATCCAGCGTTTCTTCGTCGCTTTCGAGCCGAAGCCCAGGCGGCCGCATCGCTCAACAGCCCACACGTGCTCGGCGTCTATGACTGGGGCCACGAAGACGTTGCGTACCTGGTCACGGAGTACCTGGGCGGTGGGAGTCTTCGATCGCTGCTTGACGCGGGTCATCGGCTCTCGCCGAGCCAGGCGCTGCTTCTCGGACTGGAGGGCTCTCGGGGGCTCGAGTACGCCCATGACCGGGGGCTGGTGCACCGTGACATCAAGCCGGCGAACCTCCTGTTTGGCGAGGATGGACGACTTCGTATCGCTGACTTCGGGTTAGCGCGAGCGATCGCCGAAGCCGGGTGGACCGACGAAGCGGGCTCGATGGTTGGCACTGCTCGCTACGCCGCACCCGAGCAGGCGCGTGGTGAGCGGGTCGGCCCTGCCGCCGATATCTTCGCGCTCGCGCTGTCGATCAATGAATCGGTGAGCGGTACGGTCCCGTTCACGAACGACACCGTCGTTGCGACCTTGATGGCGCGCACCGAAACTCCGTTCGAGCCTGACCCGGGTCTGGGTGTGCTTGCGCCGGTGCTTCGGCGAGCAGGCGCGCTCGATCCAGCCGATCGCCCGGCTGCGGGTGATCTCGTTGCCTCGTTCATGGCGGCTGCGTCGGAGCTCCCGCCGCCCGCTCCCTTGCCCCTCGTCGGTTCGAGCGTGGAGGTCGGTGCGGTCCTCGAGCCGACCGAACACGGAACATTGCACATCGCCCCGGTGTCAGCAGCAGCCTCTCGGGTGGAGGAGACCGCACCAGCTCGGCGATGGCCGTGGGCTCTGCTCCTCGCCGCCATCGTTGCACTCGTGACGGCCGCCGCGCTGAGCGCGTGGTGGACCGATGCAGAAGCCTTGGCTGTTGTACCTGACATTGGCGGTCAAGATCGTATGACTGCAGTCGCAGAACTGGCTGCGTATGGCTGGGAGCTCGATTTCGTCGATGTGAGGAAAGAAGGCACTGCGCTCGACGAGGTGGTGCGCACCGACCCACTGCCCGGCCAAGCACTTGCGGCTGGCGAGACCTTGCAGCTTTTCGTGTCCCTCGGTGAGCCGCTCGTCGTCGTGCCGGACACATTCGGCCTGACGATCACCGATGCCAGCGACCGGCTCTCCGAGTCAGGATTCACGATCGGCGAGATCCGTGAGACTGCAGATGAAACTGTCGCCTCAGGGCTGGTGATTGGGCTGGTCACTCCCGGTGATGCAGTCGAACTCGAGCCGGGCACCGTCATCGACCTGGTCGTTTCCACCGGCCCCCAAGACCGGGCCGTCCCCGACATTGCGGTCGGTGGCGATCCGGCCGAAGCGATCGGCCAAGTGACGGCGCTCCGGCTGACGGCCACCGAGGTTCGCGAGTTTGATGAGACGATCGCGGCAGGCAAGATCATCCGCTACGAGCCGCCTTCCGGCACCATCGTCCCGGTCGGAGCCGATGTCTTGGTCTACGTGTCCGACGGTCCTCGACCTCGAGCGGTTCCCGCAGTGATCGGCCTCGATGTCGACGAAGCGACGAGGATCCTCGAAGCCGAAGGCTTCGTCGTCGTCGGGGTGCTGGGATCGCCCACACTCCCCGTGCTTGCGACCGACCCGGCGGCTGGTGAGGTCCATAGCAAGGGAACCGAGATCGTCATTGCCACCAGCCTGACCGCCGACTGATGGGAATGCGGACCTGCGTTATGGCTCGGTGATCTCGTCGACGCGTTGGATCAGATCACGGACAATGTCGGGTGCGCCGCTCTTGTCCGGGTCGCCAGCTGGCGGCGGTGCCAAAATCGATGCAAGGGCGAGGATCTTCGAAGAGTCGCCCGTGAGTTTGATTGCGCCGCCGAACAGCGCAGGCATGACTTGGGTTGGGTCGCGATCGATGAACAGCTGCTTCGCCAACATCCAGGGCACTTCGATGCCGAAGTCGGAGTCTTCGAGGTGACCCTCTTCGATCAAGAGCGCAGGACCGGTGGTGTCGATGTGTCCAAGGATCGGCTCGTCGGAGAATGGGGGATCGGTGACCGTGACGTTGGCGGCGAGTTGCAGCGCAGCGTCTGTGGCGGCTTGCGTGGCCTCGGCTTCGTGCTCTGCGTAGTCGGCGCGGAGTTCCCGCATGGCGGCGATCCACTCAGGGCTGAGAAAGGGGTAGCGCATCGCCCCCCAGAGTACGGGAACTCTGGGTGAGGTTACGCACCGTGCAGCACCCGACAGGCCACGTATCCTTCAGCCCATGTCCGAACGCATCACCCGCAACGAGGTGATTCATGTGGCGCGACTGGCTCGCCTCTCGCTGACCGATACTGAGATCGATGAATTCACCGGCCAACTCGGAGACATCCTCGAGCACGCGGCCGATGTCGAAGCTCTCGACGTGGGTGACATCGAGCCCACGTCGCTCCCTTTGCCGATGACCAACGTGTTGCGGGCCGACGTGCGGCGCGCCTCGCTCGCACGCGACGACTTCTTGACACAGGCACCCGCGTCTGAGGCCGGGCAGTTCCGAGTACCGCCGATCTTGGGAGAGGAGCCGTGAGTGCACTCGGCGTCGCTGCAGCCGTCCGCAGCGGTGAGGTTCGCGCCGTCGACGTGGTCGAGGAGTATCTCGCCCGCATCGAGACCCGCAATGGGGAACTGAACGCCTTCAACCTCGTCATGGCCGACGAAGCCCGGGCGGCGGCCGCAGCGGTCGATGCCTGCGTTGCTGCTGGCGACGACCCTGGGCCTCTTGCCGGCGTGCCGGTCGCCTTGAAAGACAACATGTGCACGCAGGGCATCGCCACGACGTGTAGCTCCAAGATCCTCGAGGGCTGGGAGCCACCGTACGACGCAACCGTTGTTGCTCGTCTCGCAGCCGCAGGCGCAGTGGCTGTGGGCAAGACAAACCTTGACGAGTTCGCCATGGGTTCGTCGACGGAGAACTCGGCGTTTGGTCCGACCCGCAACCCACTCGACACCGACCGCGTTCCCGGTGGCTCCAGCGGGGGTTCAGCGGCTGCGGTCGCGGCCGACCTTGCAGCGATCTCGCTCGGATCCGACACGGGTGGTTCGATCCGCCAGCCCGCTGCGTTTTGCGGCGTCGTCGGCATGAAGCCGACATACGGAGTGGTTTCGCGTTACGGCCTGATCGCCTTCGGCTCGTCGCTTGATCAGATCGGACCGTTCTCGACCTCTGTGGCCGACTCCGCTGCTGTGCTCGAGGTGATCGGCGGTCACGATCCCTTCGACTCGACCTCGATCGATGCTCCGGCGTTCGATTTGCGATCCGTGCTCGGCCGCGGGGTCGACGGTATGCGAATTGGCATCCTGCGCGAGCTCAGCGGTGGTACCGGCAGTGTTGACGGTATTTCTCCTGACGTGCAGGCCCGTGCTGCCGCCGCAGCCGAGGCACTCGAAGCTGCGGGTGCGAGGGTGCAGGAAGTCTCAGTCCCCTCGGCCACACTCGGGCTTTCCGCGTACTACCTCGTTGCGCCCGCGGAGGCATCGTCGAACCTCAGTCGGTTCGACGGCGTTCGGTTCGGTCTCCGAGTCGACGCGCCGACTACCGGTGAGATGATGACCGCCACCCGAACAGCCGGGTTCGGTCCTGAGGTCAAGCGGCGGATCATGCTTGGCACGTACGCGTTGTCGGCGGGCTACTACGACGCCTTCTACGGCAAAGCGCTGAAGGTGCGTACGTTGATGCTGGCCGAGTTCGCCTCGGCGTACGAGCAGGTCGATCTGCTCCTCACTCCAACGGCACCCACGACTGCGTTCCGGCTTGGGGAGCGCACCGCCGACCCCATGACGATGTATGTCAACGACGTGTGCACGATTCCATCGAACCTCACTGGTCACCCGGGTATCTCGGTGCCGTTCGGGGTCGGCGATGACGGCATGCCGGTCGGCATCCAGCTGTTGGGTCCTGCATTGAGTGAGCCGACCATCTACCAAGCGGCCGCTGTGCTCGAAGCCTCCGCTCCCCACCCCGGTGGAAAGGAGGGTCGATGAGCGACCTGCACGAGCCTGCGCTTTCCGACGAGTGGGAACTCGTCGTCGGCCTCGAGGTCCATGTCGAGCTCGCCACGCAGACGAAACTCTTCTGCGGCTGTGCCAACGAGTTCTCGACCGAACCGAATACGAATGTCTGTCCCACCTGTCTCGGCCTGCCGGGTTCACTGCCGGTGATGAACGAGACGGCAGTCGAGTTCGCGATGCGCCTCGGCCGCGCCCTCGGCTGCGACGTCCACCCCTCGGTCATGGCGAGGAAGAACTACTTCTACCCCGACATGGCGAAAGATTTTCAGACCACCCAGTACGACCAGCCGACCAACCGCGATGGTGAGCTCGCTCTCGCCGACGGGACCGTCGTCGGCATCGAGCGGGCCCACATCGAAGAGGATGCGGGCAAGACCACTCACGTGGGTGGAGGTGGGCGGATCAATGACGCGACCTATTCGCTCGTCGACTACAACCGCGCTGGCGTGCCCTTGGTCGAGATCGTGAGCCACCCCGACATCCGAACCGTCGAGCATGCCAAGGCGTACGTCTCGGAGCTCCGCAACATCCTTCTGGCGATTGCGGTCAGCGACGCCAAGATGGAGGAGGGCTCGATGCGGGTCGATGCGAACGTGTCGGTTCGCCCGGTCGGCTCCGACGAGCTTCGGACCCGTTGCGAGTTGAAGAACATCAATTCCATCCGATCGCTCGGGAGGGCCATCGAGTACGAGGCCCGTCGGCACGTCGACCTTTACGAGTCGGGAGAAGCCCCTCGTCAAGAGACCCGTCACTGGGACGAAGACGGCGGGCGCTCGACTGCTGGCCGCTCGAAGGAGGATGCCGACGATTATCGGTACTTCCAGGAGCCTGATCTTGTCCCACTCGCGCCGACAGCCGAGCAAGTTGCCGAGATCGACGCCGCCATGCCCGTGTTGCCCGCCGCCAGGCGTGCACGGCTCGGTGCGCTCTCAAGCGTCGCAGACGACGTCCTCGTCACCGTCGTAGAGCGTGGTCAAGACATGCTGGCGCTGGGCGCGATCGAGGTGGGAGCTGACCCCGACAAGGTCCTGACTCGTATTCAGAACGACCTCGCAGTCGACGAGTGGTCCTCAGTGAACGCAGAGACGTTGGCGGTCTTGATCCAGATGGAGTCTGTCGGTGAACTCTCGGCCACGCAGGCGAAACAGGTGCTCGCCGATATGGCGGCAGGGCTCCACGGCGGCGATCCGAGGGCGATCGCAGCGTTCCACGGGTTCGAAGCGATGGAATCCGACGCACTCGAAGTGCTCGTCGATCAACTCATCTCCGATCACCCCGATGAATGGACCCGGTTCACCGGTGGTGATGACAGCGACCGGAAGAAGATGCAAGGCTTCTTTACCGGCCAGATCATGAAGGCGACGAAGGGGCAGGCCGACGGTCGCGCCGTTGCCGAACTCCTCGGCCGCAAGTCGAAGTAGCCGACCTGGGAGTGAAGCGAGACGAGCCGTGTCGAGAACCGGTGGCGGTTTTCAGGCCCGTGTGGCGCCGGTGATCGCCCAAACGCCGGTTTGGTAGCGCCACAGCAGCGTTGCTGCTCGTACGACCATCCAGGCGCCGATGGCCCCCCAGAGCCAGCCGATGCCGAGGCCGAACCACAGCACACTGAACGACCACGGCACCAGGACTGCCGTGGCGGTGACCATCGCAATGGCGAGGAAGCGCAGGTCGCCGGCGCCGATGAGGATGCCGTCGAGCGCGAAGACGATGCCGTTCACCGGTTGCCACGCGGCGACGTGGATGAACAAGAAGGCTGCGAGCGAGACGACCTCGGGGTCGGCGGAGAATACGTCGGGCAGCACGGGGATCGACGCGAAAACGATTGCGGCCATCGCGAACCCGCCCCACCATCCCCATTGGATCATGCGGTCACCGAGGCGTCGGGCCTCTTGTGCATCGCCGGCGCCGAGGGCATGGCCGATCATCGCTTGGGCCGCAATGGCGACGGCGTCGAGTGACAGCGCAAGGATGCTCCAGGTCTGGAACGCAATCTCGTGGGCGGCGAGGTCGTCGGTGCCGATCCGGGCGGCGACGGCGACCGTGACGGTGATGCCGCCTCGAAGCGCTGCGGTCCGCATGAGGAGGTCGAGTCCGGCTCCGGCGAGCTTGCCGATGACTTTCCAGTCCGGCGTAAGCCCAACGTCGTGTTCGGCAACCGCCCGGGCAATCCACCAGCAGTAGGCGCCGGCGCCAACCCACTGGGCGATCACCGTCGACAGCGCAGAGGCCCCGATGCCGAAGTCGAGGCCGTAGATCAGCACGAGCTCGAGTACAAGGTTGAGGGTGGCGGTGCCGACGGCGACGTACAGCGGCCGCTTTGTGTCCTGGAGGCCGCGCAGGTAACCGACCCCGGCCAGCACCATCAACATCGGTGGGATGCCGAGGAGCGAGATCCGGAGGTAGATCTCTGCGTTGGTGGCAGTCTCGCCATCACCACCCATAACCGAGATGAGTGGGTTGCGGAAGAGATAGGTGATGCTGGCGATGACGAGGCCGACCCCGAACGCAAGCCACAGGCTCTGCACGGCCTGATGTGCGGCCTGCCGGTGTTCGCCGGCGCCTAAGAGGCGCGATACGGCAGAGGTAGTGCCGTAAGCGAGGAAGATGAAGACAGCGAAAGCGATCAGTAGCAGTGAGGAGGCGAGGGCGAGGCCGGCGAGTTGGGGCGTCCCGAGGTGCCCGACGACAGCAGTGTCGGCGAGGATGTACAGCGGCTCGGCGACGAGTGCGCCGAGGGCTGGGAAGGCGAGCGCGAGAATCCTCCGGTCGGTTTCGGTCCAGCGAGGCCATCCGGGCAGCAGAAGTCGCAACATCAGCGGCACGCTAACTGCGGACCTGCGGCCCACCCGCACCGGTGGCGGCCTTGCGTGGGCTGATCGCCGACTTCTAGTGCGTTCGCGTTTTCACTTGGGGCCCCACGGATGGGACTACTTCCACGCTCCGGTGGCCTGGTGGTGGGCCCTCGCCTGGGGTGTCATCCATTCGGTGCGGCCGGCGCGTACCGCTGACGACGAGACGTCGAGCAGATGGGCATCCACCGGCAAGCGATGTTCGTCGGGCACGGAGAAGCCGGTCCGCGGTGCCAACGCCAGCGCGGGCAGCGAGGCGATCGCTGCGTCTCGCTCGGCCTCGCCTGTGTACCACGACACGTCGTTGACCTGATGCCATTTGTCAGCGCCCATGACGACGACCTGGTAGCCGTCGGCGATGTCGGCGATCAGTTGGTGCTCGGTGACGATCACGCCCAGCCCATCGACTGCGGCCACCGACGCCTCGATCACGGCAAGACGCTCTGCGAAGGTTGGTCGCACAACGTCGACCTTCCCCAGAGCCGACACTGAAACGGCGAGGTCGACTCGATCGAGCCTATGAATCGAACGAGCTGTCAGAGCGATCTCTACGTGGGCGATCGTCGGCGGGTTGAACGATCCCGGATACACGCCGATGCGCTGGCGACGCAATGCCTTCACGCAAGTACGTTGCCATGCAGTTGGAGTCCGGTCATACTCTGAGATGTGAACCTCGCTGCCAGCGCCCGACTCGTAGTAGTTATTCGCTAGCACTCGTTTGCGTCCAACCCGACCCGATCGTGTGCCTCGACCTCCCCAGCGGGAGGTCGTTTGCTTTTTCGGCCGGTAGTTTTCACCCGGCGCATCTGCGTCCCAGATCCTGGAATTCACGTCTCATGAGCACCAATCCCACCAATGGCGGCGAAGCCCTCGTCAGGGCCCTCGAGTGCGAGGGTGTCGAGGTAATGTTTGGCCTTCCCGGCGGCGCAATTCTGCCGGTTTACGACCCGATCATCGATTCTTCGATCCGCCACGTGCTCGTGCGTCACGAGCAGGGTGCCGGCCATATGGCGGAAGGGTATGCCCACGCCACCGGCAAGCCTGGCGTCTGCATGGTCACGTCTGGCCCGGCGGCCACCAACGTCGTCACACCGCTCGCTGATGCGATGCTCGACTCGGTCCCGATGGTGTGCATAACGGGTCAGGTCCCTCTCGCCGCAATCGGTACCGACGCGTTCCAGGAGTGCGACACCACCGGCATCACGATGGCAGTGACAAAGCACAACTTCCTGGTGACCGATCCCCAGGACATCCCGCGCATCATCCACGAGGCGTTCCATATCGCCACGACGGGTCGTCCGGGACCGGTGTTGGTCGACATTCCGAAAGACATCGTCGATCCGGTGAACCCGCGTTCGGCAATGACCTGGTACGAACCTGACTCGGTGCCGATGGAGCTTCCTGGCTACCACCCGCAGACCGATGGCGACCCGGCCCTCATCCAGGAGGCCGCCGAACTCATCGCTCATGCCGAGCGCCCCGTGCTTTACGTGGGCGGCGGTATTCTCAAGGCCCGCGCCGCCGAACCCCTCCTCGAACTGGCGGAGCTGCTGCAGATCCCGGTCGTCACCACACTGATGGCTCGGGGCGCGTTCCCCGACAGCCACGAGCTGTGCCTCGGTATGCCGGGGATGCACGGCAACTACACGGCCGTCACCGCCATGCAGCGGGCTGATCTTCTCGTCTCGCTGGGCGCTCGTTTCGATGACCGCGTCACCGGACGGCTTGATGGCTTCGCCCCCGACGCCAAGATCATCCACGTCGACATCGACCCGGCCGAACTCGGCAAGGTGCGGCAGTACAACGCCGGTATCCAGGGCGACTGCAAGGTGGTCATCGAGGGGCTCGTCGACATCACCAAGAAGCTCGGCTCGGGCGCTCAAGCCGATCGCAGCGCGTGGCGCTCCACCGTTTCGGGTTGGCAGGAGAAGTTCCCGCTCACCTATGAGCAGTCGTTGCCCGGCGACAAGTTGAAGCCGCAGTTCGTGATGGAGCAGCTCCGCGACGGCAACCCTGCTGACACGATCCTCTGCTCGGGCGTTGGCCAGCACCAGATGCACGCGAGCCAGTTCTGGCGGTTCGATCATCCATATACCTGGATCAACTCCGGTGGTCTCGGCACGATGGGATTTTCGATTCCGGCGGCTATCGGCGCCAAGGCCGGCATGCCCGATCGCCGGGTCTGGGCGGTCGATGGCGATGGCAACTTCCAGATGACGGCTCAAGAGCTCGTCACGGCGACGGTTGAGGACATTCCGATCAAGGTGGCGTTGTTCAACAACAGCTACCTGGGCATGGTTCGCCAGTGGCAGGAGATGTTCTACGACGAGCGGTTCTCCGAGGTGCACCTCTCTGATCATGTGCCCGACTACGTCAAGTGGGCTGAGTCGATGGGTGCGGTTGGTATTCGCGTCGAGTCACCCGAGGAGGTCGCTCCCGCTATCGCGAAGGCGAACGAGATCAACGACCGCTCCGTCGTGATCGAGTTCGTCACTGATGCCCGCGAGAACGTCTTCCCGATGGTTCCCGCCGGTGCGACCAATTCCGATGTCGTTGTCGACCCGAGCCAGCAGCACCTGCTCGACGACACTGGGGGCGAGTCGTGAACGTCTCATCCGCCAGCCCGCGCTGGCACACGCTCGTCGCTACGGTCGAGAACAAGCCTGGCGTGCTCGCCCGTGTCGCCGGCCTTTTCTCTCGTCGCGGTTTCAACATCCACTCGCTCGCTGTCGCTCCCACCGACGACGAACGCTTCAGTCGCATCACGTTCACCGTCGACATCGAAGGCACGCCGCTCGATCAGGTTGTGAAGCAACTCGACAAACTCATCAACGTCGTCGACATCAGCGAACTCAATCCAGCTCACTCGGTCGAGCGTGAGTTGATGCTGATCACTGTCGAGGTTGGCGAGTACCGCAAGGAACTCATGGAGATTGTCGACGACTACCGCGCCTACGTGCTCTCCGAGGGTGACGACCGGCTGATGTTGTCGTGGTCGGCCCGCCCAGCCCGTCTCGACGAACTGGAAGAACGACTGCGACCCTTCGGGATCGTGGAACTCCAGCGGACGGGGCGAGTGGCGCTCCCGTCACTCGACAACTGAGCCTGCGTGCGGAATACGTCCCTACGAGGGACACCTACTCCGTCAGCGTGAGATGGTTGTCAATGCCGGGAACGCGGTCTTGTTCGCGGTGGTTGACGTAGAGCACCGTCGTCTCGCTGTCCAGGCAGATGCGCTCGACGAGCGCAAGCACAAGCTGGCGGTTCATGTCGTCGAGGCCGAGGCAGGGTTCGTCGAGGATGAGCAGCGGTGGGTGTTTCACCATCGCCCGGGCGATCAGTACGAGGCGCTGGTCTCCGAACGACAAGGTGTTGAACGGTTCATCGGCCCGCTCCGACATCCCTAACAGCGCAAGCCACTCGTCGGCGATGGCCTTCTGTGTGTCGGTGCTCTTGGTGTAGAGCCCGATGCTGTCATAGAAGCCGGAGATGATGACGTTCCGCAGCCCTGTCCCGACCCGGTATTCCCATTGGAGTGCGGTGGAGACATATCCGATGAACTGCTTGATCTGCCAGATGCTCTCGCCTGTGCCTCGCTGAAACCCGAACGCCATGATGTCGTTGACGTAGCACTGCGGATGATCGCCCGTGATCAGCGACAGCAGGCAGGTCTTGCCGCTGCCGTTCGGCCCACTCAGTTGCCAACTCTGGTTCGCTTCGATCGTCCAGTTGAGGTCCTCGAACACGGTGTTCTCGGCGTAACGAACGCTCGCTCCCGTCAGCCGAACGAGAGGGGCGTCGGGGTTGAGTGCAGGGAGTCGGGCGGCCGGATCGGCTGCAGGGATCTCGAGCCCGCTCGTCTTCAGATGCAGGAGCTGGTAGAGCTCGGCGTAGGCGCGCTCGTTGTCACGGTCTACGCGATGAAGAAGCTGGCCGTTTTCCAGGTATGCGACGTGGGTGATGAAGTCGGGGCACTCGTCGAACCGGTTGAGCACGATGACCATGGGCATCACCTCGGCGAGAGCGCTGAGGTGATCCTGGAGCCATGCCATCGAGTTGTGGTCGAGGCCGTCGAATGGCTCGTCCAGAACGAGCACGTCCGGCTGACTGGTCAGGGCGCGAATGAGCATGACCTTGCGCGTCTCGCCAGTCGAGAGCTTGCGGAACGCCCTGCCCATCAGCGGCCGCAGACCCAGGGTGTCGATCAGGGTCTGGGCCAGGTCGGGATCGTGGCAGTCGGCGTCGATGATCTCGGCTACCGGGGTGCCCTCTGAGACCACGTCCATGATGTCGGCGTCGTCTTTGCGGCGCTCGGCCTCGATGAGTTCTGCCTGGCGTTCGTAGGAGACGAGCGCGACACGGTCAGGCACCCCCGACAGCGTGCCCGACAGGCGCGTTCCCTCGCCGGCCAGAACGGCTGCCAGAGCCGACTTGCCCGAGCCGTTGGCGCCTGCGATCAACCAGTGTTCGCCGGGCTGGATCGTCCAGTTGATGTCGTGCAGCTGAAAGCGCTCGTCGAAGTCGACCGAGAGCGCATCCAGGCAGATCATGGGAGGACGATCAGACGATGCGCTTCATGTCGGCCATATGGCCGCGCAGAACGCCACCGATCGCTTCGACCGGATGACTGCGGATGGCGTCATTGACTTCGATCAGGCGAGCGTTGTCGACCGCGTTGTCGGCGACGTCGAGCCCCTTGCCGATCACGTCGCTCCTGATGCCCTTCATGAAGTCGCCCAACAGCGGCACGCACGCGTGGTTGTACAGATAGCACCCGTACTCGGCGGTGTCGGAGATCGTCGCGTTCATCTCGTAGAGCTTCTTGCGGGCCACCGTGTTGGCGATCAGCGGCGTCTCGTGCAGCGACTCGTAATAGGCCGACTCGGCGATGATGCCAGCCGATGTCATCGTCTCGAAGGCGAGCTCGACGCCGGCCTTCACCATGGCGACCATGAGGATGCCGTTGTCGAAGTACTCCTGCTCGGAGATCTCTGTGTCGCCAGCCGGGGTCTTCTCGAATGCGGTCTCGGCCGTTTCGGCCCGCCAGCCCAGCAGCTCGGAATCATCGTTCGCCCAGTCGGCCATCATCGTCTTGGAGAAGGTGCCGGTCATGATGTCGTCCTGGTGCTTCCAGTAGAGCGGACGCATGATGTCCTTCATCTCTTGGGCCAGCTCGAAGGCACGGATCTTCGCCGGGTTGGACAGGCGGTCCATCATGTTGGTGACGCCGCCGTACTTGAGGGCTTCGGTGATCGTCTCCCAGCCGTACTGGATGAGCTTGGAGGCGTAGCCGGGGTCGATGCCCTCTTCCATCATCTTGTCGAAGCACAGCAGCGAGCCGGTCTGCAACATGCCGCACAGGATGGTCTGCTCGCCCATGAGGTCGGACTTGACCTCGGCGATGAATGACGACATCAGCACGCCCGCTTTGTGGCCACCCGTGCCGACCGCGTAGGCCTTGGCCAAGGCGAGGCCCTCTCCGTTGGGATCGTTGGCCTCGTGGACGGCGATCAGGGTGGGCACACCGAAGCCGCGCACGTACTCGGCGCGTACCTCAGAGCCCGGGCACTTGGGGGCGACCATGATGACGGTGATGTCTTCACGCACCTGCATGCCCTCCTCGACGATGTTGAAACCGTGCGAGTAGGAGAGGCACGAGCCGTGCTTCATCATCGGCATGATCGTGTTGACGACGTTGGTGTGCTGCTTGTCGGGGGTGAGGTTCAAGACCACATCGGCGGTGGGCAGCAACTCCTCGTAGGTGCCGACCGTGAAACCGTTCTCGGTGGCATTCTTCCAGGATTGACGCTGCTGAGCGATGGCTTGCTCACGAAGCGCGTAGGACACGTCGAGACCGCTGTCGCGGAGGTTGAGACCTTGGTTCAGACCCTGCGCGCCGCAACCGATGATGACCATCTTCTTGCCGCGAAGGGCATCGACGCCCTCGTCGAACTCGTCGAGGTGCATGAAACGGCATTTGCCGAGCTCGGCGAGCTGCTCTCGCAGCGGCAGGGTGTTGAAGTAGTTGGCCATGAGGTGGACGCTCCAGGTGCGATCGATCAGGCCAACACTACCGAATGACTAGCGTTTCGTAAATTGATATATCTGCAACGTAGTATGCTGATTTCTGCAACAATAAGGCCATGGACGTCACCAGACTTCGGCAGTTCATCGTGCTCAGCGAGACCCTGCACTTCGGGCGGGCCGGCAGCCGTGCGAACGTCAGCACGTCGGCGCTGTCGCGCCACATCCGGCAGCTGGAAGCCGAGCTCAACGTGTCGTTGTTCGATCGCGACAACCGCACCGTCGAGCTCACGGCCGCGGGACAGACGTTCCAGCGCTTCGCCCGCGATGCGGTGCAACAGTGGGAGCAGATCTGCTACGAGCTCACCGACCCGGCCGACCAACTGCACGGGGAGATCAGCCTCTATTGCTCGGTCACGGCCAGTCACAGCATCCTGTTCGATCTGTTGAATCGCTTTCGACCAGCCCATCCCGGCGTGGAGATCAGGCTCCAAACCGGTGACCCCGAGCACGCCATCGCCCGCATCCAGGCGCTGGAGGAGGACCTGGCGATCGCCGCTCGGCCAGACAACCTGCCCATCGGCGTGCGATTCAAGCCGATCCGGGTGTCGCCACTCGTGTTCATCGCTCCGGTGGAAGCGACCGATCCGAGCCTCGCAGCGTTGCCGCCGAGCGGCCCTGCTCCGTGGGGAGAGATCCCGATGATCCTCGCAACCGGTGGGATCGCCCGTCGACGGGTGAACGCGTGGTTTCGCGATCTCGACGTCACCCCCAAGATCTACGCCCAGGTAGCCGGCAACGAGGCCATCGTGAGCATGGTCAGCCTGGGGCTCGGCGTCGGCGTCGTCCCCAAGATCGTGCTCGACAACAGCCCCCATGCAGATCGCGTGCGAGTCCTCGACGTTGACCCTGTTTTAGAACCCTACGACCTCGGTCTGTTCACCCTCAAACGCCATCTGAGGAACCCGCTGATCAGCGCGTTCTGGTCGCTTCTCCCCGAGCCGAAGTAACGAACGGTGGCTCGTTAGGACGAGCGCGAGAAGCGGTAGTTGTCGTAGCTGGTGTCGCCCGACCAGCCGTACACCGTGAACACCGGCTGGTCACTCGTGCGGATCGCATGGTGGGCTTGCGACGGCGTGCGGGAATAGTCGCCGGCCCGCAGTGTCCTCGTTGCTTCGCCGACGGTCCAGTCGCCGGACACGGCCAACACGACGTACAGCTCCTCGGCGTCGTGCCAGTGGTCCGGGCAGTCGCACTCGGTGTCGAGAAGAAAGATTCCGAAGCGCTCGTTGGTCGCTGGGGGGATCACACTGTCGGGGCCGATGACCTCCACCGTCGCGGCTCGGTGGGCCCACCCAGGGGGAACGACGGCTGGGTCGGGGCGGCGCCACGGCATCTCGGGCCATTGGCTCGTCGATCGCTGCGAGCA
>Ga0222718_10000383_pt1 | contig 47100 bp, 56 predicted proteins | sample C33_27DmetaG_FD_165045 | JGI IMG/M metagenome (GOLD analysis project Ga0222718, IMG submission 165045) | Estuarine water microbial communities from San Francisco Bay, California, United States - C33_27D | ecosystem: Environmental > Aquatic > Marine > Unclassified | place: USA: California...
ACCCAGCAAAGAATGCCAGGATGTATTTTATGAATTTCTTTTCATTTTCATTTAGAGTCTTCCAATCGTCCAAATCCTTTGAGAGATCTACCTCTTCAGCAGTCCAATTACTCATTTGAGCCTTCTTGTAAAGTTCCCATAGATTTGAATACTTCAGAGGAAAGATTGTAAATCTATTTAGTGTAGGGGCTAAAATAGGCTCATACTCGTTTTCAACCCAATCTTGAAATTCAAAATAGTTCCCGACCCGATGATCATCAATAAATATTTGAGGGTAAGAGTCAAGTCGCCCACCACACAGTTTTTTAAGCTCCTCCTTTTCTATCATTACTTTTTCGTATTCGAGTCCTTCCGACTCACATAGATTAACCGCGTGGTCACAATATTGACATCCTTCCTTCGAATAAATAGTGATTTTCATCTGTGATATTATCCCTGATTATTTTTTGTGTGAAAATTTTAAGCATGATTGTTGCATCAGAAATACACCAAGATGATATAGTAAAAATACTCGTAAACGAAGACGGAATAGAAGACGAAATGTACGGAATAGTTGGTATGAACACTGGCCTGGTTCTTGGAGTTCGGTATTTAAATTCCACAGAACTTGTATATAAGTCCGCGTGTGTCTATAAACTGGACGATGATGATCAGGAAATGAGTCCCGCACCATACGAAAGTGTTATGGAACATTACCCAAGTGGTACCAAATTTCAAGACTTGGAGTTTAAGTCACTCGGGGATAACATGTACGTACATTACGCGGAAATTGATATCGAGGACTCGGACTCTGAAATCTATGACGAAGATGAAAGCGACTCTGAAATGGATGACTTTATTGTCCCAGATAACGAAATTGATGGTAAGGTTATTCCACCGGAAAACCACACAGAAATTGATAAAGAATGGGATAAATGGAAGCCATCGACCCCAGGGGCTCGAAGTTTTAAAGATACAGTTGATATGATTGAAATGCACGCAAAACGACACGCGGATAATCTTAATTTTTAGAAACCTAAGTTCCGGGGGAAAACAAGATTTTTAAAAAGTTGATAGAGAGAATAACATGCTAGCTGCTATATGGTCCGATGTGGACAAACTTCTTAAAGATCAAACAGAACAAAAGCTAGTGGATATCAATATATGTAGAGAGTGTGAAGGTGTCAAGGTGATTGGCTCCGATGGATTTCCGGTATGTTCATCATGTGGTCTCGTTGATGGAACATTCATCGATGAATCACCGGAATGGACGAGTGGAATTTCCGATGATGGTACGGTCAGCGATCCATCGAGGTGTGGAAATCCAAACGCAAACCCGGAACTGTTCTCTCAGAATTGGGGAAAGGGTACCGTCATCTCTACGTATAGAGCATCAACGTATGAGAACAAGCGCATGGCTAAGATTAATTTTCACATGTCGATGAATCACCGCGACAGATCTCTATTCCACGCGTACAAAGATATAGACGAGGCGTGTCATACGCTTCCAGATTGCATTCTCAAAGATGCCAAAATTATGTACAAAAAATTTAACACTGAAAAGCTTACCCGTGGTGCGGTACGTCTCGGTATCAAAGCCAATTGTGTCTTGTACGCGTGTCGTCTCGCACAATATCCAAGAACAACGAAAGAAATTGCGGATATGTTTGGTATTCAATCAAAGGATATTAGTCGGACGACGCAAATATTCAAAGATACACTCATGGGTAAGACGGAAAAAAATTACGTAACAAAACCAATCGATATTATGCCGCGACTTCTCGGCCCTTTCAACGCGTCAAGGGAGGAACGATTACAATGCAACAAAGTATGTGCAACACTCGAAGACTGTGTTGAGCTCATGAGCAAGACACCAAATAGCATCGCGTCCGCAATCATTCTCATAGTACTTAGCGATAGATGTTCCAAATCCGAAATCTGTGAAAAGTGTTCAGTATCGGTACCAACAATCAATAAGATTGAAAGTATCATAAAAAAACACTTAGAGGTTAAAGCTCAAAAATAGACAGAATGACGAAGAAAGTCTTTTTGAGTACGCCTTGCTATGGGGGTTTGTGTTTAGAAAAGTATATGATAGGTATAATAAAATTGCAACTTCATTTGATTAAACATGGTATCCAACTGTATATAGATACGACCGAAAACGAATCGCTCGTGCACCGTGCTCGAAACGTAGCGGTTGGTCGTTTCATGCAAAAGACGGATGCAGATTACTTCATGTTTATAGATGCCGATGTAGACTTTGACCCTGATAGCGTTTTACGACTCATTAATTCCGAACATGACATTTCTGTCGCGTGTTATCCTAAGAAATGTGTGATGTGGGATCAAGCGGCGAGTGCTGTGAAAGGAGGTGATGATCGTAACATGGCTATGCTCTCGTCGAGTCTCGTATTGAATTTTGGCGCATCGCGTCGTCCCGTTGAAAATGGATTTATCGAAATCTTGGATGGACCAACAGGTTTCATGCTCATCAAGCGTGAAGTATTTAAGAAGCTCGAAGAAAAGTTTCCCGAGTTGTGGTGTAAAAATGATCATCAAAATAGAGACTTTGACGATTATCATGCCTGTTTTGACTGCATGATTGACCCAGAAACCAAGCGGTATTTGTCGGAAGATTATGCATTCTGCCGACGTTGGCAACAATGTGGTGGGAAGATTTATGCGGACATTAACACAACCCTGGGACACGTTGGAAATTTGCCTTTTAGTGGATGCCTTAATGAAAGGCTTAAGGCTTAGATACTTTGTATATGAAGTATGAAAATAACGACCATTCTTACGACTCGATCAAAATCGTGTCACGTGAAGACACTTCACACAATTCTTCGTCTAAATTTGAAGTGTTTGGAGCGTGGTGTGAATAATGAGATCGTATTCGTGAATGACGACCCATATGAGAAGTCGGATGTCATCACCGATGCAGTGAAGAAGAATCCAGATAAGATACTTTTTATAGACTTTGGTGTAGGTATGGATGACGATTCAATTCTCCAGGTATTTGAGAAACATGAAGGTATTGGATGTCTGGTGTTTCCGGGTGTTAAGGAAGGTATCGATTGGGGACTCTTCAAAGCAAAGGTTCGAGACGAAGAGTGCCTCGAACCGAATAGTCAGATGGGTCTTCATTTTGATACTGAAGTTGGCCGAAAAGTCGCTGAAAACATATACACGGTCGAGTCCACGTGTGCGCGCGCGTGGATTATGAATTGTAAGAATGCATCCAAGTTTATGAAGGACAAAAAGAATGGAAGTATTAAGATTCTTCCACGAGCTGACAACATGTTTGCAAAGTTCAAAGAAAATGGCATGAAAATTCATGCATTTACAGCGGCTAAGTTAACCATGACATACTCACATGAGTGCATTAGCAACATCCTCAACGCTGCGGGTGTATCAACAAATTAAAGCTTAAGATCCATATATCAACATGTCTATACCGTCGTCGGAACCACTGTATAAATATGTCGTGGGTTACATACATAAAGTATGGGGAACGGAAGAGTATTTTCCGGGACCGCAACCAATATCAATTGAACGGAAACACTTTCATATTTTACAAAACAATGATTACGTCGTGTGTGAAAAAACCGACGGAATGCGTTACATGATGGTTGCGTTGACGTATGAGGGTGCTCGTAAGTGTATATTTGTGAATCGATCATTTGAAATGTTTGAGGTATCGATAAGTTTACGAAGACCTGCGTACGAGGGTACAATTCTCGATGGAGAACTCTATCAAGACACACTCATGGTCTACGATGCCATAATCATCAACGGAAAACCAGTCGGTCACATGAATTTCAAACAACGCCTCGATGAAATTGGTAAATTGTTGAAAACAATCATTTATGTTAAGACGGATAAACATAGACTCAAACTCAAGACATTTTACCCATTGATTAAGTTTAAAAAGTTTATGGATGAATATCTTCCAACCGTGACACAAGAGGTTGATGGGCTCGTATTCACACCGGTGAATGAGCCGGTGAGAATAGGAACACACGAAACAATGTTTAAATGGAAACCGAGAAATAAGAATACCGTCGACTTTTATATGAAAAAAGATACGAGCTTTGTGGGTATTGGACAAGTGGGTCCACCTGTGTGGAAACTCTACGTTCAAGAAAAGGGAAAATTGTTTTTCGAAAGTGAGTTTCCAGTATCTAAAATGGACGAACCGTGGTTTGAAAATGGCGCGATCGTAGAATGTATGTATGTGACATGGGAAGATGGACCATTATGGTGGAAACCACTCAAGAGACGACGAGACAAAACATATCCCAATAATAGACGAACCTTTTACCGAACGCTCGTCAATATCAAGGAAGATATCGAGATGAAGGAGTTTTTAGATTGTATACCAAGACATAATGCCCTGTACGGTTAGGAAGTGGGCGCTCACTGACAAATTCATCGTTTTTGTAATACCATTTGCCTTTATGTTTCGTAAAAGCCAAATAGTGTCCCCCGTGTTGCATACCCATATGAATTCCTGATGCAACCAAAGAATATTCAAATTGATTGATGGTTAATTTTTCCACAACATCCACGTGACTTTTCTTATCAAATGAAACGATGAGCACCTTTGGAAGTTCTGAAAAAACACACCGTGTTGTTGCGATGTGGTGTACCTTTTTATTTTCATCGATGAAGTCTGTGATTGGATTCCACTTCATGGAATCATGAAGCATTTCTTCCAAAGATGCCTGTCGAGAACATAAGATATGAATACTAAAATCCTCGACGCGTTCAGACTTTCCGTTGGGCCATATAGTTTGTTGAATCTTTTTACCATAGAACCACTGCTTAATGATTGGGACTGCACGCTCTAAAATATCTATAATACATAATATTGTTTCTTGAATATCGTGTTGTTCATGATCGTCAAAGCGAGGAAATTTTCCCCGAAAAAGATTGCGAAGAAGTGTTACATCTATGACATGATTGTCACTCACTTTCCAAAATATTCGAGTCATGTGTGCATACACTTTTGTGAATTCACATGGGCCTTCGTAACCATGATCTATGAAATGATTTGAGAGGCATGGAATATGGAGAAGGCATTGTAAACTCGTGTTAAAATAGCATGAGTTTCCAGAATTTCTAAATCCTTTCATTAAAATTTGTGAATAAAAAAGGCTTAAGAGGAAAACGCAAATGATAAATGTAAGAAATCATGAACGTTGAATCTATTCTGAAAAAGGTTGAAGCCGCTTTCGATGCGAACAAGAACGATCCTTCAATTGAAGTAGAAATGCGTCTTGGAAAGTTTAACGGATCGATGTTTGACACGAATGTTGGAAAGGATGTATTCGAACGAATTTTAAATGGTCTCGAGCAGTACCATGGATGGGAAGATGTCAAAATGACCTCGTCCGAAGTCTTTTACAGGGACCGAGACAGTGTTCGTATGAATGTGGATGATGAAACCGGTGATCAAACGATCGTACAAAAAAGGTCGATGTTTAAGGAAGACATTAAGAAGGTGAAAAATGCCCCCTTTGATGTTCGGTTTAGTATCTGTCGAGAGGTGCTCATGCCCGAAGATGGTGACTATACGGACATGGATCGTAAACGATTCAAGGAACGTAAATCATTTGTTCGTAAGAACTTGAGCATCGACATGACAAAGTCTACAGGTGACACTGTAGATATGGATGCCGAAGACCCGACATCGTACCAGGTTGAATTCGAAATCGTCGCACCTAATCGAGTTGAAACTTCGGAACAATTGTTTAACATCGTGCACAAAATAAATGATGTATTTAAATTGTTGTCTTCTAATAAATGATGAATGTAGTCTTTTTACTTTTGGTCGCTGGTGCACTCATGTATGACAGAGCTGTAAACACTAGCGAAGTTGGTGGTTCCAAACACTTTTACATGAGCGAAGGTATGTCCAAGGGTATGTATAAGCGTATGGAGGATTCGGGTGTCACTTCAGAGTCTTTAAAAGCATTCGTCCATATGGAAGACCGGATGCTGGAACTTGAACATTTAGCTGTGTGTAGTGGTATACCTAGACATCTTGAAGTGTCTGCACTTTCTCAACAAATAAAGGATCGTTTCCCTGCGTTCGATTTTACCTATCATGGCATTCACGTGAAACAAGCTGCTGAACCGAATAGACTCATCAACAGAAATATAACATGTTAATAAGAGATTTAAGCATGTATTTATGTGTCGAACTTTCTATCATGTGAATTCTTTTGAGAATAAAAAGAATCAAACCATTGTCATCTTCGAGACTATTTTCCCTGACCCACTTTCTAGGATCTTCACTGTTTACGAAATCATGGGTGTACATATATCTAAACTCTAAATGCGACATGAGTTTTGCGGATTCTCTACCCTTTCGTATATAGTCAGCGATTACGTAAATGATACCGTCTAGGAATTCTTCTTTTGCCATGTGCATCCATGAGTCCTTTTTCGTACCCCATGTCACCGTGTCATCATCGACGCGAACGCCGTGCCCATACTTAGTCTTGCCGAGCTGGAGTCGCTCAAGAATAAGATCGCGTGGGTCTTCCATGTTGATAATGAAACGCGACATATCTTTATGTCGTTGGAATAAATTCCCAACGAAGGTCTCCGCATATATTCTTCCATATGAGATCCTGTTGATATAACTTTTCTTTCGACTTTAAGAGTGGAAAGTATTGTAGATATTCATCTTCACCTAATAATTCACAAAATTTGTAGAGTACATATGAATAGCTAAGGAAGTTCTTTCTATCCGGTGGACAATGTCGATCAAACGGTTTTTGTATATCTTTGAACATGATTCTGAGGCGCTCTTCGAGTTCCTGTGGCATACTTGGAGGTTTGATACCATTAAGGATATTCGTAATGTATGGTACATGTTCATAATACTTGTTAAGTCGAAGCTTTTTCAAAAGTCCGCGGATTCTTGTGTGTGTAATTTCATCGAGGGACCTGATTTTGAGTTTTTTGAGTTCTGCTCGAAGCTGCTCAATCACGTCATCCGGAATGGTTGTCATTTCCTGCGCCTGAAATTGTGACATTTGTTCATTGAAATGGTTTTCTCGCTTGTACGAGTAATTCACAATCTTTTCCGTATTCTCTTGTTCTTCTCTGTATGTAAGTTCTTCGCTAATCAAAGATGCAATCACGAGACCACATTGGTCACATATAAGGTCACTCGTGTCTTCGAAGAATATGATGTTACTATCTTTACATTGTGGACACTCGTCTCTCTTTCTTTCGCTGGGTCTGTGTATGTTTTGATTTTCAACATCGTTTAGGTAATCCATGAATATATCTTTTCTCTGTAGACCTTGCGTCTCTTTACAGTTGAAGACATTATCTACGGTCGTGACTATACCTGTATCTTCAACGTATCTATTCATGTAAGGCATACACCTGATTATGTAATCTGACATCTCACTCTCATAGGTGTTCCTGTTTTGTGGGTCACTTTCAATTAACTCTCTCCATTTTTCAATCTTGTTGTTGTATCTACTTAAAAAGTTACCCTCCATATAAAATAATGTTCACCAATCTTTTAAACCGTGTTATTGTTTGGGTGTACGGCTTTTATAAATACATGGTCACTATGCCAGATTATTATATAGAAAATGTAAACGTGATCTATACTCTAGATCAAATGAAGAGTTATGATATCAAAGATAAATTATGGAAAGATGAATCAAAATATTGGGATCGGGATACAGACGAGGTGTATTCTGATCTTACATACAAGGATTATATGACTGCGACAGTTCCAGAAAACGTCAGTAAGACTATTCTTCGAATAAAATACTGGTGCAATGGAAGCATCTACAAACTTATCACAGAAAACATGAAGTTCCGTTTACCGGATGATCTCAAGAGTGGATTTTCATTTAGTATCCCTTTGGGTGAAGCCTGGTTGGTTGATCACGACGATAAACCCGTGAGAGACATCACCAAAAAGGTGAAGCGATACGCTGGACCTAAAAATGATTTTCATGGCGAAAAGGTACGAATACGAGATATGTTGTATTATACTGAAGATACGCTAAAGAAAGATTACCCAGCCATTCGTTTGATAAATGCACTTGGGATGTCTAAGAGTGTGAGTACGATTGACGGATACACTACCGATCTTCGCTTGCCTTAGTGGCTAAGTAAAATCGAAGCTCACCGAGATCCGCGACATTGTATTTTAAAATCAGAAAACGATTCGCTTCTTCTTGAAGAATTTGAACAGATGCACACATGCTCGTCGCTTTCGTAAAGATATTCAAGTATTTCAATGAATAGAGTCCCGAGATTAACGGACTCTCTTCATTGCACTCAATTTCAGTCTCTTGATTCGCAAAGTCGCCTTCACAGCGGAGTTTCAGTTTCGTACCCACACGCGTGATTTCAATTTCACTGCCAATGTTGGACATGTCACGGCAGAGACGCTGTAAGTCCATGGATGGAAGAGTTGTGACCGTCGTCATTTGAATGTCGGGAACTTCAATTTGACTTTCGTTGATGTCGAGGAGTTTCAGTTCAAAACTAGTGCTCGTCTTCTTTGCTTCACTGACGATTTCAATATTCATGAACTCCTTGGAGTCAATCGTAATTTTGAGGACGTCGTTGTTTGTGATCGATTTCAGGAGCTTGAATGTATTTGAAATATTGATACCCGCGATGACTTCTTGTTCGCACACGTATTCTTCAAAGTTTTCAGCGGGAAGAAACATATCAACGAGAGATGTACGCGCTGTGTCAAGTGTCACAATGTACATACCACTCGGCTTAAAGTATATGTTCAAGTCATTGAGTACATCTTTGAGAACTTCGAAAGTGGACTTAAATGCCGATGCTTGGATCGTCACCAATCTCATATCTATGAGATTAATTAATTACTTCTTTATGTTATTATACGCATCTGACACACTCACCGCAATGCGTTCTTCAAGCTCTTTTGTCATGGCTGGCTGCAATGATCGCCCATAGCTATCTAAACTGAAAATATCGCCATCGTCATCATCGCCGTTGAGTGACGTTACACCACACGCCGATCCGAATCCACACCCACCGAAATCATTCGTAGGTAAAAGTGATTCGAGCCAGGCTTTGATTTCGTTACCGACGAGAATTTTACCATTTTGTGTCAACAGGGTCGGTACTCGGGTAATGGAATTTGCATATTTTTGCGGAATGCCCTGGGTGTTTATATTATGAAACTTTACCATCTGTTTGAAAGTCTTGTTCTTTTGAATATAATCAATAATGTCTAGGCTGTGTGCACACCGGGGACTGTATATCAGTAGTGACATTTATATGTACTGGTTTATTTTCTCAATTTAAATTAACGCATGATGAATGGATTACCCATCGCCCTACTCCTGACCGTCGTCCTTCTTTTGACGGTTAGACGCGAATCTTATAGTGAAATTTTTGGTTTCTCAGGGTGGAGCAAACCCAGTGAAGGAATTATCCTCGATGACCCAGTGGAAGACATTTCCAGGTATCGAGTGGTCGAAACGAAGGTTGATAATGATACGGTTGAACGCCTCGTGCTCGCGACGAACAAAGCTATCAAGCAAAAAACCGGTGTGTGTAACTATATTATCGAGACGACGTCAATTAAGAAATTCGTGGAACGTAGTGGCGATAAGCAATTTTACCGCGCCATGTTCATGGCTGTGAAGAATCATGGGTTTGCGTTTGGCTTTGCGGTGACGGTCGACGCCGAGATTAATGGTGACGTCGTGAAGATTAAGTCTCTTCGAACGCAACCGATTGATGCCGATATTCCGAATGATATCAAACCATTCACAGACGGCGAAGCTGGGCAAGATTTTATCGACTATAAGCTCGTGAGAGAAAAAGCGATGCCTACCAGAAGTGAGTTTGAAACTGCCAAAAATAAATTCCGTTAATTGTAATGATCAATATCAATGATGTTCAAAAGATCGAAAATACACGAAAACAAATAAAGAAGGAAATATACAGCAAAATTTTCGAACAATTTTCGAGAAAGATTAAACAGACGGCTGAATTCGGACAGAAACAAGTTTTTCTACGTGTACCGAGTGTCGTCATGGGATATCCATCGTTTGATCGTTCAGTCGCCGCGAGGTATCTCAAGCGACAGCTTGATAACGGTGGTTTTATCACGCAATTGGTCTCTGAGATAGACATTTACGTGACGTGGGACGTAAAAGCGACCAGGGAATCAAAAAAAGAAGAGGAAGATTCAGACGTAGAATTTCCAAGTTTTGTCAATCTTAGAAAGGTTGCCAATCAATACAGGGAGTAAGTGCGTGGTAATCTTTGTATTTAAAACCCCACTTAAATCATAAATGGACAATTTAAACGTACTCGTTGAAGCGAAAAAGGAGTACCTTGGGCAATTGTGTCATCTCATGACCCCAGTTATGATTCAAGTGTTTCAAGACATGTATGACGAAGCGACCAAACTCTCCAAGGGGCGAAAAGTGCTCATCATGTTTCAAAAGCTTCTCAAGGAAGTTCCGAATTGGAGTAACGCCATGTCAAAATCGCATTCTGATAACATCGCCGAACGCTGTTCATGGTTTAGTGATCTACTCGCAGCGGTCTTCGTTGCGTGTACAAAAATTCTGTCAGCTGTTCGTTTGAAGGCTGATAACAAAAAGATTAGCTTGAAACTTCCCACAAATGAAGTTTTTATTCAAACCGTCTATAACAATGCTGCGAAGAATCTGTACAAGGATCCCTACGTGTACCACGAGGAACAATCTGAATATCTCCGCGACGAAAAACTTACGGCGCGATTCTGTGTTTGTATTGAAGAGTCAATTAAAGAACTGATCCCTGTGCAGCAAATTCTCCAAACGTACATGTCACAAGAAAGTAAGGATATCGATATCGGTGAAACCGACGATCCAGAAGATCCTGATATTTTTGACGAACCTGAACCTGAACCTGAACCTGAACCCGAGCCCGAAGCGATGCCAACGGAACAAGAACCCGTGGCCGAAGCCGAGGGTGAACAGACCATGGAAGACATTGCACCAGTCGAAGACATTGCGAGACCCATGGGATCTCCCCTTGATAATGAATTTAAGACGATTAATAATGTCACGGATCCGAACCCAGCACCCGAACACGAACCCGAAGCCGGTGACGAAGGTGTCTTTTTTGGTGACGCTCCAGAACAGCGAACAAAAAAAGTTGGCTATAATTAAATGGAACTCTCCGACTATTTGCGAGACCCCGTATGGGCGGCGCTCATCGGTGGGCTCATCACCGCGATCTACATTCACGCCAAGGCTCAACTGAATAACGAAGGTAAGCTCAAGATGGCTCAGTATACGAAGCCAGCGGCGCTCAACGCGATTCTTATTTATTTCATTGTTTCGAATGGTATCGGTCAACGTGAGTCGATTTCCACGGAACCTTTTTAGACTTAAAGATTTTGAGGGTATAGTAATAAAATGGCGTCGGTTTCTGCGTTTAATGACATGATGACTCAATTTCTTGTGGAATTGCACAAGACTTTCCCACAGGAGAAAGGCATTAAAAAGTTTATGACTCAATTCGAACTCTTGAAGGATGCGAACCCGAGAATGGCTGTGGATACGTTCATGGGTGGAATTACACCGTACGCCGATAAGATTTCACAAAAGGACGAATCATTTATTCTTAAGGATTTGGAAAACATCGAATACCTCTCTGAGTTGAACTTCAAGGAAAATTGGAACTCGTCCCTCTCTACTGCTACGAAGGATGCGATCTGGCAATACTTACAAACACTCTACATGCTCGGTACAACGATCACCGCTATTCCAGCGGAAACCCTGAGCATGATTGAAAACATCGCAAAGGATTGCGCCGACAAGATGGGTGATGACGGAAGTGGTATCGATGAGGCGGCTCTCATGAAGACTATGAACAGTATGTTTGGTAACCTTATGAAAAAATAAACCTCACATTATATAAATGAAAGCTTGGTTTGACGATCCGAAAGAGCTGATCAAGGCGGCAAAGGTTTTGCAATTCTGGCCGACGAATAAACAATCTCCAGAAGAGCGCGTGAATGCAGCTTCGAGATTCGTCATCTATGCAACGTGTTTTCTTTATTTGATTCGACGAGACATTCGTATCTTCGTGCTCGGTGCTACGATCCTCGGTGTTCTTTATGTTATGTACAAGGCGAAGATGATCAAAGAGACGTATGGTCGCCCGACGTTTGGTGGTCAAGGGTGTCAAATGCCCTCCATCGATAATCCGATGGCAAATGTTCTTTTGACGGACATCACGGATAATCCTAACAGGCCACCGGCGTGTGATTACTCGTCAGTTAAACCGATTGTTCGTAGTTTTGTGGATGATCGCATCCCGTATGATGCAGGTCGTTCGAGATCCCCGTTGCCGATGTATCAAAAGAGTGCTGCGTCTAGACAGTTTGTGAGTGGACCAGTCACCTCTATCCCAGGTGATCAAACGGCATTCGCGGAATGGTGCTATGGTGACAGGCATCGCCCATTATGTAGAAGTGACACGGGTGCTTGCAGCCCGAATGCGAGAGGTGCTCAGCTCGGCGCTTTCTCGGGATTGGATTTCAGTGGAGACAGACGATAAATATTCTTACGTAATAGTAAATGGCATATCAGCTCCAACCAGGCTTGTCGCTTGTTGAAAATCCGGCAGTCCCGACAAACCGCGCGACGGATGACGTTTTCGTATACCCTCAACCGAGTACGTTGAACTTTGGCTCGAGACCCCAAACCATGTTATACGGTACCGCGCCGTACATGGCTGGTAAGGGATCTCCAGCGCAGTATATCGATACAAGCGATCAGCTCAGACCTCAGTCGACGTCTCAATTTAACAAGTTCTTGGTCAAAACTCATGAACGTAACTTCTTTCCTCTTCAAAATATGGAATGTAAAGTTCCGCTTCAATCCATGAGCTATGAACCAACCAGTACGCGCGCCGATCTTCAGAATGGCTTGTTTAATCAGAGATACCATAATAAAAATATTAGCAAGAAGTAAGAATGGCTGATCCCATCTCAGTATTAGCTGTCGCCGGTTTGGTGTACATGGGTCGATCCCTCAGTAAAGATACCGAACCTCCAGAATTAGGTCCCCGTCTCATTACTGAACCACAAGAACCTCTCTTGTCTGATCAGGTTCCAGAATTCAGAGAAACTCGTTTCGACAATCCAGTGTCTGTGCAACCGAAGAATGAAACACCGTCGTTTGCTGTCATTGCTCCACAACAACGAAGCGGTGGTCAAGAAATCTTGAATATGCGCAATCGTATGTACGATCAAGGTCGTATGAACAATCTGTCTCCGATTGAGAAGCAAATGGTTGGTCCGGGTGTTGGTGTTGGACCGAATGTTCCGGCGTACGGTGGATATCAGCAGTTGTTCCGTGTCAATCCTGTCAATGTCGGTGAATACCGTTTGACGACGCTCCCAGGTCGTTCTGGTCCAGCGCACGATATCTCCGGTGGTCGCCACGGTGTCATTGGTGAAGTCACGCATAACATGCCAGAAAAGACGGCGTTCCTTCCAAGTCGACGCCCAGAAATGCCCGGACGCGCGCAGGGCATGGGTGGGCGTATGGTTCGACAGGAACACGAACGTACGAAGCGTACGACGAACCGTGCCGAGACTGGTTTGCGTACGGATGGTCTCGAAAATGCACCGGCGAAGCGTTTCATTCCTCTAGGAACGATGGCGCAAGACCCGACGCGTAACAAGTCTGATGCGAATGAATTCCAGTATCAGTACAATAATCATCCGGCTCCGGGTATTCATAATTTCCATGGTGGTTACAAGAATGCCCCTGGTAGCACAATCGCCCAGGAACGTGGTTACAAGGGATACACTACAGAACAACTCCAAAACTATGGTTTCAGAGCGGATGATCGTCGTGGTAAGGCGAACAGACCTGGTAACGCGGGTCGTATGAATGTTCGAGAAACTGCTTTGAAGCAAAGTGGTGTTCTTTCCAGTGTTCGAGCCGATACCACCAGAATCGATGGTCGCATGAATGCCGCGAACGGTGGCTGGACGCAACACTACACGAATGATAAGTATTACAACCTCAACGCGTACAAGGGTAACGAAAACCCGAATGCCCGATGTAATGAACTCGACGTGGCGAAGAATCAGCTTGTAAAGAATCCATTGGCACAACGCTTCTATTAGATTGATTTAGATATCCGAGTAAAACACTCATTAAAATATTGTACCTATATTTTAATGAAGGTCTACAGCCTCGACATCGATAGCAGTGAAAGAGATGCTACTTTGCATCCATCATGTTCCGAATATGTTGTGAGTTTGAAAAATCCAATCTATAACGTTTCGAAAATTTCACTCGTATCAGCAAAAATTCCAAATACACAACTTCTCATTCATTCCGCAAATAAATCGTTTACTGTGGATGGAACACTCGTCACGCTCAATGAAACGAATTATTCGAATGCACATGATCTTGCATCCGATCTTTTGAATGAACTCGCTCCACCTGTATCTAATGTAACCTCTATTGTATACGACGATGATACGAATGCATTAACATTTTCAAATGTAGGTGATTCAAATGCATTTACTTTTGAATTCGGAACGGGTCTAAATGGATATACGAGTAATACGTCTTCAAACACAACACCACACCAGGTTTTAGGTTTTGCTTCTCTTGATTACACATCGACAAATGGTCGCATTATTACGGGTGCATTAAATCTTACTGGACCGACTTCGATTATTGTCCGTTTGAGTTCTGGATCCGACCAGTTCAATAAAACTGTATACTCAAATACACCCTTTTATACGGGGCGTATTCTTACGAAAAGTGGTGAAATAGTTCACGCGGGAGCTGACGATCCATTGACACACGAATTTCACTCTGGACCGCAGCGATCTATTCGTGATTTGCGAGTCGAGTTCTTCTATATGAGTCATGGTCGTCTCATTCCTTATGATTTTAGAAACCAAGATCATGTGCTTAAGTTGGAAATTACTGGGTCTACTGACAAACTCGAAAGTTTACCTAAAGTTGATCGAAAAACGGAGTTACCGCCACCAATAAGTATTCCTGAATTGGAGAATCCTTATAGATGGAAAGAGTATGCTTCCATAGCTATGATTGTTTTTATTGGCATCATCGCTTTGATGCTTACAAAACGTAAACCGCTTACGCCCGCGTAACAGCGTAAACTGGCTGGAGCGGCTTGCGAACACGAGAGGACATTTGAGACATCACCAAGTAGACAGTCACGGACAAAAGCGTCGTGAACAAGGCGGTCAACGTATAATGCATACCACCATTGCGCTGAACCTTAACGATTTGGTTGATCAAGAATCGAACCAAGTCCATCCACGCGAGCGCGGCCGCGAAAGAGAAACCCGCAACGACAGCGTTGAGGGATTGAGACTCGAGCTCCTGGGTCACCAAGTTAACAGCGTCGATCGCCTGCTTCATTGTATAATATAATATACAAACAGAAATTATTCCGGGAGTAGGTCTTCTTCGAGTGCGATCTTCTTGTATTCTATTTTTTTATAACCTTTCGTCCTGGACGTATCGCTATCCGACTCCGAGTCAGAGTCGGAGTTAGAGTCACTATCATCATCGATGAGTTTAAATTCATTCGCTGTCCATCCCTCCACAGTGCTCATTACTATTAATAGCATTTTTTAAGAGCTCTTCTACCGGACTCTGGGGTTGCCAGGAGTCCCACGCGTCGTACGCATCGTTCATAGCCTTGAATGAAGGGTCGTCTCCTGAATAACGAACAAACTCGATACTGTCATCGTTAATAAGGTCAATTTCGTCAACGTTTTCGTCGTCTTCGGTGTCTTCATATATTTCTGGAAAATGACTTCCAATTTGTTGCCCGACTGTGCGCATCGCACAATACTTTGCGGCATACTCGAAATCTTTACCGAGGACTGCATCACGACCACATGCTTTCGCGTATTCGCACGAAAGAATGATAGCCTTTTCGATAACCGGTGTCACGATATCTATGAGAGTTTTCAAGTGACTGTCATACATATCGTTACTCGTATCACTGAGATCGAATCCAGTCTTCATTTATTAATTATCTCCAAAAATAGTTTGTGCAATTCCGTCCATAATTCTAAGAATATTGTAACTTAGGCCGTAGACTCTTAAATTTCTGTCATGTGTATCGTTCGGTGTGAGATTCATTTTGAGTGTTTGATTCTTTACGAGTGAAAAATTCTTTTGACCTGTTGGGTATGGTTTTTCTGGTTCAAATCCAAAGTTGTACGAATAGAATCGTCGAATGAGAGGCGTTTTTGCGTGGTGAATGCCCGGTTGAAGTGCCTTGAGAAACATAAACTTCCCGGTTTCTCCTGTGATAATTTGTTCATCGTCAAGACGTAAATCAAGTGACACCAGGTTTTCATAAAAGAAGAGTCGATTATCGACGGCGATATATATGTTATCATAATCAAACGGCGTCACGAAATCACTGAATTTTCGATTATTTTCACGTTGGAACACGAAAAAGAGTTCTTTCACTGGATTCACGAATGCCAGATTTACCGTGTTATCACGAACTCCTTTTGGAATTTTGAATGCATTCTCCTGAATCTGTGTGATGACAAAATCGCGACGTGTGTGTTGAATTTTAAGTCTTTCGGCACTTTCGAGAAAGATGAGTTCGAGATTCATGTTAAAGGTTTTAATTAGATTTTCTAAATACGAACGTTTCAAATGATCATACACACGGACGTGTCCCGCACTCGTACCAGTTCCGTCATTTGATTTTGCACCCGCGGCGATTCGTGTACCGTCACCAGAAATAGCCACCGACCAACCGAGTTCATCACCCAAGGCCTCGGCGTCGAGGTCTTTACCCACATGTTCCCAACCACTCACACCGTAACTATACACACGCACATGTCCGGCGTCTCCACCAGTTCCGTCATTTAAGTTGGCACCCACGACGAGAATACTCCCATCTTCGGAGAGTGCGACGGAAGTACCACTTTGATCACCCAACGCTTCACCATCGACATCCGGGCCGAGTTGTATCCAACCATTTGACGATGAATATTCAAATACCCTGACATGCCCGGTTGAAGACGTGTTTTTTGGAGCCCCTACAGCGAGTCTGTGACCATCACCCGACAAATTAATAGAAAAGCCAAATTCATCACCCGGATTTTCACTGTTTATGTATTCACCGAGCGGAAGCCATTGTTGTGTGTTTGAATTAAAGTATAACGTTCTAACGTAGCTCGTACCATCTGGATTATTTGCGCCACCCGCAACGCGCGTACCATCACCAGATATAGAAACGCTATATCCAAGTGCATCACCACTCGCTTGTCCAAATTCCATATGTTTTTGAGTCCAGGCACCTTCTTGATATACATAGACGTAGTATACACCCTGTGACGTAGAGTACCCGCGTCCACCAATCACAATTGTATTTCCGTCGTGTGATAACTGAAGCGCAGCACCAAAGTTTAGGTTTTGGTTCGTTTGGTGTGTGATTGGGTTTATTTCTTGGCCACTCCCCCAAGTACTTCCATTCCATCTATAAATTTTGACTTGTCCGTTATTTGAAATGGCGTTATAGTTATGATCCGGTGCGCCAACGGCGAGTACCGTTCCGTCACCCGAAAGAGAAACAGCCTGACCAAAGAAATCATTCGCGACGGCACCGTCTATATCTGATCCCAATTGTACCCAAGTTTGATTCACGAGTCTATATACACGTACATGTCCAGAATCATTCGGAATGGCGTCGTTGTTGGGGGCGCCGACAGCCATGATTGTCCCATCAGTGGACATGGCGACTGAAAAACCAGATTCATCACCCGTCGCTTCACCATCAATATCTACACTTATTTGTAAGTAGTTACCAAGTTCATATCCAATACCCGCGGTCGTGTGCGGTGCGTACGAAGTCACGTTATTTACGGATATGGTCGTATTGTCAATAACCACATCTCGGATGTCCCTAAATTTTACCTCAATTTCAACTTCTTGTTTATCGATGGAGCATAGTGGTATTGCGAGTTCTGGATTCTTATAAAAATAAAAAGGAACGTCAACAAAGTACTTTTGTGATGATGTGGCGGCTCCGAGATATCCAATGATCGAAGGATCTGCCACACGCACGGATGATTGTCTGTTCGGGTACTTTCCTATCAGTTTAGATAAAGCTGTTTGATTTGTTTGTGTACAGTTTTGTTCCGAATAAATCTGAAGGTAATCACTCGGAATGCGCTGTATGACCTTATTCCCGATTATGAGATCCACGTATTCAATCATGGCGTGGGCTATAGATTCAATATACCCAATACCACTACTCGATGCGTTTGGAATAGATTCGAGTTCAATCTCAAGGCTTACGGTTTTTAACAAGTCTCCTATATTCACTGGAATTCTACTACGAAGAGTGGTTCCAAAATCGGCGACACCATCAAAGTCAAGTTTCGTGAATGACTTCGCGAAATTTGTATGTCTGGAAAAGCGTTTCGTAAAATACGTAAACTGTGGTTCAACTGTAAAAAACCTGTCCTGTGGACCGGTTGTCTCGAGCTGAAGTCTACCAGCCATTACTACTATAAAGGGTTAAAATTTTAAACCAGCTAATCCACTTTGAATGCGCAAGACGTTATAATTTTTTGCGTATACACGAATCGTATTTGTTCCCCTCGTAGTTGAGTCAAGTTTTACTGTGAATAGTTTGTGATATACACGACTCATATTCACTTGACCTGTTGGGTATTCAACCTGGGGTCGCTCGGCAAACGAATATACACCGAATATTGGATTTACTGCCGTAACACCGAGCACTGTCGGTGAATTTGTGTGATGTGCGAACGGTTGTTGATACGTAATGAATTTGTGATCAGCGTTAAATACTTGATTGTCATTAAATTTGAGTTCGACGTTATCAATCTTTTCAAAATTCAAAGGAAGGTTATTACTGGTATAGTAATCGTTTTGAGCGACAAAGTACATTTCCTTGACGGGATGTTGAAATTTCAACATCACTGACTTTGTGTCTAGTCCATAAGGCATCGTAAATTGTGACATTTGTAGTTGCGTAATCACGTATTCAAGCGGGCGGGTCAACAAATAGTTCTTTTCGTCGTTTCCAACAAAGACAAATTCCGTATCCATGGAAATGTTCTTAATGGATGCCGTCACGTTCGTAGGAACGATATTGTTTTTAGTATCACGAACAATCTTATTGAGTGGGTGTAATTTGACTCGAACCTCAACGAGTTGTTTTGTGAGGGCACAAATAGGAATCGAGAGATTTGGATATCTATAAAAGAAGAAAGGTAAATCAATGAAATACGTATAGTCACCTCGGTATCCAAGATAGTTTCCGTGACCGTTCAAAAAATAGAGCGACTGTGCAACGTCGTCATCATTATTGTAGAGTTGTTGATGCATGAAAATATATTCGCCTGTGATACGTTCAATAGTTTGCCCACCTATCAGAAGTTCGGCATATTCGATGAGTTCCGTACACACGGATGGTACGTATACGACGTTGTTGATGGAATTACTCTCGTCTGGTGTTGGATCACTTAGGGTTATCTTTAGGGATATATTCTTGATGAGATCTCCCTTGTTTTGTGGCACTCGACACTCGAGTATTTCACCGAAATCAATTTTTCCATCAAATGGACTTTCAATCTGCTCGAGTGCAAACTTACTATGTCGTCTGAACAATGTCAAGAAATACGAAAACTGTGGCTCACCCGTAAGCCATTGATCTTGGATACCAGTGACAGCAAGTCTCACACGTCCAGACATATCTACTGTATGTGAGTAAAATTTTGCGAAATAAAACGGTTCACTACAGTAGAATGAATCTTCAACTGAGGAAATTCAAACCCGAAAATATGAGCGATGATCGGGTATGTGTTTTTATAGGTAAGCGTAACACAGGGAAGTCGACCCTCGTGAAAGACATTATGTACCATAAAAAACATCTCCCAGCGGGAATAGTACTGTCTGGAACAGAGGAGGGGAATCATTTTTACTCAGATTTCATTCCAGACCTTTTCATTTACGGTGACTATGATCGCGAAGCTATCGAACGCGTGATGGCAAGACAGAGAAAACTTGTGGGCGCAGGAAAAGACAATTGCGGTGCGTTCATGCTTCTCGACGATTGTATGTATGATAGTAAGTTTCTTAAGGATACATGTATTCGTCAATGTTTCATGAACGGCAGACACTGGAAGATCTTCTTTATGCTTACAATGCAATATGTCATGGACCTCCCTCCCGCCTTACGAGCCAACGTGGATTATGTATTTATTCTCAGGGAAAACATCATACAGAACAGAGAAAAACTGTATAAATCCTTTTTTGGCATTTTTCCATCGTTTGATATGTTTTGTAAGGTGATGGATCAGTGCACAGAAAATTACGAGTGTTTAGTACTTGATAATACCGTAAAATCAAATAAAATATCCGATTGTGTTTTTTGGTACAAAGCGACCATCAGGAAAAATTTCAGGGTTGGTGGTCCTAGTTTATGGCAGGCGCATAAGAAAATGTACAATCCTAAATATTTACAACAAAAAGAAGACGATGCAAAAAATGCAACGAAGAAAACTCGACTCACGGTGATCAAAAGAAAGTAAAAATGCGTCACGTGTATATTTCAAAAAACTCAGGCTATATAAATGTCTGACATACGAACGATGAACCTGAATGATAAAGATGATGGTATGGTGTCGCTCGATAACCCATCGACTACATTCGTGCAAGAAAATGCACATGAAAAAAATATGAGTCAAAGTAAAGATACAACGACCATGGATTCCACCCCGATTTCCGAACTTATGGGAGGTGCGAGCGCCGCCCCGGATATCATGGCTCCTCCGATGATGACCGCCGAACCGCGTATGCAAAGTGTTCTTGCAACCGCACCGCAAATGCAACAAGTCGCACCCATGCCGACTGAAGAAAAGAAGGTGGAACCGAAGAGTAAAAATATTATGAATTTGACCGACGATCAATTGTTTGCATTGATCGCGGGTGTGTGCACTGCCGCTGCTGTGAGTAGGCCGGTCCAGGAGAAGCTTGCGAGTACTGTACCCAAGTTTCTGAGTGAGAATGGCTCTCGAAGTGCGGTTGGTTTGGCTTCGACGGGTCTCGTCGCCGCTCTTATTTTCTACATTACGAAGACGTATGTCGTGAAGAACTAATTAATAGGTCGACACGTTCATCGCTGACGCCACGGGTTCCACGGGTGCCGCATTATTAGCAGTTTCCCAACCCATTTGCGTGTAGAGCGTCTTATGAATACCCGAATAGTAGGTAATCAACGCACCCAACGTAAAAGTGGTCACAAATAATACACTACCTTGCAGTGTTTTCTTTGTGTCTTTACCATAGTTCTTGACAGTGTCCTGCGACTTCTTATTAATGCGTCCAAAAACAAACGCCAACAAGAACGAGAAAATAGATGCGATCATCATAAACTTTTGATCGACGGCCAATTGTGGAATATTTCCGACAATCAGTCTGAGAATATTTGGCATGGCGATCGTCATCAGCGCGAGACGCGCGTTGTAGTTTTCAATGAGGAGTGGCAATTGCGTCACAAGCATGACACCGATCCATAGACCAATGGCTTTCGCCACGAGGGACACTGGAGTCTTCATATAAATTTAGTGAAGATTATTTATCCTGAATGTACTGACCACAGAACTTCGTCCTTGACGAGATCTTCTCGTATATTCCAAGGTTGATACAAATCTGGCGAAGTTCAACAAAGTTGTCCCAGAATTCCCGAGAGTGAGAATATTCACGCACGGTCGTATGCGCGAGTTCGTGGATGAGCACATGAAAGATTTGATTTGAATTTTGTCCGTCGATGCATAACCCGATGTCGACACCTTTGTTCGTATTGTATCCAATCGGTCCCCGTGTTCTATGCATGGCCGTGATTGGAATACATCGTGTTAACATTTTGAACTTTTCATTATTTGTTTCACTCAAGTGTTCTCGTAACCGCCTGTACTTTTCTTTTACCTCGACAAGTCGCTGGGGTTCACGCGTTTTTGTGAGTATCACTAAATTAATTATGATGAGCAGAAACCACGCTATCATTTTTTATATACAAAGATAAATTTACTATAGAGTTCCGAAATTCGATTTCCTTGCAGACCCTGCCACATTTCTAATTTGAATCCCATGTCTTCTAGATGTGTAATTAATCGATCCTTAAATGCGACTGGTTCTGAACGAGGTCCATCTGCGTAAAATGGTGTATCAACCAAGTGTACGAATAATTTCTCACCAAAGCCACCATTTCCCGGATACCGTAGTTTGAAAAAATTACCCAATTCGTCCGTCAATGGTGTTTTGAATATGATCTTTTCTGAATCAGGTATGATGCCTATGAGTCGTCCGCCGGGTCTCATGCGTTTTCGTATTTCGCGCAGTGAATCAAAGAAAAGATCTCGCGTTTGAAATATATAATGGAGTGAAAAGTTATAACAGATGATATCAAAGTATCTGTGTGGACAATTGAAAATATCACCCTGATAAAAATTGACACGGATTTTCATGTTTTTTGCGCGTGTCTTCGCCTCCTCGAGCGCCGACGGTTCTGGATCACACATGTTTATATTTGCACCACACGCACGCCATTTCTGGAGATCTCCACCAAAACCACATCCCACGTCAAGAATTTGGTGACCTTCTTTCGTGACTGACTGAATCAGCTCACGTTTTGCATCATTGTGCGTCCTTCGAAGGTCTTCCATTTATCTTTACTATTTTCAGTCTTTTAAACGACTTAGTGACTCAAAAGGCTTAAAGTTTATTATCGTAACATGACTATAATGGCTTCTCTTGAACAAGACTACACGACGGTTCCCGGACAGCTTTTCGCATGCCTGTCTGTGATTGGTCCCGAGTGCCCCCAAAAAAATGATAAGTTTGGTATTAAAATCCGCGGTGCGTTTGCGACTCGTGATGAAGCAGCGAATCACGCAAAGCGCCTTCAAAAGGAAGATTCGACGTTTGATATTTACGTCGTCGATATGTATAAGTGGTTGTTGATCCCACCGGACCGTGATACGATTGAAGATGTCCACTATCAAAATGAAAAGCTTGAAGAGATTATGCAGGGATATAGAGAAAACCAAATTCAGGCTGCAAAGATGTTCGAAGAACGTAAGAAGGACATGATGTCTGTGCGCACAGATGGTTCTTACATCAAGCCTGGTGATGAAAATTCCAAATTTTACACGAAACCCGACGAATCACCTATCAGTCACCCGGCTGAGGTGTTGGAACGTCTCCAAAAGGAAAAGCCGGACACCCCAATGGAAGAACTCGTAAAGGAAGCGGATGCGATCGTTGCGTCCGAAGTTGAAGAACACCGAAAGAAGCGCGAAGCTGAAGCTGAAGCGGAGTCGTCGACGGATGGGAAGATTGAAGAAAAGGCAGAAGAATCGGGTGAGGAAGTGACGTCAGCATAAAAAAAATTATGAGTATAATATAATATGCTCAGCGTCATTCTTAATATCATAACATTAACTATTGTCGCGGCGCTATTTATTTTGTTTTTTTCCTTGTACAAAAAGAGAAAAAACAAAAGTGATACTGCTTTTGAAGTGGGTTTAGAATTGCTAAAGGATCCACTCGTCGTGAGTCGTGCGTATTTTACGGAACCGGCGACCGGTGATATCGGTGACTTTGAACCATTTTCATCTTCAGGATGGTCTGAGGATGACTGGTTGCATGGTTTTTCCCATAAAAAAGCCTAGAATAAAGGCTACAAAAATAATAATATACGCTGTCTTATCGATAGATGAAAACAAATCATTCGTCTTGTTTACATCGATCGGCTGCCATTGCTGTTGTACACCCGGGAACATTGGTGGAGGCGGGGGAGGAGCCTGTTGTTGCATATTATAAGACGGTTGTTGGTGATCGTCATAGAAATCGTCGCGGTCATCATATTCTTTATTTAACGATTCGATCTCAGACTTATAATCAATGGGATTTCCTATATCCGTCTCCATTTTGTTATACAAATCATCTTTTTTTTAAGCTAAATTTCCTCATCTGATTCATCTGACTCGTCAACGACAAAGTCCTTAAGGTTTCCATTTTCATCAGCCTCTTCATCGTCGTCTTCGAATTCCGAGTCGTCTTGAGAATCGTATTCATCTTCCGTGTCGATTTCACTCCCCAAATCAGAATCATGATCATCTTCAGCGTAATCGTCGACAACCACGTCTTCGGTCGGTTTAAACAATTCGGGTTTCTTTATCTGGCGTCCTGAGCGAGTCTTAGTGATCGACATTTTCTTTTTAATTGATTCTATTGTTTAAGTATTTTGGATAAAGAGTAACACCCTTGTTTATTGCAATATTCATGAGTCGGTTTTCGAAAGTGTATCCTATTTTCTTTGCGAGTGTGTGTATCGGTTCCTGGATATCATAATCACCCGATTCTGCATATAAAGCAATATCTTCAAGGTTATCGAGTGATTCAAGCATATATTTTTGAGACATATGCACATCCACGTGCATGTATCTTTGCGCCAAGTTGAATTTTGAAATGAAATGCATAAAGACGGACGGATTGACACCGGAATACACGTGCGCTTCACGCTTGAGATCCATGAACGGATCTTCTTCTGGCTCTTCTTTGAAGGCGAGTTTTGATGCAAGGACTATACCCACACCTAATAGAATGAACGCCATATCTGTAATTACATGTTATTTTTTATTCGGGTACAATACATTCACGGACTTTGTATTGAGTGCATAGATTCGACCCTTCTTGCGACACACCTGACAATCCTGGAATATTTTACCCTTTTCTATTCTAAATGATGTATATGTTTCGTGATTTGTCTTTGCCACTTCACAATAATTTGAAGTTGTTGTCGCTATATATTTTTGACGCTCTTTCGAAATTTTAATCACCGTGACCTGATCATGTTTAGGCATACACGATCGAATGTATCGTTCGACATGACCCTTTGCTTCAACATAGTCTATATCGGATTTTTCTCTTTTATTGTCCGTTTTTATATCCGGGCATTGTTTTATCTTTTCCTTTTCTGGATATAACCGTTCTACTATCTGTGGTTTAAGTATATGTCGCCGACCACAAAAATCTTTACAAAAGCCATTACGCCTGTCTCGGAGTGTTTCACATCGACAAAAACACTTCTGTGTGATTTTGTCACCGCTTATGTAAAACCATACGTGGTTTGAACCATGAGAACGTTTGAGGTTTTCACAGTACTTTGAGGTTGTTGATGCAAGGTACTGATTCTTAAACTTGAAAAGTTTTGTAATGTGTGCATCTCCTTGACCTTCGAGATTCACACGAACAAAGTCTTCGAGGAGCATTTTCGTCTCTTCGTCATGTAATTCATCCTTCGTCTGAACATCGGTGAATGATCCTTCTTTGATGGCTCTAGATGGACTCTCCACGTGTACGAAGTCTTGATTTTCGGTTCGAACCGCTGCCATGGCTAAAATTTCCTTGTCGGGTGTTTGATCTATCCGTAAGAGTGTACTAAGGGGTCCGGTTTTGTATACAAAAACTGGTAAATATGCAACTTGAGTAATTTTACCAGTGTTGTGACAATCACTACACCCTTTCCCGTCACACGAGTCGTGTTTTCCCTTTTTATGCGACCACGGCATACGAAACCCACTCCCTTTTGAACGACGTTGTATGTCACCGTATACAGAAGAATCTATGATTTCATTCCAATCGATTGACTTCTTTACCGTGTATAAGGCCACAAGAATATGTTCTCGGAGTGCGATTGCAGATACTTGATTCACCACAAAACCCGGCCAATTTAAGTGAATACCTGTTTTCGTGAGACTTCCAACTTTTTTTGGAGGTGACACTGAAATAAGACACTCTTTTCCACCGTGACGCTTGACTTTATCACAAATAATTTTACAGATGTCTTGAATTTCTTCGATACTCAAAGCTTCCGTATTTTTATAGTCAATATCAACGAAAAAATTATATGTCGGTGTCTTTTGTTCGACGACAAAGACCTTTTCTCCGTGTCGAACACACTCTACATATTTCGTATAAAACTCATCCAATTTATCAAATGGCACGGAGAGGACTCCACCGTCCATGAGCACATGTGATAACTGGTTTCCGTGAGCGAATCCCTGTTGAGAACACCATCTTTTAAACATACTTGTATTACATACGCGTCTATTTTTTAATACCTACTCACAGCTGATACGAATGACAAGTCTGGTAACTCTACACTCGACGCCAGTTCTTTTTTCATAACTAAAAGTTCGTACACTTTCATGTCTTTAATTTCTTCAATCTTCTCATCGGCTTGTTCCGGTGTATGCACCCTGTTATCGATGAGAAGGTCTTTAATTTGCCTGAGAATGTACGCCTTCGACTTCATCACTACTTAATAGAGAATGTTTTTCTATTCATGCTTGAAACACACGCATAAAACTCTGGATTTTTTATGACGTTATCTATGATTCGATTCCAACGCTTACGAACATTGAACTCTTCGAGGGTGTCAAAACTCATGTAATCGTTTTCATCAAACGTCTTTTTTATTGGTTGTTTGTTTTGTTTCTTCAATTGTGTCTTTTGCTTTTCATCGTAAAATTTCTTAATGAGACCATACTGGTCATTTCTAGAATAGTCGACGAAGAATACAAATACATTGTATATGAGTTCTGTCGTCGCGTTTTCCTTAACTGTAAATTTAAAGTCGGTATATTCTCCTCTTTTGAGTGCCACCACTCCTCTCGTTTCTTCCTCGAGTTCTCTTAGAGCACATCGAAGGGGATTGAAAATTTCTCGCCGGCGACACCCGCCTGTGACAAATATCCAATCCTTGAAGCGACGATCTCTGACGGTTAAAAACCTCGGTTTTCCATCAGCGAACGTCACTGGTATCGCTATCGCTTTGTATTTTTTCATTGCTCATTAGCAAGTTACAATTAATGAATATGTTTATTTCGCCGACAAATCGCCCAATTCTTCACTCTTATTCGCAGTTTCAACCTTGACGTCTTCTTCCTCTTCGTCGGGTTCATCTTCGTAATAAGACAAAGCATTGATGTATTGGGCCATTTGTCCAGAGTGTGCCTTCACCTCTGAAATTTCAGTTTTAGCATTCTTGAGTTCCCTGTAAATGTACAAGGTACCCAAAACGCATACAGCGACTGCCACGAGTAGCATGGTTTCTCGGTCGTATGAAAACATGTTGTTCTAATAACATTTCATCTCAATTTTTTAAGCACCTACAATCGCACCCATTTTTACTCTGTTAGAGGGGGCGCATTCGTATGCAGCTTGTCCAAATTGAACAGCGTTGTAGTGTGGATCTTCACAATCTTTTCCGGTTTTCGTTGGTGCTTGCTTAGCATCCACAAACTTTTCCAGTGTCCTGGATTTTGGATCGTAAGTGAGCACAAAAACGATGGCTAAAAGAGCTATAACAGTCCAAAGCATAATTATACTATTACCTGTGATTTAATTCGAGTACATGAGGCCGCCCATACCATTCTCAATGCGAAGGACATTGTAGTTCACGGCGTAAATTTTATCCAAAGAGTTGTTTTCCGTACTGACAATTCTCGCAGAATCAAGTCGGGAGAAGTTCAAAGAACCCGTCGGCTGAAGCTTGGAGGTTTCGAGGCAGAACGGGTAGATGAAGAGAGACGACTTCTTGTCACCCGACGAGAAGGGCACGTGGTAGTACGAAGAGACGGCCGAGTAGTTCGGAGACGCAAACTTGAAATCGGTGACATCCGTACCGTTGATTTGCAACTTGACCTTGTTCGTTGCCGTCATCAAACCACTCGCTTGCGTGTTACTCGCGAGGAACTTGATCGGATGGTTGAAGTTCAATTCTTGGATCTTGGCCTGAGACGCGACTGCGTTTTGAACTTGCGTGATCAAGATGCTTTGCGGCTTGCTCGCAAAGACCGCGCGTTCGTCGGTGTCAAGGTACGCGTAGTTCGCGTAGCATTCCCACTTGTGAATCGCGGCGCTCGGGCCCCACGTGATTCGGAGCTCGACATCGTGGTATTGAAGAGAAATCAACGGCAACGCGGATTGCCAGTTCTCACAGAAGAAGAAGCGAAGCGGGTAGAATTGTTCGTTCGCACCACCTCGGTAGATACCACCTGCGACAGACTTCGACAAGTTCGTCGCGAGAAGTTCCGGGGCGATGTGCGTAGAGAACGCGGAATCTTGTTCATCGATCACTTGACCACCGATGAGAAGTTCAACCTTGGAAATCGCCGTGCTCCAATCGGCAACAGTGTTCGCTTGCGTGCCATCACCCTTGATCGGCATGAAATACACATAGTTAAGAAGGTCACCCTTGCGCTCGAAACGCACGGTAGACATGCCGTTGTTCGACACGTTACCCTGGATGACCTGGCGTTCGGTCGTTTGAGAAAAGTTCGTGTGACGACGGTAAGTAGATCGAAAGAAACTGACTTCGGGCTGACCGACGAGGTGTGCATCTTGGGCACCGACGGCGACGAGTTGGGCAATACCACCAGACATTTTATACTATATTAGTATTTTATTTTTTTAAGCTCGGCCTCGAGATGCTCTATCTTCTGTATGGCTTTCTGGAGGGCTCCATACATAGATGCGTATATTTGATCTGGGTTAAGGAATTTGAGATCCGGAATGCCGTATTTCTCATCAATAGTTTCAATGGATTTAGGCATGACTTCTTCGACCTCCTGAGCAATCCAACCGAGGACGTTTTTGTCTTTTTGATGTTCACTAAAGTCAACAATCCCATCACGCCACGTGAATCGACGAAGTGGTATATTCTTGACGGTTTCATAACATTGATCGATGTCTGCATTAATGATATTCTCTTTGAGGCGTCTATCGGACGTGGATGACCACGTACCACCACCGGATTTTGCCGCGGTTCCAATCACCTCGAGATCAAATGTGGGAGACGACGTTTTAATACCGACACGTCCACTCGTGACGAGGGAATTTGTGATATTCGTAAGTTGTATGGTCGTTGAGGCTGTATTTCCTATAGTCGTGACCTGTTGAAGTGTGTGCGCTGGGGTTATCGATACGGTTCCGAGTGTGATCTTACTCGCCAGAACGTTCCCACGGACGGTGAGTACGTTTGATCCCGTGTCTTGTATCACGACATTTGCACCCACGTCAAGTGTGTGAATGGGTGAAGTATTCGAGATACCGTAATTTGAAATAACCGAATTAAAACCGGTTTGAGCGTTTGAAAACGTAATTTGATTGGTAAAGTTACCACCAATGTTAGATAAGAATCCGGCGTCGCCATAATACGCGGCAGCCGTAATGGCACCTGGAGTCGAAAGGTTACCACCGCCATTGAAATTCATAGTCGTCACATCAATGAGTTCACCTTCGGGTGTGTATGCGACAATATTAGATACCGCAGTTGCAGCTCTGACAGGTCTTATAAATGTTGCGTTTGGTCTTGTAGTATTAAGTGCGGTTGTTCTCGCGTTGAGTACGATTGTATCGTTGTGTTGATTGCTCTGACCGGCCTTGAAACCAATAGCCACGGCTGTTTGACCTTGTTCGATTTCACCGGCTTGGTAACCGATCGCGACTGAATTCGTTTGTTGTCCCTGATAGGCACTCAGATATCCAAGAGCAACAGTGGTATTGTTTTGGGAATATCGACCCGCTCTGTAACCCACAGCAACGCCGTATGGTTGTTGGTTATCTTCACCAGAACCTTCACCAATCGAGACAAAGAATGGCCCTTGGCGGATATTTCCCTCGACACGCATATCACCATTTACGTGTAGGACCTTGTTCGCAAAAGTTGCATTTGTACCAATACCGACACTTCCCGTAAAAACACCATCACCGTTTACAGTTGCGGCTGTCGCTGTGAGACCCGTTGTGAGTAGTTTGTTTGTCGCACCCGTGCACACATAGCCATCAGCGAGGAACTTATTCGTACCACCAGCTTTATCAAGGATGAGACCATCACCAGACGTGTATCGAACGCGTGTGCTCCCGATTTGTAAAGCACCGGTAAGATGCATCTGTTCACCCGGGTTTGTTGTACCGACACCGACAAAGCCACTGTTTTTAATAGTGACGACGGGAGAATTGGCAGTTCTCGACGCACCCGTCGCTTTCGTGTCGAATACAATCTCACCGGCTCGAAGTCGGATACGATCCTTAGTGTCATTTCCCTTAAAGAGTAAGAGTTCAGATGCCGTGTTCGCTTGGTCAAAGACTCTATTTTCAATCACAGTGTTTGCGTAGCCATTATCTCCAAGTGTGCCACCAAACAGGATGGACTTGGGTCCAACCGTACTATCACTTTGACCAACGTACACGTTACCAGACACATTGAAATCACCGGTTTCGTTAATTCTAAACTTTTCATTATTGTTAATTCTGAAGACATGATTGTATCCGGTGGGTACATTGTATCGCAATTCATTTGGCGATTGTGAAACACTAAAGTTTACGAAATCCGCACCCGCATTATACAAACGAATCTTTTCACCCACAGAATTCTTGAAATTTACGATACCATTCGTACCAACTTCAACGCTTCCATTTACAGCGAGTCGGTTCGTATTAGGTTGTGTACCGATACCGACGTTGCCGTTCATGAACGTGTCACCACCGCGTTTTACTTCGAACCGGTTCGTGATCACATCGGGGTTTTGACCATTCGAATTTACGTCACGAATCACAAAACCCGCATCATTAACGTCGTCGTGGAAATCGAGTGCGAATTTGATTGCATCACTCGTACCAATTTGGCGAAGATACGCCCAATCATTCACAGAACCACCGTGTCCGAATGATATGTAGGTGTTTGAATAGTTTTCAGTATCAACACCCGACACATTCAGGAGTGCGGGGCTTGCGTCGAGGTGAACGTGACCACGCACACGAGCATCACCGACAACATCAAGTTCGTATCCACTCGTCGGTTGGGTCGTACCGATACCCAATTGTCCCGCGGTCGTCATGACCATCATCGGCGTTGCAGTACCGACACCGAGTTCAGTGTCCACATGAGAACCACCTCGGTACCACGCAAAGTTACCCTGTGTTCTAAAATATTGCGTGTTGGTTTGTACACCGAGACCGTAACCAGAACCATATAAATTAATTTTTTGGCGTGTAGATACTGGAAACGTTATATCCGTGAGGAGTTTCATGTCGCCACCAACATCAAGGTTCGCGGTCGGTTGTGTGACCCCAATACCCACAAAGTTGGTCGTATTCTTGTTGAGAATTGTCATGGCCGGTACGCCATTTACATTTTCATTTGACCCGACAATGAGTTGTAAAGCGCCCCGATCTTTATTCGGCGTTCCGACGATTTCTTCGTGACAGAATGACCGAATCTTAGAGAATGCATGCTCACGATTTTTATAGTTTGGCGTTAGTGTCATTTCAACGTTATTCAGTTCGGGTTGCGTACTCGCATACCCACGCTTGATTTTGAGTGCACGTGTCAGACTTCCTTGAATCGATGGTCCGGAGATGATTGTGAGTCTCGAATCTGCATCCGTTGTGCCGATACCGACGTTCGACGTTGAGAGATCGATCGTCATGATGTTGGATTCTGTACCGTCAGTGAACGCATTTCCAAAGTACATCTTTTCGCTGTTCACTTGAATGTATGCGTTTTGGTTATTGTTCGTATCGATGAAACGGAACGTTGGGTGTTGGTCTTGAATTCGAATATCTCCGTTCACGTGTAACTGACTTTGCGGTGTCGCTGTATTAATACCGACTTGTGCATTTTGATCAATTACCATGGACACCGTGCCATTTTGACCCGGATTAAGTGCGGCATCGTTATGCGAACCACCCTTGAACCATACAAACCCATGTGGTGATCTATAATATTGGTTGTCAGATTGTACACCAATACCATACGTGTTCGAATACAGGTCAATATTTTGTCTCGTGACACTTCCAAACGTCACATGTCCATTGACGAAAACATTCCCGTCAACGTCGAGTTCTTGTTGGGGCACAAGCGTACCAACACCCACCTTCCCGTTTTTAGGAAGAAGTAAAAGGTTAATGTTATCCGTACCAAAATTATTCGAACCTTGAATAAACACAGAACCATTCGGTCCAACACTTTGGTCGATGCCCATACGCGCAGAAAGCCCGCCATCTTCACTCGTGATGTGAAACTGCGAATACTCGACATACGACGGATCACCACTCACCGCGACACCTTTATTCCCATTGATACCCATACGACCAGTCGCCGTGATGACATTACTCGTCACGAGGTTGGAAAGTATTTGACCGTATGAGTGAATGACTGGTTGGTAATGGTAGTTTGGATTTATGACAAATTCCTTTTCTTCGAAGATTTCTATGATTGGGCGATTATAATACTGTGGCGTTTTGGGAGTTCCAATGACACCCGTCGTTGCGTCTTCGTCCCAGATGATAATAGCACACCCAGCTAAATCACCGCTTACGACACCCTGAACATTATAGATCTTAATGAAACCCGGTGGCACTTGAGACACCACATCAAATTCAACATAGTCGTCTGCCGTACCATCCGTTTGAACGATAGTGGCCAAGTTCCCATCATACGCATTCGACGACGCTTGATAATAGGCACTTCCGGGTAAATTTGATTGTCGAGATGTCGAAATCGTCATTTTACGCCCACCGATGTCGAAAATTTCAATCTCACGGAAATGAATCTTCGTACTTTGATTATCGGCTCGATCGATGCGCACCGTCCACGTGTGTACATCATTGTGTACATCGAGACGTGCGTGTGGTGTATCTATACCTATACCAACATTAGACGTCGTCGCAATCGACGTCGTAATGTTTGAAAATTTCATTGACCGTGTCGTGACATTACCCGACAGCGATTCGCTAATTTGTTGAAGTGTGATGTTTGAAAGTGTGCTCGCATCACCAAAATAATAGTCGCTCGTAACGTTCCCGTAGACGTGTACATTTATGCTATTTGACGTATCAGGAATAATATCCTTTGCAACAATCTCGGAGCGTGTAAAACCTATCGCGTACTCTTCATTACCGATACCACTTTGATCGGGGGTTCTGTAAATCGCCATAACATTTGACTTTGCACCATTCCGATCCGTAATTAAGTATGAACCAAGATCGTACCCCAGATTACCCGGATTTTGTTCACCGTACCCAATTAATGGATTACTCACAACGGTAATAGTCGCATAAATTAACTCAGTATCACCGAGCGTCGTAACATTACCAACAATCGTAGTATTCCCACTCACGAATAAGTTACCTCGGACAACGAGTTTCGATTCACCGGTATCATCGATGAATACATTGGATCCAACATCTAACGTGTGAATTGGAGCCGTGTTTACTATACCAACGTTCGATGTCGTGACGAACGATGTCTCTGTGTTGCTAAAAATCAGTTTTGAAGGCACGAACGCCGACGTCGTGGCAATTTGATCGAAGCTCAAGTTTGAGAGTAGACCCCCGTCCCCCAAATAAACCGAAGCCTCAACGAACTGGGTACCTCGCTCCTTTACCTGGTGACTCTTGGTGTTGTAAGACATTACAACATTCTGAGCCACATTCGGAGTCGTCTCCTCGACCTTCCTGAGATACACATTCGTAAAAACGCCCGTGTTCCCGATGTTCGGCATTGTTACTTTAAATAAGGATTATATTTTGGGATGTACCTTAATGTATTTGACTATGTAAACATCATAAGATACAGGTCTTACCTTTTCATCAACTCAGCCACTTGTGTTTCGAGGCGTTCTTTGTCCTCGATGAGCTTCTGTATCGTACCAAACATAGCTGCGTATATTTGATCTGCGTTTAAGAATTTTACGTCTTCAAGGCCGTACTTTTCACCCACAGTAGTCACGGATTTTGGTAAGACTTCTTCAACCTCTTGAGCAATCCAACCAATTACGTTCTTATCGGTAATGCCTTCTACATCATCACGCCACCTGAAACGTCTGAGTTTAAGGTTTTTCACGGTGTCGTAGCACGTCTCGAGATTTGCATCTTGTATGTTTTCTTTGAGTCGTGCGTCTGATGTAGACGTCCATGTACCACCACCCGTCTTTGCGGCATCTCCATTTACTTCGAGAGTGTACGCGGGACTCGTCGTCGCGATGCCCACATTTGAAGCTGTAACGAGGGATGTATCAGCATTATTAAATTCGACTGTGTAAGACGTCGTGTTTCCTGTAGCTGAAATCTGCTGGAAGGTGTACGCGGGTGTAATCGAAACGTTTCCAAGGGTGATTTTACTTGCGAGAACATTTCCTTCAACAACGAGTACATTGGATCCTGTATCGGAAATGTAGACATTGGAACCAACACTGAGTGTGTGTGCTGGTGAGTTGTTCGCAATACCAGCCGGCCCCGTGGTAATCAAACCAAGTGTCTCATTTTCAATGGAGATCGTCTGTGTCGTGACGTTCCCATTCGTGGCGATAAGTTCAAGATTCGATGCGATATTCGAAAGGAAATAACCATCACCAATGAATCGCGTGGCGTAAATATTACCCGTGGCGTGCATAACATTTGACCCCGTGTCATCGAAATAGACGTTAGATGCCACACTGAGCGTATGTGTGGGTGCTGTATTTATGATACCCACCGGACCTGTCGTCGTGAGACTAATGTCCGTATTCAAGAGAGAAACGGTTTCACTCGTAACATTTCCATTTGTGACGATGAGTTCAAGATTTGAGGCGATATTCGAAAGGAAATAACCATCACCGATAAATCGTGTAGCGTACACATTACCCGTCGCGTGAATGATATTAGATCCTACATCATCTATGTATAGATTTGAACCAATACCCATCGTGTGTTCCGGTGATGTATTCGCGATACCCACATTGGACGAGGTCACGAAACTCACGGTATTTGTAAATTCAATCGTATTTGCTGTGGTATTCCCATACTGCGTAACTTGTTGAAGTGTGATATTTGAGAGACCGTGGGCGTTCCCGTAGTATGTACCGGCTGCATCCACGGTAATATTGTTTTGAGTGACCAGATTACCTAAAATACGAACTTCTATGATGTTAGACGTGTCGTCTAATATACTATTATCACTCACCGTATTTTGTGTATATCCAATGGTAAATTCGTGTTCATGTGCATCACCATCTTCGCCGTGGTGAACGAGTGCAATGTTTTTACCTGGGTGTTGCATGACGATACCCACATCGAGAGTATGCGACGTGTTATTATTTGCAATACCTAACACGCGATCGTCAATTACAAGATTATTTGAAGATACGATGTATGAATTACCCGTAACTGAAATGTCCCCAACCACTTCCAAGTTCGATGCGATGACCGTCGAACCGTTTGCAAGACTGATTGTTGACTTTTTAAGGAACTGATCGTCTCCTACAACTGGGAAATGTGCGGGAGTAATGCCATGGATCGCCAAATTACTTCCAACTTCAATATTACTCGTCGTGACAATACCCGTTGTCGCATTCGTAAATTGGACCACGTTCGAAATCGTATTTCCGGTATTCGTGACTTGCTCGAGTGTTTGAAGCTTTGTCAAAAGATTTGCCGGAACAATTTTTCGGAGATTGTTATTTGCGGTGTTGACGTACACATATGGCGAGGTCGTCGTTTCGATGGGCGCATTCGGAATATCATTCGAACGACCAACACCAGTCACGAAAATAACACCATTGTTTTCATGCGCCTTGATACATACACCAACGTTTTGAATTTGGTCGTTGAGTCCATACGGCTTCGTCTGCATGACAAGACCCGCACCAACATTACTTACATAGACCGTATCGCCTTCCGTATATCCAAGTGTATTTAACCCATTGACTTTACCATACGCCACCGCGACGCCTTCGGCACCATCGAGAATGTTTTCATAAATGAGACCAATGGTTGGCATGGTCGACGCGGAATCGGATTTCGCGAGCGCTACATTCGCGACGTTATTATTGAATGAATCAACGATGTACACCGCGTTACCACGGTAGAGTGTAGTACCCGTCGTATTGTGTACTTTGATAAAGTTATGCACATTGAAATCATTCACCCAATTTGAACCATCGTAGACGAGGAGATGATCGGCTTCTGGATTTGTTACGACGACGTTTGCTAATTGATCAACTTTAATACCCACATTAGAATTGAGATCCGTGGTGAGTGCGGTAGTTGCATTCGTGAATTGGATCGTATTAGACGTCGTATTTCCCTTATCACTTACAACCTGAAGCGTCACATTCGCGAGATGACCACCGTCTCCATAGTAGCGTGCCGCGTGCACGTTATTTGTGACCACGACGTTTGAATCGACAAACACATTTCCAGTGACATTGAGTTCTGATTCGACATCCGTATTACCAGTGACGACGACATTCGACGCCACAAAGACGTTTCCAGATACATTCAATTCAGACTGAACATCCGTGTTACCAGTGACGATGACGTTAGATCGTGCAAAGATGTTTCCATCAACATTGAGTTCCGATTGGACGTCTGTGTTCCCACTAACAACAATATTCGACGCCGCGAACACGTTCCCAGCCACATTCAGCTCTGATGAGATATCGGTATTACCAGTGATCACGGCATTCGATAACACGAAAACATTGCCACTCACATTGAGTTCAGATTCAATATCAGTATTACCACTCACGATAACATTCGAAGCCACGAAGACGTTTCCATCAACATTGAGTTCCGATTGGACGTCGGTATTCCCGGTGACTACGACGTTTGAGGCTACAAACACATTACCAGTGACATTGAGTTCGGATTCAATATCAGTGTTTCCACTCACAATCACATTAGAGGCTACAAAGACATTACCGGTCACATTGAGTTCCGATTCGATATCGGTGTTTCCGGTGATCACAGCATTCGAAGAGACAAAGACATTACCGGTCACATTGAGTTCTGATTCAATATCAGTATTTCCACTCACGACGACATTAGAGGCCACAAATACATTTCCATCCACGTTCAGTTCTGATTGAATATCAGTATTTCCGGTGATCACAGCATTCGACGAGACGAAGACGTTACCAATGACATTGAGTTCCGATGAAATGTCCGTGTTTCCAGTCACGATGACATTTGAACCAACGAAGACGTTTCCATCGACATTCAATTCGGAGCGCACGTCTGTATTACCAGTCACTATGACATTTGAACCAACAAACACATTCCCGTCAACGTTTAACTCAGATTGGACATCTGTATTACCGGTAATGATTGCGTTGGAAGACACGAAAACATTTCCAGAGACATTCAACTCTGATGAAATGTCCGTATTACCAGTGACAAAAACATTCCCGTCAACGTTTAACTCGGATTGGACATCGGTATTACCACTCACAATCACATTCGAAGCGACAAACACGTTACCGTCGACATTGAGTTCGGAACGGACATCCGTATTACCGGTGACAATCACATTGGACGAAATGAATGCATTTCCAGTGACGTTAAGATCATACCCAACATCAATATTCGCCGTTGCGGTGATGTTATTCGAACTCGCGAGATTTTGAACAACTACGAAATCATTTGAAAATGTGACGTCGCCACCCACCGTGAGATCGCCACTAATGTAGGCATTCCCGGTCACACCGAGTACGTTGGAGGTACCGCTATCCTGTACATACAGATTTGACCCAACGTCAAGTGTATGTGTCGGAATGTCTTGAAGAATACCGAACTTTGATGCATCGTAAATTGCGATGGCATTCGTTTCGTCGTACGTCGTTAGAGAAAACACGGTATTAATGTACGAAATCGTGTAATTACTAATCACAAATCCAAATCCGAAATTTGTATTGATCACGATGACATCACCCTTGATGACTTCTTCAGTGATGGTCACTGGACCCGGACTTATATCATTCACGGTACCAACTTGCGTACCATTGATAGTGACAATGAGTTCATTTCCAAATCCAAGTTGCGTCGACTGAATCGTCATATTTAGGGTACCCGTCACGGGTGCTGTAACATTCACATTCGACGAATTATATGTGATCGTTTGTATGGGTGTTTCTGATTCATTAAAGTGCCAACGACCGACGTGTGTACTGCCCGTCGTGTACGTGTTCCCATAAAATTTGGTTTTCAATGGAGTAGAACTACTAAACGCAATGTTTTGTGCGGACGCATTACTTTGTGTGTATCCAAACGAAAGTTCATCGCTACTTTCTTTAAAAATCACACCCACATTACTTCCCACCACCGTCCGGGTCATCATGACACCAATGTCGTTGATCCCGGGGTTATTACGTGCGAGTTCTATGATTGGATCTTTAATTGTTAAATTTTGTGTATTAATCGTCGATGTATTCCCTTCGACGAAAAGTTCACCCCCAATCCATACATCACCACCTTCATTAACGTAAAAGTTATTACCAACGTCGAGTAAGTGAATGGGATTCGCGTTACCTATACCGACATTTGAGAGTGTGACGAGACCGGTAAACGTATTATTAAACACAGCTGTGTTAGTCGTCACGTTACCCGTGATGAGTACATCTTCTAAACTTACACGAGACCCTGGACCAATATCCACAATTTCCTTTGTTACAAAATTATATACGATTGTGTTCGATGTTGCACGCTGATCGAAATCGAACCGTAGTGGTGCTACGTAGAACGAATTCGCCGTGAGACTCGGAAAAACCTCCGGAGTTGCATTGAGTACGATCGTATTTTCAGGTTGGTAATCAGACGTATTCTTACCGAGCCTGATCTTCTCTGAACGATCGATGGTACTCAAGTTCTTCACCATTTATATAATCTCGTATTTTAATTGGCGTAGATGAGACCAGCCATGCCATTGTTTATTCTGAGGATATTGTAATTTACCGCATAAATTGGGTCGTTTATTGGTAAGGTTTCGCTATGTATCATCGCCGAGTCTAAACGACTAAAATTGAGCGTTCCTGTGGGTTGTAGAAGACTCGTCGTAAGACAGAAGCAATGTAAGAAGATGTCGGGCGACGTCACGTAATTCGTGTGATAAAATGAAGAAACATCGATGTAATGTGGCCTCGCCCACTTATATACACCAATGTCTGTGCCGTTAATGCTTATTTTTACTTTATTTGATGCTGATGTTAGCGCACTCGTATAGCTCGTGTTCGAACACGCGATATACTTTACTGGATGATTAAAGCTCAACTCGTGAATCAATTCACCCGAAGGAATGTTTTTTTGGACTTGATGAATGAGAATGTTATGACTTCGTGAAGCCATGGTTGCGCGTTCTTCGTTGTCTAAATAATAATAATTGGCAAACGCTTCCCAATTGTATAACTTCGCATCCGGACCCCATCGAATACGCACTTCGACATTGTGATATTGTAACGCACACAACGGAATCGCACTCTGAGGATTTTCACAAAAGAAGAATCGTAACGGATAGAAATACGATCGAGAGCTCAAACCGGGATGTGGTCCATTTGACGATTTAGACACGTTATTTGCAAACGTATCAATCGCAATTTTTTCACAAAATATTGAATCTTGTGCATCGATGACGTGGCCCCCCACTAAAAGCTCGACGCTTTCAATGAGGGTCGTCCAGTTCAGTGAATCGAGGGATTGTGTGTGATCATCAATCGTGAGATACACATATCCCAAAAGATCACCCGTTTTCTCGAAACGGATGGTCGACATAGAGTTACTATTCACAGCTCCCTGTATTGTTTGTTGTTCGAGGGATTGTGAAAAGTTGGAGTGTCTCTTAAAAGAAGAATTAAAAAACGAAACCTCCGGTTCGCCCATAATATGTTCATCTTGTGCGCCGATCGCGATGAGTTGAACGATACCAGAAGACATTTACATTACCTAAATGTTATTTTTACCTAAAAGCTCCGCATATTGGGTTTCCTGCATACAAAACGAATGATTAAGAAATTATCACCTGTGGCACCATCCTCGATGGTGTCACCATTTTGGTCACGAATAGTCACCGTGAGTCGATCGATTGTGTTGATGGGATCAACGTACTGTGTAATAATGGGATAGTTATCTCTGAAGACAATCAAATCATTCGCACCCACGTGAACGTTTGACTCACTAATAATGGATGCAAACGAGTTTCGCAAGACGGAAAGAGCTGGCTGCGACGCGACGGATTGCGGTGGATCCTTCGACGCTCGATCCGTGAAGATAGAATCGAGTTCGGTGATGGAGACATGACAATGCTCCGTCGCGTCCGTCGTGTGAATATGTGCACCGAGAAGCCTCGCTTGCACGACGTTTCGGAGTGGGGTGTTCAAGTACACCGTGAAAGTATTCGCACTGTCCTGGCCAACACTATCGAGAGTGATCGTGTGAAATTCGTAATCAATATCCGGAATACTCGGGGAAGGCGCCGTGATAAGTGCCATTTTACTATTATACACCTAGATTAAAACACCACCGATTCCATCCGCGATTTCGTAATCCCCGTGGTCGCGGATAACCTTTTGCGCACCGCACACACCACCCGGCGTGAGCGATCGGCTGTAATACCCAGCCGTCTTCTGAGGACCGGCGACACACTCGAGCTTGTGGTCAAGATCAAAGATCGACTTTTCCGACTTCGGCTTGATCGTGATAGGTCTGGCCTGGTAACCGCTTCGACGGGACTTCAGGAAGGTCAACAAGTAGATGGCACCGATAATAGCCAAGATGGCCATGATGGCACCACGGTCGGCTTTATTGAGATTGAGCTTGAACATTTATACTTTACTGATATTTTTTTGTAAAGTGCGTTAAAGAATTTTGAATACTTTCAAGTTAAAGGGTAGATGGACGAAGAGATTGTTCTCGACCGAGGAAATGCCACAGTCATGAAACTTGACGCAGATGAACAGGCGCTCATGGATGAAATTCACATCAACACGCCTACTATGCAAATGCCGAGACGCCCGGCACCTGGTCCTTCCAGAAGACCCCAGTCCAGGCCCGCTCCACAGGAAGAGATCGACGCGTTCGCGAATCCGAACAAACAGGCCCCACCCCCGAAGCACGAAACCGAAGAAGTTGACTACGGTGAAGACGAACCAGTGTTCTACGATGACGATGAACCAGGTATGTATGAACAACAAGAACAAGAAGAGCGACCGGCGAATGGTTTCACTTCCGTAGACGAAGAAAAAGCAGATATTTTGAACAAGCTCGCGAGACTCGAAAAGAAGGGCTTCAATGTGAATAAGCGCCTGAATGCATACTCATCAATCGAAGAGTTGCGAACTGAAGTCAAGCGTGTCACGTACAGCATTGAAGTTGAGCAATCCGTTAAGTTTAGTAAGCGCATGCTTGTTGCCTGTGTCACGGGTCTCGAATTCTTGAATAAGCGATACAACCCATTTGAACTCCATTTGGACGGATGGAGTGAGTCCGTGATGGAAAACCAGGACGACTACGACAATGTCTTTGAAGAACTATACGTAAAGTATAGAAGTAAGGTCAACGTCGCACCGGAAATTAAATTGATCATGATGCTCGGCGGTTCTGCGATGATGTTCCATTTGACGTCGTCTATGATGAAGGCGGCGCTTCCGAACATGAATGATGTCATTAAGCAAAACCCAGATCTCATGAAGAATATGGTTCAGGCTGTTCAGTCGACCGCGCAACAACAAAATAGTGAACCGTCTCCGTCGAGTGACAGACAATATGAAATGCAAGGTCCGGGTATCGATATCTCCAAATTGATGGGTGGTATCATGATGCCCCCACCACCACCGATGAATACGTCGCCGATGACGACGACGCGCGAACCGGAGCTGGTCCAGGAAGATGATGACGTTTCTGACATCGTGTCTGTTTCAGGAGAGTCTACGGGTGGTGAAGTCAAGGAAGTGACTGTATCGGCGACGACAAAACCTAAGAGAACCAGAAGAAAGAAGAAAACTGAAATTAATCTGTGAGTATATCATAGATGATAGGATACTCTCCCATTGAGGAAGATCCACCCGTGGTTCATCAGGTCGAACTCGATCGACCGAGACCACGTCGAGAACCTTCAGGGCCCGAAGAAACGGAGTGTAATTATCTAGTTTTAGCCTTTATCTTGGGTGTTGTCGTGTTAGCCGCAACGGATAACGCGTAAATTTTATTTTTTACTTAGTTCCATGTCTGGAATTTGTTTTAATTTGCAAATAGAATTCCAGCCATTCCCTTTTCAACGCGCAGAATATTATAGTTCATCGCATAAATACTCAACTCTTCAGTCTCGGCACGCTCGTATCCCTTTTGTGCATTTCGAATGATTAATTTTGCATTATCAAGGCGACTGAAATTACACGTCCCCGTTGGTTTATAATCAGATGCATTCATACAGAAGTGATAGGCATAATATCTCGTATAAAACGGGCATTCTTGGTCTTCATCGTATTGAATGATGCCGTAATTTGTATGATTATAGTTTTGAACCACGTGGAAGTATTGTGGAGACATGCTTTCGAGAAGGGGTGTTCCATTTATTTGAATATCCGCAGTCAAGAACGTAAACCTATCCGCCTCAACGACGGCTGATTTTGTTGTGTATCCAAAAAAGACGGATTTGATGGGATGATTAAACTGTGAAATGTCAATATCATTATACCCACCGTTATTTGTATTGTCGGAATCTGACTTGGCTTGTGCTGCTGTGTAAATGGTAAATAAAGCATTTACATTACTTTGCTGTGCGTCGACCGCTGGCTGATCAATTGGATTTCCAGACAAAAGTGAATTCAGAATCGTATTCGCGGAATTATATTCATTTCTAGCGACAATTGCTTTATCATTATAATACTCGGTATCATCGCATACAATCTGTCTTTTAATGTTTTGAACTTGCGTCACGATGATATCCATTCGTTTTTCCGTGAATCGCTTTCTTTCGGAGGTATCTAAAAATATGTAGTTTCCATAACACTTGACACCAGACACATTTGTCGTCTTGAAGTTAACTTTAATTTCAACCTGATGAAATTGTAGAGCCAACAATGGCAGGAAAGAGTTGTTATCACAAAAAAAGAAATGTAACGGGAGAAAGTTGGGGTTTGTTGTTGAACATTTATTGTTAATTTCTTGAGACTTGGTATACGTATCGGCTAGATAGTTTTGCCAAATATCAGAAATGTAATCATATCCATATGAATCAACCTTTTGTCCACCGATATATAAGTCGATTGTCGATTCAAAGAATTTATTGAGTAAGTCGGTTCCTTCGAACCACACCGCGTTGATAATATCCCCATACACCGGTATAACGATACTTGAGTCTGAGCTCGTGACTTCTTTGATATACTTTGGTGCTTGTGAAAAGTTTGTATGTCTCGAGTATTTCAAATTAAAGAACGACGTGCCTTCCGTTGTCGTCAAATAAACATCTTGCGCGCCCTTGGACACGAGCTGTACCAATGCTCCAGACATTTAATTTATGTCCAGATTATAAAAACAGACACTTTCCCTGAGGGAAGTCTGGCTTTTCTTCTTCTCTGATCGCATGTCTTGGAATGTTAAATCCACCCTGCCTGTATACCTTCATTCGTTTGTAGTACATCGCTGTGAGGATGGACCATTTATCATGGATGTCGTAAATGTGTGGATTGTTCTTCTTCCCTTTGGTCTCACGCATGATTCGACCGATTGATTGTACTATATCAGACTTGGGTGTCGCTAAAATAACAGTGTCTAGTGTCGGTATATCGAGACCCTCGTGCGCCTGTGAAAACGTCGCAAAAATAATCTTTTTTGTCGATGATTTCTGAAGGTCTACTTCTTTCATGCCACCCATATATAAACCAGACGTCTTAGGAAAACACTGATGTAGAAATTCACAATGCCACCGACGTTCACTCAGTACGAGCAATTGCCGTGTTCCCGCAGATGCCTTTTTAATAAGATTGACAAGCATGGTATTCCTCTGGCGATCTTCCACAACCATCGTAATCATATTCGGAAGTGACAATTTTCCAAATCGTGTACACGGTGGTGGGTTTTTATAGTTTTCACATTCATACTCTATGGGAAATACATCGACCTGATCCTGATTCTTCCGTTCTACCGCAAAAAAAGTCGGGCCCATGAACCAATGAAGTACCTTTGTGAGACCATCTTTTCGTTCTGGGGTTGCAGAAAGGCCAAAGATATGCTTGGGGCACATCTTGAAAAGTGACTGACTAAACACCTTTGCGCAAATGTGATGCGCTTCATCAACAATAAGGGTTCCAACACTATCAAAATCACTGAAAGAATACTCTTTCAATGAGAGAGACTGGAGCATCGCAATGATGAAATCACATTCAACTTCTTTCTTGTCCTGTTGAACGATACCGATCGTAGCACCCGGACAGAACTGTTGGATTCGCTCCTTCCATTGATCGGCGAGGAATTGTTTATGTACGATGATCATGGTTCTATACCCCAATTTACACGCTATCGCCAGAGATACGGTGGTCTTGCCATACCCGCATGGGAGTGAGAGAACTCCGTGACCCGCATTAAGAGCCGCAGCAAGTGCGGCGTTCTGATGGGTGGCATCTCTAAGTTGTCCAACGAATTTTGCGTTGGATTTTGTGGGGGGTGGTCGTTTGTCCTTCTGTGGGGTTCCAAATGCATCAATTCCAAAGAATCTTGGAATACAGATTCCATTCTTAGCTGGTTTAAATACCTTAAAAGGCGGTGGAGGGTATCCGAAATCGCCATTGACTACTGGTCTTACCGTGAGTTGTTTTTTTATTTGTGAAAGGTCGCCGCCACTCACGAGATACCCCGTTCTCGTGAGAGATGTTTCCATTATATAGATTTAAAGACTTGAAACTTTATATCGATATAATGCCTACTCTTAACGTGGATGAAAACATTCAGAAGATCACCGAAGCGATCAACCAGATGAGCCAAGAAATCCTGCGACTCGAGGGTTCGCTCCGTGTTTTCCGAGGATTCAAGGAAGCAGGGCTGACTGAAGTCGATGTACCACTCCAACCGCCGACTGAGGCCGAAGCCGAGGCCGAAACCGAAGCCGAGGCCACTCCGGAAGAGGAGGTCAAGGAGACGACTGAATAGATTTGAGCTTCCATGCATAGCCACTGTATTCACCGGTGTTCCATACACCCATAAATTCAACATTCATGTCAACGACATCATTCCTTACGAGAGATTGTACGGGTCTTCCTCTGACTTCGCACATCACTCTCCTGTAACGAAATGGTACTTTGACCGTAAGTATGCGTCCTTCAAGTGGGTCGTCAACCCGCGCGTTCTTTAATAATTGCATCTTTAAGTTATGTTTGTACCGAATGAGGTGGACATCGGATTCGCTTACGATGACACGTATGTACTTTTTATCGTTGTGTTCGTACATTGGTGTGTGTACGGAGGCGTTGAGTAACATATATGATTAATATCAAGATAACTATAAGTCTCGTTATCGTGAGTGGCCACATGGGCCGTCGTGTACCGAAGGTTTCATGACAAAATTGTCTACCAACTTCAACCGCCGCTTCAATGCTCGAATATGGTGTGCTTCTCGGAGACATCATACCACACAGGGCCACTTTGGACGAATGGCCGAAGAATGGTACTTGACCGTGCACACTCAAAACCCCCGATGACTGACTGAACGTCCACTTCTTACCCGTCCATGTGGATCCCCAACCGATACGCGCGTGTTTTGGTTTTGGTACACGCAATTGACGAATGACTTCTCGTATGAGTGTTTCGGGTTCGGTTTTCAATATTTCTTCCGTGAGATCGCATATGACACATGAAATTGTTTTTTGGTCGGAGAGTACGACGGGTTGTAAATTCCACGGCGTCTCCATCGCGATTTTCAAATCATTTTCAAGCCTGACGGGATGTGGATAATCAAGAAGTACGTTAATACACCCGTACGTGCTATCACGTATTTGCTTCTTTGCATTCGGCCCCCAATTCTCTTTGACAAGTTTAATCGCGGGTGTGTTATCGATACACATAACGAGTAATCCATCCGAAATTTCAGTACCATCTTTAAACTTTGCAAAGTATTCATTTTGGAGATAGTCAACATCTTCGAGTTCTTTATTGAAGACAAACTTCGCACCCTTCTTTATGAGTGCTTTTTGCATGGCATAGCACATAGCACGTCCAGATACACGCTGTGTATACATTGTGGACAAACCCATATGATCGAAACTTTTCACGAATTCATAGGCCGACATCACGTTCCACGGAACGCCGTCCATTTGAAAAGTGAGTCTTTGAATTACTTTCTTACCCGAAGTCGTCATGGAGTCTCCGAGTGCATCCTTGAGTGTCACTTTTTCATATTTCCACGGAAGTGCTAAAACTTTCAAAGCGAGTGAACCGAGTGCGAGATAATCCGAAAAGGACATGTGTTTGAAAATATAGCCATAATTGTATTCTACGGGTTCGAAAACGTCATTCCATTGAATATTCATTTCCTCGAAGAGATTTCGTGTATTGATAAACGCTCGATCAAACGCAATGCGGTGTGCGTGTAAATCACGATACTCGGAAGATGGTTCCCACCACGAACCACCGGCACTAAGTTTCCTGTCGTAAATTGTCACATCGCACGGTGTTGTACTGAGAAGTTCCCACGCGACAGTCATGCCCGTGGGTCCTGCACCTATGATATGAATTTTCATTCTAAAGTATACTGACAAAATTAAATGAATCCCGTTTTCTTACGCTCTTCCGGAGTCTTCATGACATAAATGATCGTCAAGAAGATGATAACTGACGCAAGTGCGTACTCAATGTCAGACGTGGCAGACAGAGCGATAAGCATTAATGAAACAAATCTGAAAGACTGATTGTCGAACATCGATTTCAGCCTGGAAGGGATACTGATTGCATTACCAGAGAAGAGACCCTGATATAAAATAATCAATGAGAAAATGATGGGCATCTTGAGAACCTTCTCAAGCGGCTTGGAGACGGGAGACAATGCGTTGGACAATTTTGCCATTTAAAGTAACCTAAGATAAAAATTAAAATATCTTCACAGAGTAGGATGCTATGCGTCGCAACCCATAGACCACTGAAACCCCCTCCGTCACAGAAGATGAAGACCTGGAAGTTTGCCGCCAAATTTGTATGGAAAAATAATTTTGTAAAA
>Ga0222718_10000384_pt1 | contig 47064 bp, 43 predicted proteins | sample C33_27DmetaG_FD_165045 | JGI IMG/M metagenome (GOLD analysis project Ga0222718, IMG submission 165045) | Estuarine water microbial communities from San Francisco Bay, California, United States - C33_27D | ecosystem: Environmental > Aquatic > Marine > Unclassified | place: USA: California...
GTTGTTTCTAACTCATAGTTACCATTATTTATTGCAAGAAATTCTTTTGTAAATAAATCCATGACTCCAATATATTCTTTTGTATCAGGGTTAACCCAAAACACAAAAAAAGCCAGTACTTTAGTCACTAAATTCAGGTACATATCTATAGATGATTAGTCCATAGATTTTTAGTCAGTATGTACTTAGGTGTTATTATATATTACCTCTCAATGCTGTTTTTTTGCATGGGTTCATCAATAAAAACTTATAAGATTCTATTGGAAATCCTATGGATACCTTAATTATTTGGAAGTTTTCAGCCATTTATTCTGTATATTGTAGTTAATTAGTACCTCATCATGCCTTGATTAGATCATAAGATATATCATCTGCAATGGATACTTTAGGCATGTTTTAATAGGTGTAGGAAGGCTCTGGAGTAAGCTTTAGATAGCTACTATGTCACATACTACATGTAGTATTTAGTGTGTAATTTTATAGATCAGAGCTGTATGTTGTCTAAAATTGTTGTCTAAAATATTTTGATGATAATACCTAGATATAGTAAAAAACCTAGCAATATCAGTTATTTGCAAGATATTTAGTGTTGATGTTGTCTAAATTATTTTTTCCAAAAAGAAGGCATTATTAGTAATAAGACAGCTAAAAATTCCAGTCTACCAATAATCATAGAGGCACATAATATCCATTTAGCTTGATCAGGTAAGTTACTAAAGTTACCTATTGGACCTATTTCACTACTCAAGCCGGGGCCCACAACAGCAATAGAAGTAACAGCAGCAGAAAAAGCAGTCAGTAGGTCTAGTCCTATCCAATATAGTAAGCTCGCAACAATAATCACAGATATAATAAATAAAAATATTATAGCTAATATTGATAAAGTTGTTTTATCATCAATAATTCCCTTAGAATAAGTTATTTTTAAAATTTGATGAGGGCGAATTACTTTTTGTATTTGCTGTAGTAAAACTTTAAATAGAATTTGTATTCTAAATATTTTTATTCCTCCGGTCGTTGATCCGGTACACCCACCTATGAGCATAAATATAAAAAGTAAACTAATAGCAAAGCTTCCCCATTGTGAAAAATCTTCTGTGGAATAACCAGTTCCAGTAATTATGGAAATAACATTAAAAGAAGAAGCGCGAAGAGATTCTAAAAAATTGAAACCTAATTTAAGGTTAAGCCAAATTGCTATAATTAATACAGAACAAAATATTATTATAAGAAAACCTCTTACTTGTTTATCAATAAATATAGATTTTATGTTGTTTAATGATTTAGCATATATAATGAATGGTAAACTTGCAGCTATCATTCCTACAATTATAATTAATTCTATGAAAATACTATCGAAGTGGCCTATAGAAATGTTTTTTGTAGAGTATCCTCCAGTTGCTATGGTTGTCATAGAGTGACAAATAGAGTCAAATATATTCATTCCTGTTAAAGATAATAATAAAACGCAAATAAAGGTAAAACTTGTATAGATTATTATTATAGTTTTAGCTAAATTCTTTACTCTTTCCCTAAGTTTATCATTTGGCTCTATTTGATCTGAAAAAAAAAGTTGTAATCCGCTCATATGAAGAAGAGGTAAAGCAGCAACAGCCATAACTATAATTCCAACTCCACCTAACCATTGTAAGATCGACCTCCAAATTAGTATTCCATTAGAAGAATTTTCTATATTAACTAATATGGTAGATCCTGTCGTAGTTATCCCACTTGTAGCTTCAAAAAAAGCGTCAGTATAGCTTAAATTGAGATCAGATAAATAAATTGGAAGTGCGGAAATACCAGCTAAAATTATCCATGACATAACACTTAATAAAAAGGTTTCTCTAGTTCCAATTTTAGCATTTTTATTTTTAAAAGCTAAAATGATAGTAATGCCCATTAAGAAACTAATTATGCCTGTTGAAGCAAAGATACTCCAATTTTTATGTTCATTAAATAAGTCGAAAAGAGCGGGAATAGCCATCATACACCCGAACGTAGAAATTAAAAGTCCTATAATATATAAAACAGATCTAAAATTCATTTTTAACTCTTAAATATTATTGATAATTTATAATAAACCTTTTTGAATTTTTAATCAGGTATACTTTTTAAATTAATTTAAAATAATCTTTTTAAAGGGACTATCTAAAGAAAAAGTTGGAATTATTATTTTAAAAGATTTGTTTCGTTCACAAATCATATTATATTCTCCATTCATGAATCCGGAAGGCTTTGATAATGGTGTTCCGCTAGAATATTGAAAAGAATTTTTGGGTTTTATAACTGGCTGTTGTCCTATTACGCCAGCCCCTTTTACTTCTTGTATATGGCCAGTTTCATCTGTTATTTTCCAATATCTATCAATTAGCTGTATAGCTTCATCTCTATTATTCTCAATTAAAATATGATAAGCCCAAACCCATAAATTTTGATTTATATCAGATTGATCATCTACGAAATGAGTTTTGACGCTCACTCTTACGTCGTTTGTTACTAGAGAATACGGGTATTCTAAATTATCCTTAATATTAGGTTCCATTTTAATTTATATCCTATGGTTTATTACTACAACTCGCCCCACCCAAAACACAAAACTTAGAACAAAATGGATGGTTTAAATAAACTTTTTTAAATGCATCTTTTAGGTTACTGCCATAACTAAAACTATTTTTGTATGGTATTAAAGTACAAGAAACTACATGCGTTTTTGAATCTTCTTTACGTTTAACTATCATTCTGGAATTAGAGCACATCATATCTTCAGGATTAATATTTAAAATTTCCCAACAGTTTTTTGTAATTTCTGGAGTATTAGTACTTAAATTCATTTCAGGGAATAATACTAAATGATTTTTATCGTAAGCATCAATTTTTAGATTATTCTCATTAAAAAACTCTGCAAAACCATCTCTTATCAGTTTTTCTTCTTTATTGATTATTCTTGAAGCAATATTAATTTTAAAGTTATTATTTGCTAGCCATCTAATTCCTTCAATAGCCTTATCCCATGTATTAGCTCCCCTAATCTTTTCGTGCTCTTCCTTACTAAAATGATCTAGTGAAACTCTTAAAGTAAGCTTAGGGTAATTTGAAAAAGGGATTAATTCTTTAATTTTGTTAAGCATTGGTTGCATAGCATTAGTTAGAACTAAGATATTATAATTTTCATTTATCAATAATTCCAAAATGGATATTATATCTTTATTCATAAAAGGCTCTCCGCCTGTAATTCCAACTGTATCACAAGATAAGTTATATTTATTTATTTGGTTTAAATATTTTTTTACATCTATTTGAGTTAAATATAATAATTTATTATTGGATGGACTTGACTCTATATAACAGCCTTTACAAGATATATTACATAAAGTTCCGGTATTAAACCACAGTGTTTTCAAGTCAGTAAATTTCACATAAGCTCTTTCTTCACCTAGTGCAGTTAAGTACTCATGATTAAATTTTTTTTCTATCTTACTCATCACTAATCTTTATAATTTAAATTCTTCTTCTTACTATACTTATACTTTGTAAAGTCATTATCAATTCATTATTACTATTAAACACATTAGAATCTATTATCATACTACCTATATTAGGTTTAGATCTACTAGGAGTTTTACTTATAATCTCTAATTCTCCTTTAATAGTTTCATCAGGAAATAGAGGTTTTATCCATCTTATCTGATTCATACCTGGCGATCCTAATGAGGCTAAATTTATTAATAAGCCATCATATAACATTCTCATATATAAAGAACAGGTATGCCATCCAGAAGCACATAATCCTCCAAAAAGCGAATCTTTAGCTTTTTCCACATCAACATGAAAAGGTTGTGGATCATATTTTTTTGCAAATTCTATTATTTCTTCTTCTGTGACTGATATGGGACCAATTTCAATTTTTTGACCGATAGATAGGTCTTCGTAATATATCATTTTTTTCATTATTTACCTTTAAATTTATTAAATCTAAACTATGTTGTTATTAACAACATAATATACTATATTGAGCATTATATTACTGCTATAATATGATCCTACAAATATTACATATTTAGGAATCTTTATAGTTTAAAATAATGAATTAAGATATATAAATGCATTTATTTTAATTCTAGCAATTAATTTTATTTTTTATGTTTGCTTGTAGGTTAAATTTTGTTTAATCTCCGCATCTTTAGAATTGATATGTATGTGAATAAGAGAATGAAGAAATAAGAATGATAAAAAAGAAGAAAAATATTAGTTTTAGTAAAAGACCAATTACTCAAGGTTTGTATGACTCTAATTTTGAGCATGATGCATGCGGAATAGGGTTCGTTGCAAATATTAAAGGTAATAAAGAACATTCAATTGTATTAGATGGTTTAAAAATTTTAGATAATTTAACTCATAGGGGTGCAGTTGGTGCAGATCCTACATTGGGTGATGGCGCAGGTTTACTTCTTCAAATACCAGATAAATTTTTAAGGGAAGAATGTAAAAAAGAAGGTGTAATACTTCCTTATGAAGGAAGTTATGCTGTTGCGCAGATATTTTTTCCTAATGACAATTCTTCAATAGCACATGCTAAAGAAGTATTTAAAAAAGTTTTAGAGGACGATGGTTTAGAGATAATGTATTGGAGAAAAGTTCCAGTAAATGAAAAAGCTATATCTAAGTCACTTAATTCTACAGCGCCTATAATAGAGCAAGCATTTGTAGTATCAAAAGAAAAAAATATTAATCAGGATGAGTTAGAAAAAAACATATTTATAGTTAGAAAAATTTTATCAAATAAGTTGAGAGTAGATAAAATTCTAACAAACAAAGATCAAAATATTTATATATGCTCTTTTTCTACCAGAACTCTAAACTATAAGGGTATGCTGTTATCGGATACCGTTGGTGCCTATTTCACTGATTTAGAGGATAAAAGAGTAGTTAGCGCATTTGCTCTTGTACATCAGAGGTTTTCTACTAATACTTTTCCATCTTGGGACTTAGCTCAACCATTTAGGATGATATGTCATAATGGTGAGATTAACACACTACGTGGAAATGTTAATTGGATGAATGCTAGAAAACATATGATGTCATCAAAAGTTTTAGGAGATGATTTGAAAAAAATATGGCCTATTATTAATGAAGGTCAGTCAGATTCGGCATGCTTTGATAATGCTTTAGAATTATTAATTATGGCAGGATATAGCTTATCTCATGCAATGATGTTGTTAATTCCTGAGGCTTGGCAGAATAATGATTTAATGGATAAAAATAGAAAAGCATTTTATGAATATAACTCATCCGTTATGGAACCTTGGGATGGACCAGCAGCTGTAGCGTTTACGGATGGTAAGCAGATAGGCGCAACTTTGGACAGAAATGGTTTAAGGCCAGCAAGGTATTTTATTACTGATGAAGACAAAATAGTTTTATCTTCTGAAATGGGGGTATTGCCATACCCTGAAGAGAAAATAAAAGAAAAATGGAGATTGCAACCAGGAAAAATGCTTTTAATAGATTTTGAAAAAGGGGCAATAATAACAGATCAAGAATTAAAGGAAGATATTGCAAATAAATTTAATTATTCGGAAGTATTAATTAAAAGTAATCTTGCTATTGAAGATTTAAATACTAAAAATGTGCCTGAAGAAAAATTTGATTCAAGATTGAAGTTAGATTTACAGCAGGCATTTGGTTATACCCAAGAAGATATAAAGTTTTTAATGTCTCCTATGGTTGAGAATGGACAGGAAGCGACTGGTTCAATGGGGACGGATACCCCACTTGCAGTTTTATCATCAAAACATAAGCCTTTATACAATTTTTTTAAACAGTTATTTGCTCAGGTTACAAACCCTGCAATTGATCCCATAAGGGAAAAAATGGTAATGAGTCTTATGAGTATTTTAGGGCCAAGAAAAAATCTTTTATCTTTAGAGCCGCTATATGATAAGTGCTTAAAGCTTAAGCAACCAATATTAACAAATGATAATATGGCAAAAATAAAGAATATTGCGGATCATACTGGTAGTGGTCATAAAGCTGTTGTTTTAGATGCCACATCTAATTTCAAAGACGGTGTAAAAGGAATGCAAAATTCCTTAGAATATTTAAAACTGACCGCTGAAAAAGCTATAAAGAGTGGAGCAAATATTTTAATTATTTCTGATAAAAAAATATCTTCTAATAGGACTGCCTTACCTGCTTTATTAGCTACAAGCATAGTTCATCAACATTTAGTTAAAGTAGGATTAAGAACTGAAGTAGGCTTAGCAGTAGAAACAGGAGAAGCAAGAGAAATCCATCATTTTTGTGTTTTAGGTGGTTATGGAGCTGATGCAATTAATCCTTATCTAGCATTCTCAACTATAGAGGATATAATTAGTAATTTATCAATATCTTATGCAGTAGCTTGTGATAATTATATTAATGCTATTGGTAAAGGTATTTTAAAGGTTATGTCTAAAATGGGTATCTCTACATTTCAATCTTATAATGGTGCTCAAATATTTGACGCGGTTGGTCTCTCTTCAGAATTTGTCAAAACCTATTTTCCTGGAACACCAAGTAAGATTGAAGGTCTCTCTTTAAACGATATCTTAGAGTCATCTTATGATTGCCATAAAAAAGCTTTTGGATTGGATCAAGTTCTGCAAAATAATCTAGAAGTTGGGGGAGATTATGCTTATAGAATTAGAGGGGAAAGTCATGTGTGGACTCCAGATACAATTAAGGATCTACAACACGCGGTAAGAGGTAATTTTCCTGAAAAATATCAATCTTATGCCAATATTATTAATGAACAGTCAGAGCAGAAAATGACTCCAAGAGGTTTATTTAAGCTAAAAGTTAATAAGAAGTCTCTTGATATTAACGAAGTAGAATCTGCAGATAAAATAGTAAAAAGATTTGCTACTGGAGCAATGTCTTTTGGTTCAATATCTAGAGAGGCTCATACTACCTTAGCTCTAGCTATGAATAAAATTGGAGGCAAATCTAATACTGGTGAAGGCGGAGAAGAGGTAGATAGATTTGTTATGAATGAAGACGGGTCTTCTATGAGGTCTGCAATAAAGCAGGTTGCCTCTGGTAGGTTTGGAGTAACCGCAGAATATTTAATTAATGCAGATGATATTCAAATTAAGATTTCGCAGGGAGCTAAGCCAGGAGAAGGAGGGCAATTGCCTGGACATAAAGTAGACCCTATTATTGCTAAGGTTAGACATTCCACGCCTGGAGTAGGGCTTATATCTCCACCGCCACATCATGATATTTATTCCATTGAAGATTTAGCACAATTAATTTTTGATTTAAAAAATGTTAACCCAGATGCTAGAATAAGTGTAAAATTAGTTTCAGAAATTGGAGTAGGTACTGTGGCAGCTGGAGTAGCAAAAGCTAGAGCTGATCACATAACTATTGCTGGTTATGAAGGAGGAACTGGAGCTAGTCCATTAACATCTATTAAGCATGCAGGGTCGCCTTGGGAAATTGGTTTAGCAGAAACACAACAAACACTTGTCCTTAATGGATTGAGAGGTAGAACATCACTTCAAGTAGATGGTGGATTTAGAACAGGAAGAGATGTAGTAATTGGAGCTTTGTTAGGTGCGGATGAATTTGGTTTTGCAACTGCGCCGTTAATTGCGTCAGGGTGTATAATGATGAGAAAATGTCATCTTAATACTTGTCCTGTTGGAATTGCCACCCAAAACCCAGATTTAAGAAAAAAATTTACAGGGACACCAGAACATGTAATTAATTATTTCTTCTTTGTAGCTGAAGAAGTTAGAAGCTTGATGGCTAAGCTAGGTTTTAAAACATTTAATGAAATGATAGGCCGAGTTGATAAGATAGATACTAATCATGCAGTTAGTCACTGGAAAACAAAAAGCTTAGATTTTTCTAAATTATTTTATAAACCTGAAGTAGGTGACGATATAGCAATATATAATACTGAAAAGCAGGAACATCCTATTGATAATATTTTAGATAAAAAATTAATTCCTTTGTTTAACAAATATCTAGAGGATGAAAAGAATCAAATTATTAAATTAGATATTAAGAACACTGATAGAACAACAGGCGCTATGTTATCAGGAAAGATAGCTGCACAAAAAGGTCATGCAGGTTTAAAGGAAAATTCATTAATAGTTAATTTTACTGGAACTGCTGGACAATCATTTGGTGCTTTCCTAGCAAAAGGTGTTACTTTTAATTTACATGGTGAAGCAAATGATTATGTAGGAAAAGGTTTGTCAGGAGGTAAGTTAATAATAAGACCTGTAAAAAATTCTAAGATAATTTCAGAAAATTCTATGATTATAGGGAATACAGTATTATATGGGGCTATTTCTGGAGAGTGTTATTTCAATGGAATTGCTGGAGAACGTTACTGCGTAAGAAATTCAGGGGCTATTTCTGTTATTGAAGGTTTAGGTGATCATGGATGTGAATATATGACAGGAGGAATAGTTCTATGTTTAGGTGCAATTGGAAGAAATTTTGCTGCCGGCATGAGTGGAGGAATTGCTTATGTTTTTGATCCTGAAAATAAGATAAAGGATTACTTAAATTCAGAAATGGTTAATTTAGAGGATTTAGATATTAACGATGATAGTAATTTAGAATATGATAATAATTTTAATATCTCCGATAATCTTTTAATTGATGATGATTTAAGAATAAGGTTTTTAATAGATAAACATATTAAATATACAGATAGTAATTTGGCAAAAAGCATTGTTAATAATTGGAATGATAATATAAAAAGCTTCAAAAAAATAATGCCTATAGATTATAAAAAAGTATTACTTGAAAATGAATATAATAATAAAAAAAATGTAGCGTAAATAGAGGTATAAGATGGGTAAAGTAACTGGTTTTTTGGAAATAGATAGAATTGATAAGTCTTATAAGCCAGTGGAGGAAAGGCTTAAAAATTTTAATGAATTTACAGAAGACCTTGATAAAAAGGTTATATCTGATCAGGGTGCGCGTTGCATGGACTGTGGAATTCCTTATTGTCACTCTGGTTGTCCTGTAAATAATATAATACCGGACTGGAATGATTTAGTTTATAATAATAAATGGGAAGAAGCTATTGAGGTTCTTCATTCAACTAACAATTTTCCTGAGTTTACGGGCAGAATTTGCCCTGCTCCATGTGAAGCAGCCTGTACATTAAATATTGATGATATACCTGTAACAATTAAAAATATTGAGTGTGCAATTGTTGATAATGCATGGAATAAAGGCTTAATAAAACCTCAGTTACCACAATTTAAGACAAATAAAAATATAGCTATTATAGGGTCAGGACCTGCAGGTATGGCGGCAGCACAGCAACTCATAAGAGTAGGACATAATGTAACACTTTATGAGAAGAATAGTAAGATAGGTGGATTATTAAGATATGGAATTCCTGATTTTAAAATGGAAAAGCATTTAATAGATAGAAGGCAAGAACAGATGGAAGAGGAAGGTCTTATAGTAAAAACTGGTATAAATATTGGTGTAGATATAAGCTTAAATAAATTAAAGAATGCATTTGACGCAATATTATTAACTGGAGGTGCTGAGACACCAAGAGATCTTAAAATTCCTGGAAGAGAATTAAACGGTGTAATGTTTGCTATGGATTTTTTACCTTATCAAAATAAAAGAGTTTCAGGAGAAAACTTTAATGACAAATTTAATGTATCAGCAAAAGATAAAGATGTAGTAGTAATAGGCGGTGGAGATACAGGATCAGATTGCATAGGCACTTCTTTTAGACAAGGTGCTAAAAGTGTTACACAAATTGAAATTATGCCAATACCTCCAGAAAAAGAAAATAAGGCCCTAACTTGGCCGGATTGGCCAATCAAGATGAGAGTATCTAGTTCACAAGCTGAAGGAGCTATTAGAGACTTTTCAGTATTAACAGACAGTTTTTATGGAGAAAATGGAATACTTAAAGGTTTGAAATGTCATAAAGTAGACGATAATATGAAAGTAATTCCTAATACTGAGTTTAATATTAAAGCAGATCTTTCTTTATTGGCAATGGGCTTTACGGGACCAATTTTAAATAATATAAATGATGGCTCGTTAAAATTGGATAGTAGAGGTAATATAAGCGCAAATACTAATGATTATCAGACTTCCCAAAAAGGTATTTTTTCTGCAGGTGATATGAGAAGAGGCCAATCTCTTGTTGTATGGGCTATAAGAGAAGGAAGGCAAGCGGCTAGATCAATCGATAGTTATTTAATGGGTTCTTCAGATTTACCTAGATAAATATTATACTTGACCAATTTAGTCTAGAATACTATATATCAACATATATAACGATATAATTTTTAGGAAAATCTATAATGATTAAGGTATCCAGAATGGCAGATTACGCTATTCTTTTAGTTTGTAAAATGTCTAGAGATGCAAATAAAGTTTATAGTGCTCATGATCTTTCTATAAATACATCATTAAAAATAACTACAATCAGTAAGATTTTAACAAAGCTTACCAAAGCTAATATAACTAGCTCGATTAGAGGTGTTAGTGGAGGATATAAGCTAGTAGTTCAATCAAAAGATATTTCAGTAGGGAATATTATTGATATAATTGATGGAAAAGTAGCATTAACTGTATGTGTTGAAGAAGGTGATCATAATAATTGCGACTTAGTATCAATGTGCCCTTCCCATAGTAACTGGCAAATAATAAATAATAAAATACAGGAAGCTTTAAACTCAGTAAGTATTGAAGAAATGGCTAATCCATTTATTACTAATTTTAAGTATAATAAGAGTAATAAAGGCTCTTATTTTAATAATATAGTGGAATAATAATATGGCAGCTAGTACAGAAACAATAAATGCAGTTGAAAAAGCTACTAAAGATTACAAATATGGATTTGTCACTGAAATTGAAACAGAGTTTGCTCCTAAAGGTTTAAGTGAAGATATAGTTAAATTTATATCTAAAAAAAATGATGAGCCTTCATGGTTACTCGAATGGAGACTAGAAGCATATAGAAAATGGTTAAAGATGAAAAAAGATGAACCTAAGTGGGCTAATATTCACTTTCCAGAAATAGACTTTCAAGATGCATATTATTATGCTGCACCTAAGTCTGATGAAGATAAACCTAAAAGCTTAGATGAAATAGATCCAGAAATTTTAAGTACATATAATAAATTAGGCATTCCAATTAAAGAACAAGAGATGCTTGCTGGAATTGCAGGTTCTGGAAATGTAGCTGTAGATGCTGTATTTGATTCTGTTTCTGTCGCTACTACTTTTAAATCTAAATTGTCTGAATTAGGTATAATATTTTGTCCAATTTCAGAAGCAGTAAAAAATCATCCAGATTTGGTTAAAAAATATTTAGGTTCTGTAGTGCCTCAAACTGATAATTTTTATTCTGCTTTAAATTCCGCTGTATATTCTGATGGTTCCTTTGTTTATATTCCAGAAGGAGTTAAATGTCCTATGGATTTAAGTACATACTTTAGGATTAATGCGGCGGAAACGGGACAGTTTGAGAGGACATTAATAGTTGCTGATAAAGGGTCTTATGTATCTTATTTAGAAGGTTGTACAGCGCCTATGCGCGATGAGAATCAGTTACATGCTGCTGTTGTAGAATTAGTAGCACTAGATGACGCTGAAATAAAATATTCAACAGTTCAAAACTGGTATCCCGGTGATGAGAATGGAAAAGGTGGTATTTATAATTTTGTTACAAAGCGTGGGGCTTGCAGAGGAGATAATTCAAAAATTTCATGGACTCAGGTAGAAACTGGCTCTGCTATTACATGGAAATATCCTTCTGTATTATTACAGGGAGATAATTCTATTGGAGAATTTTATTCTGTGGCAATTTCTAATAAAAAACAACAAGCAGATACTGGCACTAAAATGGTACATATAGGAAAAAATACAAAGTCTACAATTATATCTAAAGGAATTTCAGCAGGATATGGACAACAAACTTATAGAGGGTTAGTTCGAATGCAAGCAGGTGCAGATAACGCAACAAATTTTTCTCAATGCGATTCTTTATTAATAGGAAAAAATTGCGGAGGACATACTGTGCCATATATTGATTCCAGAAATCCAACTGCAGAAGTTGCACATGAAGCTACTACATCAAAGATAAGTGATGAACAACTCTTTTATGTACAACAAAGAGGTTTGAACCCAGAGGAAGCGGTAGCATTAATTGTTAATGGATTCGCTAAGGAAGTTTTAAAAAAACTTCCTATGGAATTTGCTGTTGAGGCTCAAAAACTTTTAGGAGTTAGCCTTGAAGGTTCAGTTGGATAATAATAAATAATAGAGGTAATCAAATTGGGAACTGCATTAGAAATCAAAGATTTATTTGTTGAAGTGGATAAAAAGGAAATCCTTAAGGGGTTGTCTTTAAATATAGAACATGGAGAACTGGCGGCTATAATGGGTCCAAATGGAGCTGGTAAATCTACGCTTGCATCTGTTTTAGCTGGTAAAGAAGGGTATAACGTTACTAAAGGTTCTATTAAATTCCTTGGTAAAGATTTATTGAAAATGTCTACTGAAGATAGAGCCGCTGCAGGAGTTTTTTTAGCATTCCAATATCCTGTTGAGATACCTGGGGTTGCTACTTCTACTTTTGTTAGAACAGCCTTAAATGCACAAAAAAGAAATAGAGGAGAAGCTGAACTTGATGCTATGGAATTTTTAAAGTTAGCTAGAGAAAAAGCGAAAGAATTAAAAATGAGTGAAGAATTTTTTCAAAGAGCTGTTAATGTAGGTTTTTCAGGTGGAGAAAAAAAGCGTGCAGAGGTATTTCAAATGTCTATGTTAGACCCTACTCTTGCTATACTTGATGAAACTGACTCTGGATTAGATATAGATGCTTTAAAAATCGTTGCTGAGGGTGTGAACAGATTGCGTGATGATAAGTTAAGTGGGATTGTTATCACACATTATCAAAGGCTTTTAGATTATCTTCAACCAGATACTATTCATATTTTGGCAGAAGGAAGAATTATTAAAACAGGTGATAAATCTCTAGCACTACTCTTAGAAGAAAAAGGCTATCAAGGAATTGTTGAGGCAAATTAGTTTTGAAAAATTTACAGCATAGATATTTTGAAGATTATAATAAAAATAAACCTCTCCTTCCTGGTATGGATGTCAGTTGGCTTAAGGACCTAAGAGAAGAAGCAATTTGTCAGTTTAAAAAAGATGGGTTTCCAGATAGAAGTGTTGAAGAGTGGAATAATTATTCCTATAAAGCTTTAACAGATAATTATTTTGAGCCTCTATCTGATAATAAAGTTAAAATTAATCTTAAATCATTAGAAGAAAAAGACTCTCATTGTACTATTAGAGTAATTTTTTTTAACGGTAAAATAGTTAATATAGAATATAATCACTTACCAGAAGGTGTAGAAGTTAATACCTTAACTTATTTTTTTAAAAATAATCCTGATTTTCTTAAAAATAAGATTAGTACTGCTAATAGATATTCTGAAGAAAGGTTATCAAATATTATTGATAGTAGACCACAAAGTATAGTAGCTTTTAATACGGCATTTCATCACGAAGGTGCTGTAATTTATATTAAAAAAAATGTTAAAGTACCTGGTTATATAGAGTTATTGCACTTAGGCGAATACAATAAAAATATAATGCAGCATATGCGCTCAGTAGTTTACTTAGAGGAGGGTTCTAATTGTGAAGTCTTAGAAAATATTGTAAACGATAAAGCAAGCGATTTAGTTTTTACATCTAATGTGACAGATATTCATGTTTGTGATGACGCTTCTCTATCATTCCATAGGTTTATTAAGGGAAAAAGTAACCAAATACATATTAATAATGTCCATAGTTTAATTCACAAAAACTCAAATTTTTTCAGTACTTCTATTATTAATTCTTTGGGACAAGTCAGGGCAGAAAATAGAATTAATCTTTTAGGGGAAAATGCATCTACTAAAATAAATATGTTAATGCTAGGAAGTAAAAATACAGTTCTTGAAGGTTTAACAAGAGTTCAACATTCAAAGAAGAATACTAGAAGTGATCAAAAAGCAAGAATAGTTTTAGGACAAAATGGGAAGGCCTCTTTTCAGGGTAAAATAAGAGTTAATCAGAATTCTGACGGAACTTTAGCTAATATGTCTAGCAAAAGCTTACTATTAAGCGATAAAGCAAGAGTAAATTCTAAACCTGAATTAGAAATATTAGCCGATGACGTAAGATGTTCACATGGCGTCACTGTAGGTAATTTAAGTGAGGAACAATTATTTTATTTGCGTTCTAGGGGAATTCCTGAAGTTGAAGCGAGAAAATTATTAGTAAATGCTTTTGGTAATACTATTCTTGAGGATCTAAATATTAATTTTGCAGATAGAGCAAAAAAAATAATGTTAGGTTATTACAATGACACAATATAAAAATAAATTGTCTTCTAATGATGAAATTAAATCACAATTTCCAATATTTGATAAAAATGAGATAGTATATTTAGACAGTGCAGCTAGTTCACAAAAGCCCTTTTCAGTAATAGAGTCTATTAATGAAGTATACGCTAATAACTATGCAAATATTCATAGAGGTGTTTATAAGCTTAGCCAAACAGCAACAGATATGCATGAAAATGCTAGAGAGATTGTAAAAAAATTCATTAATGCCAGTTCTGTTAAAGAAATAATCTTTGTAAGAGGGGCAACAGAAGCTATAAACCTGGTTGCTTCATCAGTTGCAGAAATGAATGTTTCTCCAGGTGATGAAATAATTTTATCTAGATTAGAGCATCATTCAAATATTGTTCCTTGGCAGATTATGGCAAAAAAAAATAAGGCAGTTATCAAAGTGGCAGAAGCCGATGAAAATGGGGATGTATCTTTTGAGTCTATTTTTAAAAATGTTACTTCAAAGACGAAAATTATCAGTATTACTCATATATCTAATGCAATCGGATCAATTCTACCAGTTAAAGATATATGTAAGGAGGCCAAATCAAGAGGAATACTTACTCTTATCGACGGGTGTCAGGCGGCTCCATTATTAGAAGTGGATGTACAGGATATTGACTGTGACTTTTATGTATTTTCTGGACATAAAACATATGGTCCAACAGGTATAGGTGTATTATATGGTAGAGAAAATATTTTAGCTGAAGCCCCTCCTTATCAAGGTGGAGGAGATATGATAGATAAAGTTACTTTTGAAGAAACAACATATGCAGGCTTGCCTAGCAAATTTGAGGCTGGAACTCCTAATATTGTTGGAGCTATAGGGCTAGGAAGTGCTTTAAAGTGGATGCAAGATATAGGAATTAATAATATTTATGAGCACTCAAAAAAAGTCATAAATGAAGGAATAAATATTTTAGAAGATATTGATGGGTTAACAATTATAGGCAAACCAAAACATAGAGGTGGGGTTATTTCTTTTACTTATAAGGATATTCATTCGCATGATCTCGGGACTTTATTGAATTCATATAATATTGCTGTTAGGACTGGTCATCATTGTGCCCAACCCACGATGCAACGGTATAATGTTTCTTCAACAGTTAGAGCATCTGTGGGTTACTATAATAATAAAGAGGATTTTGAGGCTTTAGCAGAAGGGATTTTAAAAGTAAGCAAAGTTTTTGAAAATGTTTAAAAAGTTATTTATTTTTATCAATAGAAAGTTTAATAAATGAATATGGAAGAAAAAAAATGTAGTAATACCCTTAAAGACTCAATTATTGAAGCATTAGGAACAGTATATGACCCTGAAATACCTGTTAGTATTTGGGAATTAGGCTTAGTTTATAATATTGATATAAATGAGAAAAATAATGTATTAATTACAATGACATTAACTACACCTAATTGCCCAGAAGCAGAAACTATTCCAGATAGAGTAGCTGAGGCTGTTTCTAAATGCGAAAATGTAGGAGATGTAAGAGTAGAAATAGTTTGGGAGCCTACCTGGACTCAAGATAATATGAGTGAAGCAGCAAGACTTGAATTAGGTTTTTTTTAAAGGAAATAGTATGAAAAAAATATCTCAACCTAGACCTGAAATCTTAACTATTACAAATAGAGCTTTGGAACGTATTAAGTTTATTTTAAAAGATGCACCTAAAGATGCATTAGGGGTTAAATTTGGAATAAAGACAGGGGGCTGTTCTGGTATGACCTATGATGTAAGTTATGCAATAGAAGAGAAACCGACTGATGAAAAAATTGTTAAAGATGGAGTCAATATATATATAGATGCGTCAGCAACTTTATTCCTAATTGGCTCAGAAGTAGATTGGAATCAAGATAAACTTCAGTCAAATTTTACTTTTAACAATCCAAATGAAGCTGCTAGATGTGGTTGTGGGGAATCATTTACAGTTTAATTTATATTTTTTTTGATAAAAAAATTGCTAACTTAGTAATTCTTTTTATGCCCTTAGTCATTAGTTTATAACCTTTTGTGCCTTGAGCATCATGATCTAAAGCAGTATTTTTATGCTCAATTTCTTCATCTCTAAATTTTTCTATTATTTCTAAAAGTTCTTTTTCTGAATCATCCTCATTTAATATTTCTTGTTGATCCCTATAGTGTTTTTCTATAACTTCTTCTACTGCTACAGTGCAGGCCATTGCAGCTTTTCTATCAATTAAAGCAGTAGTTACACCTAATAAATAACCTCCCAAACTCCATAATGGAGATAATGCTGTTGGCCTTATGCCTCTTTTAATTAAAATTTTATTAAATGTATCTAAGTGTTTTTTTTCTTGTTTCAACATATCTAGAATAGTTTTGTCATTATTTAAAACTGCTAGCTGTCCTTCATAAATTTTTTGAGCTCCAAACTCCCCAGCTTGATTTACTCTTATCATATCTGACACTATTTTATTTTTAGATTTTATTTTTGTTAATGAATTTTTCATATTATATATTTTTTTTTAAGTTATTCTTTATGATTAATATAGTTAAAAATATAAAAGAAACTAGTCCATAAACGAAACTCCATTGAACTAAACTAACATTTAAGAGTTTTGGTGATATTTGGTCACAAGAAGCGACAGGTTTATCATTAATATTTTTTAATTCTTCTTTTAAACTTCCTATATTTTCTGTCATACCTGAGCATTCAAGCGATGCTGCCCACCATTGTAATTCCACTCCCATATGCCAAAAACTTATTGACGTAACAGTCATAAAAGAAATTAATAATAAAAAATGTATTACTTTATTTGTATAATAAAACAGACCTATCATACTTATCATTATCAAAATAACATATACATATCTTTGGAACATACAGAGACGGCAAGGCTCATAACCAAAAACATATTGTAAAAATAAAGCAAATAGTAAGGCTAATATTGAAATTAAAAGGGATATAAAAGACGGGTTAAGTACATTATTTTTAAATTGTTTTACCAAAAGTATATCCATAAGATTAGAAGTATTAAAATAAAACCTATAACAAATGTTAATAAACTAAAATATTTATCAATAAATAATTTTGCTGCATCACCAAAGATTCTGATTATCCCTGTTAATAAAAAGAAACGGGCTCCTCTTGAGATGGTAGATGCTAGTATAAATATAACTAAGTCTAAATTCATTCCGCCAGAAGCAATAGTAATTAACTTATAGGGTATAGGAGTAAATCCAGCAATGAATACTATTAATGCTCCTTGTGAGTTATAATTTTCTTTAAATTTACTGAACTTATTTTCTAAATGATAAATTTCGATTATATATTGTCCAATAGTTTCCCATAAGAAAACACCAATAAAATAGCCTAAAAGACCACCTAATACCGAAAATATAGTAGTAATTAATGCCAATCTTATCCATTTTAATGGCCTAGATAAGGCCATAGGTATTAATAGTAAGTCAGGTGGTATAGGAAAAAAAGAACTTTCTGTAAAAGCTACTAAGCCTAATATTTTCTCAGTTTTAGGTTTAGCCGAAAGTTCTAGTATTTTATTATACAGTTTTTTTAAAATCATATTTTTTAGTTTTTTCTTTATACCAGTTAATATTTGATGTTATAAATACTTTTTAGCTATATACTATATAAACTGATGTATTGGGAAAAATTTTTGATTAAATATATTTTATTTATTTGTGTCTTTATATATTCAGGAGTAACTCTATCAGGCCCCTTCTCAGATTTTAAAGCAGGAGCTGAGCTTTCAGAGGAACTCTCTTCTAGCCCTACCGCAAAAAGAAATACTCCGAATTCTGACAGTTTAGTCCAGTCAATTGATGCTCTAAATCCTAAAAACTCAAGTGTTTGGAGAGAATTACAAGATAATTTACTTGGTAATGATGCAAATGTCTTATTCGTAGATGATATTAAACTCATTATGCAGGACTATATTGAAGAGGCACATAAAGTTCCTTTAATAGTTACTCTTCCTAAAAGATTACATAATTTTAAAAACTTTATATTAATAATAGAAAATAATCCTATTCAACAAGCTATGTCTATAAGACCTTATAGGTTAATTGAATCTCTTGGAATGAATATTAGATTAGAAGATGACTCTCCAGTTAGAGCTGCAGTTCAAGGTGATAACGGTATTTGGTATGTTGGATCTAAAATGGCTTTTGTAGCAAGTGTAGGAGGGTGTTCAACCCCTGCTTGCGACCCCTCTGTAGAGGTCTGTGAAACAGGCACTATAGGTAAAATAGCTATAAAACAATATGAAAGAGAAGCAGGGGCAGAAAGAATAAAATTAAAGGTTACACATCCTATGGAGACTGGTTTCGTCACTGATTTACAAGGTGAAATTATACCAGAGTATTTTGTAAAAAATATACATGTTGATGATAATAAAGGTGCAATAGCAGATATTACTACTTTTGCAGCTTTATCCAGTGATCCTGTAATATTATTAGATTTACCCAAAAAGGGTCAAAGTGTTAGAGTGCATGTAAAAGATTCTTTAGGGCTAGAATTTTTCTCTTATGATAGTAATACAATGTAATGAAAATTTTTAATATAATTTTAATTTTTATATTATATTTTAATGTATATCCTTCTTTCTCTTCAAATGATTTTAACTTAGTTCCTATAAAAGTAAGTAATAATGTTTTTGTATTTGTAGGTGCTAATGAGGATATAAATAATAAAAATGGAGGAGCAATAAGTAACACAGGCTTTATAATAGGGGATGATAGTATACTTGTTATAGATGCTGGCCCAAGTTATATATACGCTTCTAATGTTATAGAAATAATAAAGTCTTTTTCTGATTTACCTATAAAATATTTAGTAGTGACACATCATCATGCTGATCATTCATTTGGCATTTCTAGGTATTTAGAAATGGATGTGGAAATTATTATGGCACCGGCAGAGTTAAAAAGATATCTAAAATATGGAAATCGCTCATTAAAACAACTTAGAGACCTTATAGGAGAGGAGTGGTTTTTAGATACAAAAATAAATTCTTTTCAATATAAAGAAAAAAAATATCCTGTAAGTTTAAATTTGGGTAATAGAAATATTCTAATAGAGTTATACGAGAAAGGGCATTCAGATGGAGACCTAATTATTAAGGATAAAATTAGTAGTACTTTGTTTGTTGGAGATTTAGTATTTAGTGGTAGGGCTCCTACTATACCGCATGCTAATATTAATAATTGGAAAAATTATATTGACCTTATTAGTAAAAAAAATTGGAATTATTTAATACCTGGTCACGGCAATATTATAAAAAACAAAGATGAACTTTTACCCACAAAAAATTGGATTACTTTTATTGATAAAACTGCAAAAGAAGCATCCATAAGTGGAATAAGTGCGTTAGAAATTTTTAATGAAGGTTTACCAGATTTCATCAAGGAATATAAACTAGCGAAGGAGACCTGGTATAGGGATTTACCTATATTAATTAATAAGTATGAGTTTGATTAATTTTTTGTTGCCCTATTAAACATTATATATTACAGATTATTTTAATTAAGCCACTGTGGCGGAACTGGTAGACGCGGTGGATTCAAAATCCACTTGAGGTAACTCAGTGTCGGTTCGAGTCCGACCAGTGGTACCATAAATTTTTTGTGAAATTAGGTATATTTATTTATGGATATAGATTCTAAAAATTTGAAGAATTCTGGAAGCACATCGGATCATTTCGTCGAGGATAATGGTATGTTATTTGCAGGTCATCACTATCTTATTGATATGTGGGATTGTCTTTATTTAGAAGATAAAAAAAAAATAGAAGATTTATTAATAAGAGCAGCTAAAGTTGCCAGAGCGACTGTATTACAAATAAAAGTTCATCATTTTGGAGAAGGGCAAGGAGTATCTGGGGTAGCTATACTAGCTGAATCTCATATAAGTATCCACACTTGGCCTGAGAGAAATTTTGCAGCTTTTGATATTTTTATGTGTGGGTCTACAAATCCTGACTTATCACTTAATTTTCTAAAAAAAGAATTTAATGCTAAGAAAGTTAATGTAAAAAAACTTAAAAGAGGACTTATTAATTATTAAAATGACTATTAATTATATTGAAAATTTTTTAAAAAATTCTAATTTAGAATGTCCATGTTTAGTTATAGATTTATCTATGGTTTCTGATTCTTATAAAAAACTTCAGAAAGTTTTTCCTAATTATAAAATTTATTATGCAGTTAAAGCAAATCCTGCAAAAGAAATACTTAATTGTTTAAAAAATAAAGGTTCTTATTTTGATGTTTCTAGTAAAAATGAAATTAAGTTATGTTTATCAGAATCTATAGATCCGTCATTTCTATCATTTGGAAATACAGTGAAGAAAGAAAAAGATATTCTATGGGCTTATAAGCAAGGTGTAAAACTATTTGCTTTTGATTCTATTGAGGAGTTAAACAAGATCGAGAAAAATGCTAAAAATGCTAAAGTTTTTTGTAGGCTTCAGGTTCCTAATCAAGGAGCTAATTGGCCGTTATCAAAAAAGTTTGGTTGTTCTACTGAGATGGCTAAAAAATTATTATTAGATGCAAAAAAGAAAAACCTTTGTCCTGTAGGTTTGTCCTTTCATGTGGGTTCTCAACAAACTAATATAAATAGGTGGGTAGAATCTCTTAAACTTTGTTATGATGTATATTCATATTTGAAAGATAATAATATTCTTTTAGGATTTATAAATCTAGGAGGAGGTATTCCAGTAAATTATTTTGATTATAATTTTGATTTAAAAGTATTTTCTGAAAAGTTAAAAAAAGAAATTAAAAATATTTTTAGAGATGCGCCTATTAACTTTATGTTAGAGCCAGGTAGGTTTTTAGTAGCTGAAGCAGGTATCATTGAGTCAGAAGTCATCCTAGTATCAAAAAAGAATAATGAAGATATAAAAAGATGGGTTTATCTGGACATAGGAAGGTTTGGAGGTCTAGCAGAAACAGAATCTGAAGCTATTCGTTATAAAATTAGTGCAGTTAATAATAATTCTGCATGTAGTCCAGTAAATATTGCAGGTCCTTCTTGTGATGGCGCAGATATTCTTTATGAAAAATATCATTATGAGTTACCAAAAAATCTGAAGGCAGGGGATAAGGTTAGGCTTTATTCAGCAGGAGCTTATACTTCTGTTTATGTTTCTGATTTTAATGGGTTACAAAGATTACGAGAATATTTTATTAAATAAAATGTATTTTTTATATATCTTTTATCCACTGTGGTAAGTGAAATGAAGATTGATGAATTTCACTTGTATAATATTTCGTATTTAACTTTTTAATAAATTTTATTTTTCTATTTAAATTTATAGTATTAGTAATATCTGTAGCCTTTGATGCCCATGTTAATGCCATATGTCCTCCAATATATGTTGGAACAACTGTTAAATATAATCCATAAAATTTAAAAATAGATTTTAAATATTTTTTTGTATCCTTAAGCTCTTTTTTTTGAAAGAAAGGAACTCCATTTTGAAATACAGCAATTCCTTCATGAGTTAATGAATTTTTTATATCTTTATAAAAGTTTAGTTTAAATAAATTTTTTCCTGGTCCTATTGGATCAGGTCTATCTGCTATAATTAAATCAAAATAATTTTTAAATTTATTATTTTTTATAAATTTTGAGGCGTCTTCGATTGCAATATTAACTTTAGAATTTTTTAAACACCCATGGTTAATTTTTTTTAAATACTTGTGGCTTAAATTTATTACATCTTCATCAATTTCACATATAAATATTTCTTTAATTTTTTTATGCTTCAAAAGTTCAGAAGCTATTGCGCCATCGCCTCCTCCAATTATTAAAACTTTTTTAACATTCCCATGTGAAATCATTGGTAAATGGGTTAACATTTCTGAGTAGAAATAATGATCAAATTCCGTTATTTGTAATACATTATCTAATGCTAAAATTTTTCCAAAATATTTCGAGTTAAATATTAAGATATCTTGAAATTTACTTTTTTTCTTAACTATAATTTTTTCAATAAAAATATTTTGATTATATTTTTTATATAAATTTTCTGAAAATTTTTTCATTTTTTGTTATTAATATTATTTTCTAGTTATCCATTGCTTTCCCATTTTCCAAGTAAACATGGGACGGTTATGCAACATTCTTTTTATTTTTAAAATATCGCCATTGTATTCTATAAGTTCATTAATCATAAATTCTGTTACATCAGCCATAGGAAGTTTGGTAGCTTGATTAATAGGTATCCATTTAATTTCTACTAATTCACTGGTAGTTTTAATATTTCCAGTCAAATATTTTGCATCTGCTAAAAAAAACCTTGCATGAAAACGAATAGGGCTAAAAGTAGGAGTTATTGCTCTACCTAGATAAATAAGTTTGGCTAAATCAGGGATTAATCCCTTCTTTGACATAATAGTAATACCATTATCTATGTCACTATCATTTATATGCGATACATTTTTTGCCTTCTTCCCAAGTATTAGGCCTGTTTCTTCAACGGTTTCTCTAATAGATGCAATTGCCAGTGCGTTGGCAGTTTTTATATTATTAGATACTACTAATTTTTTTATTATACTATCATTGAGTTTAGTTGTTTCAGAAATACTATAGTCATTTTTATCCAAAACTCCCCCAGGAAAAACCCACGCACCTGGCATAAAACGAGTTTTATTAGATCTTTTGCCTAATAATACTTTTACTTCTCGAGGCGAGGTTTTTAATAATACTAAGCTAGCTGCATTTCTTGGTTTAGCTATTTTAGTACCTTTTTCTTTTTTAGGTGTGAACTTAAGTTCTTTCTTCACCATACTTCTTGCTATATATTTTTTTTGCTGCATTATTTTATGTTATTTCATCTTAAGAAGGTTATAATCAATTATATTTTATATATATTTATTACTCAAAGGTATACCGATTTATAAAAAATAGTTAGGAGTGAATTTTGGAAGTTATAAATAAAAGAGACCAAAAATCTTTACAAGATTTATTAACGCATGAATTAGACTTTAAATATGCAACATCCAAAGAGGTGTTGCCTGGTATCAGAAGAATTGTAGCCCCTAATCCCAGCCCGTATACTCTCCATGGAACGGGAACATATATAATTGGTTCTGGGGAAATTGCAATTATTGATCCTGGTCCGAATATTTCTTCACATATTGACGCTATAATAAATGAAACTAAAGGGGAAAAAATTACTCATATATTGGTTACCCATACTCATGCTGACCATTCTCCTGCAGCTAAACCACTAGCAAATTTAACTGGTGGTGTTGTGATGGGTTATGGTCCTCATGGAAATGAAGAAGGCGAAGAAGGAGCAGATTTAAATTTTGTTCCTGATCATTTAATAAGGGATAATGAAATTATTAAAGGTTCTAACTGGGAATTAGAATGTATACATACGCCCGGTCATACTTCAAATCATATTTGTTATTCTTTGAAGGGAACTAGAGCTGTATTAACAGGAGACCATATAATGGGTTGGTCTACAACTTTAGTATCTCCCCCAGATGGAAATATGAAAGATTATTTTGCTAGTTTAGAAAAAATGTTGTTTAGAGAAGATGAATATTATATCCCATCTCATGGAGAAATGATTAAAAACCCTAAGAGATTTGTTACTGCTTTAATAGGTCATAGAAAGATGAGAGAAAGACAGATAAAAAAGTATTTACATCATAATCAAATATCTTATATTCCAGATTTGGTATCAAAAATGTACCCTAATTTAGATAAAAGATTGATAAAAGCTGCAGGCCAATCTGTTCTAGCGCATTTACTACACATGCAAGATTTGGGCGACGTTAAATTTAGTGAAGATGGTTGGTTTCTAATATAATATTTATACAAAAGAGTTTTATATGGTTTCTGTATATAGAGAATTTTCTGATTTAAAAAATAATGTAAATAATTCAATAGTTATAATAGGTAATTTTGATGGGGTACACTTAGGGCATCAAGCAGTAATTAATTATGCTAAATCTTTAAAAAAAGAGTCTAATGATAAAATATTATTATTTACATTTTATCCACATCCACTAAAAGTATTGCGTCCTGAGAATGCTCCAAAAAATATTTTATCTTTTAGAAGTAAAGTTTTAAAAATGAAGAAAATTGGTATAGATATAATTCTTGCTCAACGCTTCAATAAAGATTTTTCTAAAATATCTGCATCTGACTTTATTAAAATTATTTTGTCTCAAGGCCTTAAAGCTAGGCATATTATAGTAGGTGATGATTTTCACTTTGGTCACAAAAGAGAGGGCAATATAACTTATTTAAAATCACAAGAACATGAAAACAATTTTAAGGTTCATATAATAGAAGAATCTTCTTTAGATAATGTTAGGTATTCTTCAAGTCTAATAAGAGAAATGATAGAAAAAGGAAAAATGTTAGAAGCTAAGAAAGTACTGGGGTACTTTCATGAAGTTGAGGGTAAAGTTGTAAAAGGAGAACAAATGGGAAGGAAGTTAGGTTTCCCTACAGCTAATATTCATTATGTGAATACTATTATTCCAGAAAATGGTATTTATGCAGGTTGGGTAAAGTTTCAGAATAAAATATACATGAGTGCAATTTCTACTGGATATCGACCACAATTTGAAGGAAAAAAAAGGTTTTTAGAAGCATATATCCTAAATTTTAGTGGAGATATTTATGGAACACGTATAAAAGTTTCTTTGGTAAAGAAAATTCGTGATGAAGAAGTATTTTCTGATATAGATAAATTAAAAAATCAAATGAGTTTAGATTGTAAAGAGGCTATCAAAGTATTAGAAAAAAATAAAATCAATATTTTATAAGTATTATGAGGAAAAGTTAATGGATTATAAGGATACAGTATTTTTACCTAAATCGAGTTTTGGAATGCGTGGTGGTTTACCGCAAAGAGAACCAGAAATGATTAAGAGGTGGAATAAGATAAATTTATGGGAAAAACTTAGAGAAAACTCTAAGGATAAAGAAAAATTTATTCTTCATGATGGTCCTCCATATGCTAATGGCCCAATTCATATTGGTACGTCTATGAATAAAATTTTAAAAGATATTATAAATAGAAGTAAACAAATGAGTGGGTATAACTCTCATTATATTCCTGGATGGGATTGTCATGGTTTACCAATAGAATGGCAAGTAGAACAAATATATAAAAAAAAAGGAATTAATAAAGAAGAAATCCCGATTGCAGATTTTAGAGCAGAATGCAGAAATTTTGCAGATAAATGGATCGGTGCCCAAATGGAAGATTTTAAAAGGTTATTTGTGCTGGCAGATTGGGATGATAGGTATTTAACTATGAGTTTTAATGCTGAAGCTCAAATTGTTAGAGAAATTGGTAAATTTATTGAAAATGGGAGTTTATATAAGGGATCTAAACCAGTGATGTGGTCTCCAGTAGAAAAGACAGCCCTTGCTGAGGCAGAAGTAGAGTATAAGGATATAGAATCAACGGCTATTACAGTAGGTTTTAAAGTTATTAAAACAAAAGAAAAAATACTTGAAGATACGTATGTTCCAATATGGACTACTACTCCTTGGACAATTCCTGCTAATAGAGCAATTGCTTATGGTAAAAATCTAGATTATTTAATTATAGAAATTAAAAATAATAATAATAATGACCAAATATTCACTGGACAAAAGATTTTAATAGCTGAGGAAAGGTTAAATAAATTTTTATCAGATACAAATATTGAGAATTTTGATAAAATTTCTAAAATTAAAGGAGATTCTCTTAAAAATACTATTTGTGCTCATCCGTTAAATAAAGATGGTTATACCTTTGAAGTACCTCTTTTAGAAGGAGACTTTGTTTCTACAGATCAGGGAACAGGGTTTGTTCACGTAGCTCCTGGACATGGAGAAGATGACTTTGAACTAGGTCAGAAATTTGGAATTCAAGTTCCTGATGTTGTGGAAGATGGAGGTACTTATTTTTCTAGTGTACCTCTTTTTGCAGGAATACATGTTTTTAAAGCATTAGAGCCTGTTTGTGAGGCATTAAAAGAGAATTTTTCTTTATATTCCTCAGAAAATTATTTACATAGTTATCCTCACTCATGGCGATCAAAAAAACCTATTATTTACAGAGCTACACAGCAATGGTTTATTTCAATGGAGAAAAATAATTTAAAGAAAATTGCTCTAGAATCTATAGAAAATACTATTTGGGTGCCTCCTATTTCTAAAAATAGAATTAAATCTATGGTTAAAGACCGCCCTGATTGGTGCGTATCAAGACAGAGAGTATGGGGAGTACCTATAACTGTATTTTTGAATAAAATTACAGGAGAAATTCTTAGAGACCCAGAAGTTACGGAAAGAATTGCTAAAGAAGTTGAAAATAAAGGTGCCGATGCTTGGTTTACAGAAGACCCACAAAAGTTTTTAGGCGATAAGTATGATGCAAAAGAATACGAAAGCGTTCAAGATATTTTAGACGTTTGGTTCGACTCAGGTTCTACTCATTCTTTTGTATTGAGTAGCAATAAACAAAAATGGCCTGCAGATTTATATTTAGAAGGGTCTGATCAGCATAGAGGATGGTTTCAATCCTCATTACTAGAATCATGTGGTACTAGAGGCAGAGCTCCATTTGATGCTGTACTAACTCATGGATTTGTATTGGATGGACAAGGACGAAAAATGTCAAAAAGTATTGGTAACGTAGTTTCTCCTCAGGAAATTATCAAACAATCAGGAGCAGATATATTAAGACTTTGGGTAGCTATGACTGATGTTACAGAGGATGTAAGAATAAGTCCTGAAGTATTAAAAGGAGTGAGCGAATCTTATAGGCGTCTTAGAAATACAATTAGGTTTACTATAGGAGCTTTAAATGATTATGATGAAACAGAGTCAATTAGTACAGAATTAATGCCAGAGTTAGAAAGGTGGATATTACATAGATTAAAAGAATTAGATATTTTGCTAAGAAAATCGGTAAAGAACTATACTTTTCAAGCGTTTTATAGTGAATTACATACCTTTTGCTCTTCAGATTTGTCAGCATTTTATTTTGATATAAGAAAAGACTCATTATACTGTGATGATTTTAAAAGTGAAAAAAGAAGGTCGACTAGAACTGTCTTATATGAAGTTTTTAAATGTTTAACTACTTGGTTAGCACCAGTCATTACTTATACTGCAGAAGAAGCTTGGTTATCTCATATAGGCACTGATAATGAAGATAGTATTCATTTAAAGCAGTTTCCAAATATATTAGAATCATGGTTAGATAATGATTTAAATCAAAAATGGATTACTATAAGAAAAATAAGAAGAGTTATTAATGGCGCATTAGAATTAGCAAGACAAGATAAGATAATCGGTTCAAGTTTAGAAGCAGAAATTAAATTATATATTGATGATAACAAATATATTTCATTACTAGATGAAATTGATATAGATGAGATTGCCATTGTTTCAAAATCAGAAATTATTGAGGGGGCTGATATTGAGGGAGCGTACAAAGAAGATAATTTTAAAGGTATAGAAATAATAGTATCTAAAGCTGAAGGAGAAAAATGTTTAAGGTGTTGGAAAATAGATGATAAAATTTCTAATACTGCAGAAAATTCCTTATGTGAAAGGTGTGAAGAAGTAGTAAATTAAGATGAAAAAGAATATTTATTTTTTAATATTATTGTTAATAATTGTATTTCTTGATCAATATTCTAAGATTAAGATTTTACAATATATGTTAAATCATTCTGAGGAGTTAATTTTATTACCTTTTTTAAACTTTACTTTAGTCTTTAATTCAGGGGTTGCGTTTGGTATATTTAGAGATTTTGGGCAATTAGTTCCTCATATATTTTCTTTTATTGGCTTGGTTTTTGGATTTGGTTTAATATTATGGGCAATTGTTAAAAAAAAACATTATTTAGCAATGACATTAATTTCTGCAGGTGCATTAGGAAATGCTATAGATAGAATTAGACTAGGGGTGGTGATTGATTTTATTGATGTGTATTGGAAACATTTACATTGGCCAGCTTTTAATATAGCTGATATTAGTATATGTATAGGAGCTTGTATATTTTTATATAATGAGTTCCGTGAAAGTAAAAATAGAAAGGGTTTAAATGATTAATATAAATATTAAATTTTATTTTAAATGTATATTTTTACTTAATTTTTTATTTTTATGTAGTTGTAGTGGGGTTAAAGAAAAAGTTGGTATGATAAAAACACCACCTGATGAATTTCAAGTTTATGAAAAAAAACCTTTAGCTATTCCTCCTAATTTTGATTTACGACCACCTGTTGATCAAGATTTAGTATTAGATCAAGCTGGAGATGATGATATAATTTTTAAAAATGAGGATAATATTAGTGAATCTTTAACTATAGAAGACGAGGTATTATTAATATCCATAGGAGAGCAAGATATTGATAAAAATATTAGGCAGGCTATTAATAATGAAAATAATATTAGTGAAGTTGATAAAACACTTTTAGATAAAATTCTTAATTTTGAACCTATATTAGAAGTAAAGACAGAAGAAAGTGATGAGCTTGATCCCATTGCTGAGAAGAAGAGAATACAACAATTGAAAGAAGAGAGTAAAATAATTGAAGATTTAAAATCTGAAATAAATGATACAGAAACTGAATTAGAAGATAATTCTGAAAAAACTAAAATTGATAATTCTTCTGATATAGATGTTGAAATTAAAAAAGGAAATAGTGAAAATACAGATGAAGATAAATCTTTTTTAGATAAAATATTTGATTTCGATCTATTTGGATCAGAAGAAAAAGAACTAGAAAAAATTAATCAAAGAGATACTACTTTCTTTAATAAAAATAAAATAGATAGTAAAAGTTTTGAAGGCTCTGATTTAAATAATGTTTCTAAAGATGTTTCAGCTGTAAAAAACAATAAAGTAGAAGTTATAGTTTCTGAAAAAGAAGGAAGTATAGACTAGTTAAAATGGTTGATAATAAAAATAATATTTTTAGTTTTGCCAACTGGGAAATTAATAATAAATTATTAAAAAAAACTAACAATATTCTGTCATCATTTAAAAGTAATATTGATAAAAATAACATACCGATATTTTCTATAATTAGAACAGATGAAGATATTAATGGAATTATAAAAAATGCACAATATTTTACTGATGATAAAGATTTTACTGATTTTATTCTCATTGGAACGGGAGGTTCTAGTTTAGGAGCAGACGCTTTAATTCAAGCTCATTCAAATCATAACATAAATAAAAAAATTAAATTTCATATCTTAGATTCACTAGATCCAAATTCTGTTTCTAAAATATTAAATTCAATTGACCCAAAAAATTCTAAATTTCTTACTATTTCTAAATCTGGTAAAACTACAGAAACTATTGCTCTTTTACTGATTGTAATTGAATGGTTGCTCTCAAAAAAAATTAAAATAAATAATTCCATTATGGTTATGTGTGAGAATATCAATAAAAATGAAAATGATCTCATGCAAATTGCAGAAGATCACTCTTTAAAGGTTATAAAGCATGCAAATATTGGAGGTCGTTTTTCTGTTTTCTCTTCAACTGGTTTGCTACCAGCAACTATAATGGGGATAGATCCTTATGCAGTAAGAAATACTGCTAGGATAGCATTAAGAGATATTTTTGATGATAATTCTTTTATATTAAGATCTTCAGTTTTTTCAGAATTAAACACTTTAAATAGAAAATTGAATTGTATAATTCATTATGGCGATAGTCTAGAAGCTCTTGTTAATTGGTATAAGCAATTATGGAATGAATCGTTAGGGAAAGATTCAAAGGGTTCTTTTTTATTAACAGCAAAAGGAAGTATAGATCAGCATAGTCAACTACAAATGTGGTTAGATGGGCCTGATATTGCAAATTATACTTTCATTAAATTAAATAATGAAAAAGGATATGAGATTCCAAAAACAGATAGTAATATGATATTATCAGGATTAACTTTGGGTAAAATACACAGTATTATGGCAGACTCCACATATACAGCCTTAAAAGATAGTAATAGGTCTGTGAGAAGTATAGGTATATCAGATATTAATGTTGAGAGTGTTGTGGAATTAATGGTTATATTTATTGTAGAAGTTCTAGTAGTTGCAGAACTAATGGAAGTTGATCCTTATACGCAAAATGCAGTAGAAAAAATTAAAATTAATGTATCTAAAAGATTAAAAAATATATGAATTATATCAAAAAATTACCAGAGAATTTAATAAATCAAATTGCCGCTGGAGAAGTTATAGAGAGACCAAGTTCTGCATTAAAAGAATTACTAGAGAATGCTATAGATGCTGACGCAAATGAAATATCTATATATTTATCAAATGGAGGAAAGACTTTAATTGAAGTAATAGATAATGGCAAAGGTATGAATCTTCAAGATTTAAACATGTGTATTGAGAGACATGCAACTTCCAAAATTAATGATGGTGATTTAATGCGTATAAATTCACTTGGCTTTAGGGGTGAAGCTCTACCTTCTATTGGATCTATAGCTAATTTATGTATTGAATCATTCGATAAAGAGAAAGCTGAATCTTGGAAGATATCTATTCAAGATAATAATAAAAATGTGGAGCCATCTATTATAAGAATAGGTACAAAGGTAACAATTACTGATTTATTTTTAAAAGTTCCAGCAAGGTTAAAATTTATGAAGACAAATGGAACTGAAATCCGTTATTGTAAAGAAGTAGTTAAACATTTAGCAATGTCTCATCCTCAAATAACTTTTAATCTTACAATTGATGGTAAAAAAATATTTTATTGGGAAAAAAGTGACATTATTAACTTTGAAGGTACTAAAAATAGACTAAGCCAAGTTATGGGAGAAGACTTTATAAATAGTTCTATCTCTGTTGAAATAAAACGAGATGGATTAATTCTAGCAGGTATGGTAGGTATGCCCACCTTAAATAGGAATACAGGAAGAGAACAGTATTTATTTGTTAATAATAGGCCTGTAAAAGATAGAAACTTAATTGGGGCTCTTAGAGGTGCTTATAAAGGTTTAATAGAAAATAATCGTTTTCCTGTTGCAGTATTATTTTTAGATATAAGACCTGATGACGTAGACATAAATGTACATCCTGCGAAAGCTGAAGTGCGATTTAGAGATTCTGCCAAAGTAAGATCAATAATTGTTTCTGGTGTTCGAAAATCTTTAGAGGCTGCTGGTCTCAATACAGCAGCTGAAATTTCAAATGCTTTAGTAGATAAAATGAGTTTCAATACTAAAAATATTAACAATAACACAAACTATTCTAGTAATTTAAATTTAGAAAATATTAATATATCCCCTTCATCTAGATTCACAGAAAAATTTGATAATGATATTTTTGATAAGCAAAGAACGTATCCTTTAGGCTCAGCTATAGCACAAGCACATGGAACTTATATAATTGCTGAAAATGAAAATGGTCTTTTATTAATTGATCAGCATGCAGCGCATGAAAGAATTGTACTAGAAAAAATTAGATCAGGTTTTCTTAATGGTAATATACAAAAACAAATTTTACTTATTCCTGAGGTAGTTGAGCTATCAGAGGATCATTTTGATGTAATTATTAATCAAAAAGATAGTCTTATTAAATTAGGTCTCTTGATAGAAGAATTTGATAAAAATACCATTATTATAAGAGAGCATCCAGCTATTTTAGATAAGGTTAATTTTAATATTTTAATGAAAGATATAGCGGAAGAAATTATCAATTTTGGAAGTGAATTTATTTTATCTGAGAGATTAGATAATATCTGTGGCAATATGGCCTGCCATTCAAGTATAAGAGCGGGCAGGTTACTACTAACCTCTGAGATGAATGCATTACTTAGAGAAATGGAAGCTACACCAAATTCTAGTCAATGTAACCATGGTAGACCTACATTTATAAAGTTAAGTGTAAAAGATATAGAAAAATTATTTGGTAGAACTTGATAATTTTTTAAAAATAATTATTTCGCTTATGCCGTGTTGTTTTTTATCAAGAATATTTAATTTTTTTTCCAAGTCAAAAGTATAATTTTTATTTTTTTCATAAATATAAATTGTACTTTTCTTTGTGATTTCAGAATTTATCCATTTTTCTACTATATTACTCATGTTTATAATATCATAAGGTGGATCAAAAAAACAAAGATCATACTTTTTTTGTATATTAATAGGAATTAAAGCATTAGTTCTTATGATGTTACTATTTTCTTCTTCTCTTAATTTTTTAATATTTTTTTTAATTGCATCAATTGCATCTAATGAGGAATCTATGAAGGTACAGTATTTACAGCCTCTTGATAAAGCTTCTAGACCTAAGGCACCGCTTCCGGCAAAAATATCTATTACTTCCATATTATTAAAATGCTCAGGTAGATACTTTGAGTGTAATAATATATTAAATATAGACTCTCTTAGCCTAGAAGAAGTTGGCCTAGTTTTGAGATGATAAGGGGTGTGAATATTGATACCTTTATGCTTGCCTCCTAATATTTTAATCAAAATTCACCTATATTTTTTAAAAAACCTTTTAGTTGTTTTTCTTCTATTTTAATAAGCTTTCCCCTATCTAAATTATTTAAATAAAAAGGCCCAAACTTTATCCTAATTAAATCATTAATAAATAAACCATAATATTCCATGATTTTTCTTATCTCTCTATTCTTACCTTCAAAGAGTTTTATATTTATCCAAGATATTTTTTCTTTTTTTTCTAAAATATCAATATAAATTGGGCCATATTTAATATTATTAATTGTTATATCTGTTATTAAATGATTCTTTTCCAATCTTTCCAAATTACCATGAACTTTAACTTTATAAATACGTTCAATTCTATTTATAGGTAGTTCGAGATATCTTTTTAGTTTGCCATTATTGGTTAATAATAATAACCCTTCAGTATTATAATCTAGTCTTCCAACGTAATGTAATTGTTGTAAATCTTTAGGTAGAAAATTATATATAGTTTTTCGTTTTTGAGGATCTTTTTTACTAACTATAACACCTTTGGGTTTATGAAAGATATATAACTCTATTTTTTTTTTATTTTTGATTAATAACCCTTCAATTGTAATTTTATCTTTTTTATTTACAAAGTATGCCGGCGTTAAGACTTGTTTTTCATTTACTTTTACTTTACCCATAGAAATTAATTTTTCAGCTGCTCTTCTAGAACAATAACCAGTTGACGCTATAGTTTTTGCTATTCTTTCTAATTTATCTTTTGTTTTAATCATAACTTAACAGCAATTTATAAAAGCTTTTAATAATCGTTTATCACTATTTTGTATAAAAAATTCAGGATGCCATTGAACGCCAATACAGAAATTCATACTTGGGTCTTCAATACCTTCTATTACGCCATCTTCTGAAAAAGCATTTGTTATTAAACCCTTACCTGGCTTTTTTACTGCTTGATGGTGGGCACTATTAACCATAATACTATTTTTAGATATTATACTATATAATTTTGTATTTTTTTTTATTGATATACTATGACCTGCTTGGTTTCTAGGATTAGTTTGTTCATGTTGAAGAGGGTTTTCAATTTCATCAGGTATATGTTGAATTAATGTGCCTTTATATAGAACATTTATTAATTGTTCGCCTCCACAAATACCTAAAAGAGGTTTGTTCATTCTGAGTATAATTTCAGATGCTAGTAATTCAAACTTTGTTCTTTTTTCCTTTAATTTGATTGTTTTATGAATATAATTTTCTCCAAATATATTTGGGTTAATATCAAAATTACCTCCAGTGACTAATAAGCCATCTACTTTTTCTAGTAATAATTCAGCATCTTTAGTATTATGAGGAATACCTATTCCAATTCCTCCACATTCTTCAATAGCACTAAAGTAATTTTCTCTTAATGCATACCAAGGAAATTTTGAATACTCTTGATTCGTTTCATAATCTAAGGTTAATGCAATTAAAGGTTTTGACATATTACTCATATCTTTTTGTTATTATATTAATAGATATATGCTATTTTATATAATCATGGAAAATAATAATAAACAATTTATGCAATTAGCTATAGAAGAAGCAGAAGAAGCATCAAAAAATGGAGAAGTACCTGTAGGTGCAGTTATAGTTCATAATAATAAAATAATTGCAAAATCTGGAAATTTAATGTTTAAATATTCTAATCCTTTACTTCACGCTGAAATGATAGTTCTAAATAAAGCATCAGAAATATTGTCTAAAAAGGGATTATCCATAAGGTATGAAAAATTAGATATATTTGTAACTTTAGAGCCTTGTGCAATGTGTGCTCAGGCTATTTCTTTGTGTAGGATAAAAAACTTATATTACGGTGCTGATGATCCAAAAGGTGGAGGAGTTAAACATGGAAGTAAAGTATTTGAACAAATAACATGTCATCACAAGCCTAATATTTATAATGGAATATATAGCGAAAAGTCTGAAATTATACTGAAAAATTTTTTTAAAAAATTAAGGAAATGAGAATTAAATTATTATTTTTGTCCTATATCTTTCCTATAAAAACCTTCAGGCCATTTAATATTTTCTATAGCATTATAGGCTATTTTTCTAGCTTCTTCCATTGATTTAGCATTAGCTGTGACAGATAAGACTCTTCCGCCATTTGAGACTAACTTTTGGTCAGGGCCTATTTTTGTTCCAGCATGGAACACTTTAATATTTTCTATATTATTGGTTTCTGCGACACCATCAATAATAGATCCATTATTATATTTTCCTGGATAACCTTTTGATGCCATAACTACAGTTAATGATACTTCATCATAAAACCTTACGTGGAAATTATCTAAAGTATGATCTACTGCTGCTAAAATAGCTTCAAATAAATTAGATTTCATTCGTGCTAAAATTACCTGACATTCTGGATCTCCAAATCGAACATTATATTCTATGAGTTTTGGCCCTTTACTCGTAAGCATTAAACCTGCATATAATATTCCCTGGAAGGGAGTGCCTTTTTCATGCATTGTTAAAAGCGTAGGTTTGATTATATTATTTAGAATATATTCATTATCATCATCAGAGAGGTTAGGAGTAGGAGAAAATGCCCCCATTCCTCCAGTATTTGGTCCTGTATCTCCATCTCCTACTCTTTTATGATCTTGTGCATTAGTAAGTGGAATAGCAGTTTTGCCATCACATAAAGCAAAATAACTAGCTTCTATTCCTTCTAAATATTCTTCAATTATAATTGTTTTTCCGGCTGCACCAAAAGCTCCTTCAAATGAGTTTTCTATTGCTAATATTGCTTCTTCTTTGCTTTCTGCTATAACTACTCCTTTTCCGGCTGCTAATCCATCAGCTTTAATTACAATAGGAATATCATTATTCTGAATATAATTTATTGCTTCTTCTTTATTTGTAAAAAAACCATATTTTGCAGTTGGAATATTTGCTATTTTACATATTTCTTTAGTAAATTTTTTAGACCCTTCAAGTTGTGACGCCTCTTTAGAAGGCCCAAAGGCTTTTATATTTACCTTGTGTAACTCATCAATAATTCCATTAACTAATGGAACTTCTGGCCCGGGTATAACTAGATCAATTTCTTCTTTTAAAGCTAGAGAAATAATATCTTCATTATTATTAATATTTAAATCTTTACATTCCGCTTCTTCTTTTATTCCTGGGTTCCCAGGAGCACATATTAATTTTGTTATAAGAGGTGAGTTAACTAATGACCAACATATGGCATGTTCTCTGGCACCACTTCCTAAGACTAATACTTTCATTAATAATTCCTATTTAATGTTCATAATGTTAATAATTATAGTATATATAACATTCTATTTTATTATTATTAAGTCTTAAATTATGAAAGAAGTAAATGAATTATAATAATACATTTGAAAGTAATATAAAAGAATATACTGTCACCGAGTTAAGCAATGCTTTAAAGAAAACATTAGAAATCAATTTTGATGTAGTCCATCTTAGAGGAGAGATTTCAGGTTTAACTATTGCGGCTTCAGGTCATGTATATCTGGCATTAAAAGATAAAAACAATTCTTTAATTGATGGTATTATATGGAAGGGGCAAGCAAATAGAATTAATTTTAAGTTAGAGGATGGAATGGAAGTTATTGTCATAGGTAGGGTTTCTACTTATGCACCACGATCAAAGTATAATATTATTATAAATTCTATTGAGATAGCTGGAGAAGGTGCTCTTTTAAAGCTAATAGAGGAAAGAAGAAGATTACTTGCAAAAGAGGGATTATTTAAAGAGGAGTTTAAAAAACCTCTACCTTATATTCCAGAAACAATTGGAATTATAACAAGTGACTCTGGAGCCGCTTTTGATGATATAATAATTAGGATTAAAAAGCGTTTTCCAGTAAAAATTCTTTTTTATCCAGTCTCTGTTCAGGGACCAGGAGCAGCAGGGCAGATTTCAAAAGCTATTCAAAATATTAATAATTTACCTATATTAAATCAGAATATACAAGTACCAGATTTATTAATAGTTGGAAGGGGTGGGGGAAGTCTTGAAGACTTAATGTCCTTTAATGAAGAAGTAGTAGTTAGGGCAATATTTAATTCTAAAATACCTATAATATCTGCTGTGGGCCATGAGATTGATAATTCATTATCTGATTATGTTGCTGATGTAAGAGCGCCTACGCCCACTGCTGCGGCAGAGATAGCCTTACCTGATATGAAAGTATTAAAACAAAATGTAGATATGCTCAATAATAAAATATCTTCTTTTATTCAAAGTAGGATTATTGTTAACAGAGAAAAATACTTAAAGTATACTTTACCAAAATTTTTTAATATCATTGAAAATAAAATTCAATTTTTAGATACAATAAATAGTGAATTATTATATAAAAAAAATTTTTTTATAGAAAATTATAAAAATAAAATTTCTAATAATAATATAGAATTTTACTCTCCACTTAATTATTGCAAGAACCAAATGCAAAATTTATTTTCTAAATCTAAGTTATTGGATTCAGTTTATAAGAATTTATTAGATAAAAAATATTTTTTATTTATAAATAAACCCAAGATTATTAATGAAAAATATAAAAAATATATAAATTCTATAAATATAAATTACACTAAATCTGCAATAGCCTTAGAAGCTAATAGTTATAATAATATTCTTGAAAAAGGCTTTGCTTTAGTAAAAAATGAAAAAAATAAGCCTATAATTAGGTCAAGTAACATAATTAAAGAAACTAGAGCTACTATACATTTTTATGATGGTAAGATTAAAGCGATTCTTAAAAATAGGGACTCATAATAGCTTGTTTAGGTTCTTAATAGTTTTTCTTTATTGCTTTTTTATACTTATGTCTTCTGGAGCACATGCCAAAACTATTATTAGGGGAGAAATAATAGCTGGCGGTATTATTTTAGTTAATACTTTACCTGGGGCAAATGTAAGATTAGATGGCGAAGAAATATTAATATCTGATCAAGGAATATTTTTATTAGGCTTTCAAAGAGAACCAAAAACTATTCAGATTTTAGAAATACTTTATGAGAATAAAATAATAGAAAAAATTACATTAAATGTAAAAAAGAGATCTTATAATATTCAAAAAATAAATGGTATTGAAGAAAAAAAAGTTGATCCCCCACAATCATTTTTAGATAGAATATATTTGGAGCGAAAAAGTGTAAAGGAGTCTAGGAATCAAGCACTTTTCATTAAGGAGCTATACTATAATAACGGTTTTACTCAGCCAGCAGAAGGACCAATTTCAGGAGTTTATGGCAGTCAAAGAATACTTAATGGTAAAGCTAAGAGCCCTCACTACGGAGTAGATATAGCATTACCCGAAGGTAGTAATGTTATAGCTCCTATGGATGGGGTAGTATTATTTACTCATAATAACTTATATTTTAGTGGAGGGACTATAATATTAGGTCATGGTCAAGGTCTAACTACTTCTTATCTACATCTTAGTAAAATATTAGTCAAAAAAGATGAAGTCATAAAAATGGGACATTTGATAGGAAAAGTAGGGTCAACTGGAAGGGCTACTGGCCCCCATTTACATTGGGGGGTAGAATTAAATGGTAAGAGATTAGACCCTAAATATTTAAGTATATTTCAAAAATAACATTACCATCTGTTATGTATCCAAAGCCATTGTGATGGTTTTTTTATTATCCATTTACTTATTATATCGTTAATTTTTTCTAGTAATAAATTTAATTCTTCATTATGATTTGTATTATTTTTTATATTATAGATAGGTTTTTCAATAATATATTTAAATTTTGCACCTTTAATTCTTTCTACATGTATAGGTACAATTGGAATAGATAGTTTAAGCGCTAATTCTGCTATTGCTGTAGCAGTTTTTGCTGGATGGCCTAGAAATTTTATAACTTTTCCTTCATTAAGTTTTTGATCAGCTAATATTGCCGCATATTCATTATTGCGCAGAACTTTAAATAATGTTTTTGCACCTGAAGGTCCTTTAGGAGCATAGTCTGAAATACCTTGTCTTAGCCATTGTATAATTTTTTCATTTATCGGATTATTTGCATGTCTATAAATACTTGTGACTTTTAAGTCCTTAGATGATAATATTAAAGGACATATTTCCCAATTCCCAATATGGGCACTAAAGAATATAACTCCTTTTTTATTTTTATAGATTTCATTTAAGTAATTTTCCCCTTCTATAGTAAATCTTGGTTTGTTATTTATTGAGTTAATATTTTTTGCATCATACGGGTTAAGTTTATTTGCAAATGGCAGTTCACCAATATTTCTACCTAAATTATCCCACATATCTTTTTTTAATTTTTTTTGATTATTAATATCTAAGTTAGGAAAAATTTTATTTATATTTTTTTTTGCTCGATTATCAAACTTAGTCATAGGACCAATAAATTTCACAAACAAAGATCCTAGATTAGAAGCTAAATCAATACCGATTACTCGGCATAATCCTATCCATAGGCATAGAATAAAAGCTTCCAATACATAAATGATATAAACTAATACTTTTTTCATAATATCACATTTACTCTAAATAATAGATAATAAGAGGTCATCTAAAATTTTAAAATTATTCAATTCAATTTTAATTGGAAAATAATAAATTCTACTTTTATAGTTTTCCATAATTTTTACATGATCTTTTTCTGTTGTAATTAATAATGAGTTTAATTCTTGAGATTTTTTTAATAATTTTTTTATATCTTGCTCTGAATAATGATAGTGGTCAGGAAAAGATTTAGTATACAATACTTTACAGCCTATTTTATTTAAGCTCTTATAAAATTTTTCTGGATAACCAATTCCACAAAAAGCTATTACTTCTTTATTTTTAAAATTATTTATATATTTGTCTTCAATTATTAAATTTGATTGAATTATTGGTATGGTTTTATTTATCTGTTGAGATATGTTTTTTTTGTCTTCATCTATAATTAAAGCTAAATGTGATTTATTTATAGCTTTATTTAAATTTTCTCTCATTGGGCCTGCTGGAATAATTCTTCCGTTACCTATTCCTTGATAACCATTAAATACAATAATATTAAGATTTGAAAAAATACTTTCATCCTGAAGTCCATCATCTAATATAACCAAATTGGCCCCATTATCTATAGCACACTTTATACTTTCTGATCTTATTTTTCCAACCCAAGTAGGCGCAATAGCTGCGCACATTAGAGCCTCATCTCCAACTTCTTTATATGTATGTATTTTAGTATTCACTTGTATACTTTTCTTTGCTGAACTTTTATAACCTCTACAAATAATATGCACATTAACTTTCGAATTAATTAATTTTTGGGTAAGAGATAAAACAGTAGGAGTTTTGCCTGCACCTCCAGCGACAACGTTACCAATTTTTATAATAGGAATATTAAATTTAATCGCTTTTTTCTTTTTTATAAAGCTACCTAATAACCATATAAACGAAAAAGGAATTAAAATTATTGAAAAAATACTTTTCTTTTTATCCCAAAATAAAGGTGTTTTCAATTTGACACTCCATTATTTCTCTAAATATGGTTTAAGTTTATTGATAATAACTTCAATAGAGTCATCTAATTCCTTGGTTATATTATAAGCTAAATTTGATAATTTTTTAATATTTTCTTTGTTTTGAAATAAATTAATTATTTCCTTATGCAGCTCTTGTATATTATTAACTTGAATGGAAGCATTATTTTTTAATAATTTATCAGATATTTGTTGGTGATTTCGGACATCTGGGCCATAGATTATGGCACATTTTTCTTTTGCTGGTTCAATTAAATTATGTCCTCCTTTATTTGAAAGGGAGCCACCCATAAAACAAACATCTGAAACTTTAAAAAAGCTACCTAGTTCTCCGATAGTATCAGCAACATATATATCAGTATTAATATCTATTTTATGATTTTGGCTTCTTAATGAAACATTAAGATTATGCTTATTACTTAAATATAAAATATCCTTAGCTGTTTCAGGGTGACGTGGTACTATAATAGTTATTAAATTATGAATATATTGTTTTGTTGCTTTTTGTGATGTAATAGCTGCCTCAAATTCTATATTATTATGAAGGCTAGCAAAAAGAAGAATATTTCTATTACCTATACTACATAAAAAATCTTTCTCTTTATTTTTATCCATATAAGGAGCTGGAACAAAATTTTTTAAATTTATACCTTTAACAATATTTGTTGCTCCTAATTTTTTAAATCTATCACCATTAATAATATCTTGTGAAATTACTAAGCTGAATTTATTAAATAAATATGAAGAGAAACTATTTATAAAAAGCCATCTTTTATACGACTTTTCTGTTATTCTTCCTTGAAGTAAAATGATGGGTATTTTTTTTTTATAACTATAGTTAATTAGATTTGGCCAAATCTCAGATTCTATTAAAGCAATACAAGACGGTTTCCAATGGTTTAAGAACATTCTAATAAAAAAAGGATGATCTATAGGGCTAAATTGGTGAATAATATTATTTTTATCTATTTCTTTAATAATTGTTTTTACGTGACTCGCACTAGTTAAAGTAACCGTAGTAATTAGAATATTATAATTTTTTTTAATTAATATTTTTATAATAGGTATGGTTGATCTTAATTCACCTAAACTAACTGCATTCACCCATATCAAATCTTTTTTTGGTTTTTTTATAAAAGAATAACCAACTCTTTCATTAATTCTTTTATATGTTTCTTTACCTTTAAAAATTCTATAGATAAGAATAATCGGAATAACTGGAGTTAATAGTACCCATAATATGAAGTATATTTTATTTAGGAGGACGGCTAACACTTTTTATGTCTTCCTTTTTTTAATGATAAAATTATTATAATCCTGCAACTATCATTTTATCAATCATTAAAGTAGGAGCATCTATACCGTTAATCATTTTTAAATCTGAGGCTGGAGTAAGTGTTTTATACATATCTAATATATTTCCTGCTATTGTAACTTCACTTACTGGGTACGCTTTTTCACCTTTATCTATCCAGAAGCCCGAAGCTCCTCTACTATAATCACCTGTAACTTGACTAAAAGACATACCTAACATCTCAGTTATATAAAAACCTTCTTCTACAGATTCTAATAATTCTAAATTTGAATTTTGTCCGGGTGACATATACAAATTAGAAACACCACTATAATGGCCTGTAGATTTTAAATTTAATTGTCTAGCATACTGGGAATTTAGAAGCCAAGATTTAAGTTCACCATTTTCAACTAAGTGAATTTTTTTTGTCTCTACTCCTTCTCCATCAAAAAGACGAGATCTAATACCTCTTTTGATATGGGGTTTATCAATAATGTTAATGTTACTTTTAAATATATTTTTATTCATTTTATCTTTTAAAAAAGATGTGCCTCTTGCTATAGCTTGTCCCGATATGCCTCCAATAAATAGAGAGAGAAGACTACCTGATACACGTGGATCAAATATCACAGGAACAGAATTACTTTTAACTTTCTTTGGATTCAATCTAGATATTGCTCTTTTAGCAGCTGTTTCTCCAATTTGTTTTGGTGTTTCTAAGTCTTCATAATGCACTTTTGATTTATATTCATAGTCTCGTTCCATTTTAGTGCCTTCACCAGCAATAACAGATATACCAGTTGCGTAATTTGTTTTGCTACTTGTGTTAAAAAACCCATCTGAAGTAGCCAGATAAAATGTATTTTTTGAATACGATGAAGATGCCCCTTCAGAATTTGTAATACCTTTGAGGCTCAAAGCACTATCTTCAGCTTCGATTGCATTATTGAGTAAATCATTATTGGTTGGGGTATAGTTATCAACTAAATTTAAATCTATATTACCATCATATAGCATATCTTTATCTGCTAGCCCACAATACTCATCTATAGGAATGGATTTAACCATATTCATTGCATTTTGAGCCAATTCGTTAAGAGATTCCTCATTTAGATTAGTACTAGATAATGAGACCTTTCTTTTATTATCTATTATTTCTAGTCCAATACTACTAGATTCATTTCTTTCAACATTTTCTAATTTGCCTAATCTAGCTGCAACATTTACTGAAGTATTTTCATTAGCTGATACAGTTGTGCATTCGGCTCCTAACTTTTTTGCAGTATTAAGCAGTAAATGAAGACTTTTTTCAATTTTATGATTCATTTTTTTACTCTAATAAAATATCGTTATTATATAAAACCATTTCACACTTACATGTGCTCTCAATTTTATTTGCTCTTCGCATTCTCTCACAGCCCTCTAAAGAAGCTTTTTTTGCTATTTTTATATCATATAGATTAAAACCATAGCCCAAAGCAGTAAAGATACCTTCCTTAATAAAGCTTTTATCTATTGTTTGCCAAGGAATACAAGCCGCACCAGATTTATTTTCATCAAGCTTATCATAATCAATATTCCAATGTTGCATAGACCTTTTAAAAATATCAACTATATCATTTTTTGTTAGCGATTCTTCAGCATTAACACTAATATTAAAGTTAGTACTTAGTAGGTATAATAATATTAAAAGTACTTTAATCATGAATTTATCCTTAATTTATAAAAAGTTTATTGATATTATATAGTCCAGGTTTGACCTTTTTCCATAATATTACTGATTTCATTATTATGCTGATTTAATTTTTCTGTATAATAGTTGTCGAGTGTTGGTTTTTCAACGCAATATATTACACCAAGTGCAACTGGCATTGATTTTTGATCCATTTGAGTTAATAGATTAGCTATAGTTTTATTTTTATAATCATGAACCAGAACTCTAGAAATTTCTTTTTCATTTTGTTCTAAGTCTATAATTTCTAAGCTAGAATAATCTTTATTAATAGCAAGTCCCTTTTTATTGTTTTCTCCAAATAGCATGGGCTGTCCATGTTCAAGATGTATTTGTTTTTCTGATGCAACTGATTTATCAGTAAAAGATTTAAATACATCATCATTGTATACTATGCAATTTTGATAAATCTCAACTAATGATGTGCCAACGTGTTCTTGAGCTTTACTTAGAGTTGGAACAAGTTTTTTAATTGCCGTATCTACTCCTCTTGCTACAAAAGTAGCTCCAGAGCTAAGAGCTAACTCACAAGCAGAAATAGGAGCTTCTAAAGATCCACTTGGCGTAGAAGGAGATATAGTGCCTATTCTAGATGCGGGCGAAGCTTGCCCTTTTGTTAAGCCATAAATTTCATTATTAAATAATAGTACTTGGCAGTTTAAGTTTTTTCTAAATAAATGAATAAAATGATTTCCACCTATTGATAGAGAATCTCCATCTCCAGTTATTACCCATACATCTAATTTGGGATTAGTAATTTTAATTCCTGTAGCAAACGCGGGAGCTCTTCCATGTATTGTGTGGAAACCATATGTGGCCATATAATAGGGTAATCTTGATGAGCAACCTATTCCAGAGACAAATACAGTATTTTCTTTTTTTGCTTGTTTATCTGCTAAAGTTTTTTTAACAGCGTTTAGTATAGCATAATCTCCACATCCTGGGCACCATCTGACTTCCTGATCAGAGGCATAATCTGTAGGTTTAAGTTTATCAGGTTCTGTATTTATACTCATATTAATTCCTAAGCTCTATGATTTCTTTAAATTTATCTAATAAATATGATACTCGAAAAGGTTTTCCTGAGACCTGAGTTAAAGATTTTGCATTAGGCATAGTCTCTACTTTAAGTAAATTGAATAATTGTCCATCATTCATTTCTACGACTAATACCTCCTTAAATTTTGAAGCTATATTTTTTAAATTATGCGAAATTGGCCATAAGCATGAAATTTGAGTGTGCGATATAGCATATCCTTTATTACTGAGTAGTTCCTGAGCTTCAGAAATAGGACCATTAGTTGATCCCCATCCAATAACAAGTAAATCTCCTTTATCTGGTCCAATAATTTCTATTTTTTCAAACTCATTTTGAATATTCCTAATTTTCTCTGCTCTTAAGTTTGTCATTTCTTGATGGTTTTCTGGATCATAGCTTATATTACCGGAAATTGAATCTTTTTCTAAGCCTCCTATCCTATGTTCCATTCCTTTTGTGCCAGGCTTCACCCATTTTCTTGCTAGTGTATTTGGGTTTCTCTCAAACGGCATATAATTTTCGTTATACTCTCCAAAAGATACAGGATTTTCTTTTATACCAGAAATATCAGGAATTAGCCATGGTTCAGATGCATTCGTTAGGTAAGCATCAGAAAGTATCATGACGGGGGTCATGTATTTTATGGCAATATGGATAGCCTTTTGAGCTATATGAAAACAATGGGAAGGACTTTTGGGTGCTAATACAACTAGTGGAGCTTCACCGTGTCTTCCATGAACGGCCTGCATAAGGTCTGATTGTTCAGCTCTAGTGGGAAGTCCCGTAGATGGCCCTGCTCTTTGACTATTTATAATTATAAGAGGTAATTCTACTGAAATAGCAAGCCCAATAGCCTCGGTTTTTAATGAAATGCCTGGTCCTGAGCTGGATGTAACCCCTAACCCCCCTGCATAAGACACACCTATGGCAGAGCAGCAAGCTGCTATTTCATCTTCTGCTTGGTATATGCCTATACCTTTTAACTCATAATTAGCTAAATAATGCATAATAGGAGAAGCTGGAGTAATAGGATAAGAACATAAAGTCATATTTAATTTTGATTTAATTGCGCCAGTTGCTAATCCAAATGCTAAAGATTCAGCTCCAGTAATTGCTCTCCATTTTCCTTTGGCAGGTTTTATTTTTGGAACAATTTTTCTAATAATATCACTTGAAATTTCAGTATTTTCCGCATAGGAGTGGCCGGCATTAAGAGCAGCCATATTTGCTTTAGCTAAAATATTATCTTTGCCAAATTTATTTTGTAACCAATTAATAGTTTCATTAGTTTCTTTAGTAAAAAGCCATAGTATTAGCCCTAATGTCCACATATTTCTACATCTCATACCATCTTTGTTGCCTAGACCAAATTCTTTAACTGCTTCAATTGTAAGGTTAGAAATATCTGCAGATATTATTTGCATCCCCGCTAGTGAGTTATTTTCTAATGGGTTTTCTTCATATCCTGCTTTTTTAATACCCCTTTCATTAAAACTACTGCTATCTAATATTAATAAGCCACCTGGTAAAACTTCCTTTATATTTACTTTTAAAGCAGCTGGGTTCATTGCCACTAATATATCAGCGTGATCACCTGAACTAGCAATTAAACCTTCACCAAATCTTACTTGAAATGAAGATACACCAAAAGTAGTTCCAGCAGGAGCCCTTATTTCTGCAGGGTAGTCAGGAAAAGTAGCTAAACCCATTCCAGAAATAGCAGCTTCAAAAGTTAATCTACCTCCTGTAAGTTGCATCCCATCACCAGAGTCTCCTGCAAATCTGACAGTGGTAGACCAATTATCATCAATATTATTGCTTCTTATTTCTGAAGAATTGCCGTCCAAATGATTTCTCTTTTGTTATAATTAAGATTTATCCTAAACATTATATTATATTTAAAAATAATTATAATAAAAAAGTGAATATGTATGTTTTTTTTTGGCTGGGGCGCCTGGATTCGAACCAGGGATGCCGATACCAAAAACCGGTGCCTTACCGCTTGGCCACGCCCCAATAAATTTTTTAATCTTTGAATAGAATATTTAGCGTTAGAATCTCATTTAGGCAAGAGTAACTATAAATTTATTTATATTTACTACTCAACTAATTGACACAGATAATATAAATGCTTAAAAATCTTATTATGACAGCAGAAATAATAGATGGTAAATTTTTAGCACACAAAGTGAAAGAGAAAGTATCTAAAGCTGTATCAACACTCAGTAAGGAAAATATTGTTCCTGGCTTAGCTACAATTATTGTAGGTACTGATGCTGCTAGCTCAATATATGTTAAAAATAAAGGTAAATCAGCAAATGAAGTAGGTATAAAATCTTTTCAATATGCGTTGCCTGAAGATATTGTAGAAGAAGACCTTTTAGAACTTATTGAAAAACTAAATCAAAATAATGACGTTGATGGAATACTTGTTCAATTGCCACTTCCAAAGCATATAAATTCGGATTTAGTTATAGACTCTATTGATCCAAGTAAAGACGTTGATGGGTTTAATATTCTTAATGCGGGCAGTCTTTTTATCGGTAGAGATGGAGTAATTCCCTGTACACCTTTAGGTTGTTTATTAATGTTAAGGAGTATTAAT
>Ga0222718_10000386_pt1 | contig 46994 bp, 36 predicted proteins | sample C33_27DmetaG_FD_165045 | JGI IMG/M metagenome (GOLD analysis project Ga0222718, IMG submission 165045) | Estuarine water microbial communities from San Francisco Bay, California, United States - C33_27D | ecosystem: Environmental > Aquatic > Marine > Unclassified | place: USA: California...
GAGCGAAGACACAGTTCGCTCGACCGCCAAACGCCAGCGGAAGTGTACCGCAGCGGCCGGTCAAATCGCGTGGTTCTTTCTCTCTAAGCAGAACCCGACCGTGGTCCAAATAATGGGGTCCACTTCATCCATACAAGACGTCGGCTTGCGCATGCTTGCCAACTGACCCTATAACAGAGAAAGCCAGAACTCCTACCGTGAATAATCTCAAGATAAGAATTTTCATCATGTGTTCCTTTTTCAGAGTGTAAAATTCGGTAATTGTATGCAGCACAAAAAGAAGAGATCAATTTTTGAAATTAATGGTTTGATTGACACGTCGATATCGTATTATCCCTAAACCACACACTGCGAGCATAAGTATCGAACCAGGTTCGGGAACCGCGTGGACTTCAATTCTGAAGGCACGATCGATACGTTGAATGAGCCGGAAATTTGCCGGTTGGCCGAGTGTTGTACTCTCGGCAATAAATTCTGTGGGTGGCGAGATCACCGAGGGATATGTGGCCGACCAATGCCATAGATTTGAGGGGCTGGAGTTATTCGTCCGAGAATCAATATCATAAATAGAAAGCCAGTAGTCAGTATTCGCTTCTAAGGGACGTAAAACGGGAATGTCAGCCATATAGCGATAGAACTGATGATTGGGGGCATTCGGGTTATGGGTTAAAGCCTGCCCTCTCACGTTGACCTGCGTGGCCCACTTTAACGACCCCGGAACCTGTCCTGCTGCGTCATAAAATTCCAGTCGGAATCCGAGGACTGGTTCGGGGTCATTGATGTTCATGGACCCATACCAAGTGACCCAGAGGGAGTTGTTCACTGGCAATGCTGATTGTGATAGCTGGAAATCATCAGCGATTCGTCTTGGAGATGTCGCTCCTGTTGTGTCGCTGCGCTCGATGTCAGATCCGGGTTGCAGCGGATTGAAAGGTTGCGAGGTAAAATCTGCAAGCAGACTATTCGAGGATGTGATTGACACACATGCGAACGTAAGTACGATAAGTAATCGGCAACGAACATCGGGGGGGATGAATCTGAACATGACTGAGGGGATCATTCGTGTTTGAGATTATTATTAAATCAAATTAGAAAGTTACAATTTCTCGCAGGTTCTCCTGATACGTCGCTTCATGAATCCGATACCCAGCAGTCCTACTAGAGAGAGACTGGATGGTTCGGGGACGGCGATGAAGGTAAATGCTCGCCCAAGATGGGTTGGCGTGAGAATATTCCAGGAGTCGATACTATCCGTATTTCTGGTCGCCAACCTGACATCACGCGGAAGGCCGACTCCAGCCAGCCAATGAAAGGCCGTTTGATTTGTCTCCGCTGTAGAAGCCGATCTGTCCACAATTTCGATCCAGTAACTGGAACCCGTCGAGAGATCCTGGTCTAAAACGAGAGTCGTGCGATATTCGTTGTACACAGATGATTGAAGGGGAGATGCTGGAATGACATTGACTGTGCCAGTGGGCGAAAGGCTATTCGCAAAATGCTCTTGAATTATGATGTTGGGAAACGGTGTTGGAGAAAATATTGATCCCCCAGAATAGATGCGCACACGAAAATCGAGCGGGTTGGGTGTCCCGATTGTTCCAGTCGGATCGAAGGCGTTTCCACCCCACCAAGTCACTTGGACAGCGGTGCCCAAATCCATATCTTTTTCGAGGGTGATTCCATTCGCAAGACGCGGTGTATTAAAAGTCCCCGTCACTATGTCCGAAATGAGAGGGTCAGGATTGTCGGTATCGACATTGTTGATAAAAGACCCACTTGCAATTGTTCCCCTCAGAGGGACCATTAGCACAATCACCATTAGGATTTTGGGCAGTTGTAAATTCATAAAACACGTTGTCCTAAAAAATGCCTAACAAAGCAGAAGGTTACTTTGAGAGAGAAACCAAATTTGAGTCTCTTCTCTTACGCCTGAAAGCCTGACCTCCTGACAGGACGAGTAATAACACGCAAGTGGTCGACGGTTCCGGTACCGGCACAGCGGTTTCAATCGCAACCGCACGACTCATCGAATCGGTCCCCGTACTTTCCCATTGTCCCCCAAAGCCGAGGGACATGTTCCTTTGCAAGTCTCCTCCCGGAAGAAATTCTGAAGCCGAACTCCAGTAAAAGGCATCTTCGGAAGGGAGTGGGAACCCAGTTCCCGGATCGGTGCTGTTATCCGTTTCGAAAATAGAAATGAAGTATTGCTGGTTGGGATTCAGTGCCGGTGCATCAGACAGCACTGCGAGAAACGCGTGAAACTCCAGACCGGGAGTCTGCATTGCCGTGGGGTAAGTAAAGACTTCTGGCACTAAAAATGTCTCAAAGAATGGGGCTAGCTCGGGAAGAGTCGGATCCAGAAAATCGGGTGAATAAAAACGAATTCCAAAACTGGGATTTGGGTCAGGAAGAAAATTTTCCGAAGAGGAGGAAATCCCTCCATCAGTCAAAGGAAGCGGTAGAGGTCCACTATCAAACCGGTCAAAGTATGCTCCTGCCCATGAGATAAATAGTGTTTGACCTGCTCCGGGCGTAAAGCCGACATTTGTGAAGTTGTCGATGGTTTCGACACCATAAAGGATCCCGTTACCAGGATCATTAAAGCCATCTGAACCGAGCAGATGGGCTGAATCTAAAGGTGTCAAATCTGACTGCAGAAAGTCGGCATCAACTCTCAATGGAGTCTGATAAAAACCGGTCATTGCCATCAACGTGATAAAATAATAACGCATGATTCTCATTCACTTAATTGCGTACGGATTATTTAGACGGAGACATTTCATGACTCGGTTTATCAACAATCTCGATTTGAAATGCACGATCACACAGTGACAATCGCGGATTGGACCAAGTCTCCTCACCGGTCCACTGCACCATGGCACCACCAAGAGAAGCAGATGGAGCCCATTGCCATAAATTGATATCTGAAGAGCGTTCCTCTGAAAGATTCCCTTTGGTTCGAGAGTCATTATCTGTAATCACAAGCCAGTATGTTTGGTGAGCCTGTAGTGGCCTCTCCCACGGAATTTCTAGTTGGTATTTCATCGTCCTGATGCGATCCGATTCTGCCTGAATTGGCTGTTTTTCACCTTTGGCAATGTGATCGCTGTGTACGTCTCGAGTACCAATATCTTCGGAGGGAAATCCGTCATTGTCGTCAAGGATTGTTATTTGAAACATCGAAGAATCAACCAGATGATTCTTGTTCATTGCCCCCCACCAGGTGAGTTTTAAGCGATTATTTTGCGGGTCATAGTCCAAGGGCAGAATAAAATTATCCGCCATTGACCGTGGAATCCCTGCTTGCAAATCACTCACCTTATAGTTTCGAAGAATAGATTTGGGGTCCCATTTTTGGCGGAATCCAAACGGTGTGAGAGGATCCCAGGTTGCCGAAGCCGATTCAGGACGATGAGAATTAGAAATAAGAACCGATTCGTTATTTGCCCCTGATGAGGGATGTGTAAAATCCTGAAAGATTCCGAACCAGACCAAGAATGCGATTACGGTTGATAATATGGCCCCAAGCAAAATATGGGAGTAACTTATCCCCGTAGTTTTCACAGACTCTTCAGCAAGCGGTTGGGACACAATTTGGACTGATGTCGCTGAATAGCTCACAATTGACTTCAAATCAGCACCAGCGACAAATGGAGCGAGAGCACCGCTTAACATTGAAGAACTCTCGATTCGATCCTCAAGATTTCGCTCAAGAGCTTGCCGAATACAATCCACAAGTTCTTGTGGTAACCCGACCCTATGTTGAGTAATGGGTGAAGGCGATACGGAAAGCATCGCCCGGGTCTTCTGCAATGGATTGCTATACTTTTCGTGACAATAAGGTGTCACGCCTGCCAATAATTTGTAGAACGTGACGCCTAGGCTATAGATGTCCGCGCGATGATCGATACTGGTTGCATCCAGAGCTTGTTCGGGAGCCATGTAATCCAGCGTCCCCATAACTTGACCGGTGCGAGTCAATTCATCTTCCTCGCCCAACCCTCCGACATGAGCGAGACCGAGATCCATGATTTTGATCTCGCCCTCACATGTGAGCATAATATTGGACGGCTTGATGTCTCGATGAATGAGTCCTTGATCGTGGATGTATTGCAAACCTTCAGCGATCTGGCGAATAATTTCGCAAGCATCGGCGACTGCCAGCGTTCCAGATTGCTTGAGTAAAGTCGATAAGTCGATCCCATCAACCAGCTCCATCGCCAAATACGAGACCCCATCAGATTCTCCCGCATCGTGTGCTTTCACGATGTTGGGATGATCAAGACGACCGACGGCCTTCATCTCTCGTTGAAATCTGGTAATCGAACGCGGATGATGCATTCGTGCGGAGGTGAGCATTTTGAGCGCCACGACGCGGTCCAGCGAAGTGTGAGTCGCCCGATAGACGGCTCCCATTCCTCCCTGCGCCAGAAACTCATCAATTCGATAATTTCCGAAAACCATGCCGATACGATCATCGACTGATGAAGATTCCTGTGAACTCTCCATCAATCTCATATCCACCAAATCTTCGGAAAATGAGAGCGCGCGCTGAAAATAGGCATCGTTCTCGAATGTCCATTCCGCCGGAGCATCCATTGCCTCTCCGATGGCCAGTTCAAGATCGTCTAAACTCTCCTTCATAGTCGAGAGCGCATCTTGATTAGGCAGAGTCTCCGCCGCCATCGAGTCTCATCCAGCCAGGCGAGATGTTCGGCTAATCGTTCCATGTCAGGTTTCTGTGCCATGATTTTCTTCCCATGAACATATGAGATGTTCACTACATCGGCTTATTAATGTTCAAGCCGACTGCGCTGTACGGGAAGCTCAAGGCAAGAGCACTCCCGACGCGCAAAGGTCACGCGAAAATGTGGATTCTGGTCGCTCAGAGAGGGGGAGCAGAGCAATTAACACAATGTTTTCAAATGACTTATGTCATCTAAAAAAAGTCAGTCTGTTTCCAGGATTTCTTTCAGTCGCTGCAAGACACGGTACTTGGCCTGCTTGACCGCCGAAGATGACATGCCAAGCTCGGCACATAAATCGCAAACAGATTTCTTTTCGATGGCAATGCCATAGAAAGCTTGCCAGGTTTGCTCGGAAAAGTCGGGCCTTACCACGGTCAAGGCGTTTCGGAGCAACTGTTGTTGAACTCGCAGCAATTCTTCCGGGTCGTCTGATTCTGAAGGAGCATCGGGAAGCTGTTGCATCCTGAAATCTTCCGAAGAGCCCCCCTTGCCTTGTTGAGGGATCGCACGTTTTCGAAAAACGCGTGCCATTCGGTTACGGGTAATCCCCCATAGCCAACCACGAAAACTCTGATGCTCGTACCGAGCAAGATCAGAATGCACCGTCATTAATACTTCCTGGACGACATCGGCAGCGTCCTCCATCTGTAAACCGGCTTTCAAGCACCAGTGATAGACGAGCGGACAATACAGACGACACAGCTTTTTCCACGCTTCCGGGTCATGACGAGCCAGCTCACTCAGCATTCGAGAAGAGGTAGAACCGGGTGATAGATAGGTCATGTCAATAGCCAAAAATCGGTCGAACGAGAGTGACTTTGAGAGAGCCTAATGGAATTCTTCGGTTCTGGCAATCTGATCTCTGACGACTTCATCTTGAATTCTCTGACCTATCAATCCACAAACAGAAATTCGTTGGTCAGCATCAAGGCTTGAATCACCTGTTCCCACTCTCCCAAAGGGGGGGGAGGAGGAGGTGAAAAATCACTCCGAGCATTCCAGAGTTTAAGTTCACTCGATGGTCCACCAGTTTGTTTGATCAGCTTAATCACGGGTGTCCATTTGGAAGCATCCGAATTCGTGGTCCCATTGTTGTCCAGTACGAAATCGATCGTTTCTCCCACGGACACCGTGTACTCGGTCAACTCTGTTTGAACTGAAGATTGCAAGACTTTCCATTCTCCCAATCGCCCTGCTTTGCTGGCAATGACCTGTGCCCGCACTCCATCACCTTTGTCACGCAGATGCTCTAACTCTCCTGTGATCTGTATGACTCCCGAGACAGGAGAGACCCAACGTCGGATCGCGGCAAACTGGTTGCTCTTTCCGGGATGCAGAATGGTGCTTCCGATTCGTAAGTGACCGGCATCAGGAGCAGGAAATTCTGCTGCGAACTGATACGCCTGACCATACCAGAACGTGAGTTCCGTGAACCCTTCGTCAGACAGGACGGAGGGATCGGAAGATCCATAACCGTAACGCCAAGGGCCACTTCGCAATGAAGCCTGAGCATCGGTTGATTCAATGAAGTTGACCGTCAAGCGAATCTCTTCAGAAGTCGCTTCGCGTCCAAACAGATGTCGGTAAAGAAAGCGAACCTTGGCTTGAGGCGTCTGTTGCACTTGAAAATCGGAACTCTCTGCCAGCTTCTGTGCTTGCTCGATGACAAATGGATGGTTCATGGCAAACAGCGCTTGTTGAGGAACCATCGTCTCGGCCCGTTCGGGCGTGCTCTGATCGGGCGTGGCGAAATCAAAGGTTGAAAAGATGGGATCAAGATTCACTCGGTCGATGAAACCGTAAACCGTGCGGCGAGTTGTGAAGGGAACTTCAGTGAGATCTTCGGGCTTGCCCCCCACCGTGACATCAATCTCGCCACCTGCCACTAACATCGCGTCTCGCATCGCTTCAAAGTCGAGACGCTTTCGATTCGCACGCCAGAGATATTGATTGTCGGGATCAACCTTTGCCTGACGTTCTTCGATCTCGCTCGATTGACGGTATGTCCGAGAAAGTACAATCTGACGAATTAATGATTTGATCGACCAATCACTCTCAATCAACGATGCTGACAACCAATCGAGTAGCTCTGGATGAGTGGGAGGATCGCTGCGAAGACCGAAGTCGCCCGGCGTGCTTACCAAACCCTGATCGAACAAATGCATCCAGATGCGATTAGCCATCACACGAGACGTCAAGGGATTGTCTTTCGCAACGATGGCTTCTGCCAGTTCCAGTCGTCCAGAACGGTTTTTGGCAAATGGTTCTCGCTCTTGTCCTGCAATGATTTCTAAAAATTGACGTGGAACCCGGTCTCCTCGGCGTTTGGAGTCACCCCGCAAAAAGACCATGGGAGTCATCGGCTTCTCATTGTCGATCATCACCATCGCACGAGCCGGTGAACCGGGATGTGAAATTTCGACGTCTTTGACTGCGTTCTGACGTTTGGCGAGTTCGACACGTCCTTTGCCGAGCAGTTTTGAAGCTGCTGTGACCGCTTCCACATCGAGGCTGAATGGCGATTTTGGATCATACAGAACTTGCCTAACGCCTTCCCAATTAGGGTCATCGAGCGTGATATTGGTCGGCTTGGTATTGGGGTTCGCTTTGACGGCCTGCGCCATTTTCTGCTGTGACTGTTTGAGCAATTGTCCCAAAGTTGTGTGAAGCTCGCTGGCATTCTTGGGTGGATTTTCGGACAACGCCTGCTTCATCAGAGGGTTTAATTTCTCGCCATAAGTTTTAATCAGCTCCTCACGTTTCTGATCGAACTGCTGATCAGAGACACGAATCAGTGACAGATAAGCACCGAGGACCGGATGAGTCTTCCAGACTTTTTGTTTCGTGGCAAGATCGAGATTTCGAGCCAGAGGTGTCATTGCTGTCTCTTTGAGTTTTCTTTTGGAGATCAGAGACCGAACCGATTCTTTCTTCAGGATGTTCATCTCATAATAGCCCTGTAAATAGTCCGCAGGACGTTGGCGAAGATTTTGTGTCGCTTCGACTTTTAACCCGAGCTTGTATTTGTCGAGTTCGGCCTGTTTTTCCGCACGGGCCTGTTGGAATTTCTTATACTCTTTTTCCGGGACCGGGAATCCTTCGATGAGTGGCAAGTCTTCGGGAATTGAACTACTGGCGAACACTCCATAGAGAGAATAGTAATCTTCGATAGGGATTGGGTCGTATTTATGATCATGGCAGCGAGCACAAGTCACCGTTAACCCCAATACGCCACGAGTGACCACATCAATCCGGTCGCTGATTTGTTCCTGGGTGTTATTACGAAACCGTGGACCGACCGTGAGCAACCCGAGTGCTGCTAGGTGCTCGGAATCTTCTTTCTCGACGATTTGGTCGGCGGCGATTTGATATTTCAAAAACTGGTCGTAAGGCATGTCATTATTAAAAGCACGAATGACCCAGTCTCGATACGTCCACGCATACGGGTAACGTGGATCGATCTGCGGAAACCAATCTCGCGTATCGGCATACCGGGCAATGTCGAGCCAATGTCGCCCCCATCGTTCTCCAAAATGAGGGGACGCCAATAAGCGATCAACTAATTTCTCGTAAGCATCGGGCGATTGATCGTTCACAAATTCGGTAATTTCGCCTTCTGTCGGAGGTAAACCAATCAGATCAAACGAGACCCTGCGAATCACAGTGCGACGGTCGGCTTCCGAAGAAATTGCGAGGCCATTCTCCTTCAGCTTACGAACCACAAAGGCATCGATTGCGCTGGATGTTCCGTTCTCTGAGACCTGAGGAATCGCAGGCTTCACAATCGACTGAAACGCCCAATGGTCCTCCGCCTGCTTTCCAATATGTTCCTGATCACCCAACATTGGACCTGCTGGCATATCTCCTCGGGGCCACGGAGCTCCCATCTTAATCCAGCGCGATAAAACGCTGATGTCGTCTTCCGTTAACGGATCGCTCGGGGCAGGTGGCATCTCAAATGATTCATGACGTACCGCTTCAATCAGTAAACTTTCATCCGGTTTTCCAATCACCATCGCGGGGCCACTATCACCTCCCTTGAGAACCAGTTCGCGTGCGTCGAGTCGTAGTCCTGATTCCTGTTTTTTGATGCCATGGCATTCCTGACAATGTTGCGCAAGGATCGGACGAATGCGGTTTTCAAAGAACTCGATCTGTTTGGGAGTCGGTCCCGCCGCGTGTGCAGACAAAATGGAACCGAGCAAGATTATCAATAAATTGCAGGCAGGCTTCATCGGAAGGATGCTCCAAGGGTCGCAAAAGGGAGGGAATCGCAGTCGATTCAAAGGCTGGATCTTATATTGTATCGCATTTGAGGCGATACTACAGTCTAAATAATGGGGCTGGCAGGTCTCTATGCGGCAGTTTTCACGGTTTGTTGACTGATGACAAGGTCATGATATCGTTTCAAAATTGGATGGTGGCCTTTTCTGATGGGAATCTGATCCGCCTCTTTCCCAAACGCTGAACCGCCGATTCAAGATTTGAAGATTCGATGATTTGGGGGTGTGCTATTTCCGAATCTTGAAATCAAATCTTGCCAAATCTTGATTCTGAATCTTCCCGAATCTTGAGCAAGTTGTTGGCTTCGTTCGGTTTGTGACAAAACGCGTGGAGAGTGAAAAAGTACCCCAATGTCGGTGCGCATTTTCTACGCCACGCGAAATCGCTCTCTTTCTCACGTTGCAGCGGTCGTCATTGGTAAACGCTCTACGAGACAAACACCCGCAAAAATAATCCATGACCGGTGGAACCGGCCCTACGAAAACACTGGTCTCATGCCAGAGTTCTGTTGACGTTCAAATTGCCAAAGATCGATTCGCCCGCCGGCGAACTCCGAACGCTAACTCTGGTACGAAGAGTTTGGCAAGACCAATCATCAGTGATCATAGCCCGAACTGCGCAAGCAGTCGGGACAGGTGCGAATCATTTTCGGCTGGCCATCGCAATCACGCATAAAGGCTACTAAATAGAACACGGATGAAACGGATAAAAACAGATTGTCACGGATCCAATCATTATGACGCAAAGGTGCTAAGCCGCCGAGACACGCAAAGGGAAAGAAGAGGATTTTGAGTGTGATGGCTAACGAATTATGGCCGACGACGGCAGTCGGCAGGGGAATGTCTTGAAACCGCGGAGTTCGCTGAGAACGCAGAGAATAATAAAGATCCGTAGGTCGGATTAGCCGAGCGAAGCGAGTCGTAATCCGACACTTGAATTGATGTCACTGATCATGTTGGGTTACGCTTCGCTCACCGCAACCTACGTGATTATCACACGGGGGATTCTGCTGCGCAGAGCGCCGACCGCCACCCTTTGTGCTCCAATTGAGATATTGACAAATAGACTCACGCAGCGACGCGGCGGCGCAGAGAAAGACAAGCATGATGTTCGCTGATCAGAACTCAGCCACAAAAAACACGAAGAGACACGAAAAAATACTCTTTGTGATTTTTTGTGTTTCTCGTGGCCATTAAATGAAAGAACCGCGGATCACGCGGATGTCGCGGATAAAAATAAGAGCCTGACAACTTCGGGTGGCACGTCCTCACTGTAATGGTCGATCATGATGAGTCATTTTGTGACTCATGTCACCCAGCCAAAGACCAAGTTCGCTATGTTGCTTCAGAACCGGACGCTAGCGCGTTCCGGCTGATTCGGTCGAACAGGCAGCGAAGCCGAATTGTTATTCTGCCTGATCAGCCGCTGGGCGCTAGCCCACGGTTTACGAAGTTCACCAACGAACCACGAACGCTAACTCTGGTAGGTCGCGTTTGGTAAGATGGATTTGAGCGACAAACTTTTTGACGCAAAGACGCCGAGAAATGACAACATGTGTGGCCGGGGACAAACGCAGCTTAAAATCAATTCGTGTTATTCGAGTGATTCGTGGTCTTGTCTGCATCAGTCCTGTTCGCTGGGATCGCAAATGCGTATCCCGGCAAAAATGTGTCGGATCAGTAGATTCCAAAATCGATAAACGCTGACTCTGGTAGATCACCTTTGGCAAGATGAGTTTGTAGGATGATTACAAATTTCGAAGAGTCATAGCCCGAACTGCGCCAGCAGTCGGGATGGGAGTAAGTCTCATTCAACATGCAATGACACTTGTCATCCGGATTCGTGAGAAAAACTGACCACGAATGAGACGAATTAAACGAATGAAAAACACATACTCACGCTGGCGAGAGATTGGCAGCCGGTAGAGAATTAACAATATGAGTGTCTGGGGTGATCGTTTTGGATACAATCCAACACGAGATCTCATTTGTACGAAGGGGAAGAGATGTCAGTGTCTCCAGACTCCAATCGTTTTAGTACGGTACTCCAATACACTTCGACCATAATATTAACAGCCAACGGTCTCGGTTGGGGCTTCTTCGTTCTTCTCTATTTCAGCAGTTCGAGTGCTGCGGAGCTCCGTAAGGATCCCGAATTCGAGCCTATGGTCATGATGGCGAATGAACTCTCTAGGCTTGCTCCAGTTGTATTGATTCTTGGTCTGGTTGCGAGCTTCTGGAAGCCTCGATGGTTCGGAATTTGGGTGACTGTGTTGGGTTTGATCGGAACCCTCGTTCTCGTCACGACTCGGTAAAGACCAAAACAGCCAAAATTGAGAGTTCAGAAAGCAAGAATTCGCTCACCCTCTTACCCGTTTCTCTCTGATTTCAGATGATTTCAAATGATTTCTCCTAAAGGGTATTGACTTCTCTCGTCGAAGTGTATTAGTGTATTGATACACTTATTTGGCGATACTCATGACTGTCCATCCTCAACAATTTGAAGTGCATCCCTCCTCGGGGGTGCCGATTTACGTGCAAATCATCGAACAGGTGCAGGCGATGATTGCGGGGGGAATCCTCAAACAGGGCGATATGCTGCCCAGTGTTCGGCAAATGGCGACTGAACTCGGCGTCAATCCGATGACCATTTCCAAAGCGTATTCAAAGCTCGAAGCCGAGGAAGTGGTCGAACGTGTTCGCGGCAAAGGGATGCAAGTTCGGAAGATGGCTACCGAGGGGAGTCAAAAAGAACGCCTGAATGATCTCGCTCCTTTGATGGGGCAAGCCGTTGTCCGCGGCCGTCAACTCGGACTGACCGATGCGCAGATTCTCTCTCTCGTCCGTCAACTCTTGAAGGAGTTTACATCATGACCAGCGCAATCATCGAGACTCATGACTTGAAAAACAATTCGAGAAAATCACCGTTCTGAACGGAATCGACCTGACAATTGAAGCAGGTCAGGTCGTCGGATTATTGGGGACCAATGGCTCAGGAAAAACGACACTCCTCAAATGTTTATTGGGTTTATTACGCCCCACATCAGGGACAAGTGCCGTCTTCGGAGAGAGATCGTGGGACTTGTCGGCGTCTTCAAAATCGCGACTGGGCTACGTCTCTCAAGAGTTCGCATTGCTTCCCTGGATGAACGTCCGCTCGATGACGGAATACACGGGAGCGTTTTACGAACAGTGGGACCAACCCTATGTCGACCTCTTATTAAAAGAATGGAGCCTCGATGAAAAAGCTCGGGTGGCCACGCTCTCGGTCGGCCAACGCCAAAAGCTGGCCGTCATTCTCGCACTCGGTCATCACCCCGAATTGCTCATTCTGGACGAACCGGTCGCCAGCCTCGATCCGGTTGCCCGGCGTCAGTTTCTCAAATCGCTGATCGAATTTACAGAACACGAAGAGAATACAATTTTGTTCTCAACACACATCACGTCCGACCTGGAACGAGTCGCCTCGCATGTGGTGTTTCTCGATGAGGGAAAAGTTGGCTTTAAGGAGGAACTCGACGAACTGAAAAACCGCGTGAAGCGAGTGCGCATCTCGGGCGTTCATAATCTGGAGCAGAAACTGAAGATTCCTGGAACTCTTCGAGCCGAGTATCACGAGACACACGCCTTGCTCACCGTCAAAGATTATCAGGCCCAGCAGATGGACTCGTTGGCAGAAGAACTCAATGCCACCATCACGGTGGAAGATCTCAATCTGGAAGAGATTTTTCTGGAACTATCGGATCAATCGACCTCGTCTCTACAACAGGTGATCGCATGAGCAAAACATCCGACCGCTATTATGAAATTCTCAGAACTTACTGGCGACGACCGTTGGTGTTGTTGCTGGCAGTATTGTTCCTGATCTGTTTCGGCAATCTGGCATTCATGCCAATGTCCAATCGAAACTCGGATATCTACGCGGAGCCAGAACATGAAGGACGTCTGGATTTCGTCAATTCGAGCGTTGATCAAGCACAATCTGCAACACATTCCACAGACGGACAAGAGACTCTGGATGACTTACTCGAAAAACGAGATGGCAAGTCGATTCGTTCCTTGTGCGTGGTTGAGCAGAAAGATGGAGATCGGCTCCCCGATTTAACAAAGCTACCGAATCTCGGTTATCTGAAACTTTCAGGATTTGACCTCACCGATGAAATTGTCGAACAGATTTTGCGACTCCCAAAATTGAACGCTCTGGAACTTACCAGCACAGAGATGCCAACAGGTGCGCTCGAACGACTTGGACAAAAAATGACCGAACTTCAAATTCGCAGCCTCGGCATGGAACACCATCTGGACGAGATACCGAAGATGTCAGCCGTGCGGTTACTAACCGTGGAATATGAAAGTCCCTCTCCTGAATTGATGGAAGCCATTACAAAAATCCCTCATCTTCAGAAACTCTCACTTGTGCCACGAGGCCGCAGATCTGGCTCCCAAAATGCACCCGTACTATCACCGAAGATACTAGCCTTGCTTCAAGCTCACCCCACCTTGAAAGATGTCTACGCGGATGGGCACAGTTGCAACACCCTCACCAATTCGAGACACAGCCGTTACTCCCCGTACGTTCATTTCCACTCCAATATTCTAGTGACAAGCATGCGGCCGTAAGAGGTGCATGCTTTGCAATTGGTGTACTTGGTGCTCTCATTATCATTCAACTATGGGGACATTTTATGCTCCCAGCCGCAGCCGTCGTCCCCAATTACCTGCGACCACACCGTCGTGTGGCCGTTGCACTGCTGTGCTTTGGCTCTTTGTTGATTTGGCTCTCACTCCTGCGATACGATTTTGATCAACTCGCCATTACCTCGGTTGTGCTGGTCACTTCGGGAATAATGAGCCTCTACATGATGATGTTCACCATCGAAAATCGTCTCCTCAAGAACTGGATTGCACCGATTTTTGTCATCGTCTGTTTCACAGCTCCCGCAATTTTGTGGCAAGTAGGATCTGGATTATCGAGCGAATTTGCCTGGTACATGCACGGCCATACGCTAAGACTGGCAGCCGCCATGAGTCTGCTATCGATTATGGTTATCGCTGATGCGTTTCGGCAATTATCCACGGTGACGCACCAAGTGAACGAGAAGTTTTCCTCGCTCCCGGCATTCTCTCCCTGGGATGCAAAAAAAATGAAAACGTTGGAGGGTCAGCAATACAACAACTGGTTGATCAGACTTATGGATCGTGGTTATCAGCGACTCGAATATCGATCACGGACGACGCTGCAAATGGTTTCGCTTTGGCGCAGAGGAAATCTGTTTCGTCCGATCTATGTGTTATTTTTTATGGTTTTGGTAATGATATTTGGAATCGTTCCACAACTGCTGATGCAAGTAATGGCCGGTACAGAAATCACCTCCAATTATTTCGAGCTGTTTACGAAATTACTGGCAGGACCATTTGGTGTGGGATTTATGATGCCAATGATCGGATGGTGGCTACGAAGCCGAACGTTTGAATCAGAATCGCTTAAGCCAGTCTCCTGCGAGTCTCTGTGTAAGCAGCTCTATCTCGGTTTGGCCTGCGATCATTGGCTCGCATGGCTCGTCATGATCGGCTTCGTCGGGCATCGCGCGACAGTCGCTCCCGAAGGATGGGTGGAAATCGGCGGACTGTTCATTCTTCTGGGGATTGCCGCCCCGCTCTGGATCATTGGGATCAGCACATGTGTGCTGGTCTTCAAACGCGCCTGGGTCGTTTTAGCCAGCATGATTGGGCTCTATGTACTGGTTGCTATTGGGATCGGTATTACTGTCGCGTTCGCGTTCGGGGTCGTTCCCGGCAGCACCAAAGACATGCAGATGTTGTATCTGTTTGCGATGTTCGCGCTGATTGCCGCCCTTGCGTTGAACCTGATCATGTACAAAGCCTTGTTGAGACGCGAATGGGGCTGATTCAAACTCACTCCGTTTGAATGATCCAATCTTCGGGTACCGTGAATCCTTCGCGTCCCTTGGAATAAACGGGGATACCATCGACGCCCCACAAGGTGAACTCATTCAGTTTCAGCATTAGCATAGCCGCTTCGCGATGATGGCCCGCCAGAACGTCCTTTGTCTCGTAAGGGTCGTTGGCGAGATCAAACAGTTCCGACTTGATGACCGAGGGATCTGTCGCTGCGAGAGCCGGTCCTTTCATAATCAGTTTCCAACGGTCGCTCGTGGCGGCCCACACTTTGTCGGTATTGTTGCCTTGAGCTTCGTAGGTAAACCACGTTCGATCCGCCACTGTTTTCTTTCCTTGCCAGGCAGGAAGAACATTCACGCCGTCAAGTGTGAGGCCTTCGGGAACGGCCACTTTTGCCAATCCACACAAAGTTGGTAACAAATCGATGTAACCGCAACGTGTTGTGATGGTCTTGCCTCCCACAAGCCCTCCTTCGGGATAACGGGCGCAGGCGACGACTCTGATGCCACCTTCGTAGGGTGTCAATTTGGCACCACGGAGCGGTTTATTGTCGGCCACATTTCGCACACCACCGTTATCGCTGAAGAAGATGACGAAGGTGTTGTCGGCATCACCACGTTCTTCAATCGCATTGAGGATCTTCCCAACCCCTTGATCGAGCGAATCAATCATTGCGGCGAGAGTCTTTTTGTTCCCTTTGCGTTTTGGGTACTTCTTCAGGTCTTCTTCTTTGGCCTGAAAGGGAGAATGCGGCGCGTTGAATGGCACATATAAAAAATAGGGTGAGTCTTGCGGAGAATCACTGATAAATTTTGCAGCGTCGGCAGCCAACAAATCAGTGGCATACCCCTCTTCATGAATGGTGTCATGGTTGCGATGCCAGTCGGTTTCGCCTTCGCGCTCGTGCGTGAAGTAATCAATGGCACCGTTGTAGTGGCCGTAGAAGTAAGTGAAACCATGTTCTAACGGATGATGATCGGGTTTGGAGTGTCCCAGATGCCATTTGCCAATGATGCCTCGACGGTTGTAGCCAGCCGTCTTGAGTAATTCGGGAAGAGTGACTTCACTGGTCGGCAAACCATAGTCTCGCCACGGTGGAATGACGGCTCGCATCATTCCAAAACGATTTGGGTAACGCCCCGTCATGAAACCCGCCCGAGTGGGTGAACACATCGGGCAAACATAAAACCGATCCAATGCGACACCTTCTTGCGCAATCGAATCGATGTTGGGTGTCTTGATATCACTGCCGTGATAACCGACATCACCCCAACCCAAATCATCGGCCAGTAGGATGACGATGTTCGGTTTGTTGGCCGCTTGGACGTCGCGCTGAGTCGAAAGAATTGACAGGCCTAACAACATTAAGAACAAGAAGCGATTGCGAGACATGCTGTTTCGACTCCAGATTAAACGCGGATTACTTTTCGCTGATCGCTTTCCACAACTTGGGTGGCGAAATTGGTAATTGAGTCATCCGCACACCGGTCGCATGATAAATGGCATTCGCAATGGCTCCCGGCGGTGGGCAAATCGGAGGCTCACCCACACCACGAACTCCATAAGGATGGTCGGGGTTGGGGACTTCAACGATGATCGTTTCAATCATCGGGACATCGAGACACGTCGGCATACGATAGTCGAGATAACTGGCATTCTTCATGTTACCTGCCTCGTCGTAGAAGTATTCTTCGTTCAGAGCCCAGCCAATTCCCTGGACCGCTCCACCCTGCATCTGTCCTTCGACATAGCTGGGGTGGATCGCTTTACCGGCATCTTGAACTGCCGTGTAACGTAAAATCGTCACTTTACCCGTCTCGGGATCCACTTCGACATCCGCTAAATGAGCGGCAAACCCGTTTGTGAAACAGTCGGGAGAGACGGTCGCGGAACCGGCCACAGGATCACCCACCTGACTGGCTTTTTCCGCAAGTTCTTTGAAAGTCATTGTGTCGCCGTTGTGCGAATAAACTCCCTCCTCGATAGTGACATTTTCAGGCTCGCAGTCCCACAATTCGGCTGCACGCGCACGCAGTTGATCTTGAATGTCGAGAGCACATTTATAAGCCGCCAAACCGGTGGAGAAAGTCACACGCGAACCACCCGTCACATCGGTGTATCCGATGCTGTCTGTGTCGGCCACTTTCGGAATCACATCTTCCGCAGGAATGCCGAGCGTCTCGGCAAACTGCATCGCAATGGATGTTCGAGTCCCGCCGATATCGGTGGAGCCCTCGATCAAACTGACCATGCCGTCAGAGTTAACCGTCGCGGTCACCGAAGATTTCAAACCGATATTGAACCAGAACCCACACCCCAAACCGCGGCCTTTGTTGGGGCCTTCGAGTTTACTTTGGTAGTGGTCGCTGTTCTTGAGAGCTTCGAGCGTTTCGACCAATCCGATGCGAGGATACTTCAATCCATCAACACGAACAGTTCCTTCTTTGGCCGCATTTTGAATCCGAAAGTCGATGGGATCCCTCTCAAGCTTCTCGGCGATCTCATCGACAATCGTCTCAACGGCAAATGCCACATGGGTCGAACCGGGTGCTCGATACGCTTGAGTTTTTGGTTTATTGACTAAGACATCGTAGCCATCGACTTTGGCATGTTCGAAGTCGTAACAACTAAAGACACACATGCAACCAGGGCCGATCACACCGCCCGGAAACGCACCCGCATCGTAAGCCAGCCAAGCTTCTCCGGCGACAAGCTTGCCATCGTTGGTTGCGCCGAGTTTCACTTTCATGTACGAGCCGGGAGTCGGGCCGGTCCCTTCAAAAACTTCGTTCCGCTGCATCGTCACTTTGACCGGACGACCACTTTTCTGGCTCAATAATGCCGCAACCGGTTGTGTGTAGACCGCGATTTTACCACCGAATCCACCACCAATCTCGCACGGGGTGACTGTCACTTTAGAAACAGGCAGCTCCAGTAGTTCGGCGGTTTGTTGCCTTGCTGTAAACGAACCTTGGGTGGCGGTCCAGATTTTCAGATGTCCGTCTTCATTCCATGATGCCACCGAAGCATGTGGCTCGATGTAACCTTGATGAACGGTTTCCGTGCGAAACTCTTTTTCGATCACAATGTCGCATTGAGAGAAGCCGTCGTCGATATCTCCTTTTTCAAAACGAATATGCTTGGCAACATTGGTGGGAGAGTCGGACATCTTCCCCATGTCGTCGGTACGGACACGATCCAGCAAGATCGGTGCGTCTTCTTTCATCGCATCGAGCACCCACGTCACAGCGGGAAGTTCTTCGTATTCGACCTTGATGTGCTTGATCGCTTCTTGAGCGATGTGAACTGTTTTTGCGGCGACCGCTGCCACTGCGTGTCCGCGATACAAAACTTTGCCGTGAGCGAGAACATTGCTCCCCAGATCTAGTAGATTAACCGAGCCTTCCCCCAAGTTGGCGTTTTTGTCTTTGAGACCCGGCATATCGGCTGCCGTAATGACGGCCATCACACCGTCCATCGCTTCCGCTGCGGAAGTATCAATCGATTTGATATTGGCATGTGGATGGGGAGAGCGCAGGATCGCACCGTGAAGCATGCCGGGCAATTTGAAGTCGGCGGTGTAAATTGCTTTGCCGGTGACTTTTTCGGCACCATCGTGACGAATGGGGCGAGTGCCGATCACTTTGTAATCGGTTTTTCCCAGGAAGACTTCTGTTTGTGGTTTGTCGGGGGTTTCAGTGCTCATGGGGAAACCGCCTCCTTGCTTTGTGTTTGACAGTTTTGGACGGCTTTGACAATTTTGTCATAGCCGGTACAGCGACACAGATTGTTGGCCAAGTTGAAACGTATGTCATGCTCGGTCGCGTCGGGATTCTTCTCCAAGAGGGCTTTTGCAGCAACCAGAAATCCGGGAGTGCAAATGCCACATTGAAGAGCGGCATCTTCGAGGAAGCATTGTTGGAGAGGATGCAACTCGCCTCCTTCGGCAATCGACTCGACAGTGGTGATCTCGGCCCCTTCCGCCTCAACCCCCAATACCAGACAACTATTGACGGGATGCCCGTTGAGCATCACGGTGCAGGCTCCGCAGTTGCCGTTGTTGCAACCTTCTTTCGCCCCGGTTAAATCGAGTTCGTCTCGCAAAACTTCCAGCAATGACTGCTGCGGTTTGCAGAGAAACTCGACCTCTTCGCCGTTAATGTTTGAAGTCACGACCTGTTTTTTGGCCATGGATAATATCCTTTTTCAGTGTCTATCTGACTGATTAATTTCACATTGAATTGCAAGCGCGATGAAGATAACTCTCTTAATTATCTTTTGCCCGTTCGCAGGCAATGTTGAGCGTGCGCTTAGTCAAAACTCCTATGAGATGAATTCGATATTCGACAGTCCCTCGCATGTCATCAATAGGGGAAGCAACCTTCTTTGCGAGTTCTCCCGCAGCTGCGAACGTTTCGTCGGTCGCCGGTTTACCTGCGAGAAATGCGGACGCTTCTTCGGCGAATTGCGGAGTGGCCGAGACCGCACAGACACCGATCCGGGCGTCTGTGATCGTCCCGCCATCTTCGGATAGTTTCACCCAAGAGCCAACACCGGCGACGGCGATGTCCATTTCATTCCGAGGAATGAACCGAAGGTAAGCCGAAGCTGACTTGGAGACCGGAGCAGGCAGAGTGATTTTGACCAGCAGTTCACCGGGCTCAAGCACATTTTTTCCGGGTGCCGTACAAAATTCTGTCACCGGAACTTCGCGTGAGCCATTGGGACCGACGATATGAGCGACGGCATGATGGGCAATCAATGAGGGAATACTATCCGCGGCAGGAGACGAGTTGCAGAGGTTTCCACCAACGGAAGCGCGGCTTTGAATCTGCCAACCACCGATAATGCGTGCTGAATCGGTCACCGCACCATAAGCGCTGACAATCTCGGGACTCTCATACAGGCGATAACAGGGAACAGAGGCTCCCATCGAGAGTTCGCTCTCCGTAGAATATTTGAGTTCGGTCAATTCAGGTATTTTTTTGACATCGACAACGACATCAGCATCTTTGAGACCTTCCCGTAATTGGACGATAATGTCGGTTCCACCGGCGAGAATCTTGGCGCTGCCGTTATGTTGTGCCAGCAATGCAACCGCTTCCTCCAAAGCAGTCGGAGCGGCGTAATCGAAATCCTTCAAGGCTGTCCCTTTCAAAATTGTTACTTACCCGAGTTCCGGGAAATTTCAGTATAACGTTGTCCGATCACGATCCCAACACGTTTTATAGAAAGTGCGGCATCATAAAAAAACTCGCAGGTCTCGATGTGAAACCTGCGAGTGAAAATTGTCAAACTGCCAACATACCGCTATCAAACTTCAGCAGCGGTAGGACAAACGAAACCGGTGCGATAATTTCGCGAACACATTTCGGTCGCTTCGGGTGAATTCGGGAAGATTTCTTTCAATGGATCAAACGCGAGGCTTGGCCCTAATGAAAGAGGATACTTTCCGAGATCGACGCCATTCTTTTCCAAATGCATTACCGTGCGATGAAGAGTTTCCATGTTGTCATCGAGACTCTTCACGCCTGAAAGAACTTCCTTGATCTGATCAACGGAGGCCTTATTGTCTTCACCTAGGTAATAACTGATGTTACCCAAGTGGCTGACAGCAGCCGAACGATGCCCTTCGAGCACATCTGCGTTCAAATCTTCATGATTGCGGCTTTCGACCGCATCCAGGAAGTTCCCAAAGTGGTCTCCACCACCTTTGAATTCTTTGATCACTTCCATGTTCTTGTCGTAAGCGATGCAATGAGAGTAGGTACGCTGCACCATGTAACCATCTGTCCCATAAGCAACCACGCCAATTTTATTACCTTTGGTTGACCGGAACAGTTTGTTCAACTCTTCATCGTCGGAGTTGTCGACGCTCAACCCACGCGTTTCGAAGGTCAGAGCTTTATCGCCGTAATCGTAAATCGAGACAATCGTATTGGGCGTGTCGCCAGCATCAACGTAGTCAGGATTTTTCTGCTCGGCTTGATACCCGAGTCGTCCACCATAGGCGAAGACATTTTCAGGATGCCGATCCACTCCGAGGAACCAACGTGCGATATCGGTTTGATGCGGCCCCTGGTTCCCCAGGTCGCCGTTTCCGTAAGCACGTTGCCAGTGCCAATCGTAATGGAATCGTTTGCGTGTCAAACGAGGATCGGTGAATTGAGCCGGTCCACTCCAGATGCTGTAATCAACAACATCTGGAATCGGATAATCACCTAAAGCACCAATTGATGCACGACGCTTGTAACACAAGCCACGAGCAAAGTTCACGTCGCCGATGCCACCTTCGCGAATAAACATGACCGCTTCATGTAATGCAGAAGAGGATCGACTTTGCGTTCCGACCTGACAGATTTTTTTATACTTGCGAGCGGCGGCGACTAATGCAGAGCCTTCGGCAATATTATGACAAACCGGCTTTTCGACGTAGGCATCTTTACCAGCTTGCATGGCCCAGATGCCAGTCAACGCATGCCAATGATTCGGTGTTGCCGTGCTGATGGCATCGACATCTTTGGCGTCGAAGGCTTCCCGCATGTCTTTGACGAGAACCGGACGTGTGCCCTGTTTCTTTTCAATGGTATCAGCACGAGCGTTGCCGATTTTTTCATCGACATCGACGATGTATGTGATTTGTGTGCGTGAATCGCCCATCCAGGCCGACATATGGCTTTGACCGCGTCCGCCAACTCCCACAACAGCCATACCGATTTTCTCGTTGGCTCCCTGAGCTTTCAGAAATGCCGGGGCTGCGAATGTGGCCGCCGTACCGGCAGCCGTGGTTTTGACAAAACTCCGTCTTGTTAACTTCGACATAGGTGTCACCTCTTCAATGATGGTCTCAGGTGGGAAAATAACGTGGACCATTTAGAATATCTGAATTCCAACGGCGAAGAAACCATAATCTGAAAAGTTCTGAGCGAAAACTCAGTCGTTGCAATGGACGAAAGTACGCAACTTTTCCAGTTTTTTCGGACCAATCCCCGAGACTCTCTGAATGTCATCGGGAGTTGCAAAAGGACCGTTCGTTTCGCGGTCAGCCAGAATTTTCTCCGCCGTTATTTCGCCGACTCCTTCGAGTAACAGCAATTCGTCCAGCGTCGCGGAATTGACGTTGATTTGCAGATGGGTCAGTTCCGTCTCGTCACTCGAACGATTCTGGATGGCAGCCGTCCCAAAATAACAAAACGCAGAGACAATAATTGCGATGGTCCACAAAGAGAACAATTGACGTGATGAGAGGTTTTGAGTCGCAGGTGATGTTTGCGGCTCAGGTTCTGGTGCTTCGAGAGCCTCATCGGGAACATCAAACCAGACATCGTCGACCGAAACATGGTCGGACTTTCGGCGTTTGGGACGAACTCCCGGCGGCCTGGTTGTTTTTTCGATAATGTCAAAATTCAAACGCACGCGAAATGTTCCGATATTGAGAAGAGCTTTTGACCTCCTGCGTCACTCTTCTATCGAATAAAGTGGGGCAAAGACCTCAATGTTTGCCCGTTTGCCGTTACAACCGTCTCAAGTTCTTATTCAACAGCCTCCACACCATACGCCGGTTTTAATCAGGGTCGGTTCCAAGTTTTCAAAGCTCGCCTTCGCTGCCGCAACGGGATCGTAACCTTCTTTTCGCCACAATTGCGAACTCACTTCGACCATGACCGTGCCCTGATACTTGTGATTCATTAAGGCTTTGAAGTAAGTCGGGTAATCGATGTCACCTTCCCCCGGCAACGCAAACTGGACTTTTCCATTCTTACCGAGATTGTCTTTGACATGCACAAAGACCGAGTTCGGCAACAGCAGATCGAGAGACTTTTCAAAATCGTAATTGCCAATTTGATAATGACTGTAATCGTACGCCAGCCGAATCCACGGGCTATTGACTTGCCGAACCAGCCAATCCGCCGGCTCTGGTGCATGCACGGCTCCCGAGACATGAGGCTTCACCGCAACGATCGTCTGACAGGCTTCAGCCGCTTTCGCCCAATGTCCGAGTTCGTCGACCATTTCATTTTTGACCGTTGGCCAATCCTTCCCTTTGCCTCCCATGATGGTCTCAAGCACGGGTGGTTTCTCGGGACTTAAATCGTGCCCCAACTCTCCCGCCGCCTTGATACGGTCGAGATGCTTCAGCCGTTGGTCTTTGGAAACCAATAACGGCAGATTCTCCATGAGTGCAGGAAGCTGCAAGTCGGAAACCTCCAACTCCTGTTTGAGGGTCACTCGATCAGACTTGGAAAGATTTTCGGGAGCGGTCGACCAATCGGGCATACAAACCAATTCGACCGCATCGTACCCGATGCGTTTGAGAATCCGAAACGCATCGGTCGGAGCGACATCTTTCATCCCATAGAGTGAGAAGCCGAACGAGATGGCGTTCTTCTTGCTCTCAACTGTTGCACTTTTGGTATTGAGAGGAATACCTAATCCGAGACCCACCACGGCAAACGCTTTGACGGCTTGTCGTCGGTTGATGGAATGAGTAGAGTGATTGAGCACTGGTCGCCTTGCCGTTGAGTCAAATGGTTGTAGACAACTTCAATTGTCCTCGACGAAGCCGCAAAGATCCAGAAGAAAGACCTTATCTGCAAGAAAAATGAAAGCACACGCCGATCCAACCCGAAGTATTTTTGCACGGCCCAACAAAACATTTATGCTACAGAACATAGTGTGAACTTTTGTCCCTTCTGTCTCAAAGGGGTTTGTCATGAAAAAAACAGGAACTGAATCGTCGAGCTCACCCTATCATTCAGGCTTCACGATCCCGGAACTGATCGTCGTCATTATTATCATTGCGGGGATTTTCTTTTTGTTCGCCCCCGTGCATCGTGGACGAGAACCCGCGCGACGATCGTCTTGCAAAAACAATTTGAAACAAATCGGATTGGCGCTGCACAATTACCACGATATGTACGGTGGATTCCCGCCCGCTTACACCACCGACGCACAAGGCAAACCGTTGCACAGTTGGCGGACACTCATTCTGCCGTTTGTCGATCAAGCTCCCCTCTATGACACTATTGATTTGACCAAGCCGTGGGATGACCCCGTCAATGCAGAAGCATTCGCTCAGACTCCGCCAATCTATGGTTGTCCTTCGACAACGCTCTACAACAATCTGACCGTCTATCATGCTCTCATCACAGATGACAGTTTTTTGACACCCACCGAATCGCGGGTGCTCGAAACAAATACCGATAATGCAGAGACCTTGTTGGTCATTGAAGTGGCTGAGGAACATGCCGTCCATTGGATGGATCCTCAAGTGATTGATGCAAAAGTCAGCCTGGGATTTGATGAAGAAACAGAATTTCACCATACGGGCGGGACACATGGCCTGATGGTCGATGGTGCTGTTCGTTTTATACCCGCTGATACTCCTGCTGAGGAACGCCAGAACTTGGCATCTTACGAAGAAGCCGACAGTTCGCTTAATAGCCCGGAAATTTCAGACGATCAGGAATCGGATTGAGACAAAGGCTGGACCAACTGAATATTTCGATGGACTTCGACCAGGGCGAGAGGCAATAGCCAACTGATCCATGCCGACGCCTGATAAACCCACGGGGCGTCCCAGCCATACACAGTCCCCATCCCACCGATGATGCGGATGACTACCGCCGAACAGAGAATTGCAAAGCAACGCAACATCCAAAGGCGATGGGTTTGGATCTTTCTGCGTACTGCTGCTCGCCAACCGAGAATCGCACAAACTCCCGTCGCGATAGCAGACGTGGCAAATCCGACACCAGCCAGTATCCCAGTCAGTGCATAAAACGACATCCCGATGCCGCTCGGCACAAGCACGAATAAAATCATGCCGACCTGGATACGTCCCAAGATTCGATGCCCGTGAGGATACCGACCTCGAAAACGGTCACTCAACAGAATCAGCCCGAGAACGAGCGTTGTCGGCCCTGACGCGAGATGAGCATAAAACGACCACGAATACTGGCCAAAAAAATAACTTTGCCGACCGAGAAGAAATGGAACTTCAAAGTTGGGAGGAAAATAATTTCGGTAGCTATAGAGCGTAAACACAATCACCTTGACGACCAGCAAGACTGAGAGCCATTTAAGAAGACGTATCGAATGATGTGAGAGGGTGATCTGCATCCTTCCCGTTGTACTCCCTGTAGGTCATTTCTGAACAGAGTTTTTGCGGAATTCTCTCGCAATGACGCCTCACGAACCAACCGCACGGCTTTAGGATTGCGGCGGAGAACCTTGTTTGCGACGATGCTGGGCGTTAAATCCCAGGAAGTCACAATCACCCGAAATTCATTTCCAGACTATCTTTTACGAAGTGATCACTCATGAGCCAGCACGTTGTTTTAATCTCACTTCCCGGTTTGAGATCCCAAGATCTCGACCTGATGCCGAATCTCAAAGCTCTCGCGGATCGCGGTGGCTCTCGCCCGCTTGTTCCCAGTTTCCCTGCCGTGACGTGTCCCGTGCAAGCGACGCTCACCACGGGTGTCACGCCCGACAAACACGGCATCACGGCCAACGGTTTTTTCTGGCGTGAGAAACAGCAGGTCGAATTGTGGACCGCCTGGAATGAGATTTTTGAAGCCCCGCAAGTGTGGGACATTCTGCACGAGAAAGACGAATCGATCACCTCGGCGGTCTGGTTTCCTTTACACATTAAAGGCTGCGGCGGCGATTACATCTGCACCTTCGCCCCTATTCACAATCCTGATGGGTCCGAATCGTTGTGGTGTTACACCAAACCGACAGAAATGTATGGCGAACTGCGAGACACCTTCGGTCACTTTCCACTCAAACATTTCTGGGGACCACTCGCCAACATCAAGTCGAGTGATTGGATCATCGATTCGGGCATCCACGGGGCTAAGAAATACCAACCCAATCTCAGCTATGTCTACCTGCCTCACCTCGACTATGCCGCGCAGAAGTTTGGTCCTGATAGCGAACAGGCTCTCGCCGCCGTCAAAGAGATCGACGCGGGCCTCGAACGGATGATTGCCGGCTACGAAGAGGCGATGGGTGAAGTGACATGGTTAGTCGCCAGTGAATATGTCATCACGACAGTGGATGGAGTGAGCTATCCGAATCGTAAATTGCGGGAAGCAGGCTTTTTAGCTCTCGATACCGATGACGACGGCAAAGAAGTTCTCAATCCGGGAGCCTCAACCGCTTGGGCGTTAGCCGATCATCAATTGGCTCACGTCTATGTGCAAAATGAAGCCGCCATTCATGGTGTGGCCGAACTCTTTCGTAACGATCCCGATGTCGAAAAAGTGTTGGTAGGAGTAGAAAGAGCCGAATACAACCTCGATCATCCGCGCAGCGGCGAAGTGGTCCTCATCTCGAAACCGGAAAAATGGTTCGCTTATTACTGGTGGCTCGATGATGCGAACGCCCCCGCGTTTGCACACACGGTCGATATTCATCGCAAACCGGGATACGACCCGGTCGAAATGTTTTTCAACATGGAGACAAAATCGACTCCGCTTGATGCGACACTCGTCAAAGGTTCGCACGGCTATCCCGCCGATGATCCAAGTCGGCAAGGAGTGATTGTCTCTTCCAACGCGGACTTGCTCGCCGACAAAAACTCAGTGGCCGACACCGATGTGACTCCGATGATTCTGTCGGTGTTTGGGTATTAACCGCTTCCGATCAGCGAATACTGGGCGATTGCTGCTGGGAATAGATCACGATATTCATGGCGATGTGAAGTGCGTCCTCGGGAGAATAGCCGTTACAGATAAGCGATGTTTGACGTTCGAGCGCACAACTCAAATCATATTGACTGTAGATCACCGCGAGTCGTCCGTCGATTTCGATGCCGTATAAAACCGGTTCCCCTTTTTGCGTGAGCGTTTTCAAAGGCTGACCGGGACGATTCACCGAGGGCAAACGGCGTGTCACCTGCTGAATATCGAAAGGCGTTTGCATCAGCTCGTGTTCTACGGGAATACGAGTGAGTTTTTGATCGGGGAAGAGTTTTCCCATCTCGGCACGAAATGCGGCATCAAATTGAGACGCACCGCAACAGGCGTCGGCAAAGAGAACTCCATCTCGGTTGAGATACTTTCGCAACTGTTCGCGTTCTGCCTCGCTGAACGAAAACGATTGTCGACCGTGAATGTAGAGCATTGGGAAGTTAAAAATGTTCTGATCGCTAGGGACGAAATTTTTCTTGCTCATTGAAACCGCACCGACTTGTTCGTTAAGCGCTTTCAATAAATTTCGTAACGCCATGGGGGCGGTGTCCCATCCCCCTTCATGTCGTAGCTTGGCAATCTGCAAGAACCCGCGTTCAATGGCTTCCAACGGATTATCACTGCCAGCACGCTCCTGGCTTTCGAGTTTGTCGGCAGGTTCGCGCCCCGTGACATACGCCGCGATATTGGTCCCCAATTTCATTTTCTGATCAATTTTAAGACTGTTTTGCGGTGAGCGACCGGGGGGATCGATTTGTGACCAATGATCCCAGAGGCAACCGATATCATCGGGGGAGTAGATGATGGGCGTGCGACAACCAAAGTCGATGCCCCATAACTCGTGCGCTTCGTCTGACAAAAGAAACTCGCTGCGGTACACGGGATGATCGACCGTCAGCCGTTTGAACAGACTCGCTTCATCGGGATACAACAGCTTCACAATACGCCGAAACCCCTGATCAAAATCAGCCGACTGACATCCCGCCGCGGCGAGTAAGGTTCCACCCTGATCGAGATACTGCCTCAACCGACGAATATCAGCCGGCGTGAGCTGCGGAGCACGATCACTGGAAAGATAGAGGATGGGCGACTGAACCAACACAGAAAGTGCATTTTGATCGGTCAATTTCGGGAGTTCAAGAACTTGCCAAGTGAGTAATTTCGGCCAACCATCCTGAGTCGAAATAAAATCCATCAGGTGATGCACGTCTCGGGGATGCTGATTCCAGAGAGACTCGGGGATCTCGGCACCCGGACCTCCACCAAATTTGAGTTTAGAAACGACAACAGGCGACAACCCTTTGGAAAGAAACAGCAGAGAAAAGGCCGTCGAGAGAACGGGAGCTTTATCGATTCCTGCTTCGCCCATCCAAAAGCCGCGGCCCGATTGACGTTTGATGAGATATTCCGCTCCGGCTCGATACCAGTCGTTGTTTTCTCCAAAGAATCGCCGTCCACTCAGACGCCCGGCTCGTTCGAGTCCATACAGATAATAGAGTTGGTAATTGCCTCCGCCGGGATTGGAACCAACCTCAAAATTATCGGAGAGCCATTTGATCCCACGATCAATCACCTGATTTTCTTCCTGTTCCTGACAACAATTGAAATTATCGTCGGGATCTCCCAGCATTGTTTCGCAGATGACGGAGGAAGCGATTCCGGCAACCGTCATGCTTCCTGAACTTTTACCGTTCCCCTGATATCCCCATCCTCCATCAGCGGATTGTTTGGACTGCCAATAGTTCCTGGCATTCACCCAAGTCTCTCGCTTGATAGGGACTCCATAGTGGGCAGCTTCCCGCAGCGCAAGAACCGAATACTGACTGTTACTCTCATCGGCGGCACCACCTTGACCTGCCCCCAATAGGTATGACCATCCTCCCACATTGGCTCCACTGTCGACCTGTCCTTTTTCGATCATGGAGGCCAACCGGATGATTCGATTTCGATCCGTGTCCTGATCGGCAACCGCCAGCGCCATCAGCATCAAGGAAAGTTCATAGTTTTCCGAACGCCCGGTGATTCGAGGCCAATCTGCAGGTGGGATCGAGCGCAGATAACCGAGCCCTTTTTGGACCGCAATATCTGTCACCGGAACCTGAGAATTCAGCATCGCCATCACTGCCAAAGAAGTGATACCGATGGGGAACTGCCCACCACCATTATCCCAATGGCCATCGTCTTGTTGCTGAGTTTTCAGATAGCGAACTCCGACTTGCAACGATCTCGCGACTTGATCCCTCGTCAACTGTGCCTGAACGGGTTGGCAGCAAAAAGCCGCCAGACATGCCAGAACGATTAAATTTCGGTGTTGAAGCATCGCGAATCCTTCCGGGAAAGCCGGGAATCGAGTAGAGATTCCATACCAGCTCCCAGTATATCAATTCTCGCTGATTCAGACATCCCCAACCGCTTGCCTGTCTTACCGCAAAGTGCTACGCTGGCAGGTTCTTCCGTCGATTTGAATCGATGATTTTCGACCTTTTTGGCTCACACCTGCGGAACGAGACTCATGCCTTTGCCCGATGAATCCCGAATTGTCATTACCGGGATCGGATTAACGGCCCCCAATGGAAATTCGCTCGCGGAATACCGCGCGAATTTGCTCGCGGGCAATTCGGGGGTCGTCCCGTTTGAAACACGCTACATGCCCCCCACAGTGGCGGGCGTCTGTGACTTTGAAGTCACCCGCCATCAAAAGCGAAAAGAAGCTCGCCGCGGGACACGCGCTGGTCAGGTGGCGGTTTATTGTGCGAACGAAGCCGTCGTTGATTCCCAACTCGACTGGGAAAACACTCCAAAAAATCGAGTAGGCGTCTATCTCGGTATCACCGAACACGGCAATGTTGAGACAGAAAACGAGATCTACGAGATCACACAGTTCGACTACGACACCAAAGTCTGGTCGCATCATCATAATCCACGGACCGTTGCCAATAATCCGGCTGGTGAAGTCACCATCAATATGAAAATCACCGGCCCGCACCTGACGGTGGGTGCGGCTTGCGCAGCCGGCAACGCAGGCTTTATTCAGGGAGTACAAATGCTCCGTCTGAATGAAGTCGATGTGGCGATTTGCGGGGGAGTTTCGGAAAGTATTCATACCTTCGGAATTTTTGCCAGCTTTCAAAGTCAAGGAGCGTTAGCAACGCACGACGATCCAACAAAAGCCTGTCGGCCCTTTGATGCAAATCGCAACGGAATCGTGGTGGCTGAAGGAGGAGGCATTTGCACTTTAGAGCGATTGTCGGACGCGAAAGCTCGTGGTGCTCGTATTTATGGAGAAATTGTCGGATACGGCATGAACTCCGACGCCACCGACTTTGTATTGCCTTCTGCCGAAAGACAGGCCGAATGTTTGGAATTGGCCTTGGGAAGAGCCAATCTGACCGCCGACGATATCGACATCGTCAGCTCTCACGCGACGGCAACCGAAATGGGCGATATTCAAGAAGCGAAAGCTTTGCACACAGTTTTTGGTGATCGAGAGAGCTTGGCCATCAATAACACCAAAAGCTTCATAGGACACGCGATGGGAGCGGCCGGAGCCCTCGAATTATTGGGAAATCTTCCTGCCTTTGAAGATCTGGTCGCCCACGCTACAATCAACCTCCAAGACCGTGACCCCAAGATTGCCCTGAAGCAACTTGTGGCCAACGACCCCCGTGAATTGCCGAAAGTGGACTACATCCTGAACAACTCGTTCGGAATGCTGGGCATCAATTCGGTTCTTATTATAAAACGTTACGAAGCATGAACTTGCGATTAGTGACGGAAAACTGATCCGTCGGAGAGACGAATGAACGAAGAGCAGATTCGACTGGTAATCCTCGATATTCTGGACAAGATTGCGCCAGATGAAGATCTCTCAGATCTTGATGATTCACAGCCCTTCCGCGACCAGATGGAGCTGGACAGCATGGATTTTCTCGACATCGTCATGGAATTGCGAAAGCGATACCGTGTTCAGATTCCAGAAGAGGATTATCCAAATCTCGTGACAATGGACAGCACTGTCACCTATCTCCACCCTCTGCTCAAAGACGTCGAAAGCCCCGCATAGGCAAGATCGTTTACGAGTGATCAGTCCCGGCAATTGGCAAGAACGGGAACCACGCAGGTGCAATACGATACGATCATCATCGGTGCCGGTCTCTCAGGACTGGCTGCCGGCATTCGGCTTGCCTATTACGACCAGAAGGTCTGTCTGCTCGAACGCCATACAACCATCGGCGGTCTCAACTCTTTCTATCGCTTAAGACATCGAGATTATGATGTCGGTCTGCATGCCGTCACCAACTATGCAGAAAAAGGGGACCGTTCCAAACCTCTGAACAAACTGCTTCGGCAATTGCGACTCTCTTGGGATGATTTTGCCCTCTGCCCACAAATTGAATCGTCGGTCGTCTTCCCCGATTGCACGTTGCGAATGACAAACGATTTTGAACTTCTCCGTTCACAAGTGGCTGAATGTTTTCCCGATCAAGCCGACGGCTTCAATCGACTTGTCCAATCGATCGACGAGTTTAACCCGTTCGCCGACACCGAAGGATATCTGTCGGCCCGCGAACATATTCGCAAATTCCTGACAGACCCGTTGCTCGAAAATATGTTGTTCTGTCCGATTCTTTTTTATAGTTCCGCGACGCCCAACGATCTCGATTTGAGACAATTTGTCATCATCTTCCGCAGTATTTTGCAAGAGGGTTTCAGTCGCCCACAAGAAGGGATTCGTCGCATTCTGCGTGTGTTGGTGAAAAAGTTTCGCGGCGAAGGAGGAGAACTCAAGCTGCGGACCGGTGTGAATCGGATCCTTGAAAAGAACGGGACAGCTTACGGCGTCGAACTCGATAACGGAGAAGTTCTGGAAGGAAAGAGAATACTCTCCTCCGCCGGACTCGTCGAAACTCAACGCCTTTGTGAGAAGCCGTTTGTCGAAGAGAAAGCAGCCACGGGCGATATCTCGTTCGTCGAATCAATCTCGACGCTCGATTGCTCTCCTGCGGATTTGGGACACCACGGCACGGTGGTCTTCTTTTCCAACCAAACTGACTTCTGCTACGAACGACCAAGCACGCCGGTCGATTTACGCAGCGGGATTATCTGCTCGCCGAACAATTATCAGTTCGAGGAACCGTTAGAAGACAATAAAATCAACATCACGGCTCTCGCCGACCATCAATATTGGCTGAACATTGACGATGAAGAACAATACCAGCAGGCGAAGCAGGAACACGCGACGGCGATGATTGAAAATGCGATTGGTATTGTCCCCGACTTCCAGAATCACATCATCGATCAAGATATCTTTACGCCACGGACCATCAAAAAGTTTACCGGGCATCTCAACGGAGCCGTCTATGGCTCACCCACCAAACAACTCAGTGGAACAACTCCACTCGACAATCTCTATTTGTGTGGGACAGATCAAGGATTTCTGGGAATCATCGGAGCGATGCTCTCGGGAATTTCGATGGCCAATGCACATTGCTTGAAGTAATCCTGATTCTGCAATGACACAATGACTAAAGAGTGATCCAGCGAGACTCATCATTCATCGGCCGATTTTAGAATCAGTGCATTGCCCCAATTGGCACGATCCTGCACATCTCCTCGATCTCCAAAATCCACGCGAAGTGTCAGTGTTTTTTTTCCCTTTAAGTCGATCCGAACTAATTTCGGTTTCTCGTCACCTCGAATGATTTCGCTTTGATAAACGGATTTCTGATCGGTCAATATTTCGAAGACAACGCTTCCTGTTCCTTTCGCGACATCATCAATCCCAATTTCTGCCAGAAACGACGCATCGCCTTCTTCCAATAACCATTGAACTTCGGTGCGAGAATGCATGCCGAGCCCCGTCAGGTAGCCAGCGGTTTGCATTCTCATCTGAGTCCCCAACACATTCGCATCGATTTGCCAATGAGGAACTTTGGAAAGAAACGGCGTGTAGTCCACCTTTTGAGGCGTCCGCTCCGAGAGTGGCCTCCGGTTCTCTGTCAGAGACAGAAATGAATCCACAGATCCCAACGGAACTTGCCAATCCCCACAGAGTTCTGTCTTCAATAAAAACGCATTGAACTCGACCAACATCACTGAACGTGCCGAGACGCGGCTACCATCTTGAAGCCGGACTAATGTTTTCTGAGACTCGGGTTTGGGGACGATCACCAATTCGGGGTTGAAACGCAAATGGGTGAGTTCCTGAATCAGAAAATCGCGAGGACCAGAATCTGTTTCTAACGTCAATGTTGTCGCAGAAAAACCGGAGAGTTCTCCTCGAATTTTGTCGCCGTTTGAGAGAGTGAGCTGATCCTGTTGAAGGTTATTATTCTCTCGCCCACTTAATGAATCGAGGGCTGAAAAACTCCCATCGAGCCGACTCCACTCCAATTGAGTCACCGATTCCAACATGATTTTCAGAGGTTGCGGAGCAGGAACTGTCCTGCCAGATTCTTCAACCAAAAGAACTGACGGTAGAAACGTGATTTCTGTCTCGGAGAGGTCCACCAGATGCCCCATTAGGGAATCACCATTCGACAACGTCACCCGACAATTTTTCTTTGTGGATGATTTCTCTGTGAGTGAATCGAATCTCATGGGAAATCCAAGAGGAAACAGATGCTTAACAGAGAGCACTTCGTCGGGAGTGAATCGACGTATTTTGTCTCCTCGCCCGAGCAACCAGTGCGTGCTTGTGACATTCATATCTGCTGAACCCAACTGCTCTCCCTCAACCGTTATGAGTTCCCAAGTTTCCGAAGAGGGTGACTCGGCTGCGAGAAACGCTAACGGCAGAGAAGCAAAAAATAAAAACAGGCAAACAGAATTTTTGGAAACAATATTAATCATGGATGAATCATTCAGAACCGACATAGACATCAAAGACGCAACCCGCCATCAGCGAGTGTTTGAAAAGCCAAGTCGCAAACATCCTCGGGGAGTCCCGCGGCTCGATAACTGGCGATGGCGTCCTCGATAGCATACTCGACCTGCTTCAAAGTGACAGCACCGTTCTCATAGATCGCGTATGCGGCTCGGGGATCGAGATTTCGCGGTTGGCCAACCGATCCCGGATTGACGACTGTTGTTCCATTGTCTAACTCCAATAAATATGGCTGATGCGTGTGACCAACACATACAAAGTCAGCGTCAATATTATTGAGGCGATGTTGCCAGTCCTCCTGTTTGGGACCGAGGTATTCTTCCAGGGGATCACGGGGCGTCCCATGTACCAGGTAGAATCGCTTGGCATCCAATTCAACGAACTGGGAGGTCGGTAGTTGACTCAACCACCTCAATTGGTCATCACTCATCCATTGCCAATGCAACGGTCGAGTCGCGAATGCCAAGTGTCGAAGTCCGAGACCACCGCGAGGTCGGACTTTTTGGCCGACTGCGTGATCGTGATTTCCACGAACACACGCCACAGTATTTTCCTGCATCCAGTTCACGACTTCCGAAGGGTCGCAACCGTAGTCAACAACATCCCCGGCACAGACACACGCATCAAATTCTTCAGCCTCGAACACTGCCCGCAATGCGGCCATATTGGAATGAATATCGGAAATAATCAGGATTCGCATCGTTTCTCACTGTTCCAATTTGGCTGCTCAGTAAGCGATCCGGCTCACTTCTGTCGTCCGTCCACAAAGATTCATCTTGAAGCGAATCAGTATTCAGAGTGTAATGTGTACAAATCAGAGGAAAACATATGGATCACTCCATCGAGAGTATGACACTACAGGATAAAGTCAAGAAATCAGAGGTCTTGGTGCGCGAAATGATCGAACACCTAGAGCTTGGCTTTCTTCCTAAACTCAAGAATTTGCAGAAAATCTCTCGGGTGGGCAACAGTCAATCGCAGTTGGAAGAGATTGCCGACTTAACGGTTCGCAATCATGTTGTACAGGTGCTGGAATCTGAGCAGTTTACCGAGAGTTTGTTCGAAAAACTGTCCGTACTGACCGACGCCCTCGAAAAAGATATGAATGATGTATTGTACGGCAAGTAAAATTGCGTTCGCTTGAAGCGAGCCCCTCAGCCTGCAAATAATCAGCGCGCTGAGTTATTCTTCCTCGCGAATCTCTGTTTTTTTCGTGCTAATGCTCCACAAAAAGCTACAATAATATTGTGTACGGTTTGCCTTTGGCACAATCGATAAACACGGGCCCATCATTTGCGTCGATCCTGGGAAATGTTCTTTTTTCTACGGGATGGACGGAACCTAAGATGTCGATTAATCGTCTACACTCCTGAACTACCTGCAAATTCTGAACGATGGGAGACCACCTTCTTCAGCCGTACAGGATTTGTGGTCATCAAGTACATCCATTTAATTTCCTCTTATCTGACTGCAAAATGGCCGAATCGGGATCAACAGGTTCGACACCAATCTCAGCGAGCGGACAGGCGTTTCCGTTCTCTGACGCCCCCCCTGTGCGCAAGTCCCAAGAGACAGTCCTGAATCCTGAGGGACGCCCACAATCCGCGACAACCGCGACAACCGAGACTCCACAAACCTCCACACAACCTGAGCCCGAAATCCATAGTTTATTGTTCCCTGACCTGTCTCAGCTTTCTCCAGGCGAGATTCCCGATTCTCCTCACGGAGTGAAACTTGCACATTTTGAGTTAGTGGATCGAATTGGTTCGGGCGGAATGGGTTCGGTGTTTCTGGCTCTCGATTTACATTTACAGAGATATGTGGCACTCAAAATCTTGGCCCCTTCTCAAGCCAGAGAACCCTCCTCAATTCAAAGATTTCTCAACGAAGCACGAGCCGCGGCGAGGCTCGATTATGATGGAATTGCCCGTGTTCACTTTTATGGTGAGGACTGTGGGTTTCATTTCATTGCTTTTGAATATGTCACGGGGACGAATGCGAGAGATCTGATTAGTCAACGCGGCCCCTTAAACCCGGGTGATGCAATTAACTTCACTTTGCAGATTGCCCACGCGCTGAAGCACACTTCCGCTGCCGGAGTCGTTCATCGAGATATCAAACCCTCGAACATTATTGTCAATCCGGCAGGTCGCGCGAAACTGGTCGATTTGGGTCTCGCTCGTAAAGAGTCGTCTGAGTCGATGGACGATCTAACGGTCGCCGGGACCACTCTGGGGACATTCGATTACATCTCTCCCGAGCAGGCACAGGATCCGCGAAATGTCGATGTGCGAAGTGATATCTATTCACTGGGATGCACGCTGTTCCACATGCTCACAGGCGAACCACCTTACCCCGAAGGAACATTGGCTCAAAAACTTCTCGATCATCAACAAACCTTCGTCCCTAACCCGGCAGACGTCAATCGAAGAATCGCACCACAATTAGCTGCCGTCACGCAAAAAATGATGGCCAGCGATCCCAAGAAGCGATATCAATCTCCCGAATCGTTGATTCGGGATCTGCTGATGGTCGCCAGCGATCAAGGGTTACGTGGTGTCACTCCTGAAGGCCTTGTGTGGTCGGATAGTTTAAAAACCAATGAACAACCCTTCCTGGCCAAACACGCCGGTTGGATCGCTGCGGTCGCCGTGCTACTTCTGATCGTCTACTCTTTGGATCGACTCGATAAAACTCCCCCCGACGCAAATCAGTCGGTCGCCAATTCGAACATCAATCCCAATGACAGTCTCGAAAACTCAGGTGTCGATTCCAATTCCGAAGAAGAAAAAACAGAACCTTCCATCCCGGCTGACGAGACTCAGGACAAGCAACCGGAAAACAGTCTGATCACGATGCAGGACAACCTGCCAGAAACAATCGGAGGATCACTTCCCCAAGAGACACTTCCTGGAACGGGTGTAGGAAATATCCTGAATCTGCACAATCCCGATGGCATCTTCAACCAACCCCTCGTTGATAATTCCGATACACCCGAACTGCTCATCGCAAGAAACTCGAACGGTAACAATACCCCTTCCACCACCTACACAGATTCGGCATTATCACCTCAAATCCCGTTAGCCCCACCAGAAGTCGTCTCAGTCACACCAAATACTCCGCCAGAAAAATCCAACACCACGGCCTCTCCGCTTCCCGATGACCCAGAAACATCACCGCTGATGAAATCAGAGTTGCCTGAGAGCCCGGTTGTTCTCTGGGCGATGGGAGCCTCGGAACCTCAAGAATACAATACGTTAGAAGCAGCTTGTGCAAATGCGCGAAGTGGTAGCATCATCGAACTGCAATACAATGGTTTTTTGAAAGATCGTCTGGAAAAACCGATCACCATCAATAAGAACATTACGATTCGAGCTGCCAAAAACTTCCGCCCCGTAGTTTCGTTTACCAGTCGACTCAATCCCGATCAATCCGACACCCGTATGATCACCATTCGGGAAGGTTCACTCAATCTGGTGAATGTCGATCTACACCTGAATATCCAGCACGGCGTGACATACCCCACACGGGAACATTGGACCCTCTTTTCCGTCCAAGGATCGGATCAGTTAAGTTTGAAGAATGTAACTGCAACGATTCAGAACGAAGCTCGCGAACCTGCGGCCATCATTGAACTTGTTCGCGGATTGGGTGATGAACTGGAAAAAATGAAGATGAAAACAACTGGTTCATCTTTGAATATCGATCCCTTTGTTCTCTCCATTCAAGACTCGGTCTTGCGAGGTGAATCTCACGGCTTGCTCGTAAAAACCGCCCGCCCGGGTCGCGTTCGTGTCGAAAACAGCATGATCGCTGTCGAGAGCTCGCTCATTTTGAATGAAGGCTCGACCGATATGCCAGTGGAGTCGAGTCTGGTTGAACTCGAATTGAAACATTCGACAGTGGCCACAGGCTCTTCACCGTTTCGTTTTGCGAGTGGCGAAGCGCAACGATTTCTATTACCAGTTTCGGTCACCAGCGAAAACTCACTCTATGCTTTGAATCCTGTATTGGTTGCCCCGTTTGTCTCGATGACCGGAGCCACCAATCCAGCTGACTTCAGATCACTTTTGAGTTGGTACGGTCGCCGAAATTTCTATCACGGCTTTGAGCTGTTCTGGACAATCGCCGATGATTTCGGAAGCACAGAACTGACTGATCTCAACTTTGAAGACTGGAGCAACCACTGGTCAGATCGAGAAGGTACAATTGAAGACGCCGCCGTCGCAGGCATGATCCAGTGGGCTGATAGTTGGGAAACAGGAGCTTCAATTTTCTCTAAAGTCATTCCTCAACAATTACAAATCGAACAAGACTCTGAAAACCAACAGGATTTATTAGCCTCGGATGGTTCGATACTGGGAGCAAGTTTGGATCGACTCCCCACCCCTCCCAAATCTCTGACTCCTCCACGCCTTCCACTGGAATAGTATCGAGACCAACCTGCGCTGAGTGTCGAAACGTCCCTCATTTCTCGAACTGCGGTAGACCAACAATGGCGGAGAACAAATGGAACCTTTATCATCCATTTGGAGGAACCTCATGTCAAACAATTCTGCCAACCATTCCCACTCATCCGAGAAGCCAAAACGCCCCAGACGCACCTTCTCTGAAGACTTCGAATGGTACGCCGTCAATCTCGTCGTCAACGAAGGCTACACCAAAGCCGACGCGGCAAGGGCCGTTAATGTCGGCTGCAAAACCTTTCGTGACTGGCACGCCAAATTTGCTCCCGAACCAGAACCGTGCGGTGAGGACGCGACCGCCGATCAGCTTAAAGAAGAAAACAAGCGGCTTCGCAAGCAGCACCGACAGGTGAGGTTGACATAGCCCACGTCAAAGCAAGAACCAAGATGAGGACGAAGTCGTTTCGTTTCGATTTCACGGGACGCCTTTCAATGGGAGCCATCTCGATATAAGGCTCTGATGAAGAAGTCGTGTTGTACGGCCGCGATTCACGATTGTGTGTGGCGCAATTCTAGCCGCCATCGAACACTGATGGAAATGACTGGTAGTACCAAACTGGTTCTTTGCAATCTTGCGGCACGCGAGAAGTGGTTTCATACCTGCGACCTCGTTGTGAATGGAGAGGAGGTTCTTTCGGCTGTGGAACATCAGAAGTACGATTTGTTACTCATGGATTGCCAAATGCCAGAAATGGACGGCTTCACGGCGACCCGGGAGATCCGCAAACGCGAAGAGTCCGGCCAACTCTCGGGGCATTTGCCGATCATCGCGCTGACGGCCAACGCACTCAAAGGAGACCGAGAGCGGTGTCTCGAAACAGGCATGGATGAGTACATCATGAAACCGATCGAAGTTGATGCTCTTCAGGCAGTGATGCGAAATATTCTACAGTAGGATGCGTGCAGGATGAGAGTCGCTCGGTTCCGTCGGCGGACACAATTTTGAAAGCGAACGGTCTCAAGTAATTGATTAATCTCATCTTACGCTGAGAGGCCACTTTTGCAAAGCGTTGCAAAGCAGCGAATTTCTTAGCGACTATTCTCCGTAATCGGCTTGTTTCTCCGTAAATTCCGTAGAGCTATTGAGAGCTCTGACTGCGCTCCTCAAACCACGCTGACGGAGCGAATCTGGTCACCTTGTAACGGTTCTTTCGACTCTCGAAATCGACTTCTCAAAGTCGCAGATTTTGGACGGCATTTTCGCCTCCCAACAGGGACTTAGCCCTGTACAACGAATGTGTAACACCGCTCCCAATTACAGAATAGCACTCTACCGACATGACTAGGGTTTTCCACCCTCTGCTGGCGTTTTCCTGTTAGCGCTTCATTGAGCTTCGGTCTCGGCTTCAACTGTTCGCGCTGGCCTACAATCCGTCCAATTTCCTGAGGCGGCCTCTCTGAGAATCGTCTTATCCCAGCTACTCTTCACCTCCCAGCAGCTTGAGCATGCCCTTGCCCAATGCCTCGCCAACCAGCATGTAAGTCTCGGCATTCTGGTTATAGTGGAAACCCTGGTTTTTGTCCGTATGGGGGTCGGGCAGATAACGACAGAATCGTGGGAGACCGCTTTGGCTCCACAGTGCCGTAAAAGATTGAGCATCAGAGAACTCCAATTCGAAAGAGTCTAAGAAAATACTCGCAGACAACACGTCTCCGGGCAGCGGCTGACAGGTAAGACAGCCGTCACTTTATATGCCACGAATTGGAGGTGAATTTAGGTCCCGCGCGTGAGAGAGAGGCGTAGGAGACCGATTCGGCAAGAGTTCCTTACAGTCTGTTCAAATGCTTGCGCGACCGGGGGCCAGTTTCGTACAATGAGAGAAACGGAACCGTTGACACCTTGAGGGAACTTTCATTTTTTACCGATCAAAAGGCCCTGTTATGTCGTTACCCGGAAAAATGCGCAGCCTGAAAGTCCCTCTGACTGACGAGGAGTTCCGCTCGCTCCACATCGCCACCACCCTCTCCCCGTATGCAACGCAGAGCGAATTTCTGGCGTCCATCATTCTCACAGCCTCTCATGAGATGATTGGTCAGTTCAGGAATCCTCCGCGCAGATTGAACGAGTGAAGTCGGTGAGGAGTTCCGTAATATTTTACGGGAAGGAGATTGATTCACATTGATTGCGGTTCTTCAAGACGAAAATGTACATCTGCGGAACCGAAGGCCTGTGACTGGATGGAGCAATTGTGGATCGCCAGGGGTTCCTGGCAGCAATCATCATCGAGATCTTCTGTCGACAATGTCATTTTCAGGAAACAAGGCTCGAATGGCCTTGAGAATTTCGACACAATGGGAGGTACTGCGATCTTTACGACCGGGATTCCAAATCACTTCTGCAGACTGAGTAACACCATGCGTTTAGTATTACTATTCACAACTTTGCTCCTGTGGCTTGCACCTCAACAGACTCAAGCTCAACGTCTCGAGGAGGTCTTAAAGCAGACTGATCGAAACACTTTAGCCGAGGAAGCTCGGGAGAACGGCAATGCAAAACAGGGAGCGGTGCTGTTCTATCAGCAATCGACGGCATGCCGGAAATGCCATTTGCCGACATCGGAGGCAACCGCACTCGGTCCTAACTTGTCGAAGTGGGAGAAGAAGCCGACCGACGGAGAACTGATCGAAGCGATTTTATATCCCTCTAAAACAATTCGCAAAGGATTCGAACCGGTCACAATTATCGAGGACTCGGGAAAAATCCGCAACGGATTGCTCGTGCAAGAGACAGAGACGGAAATCGTGTATCGATCTCTCGAAACGAACAATCTCCCCGAATCGATCGCCAGAGAATCTGTCGACGAAATGGCTCAAGGAAAACAGTCGCTGATGCCTGACGGACTGGTCAACCTTCTCGCAAACCGGGGACAGTTTCTGGACCTGCTGAAGTATTTAATGGAAATTCGCGACGGTGGTGAGCAGACAGCACGGCTTCTGAAGCCGGCCAAGCACCTTTATGCAACACCGCCATTACCGGTTTACGAAGCCAACATTGATCATGTTGGCTTTTTGAACGAACTGAATCAGGAAGCCTTCCAACGCGGCGAAGCGATCTACAATCGCGTCTGCATGAACTGTCACGGCACGAAGGACAAACCTGGGTCGCTTCCAACCTCCCTGAAGTTTGCCTCGGAACATTTCCGCAACGGTTCCGATCCTTACACGATGTATCAAACAGTCACCCGAGGATTCGGCATGATGCCGGCTCAATACCAATTAGTCCCCCAGCAAAAGCATGATGTCATTTACTACATTCGCGAGGAGTACGTCAAAACGCATAATCCGACTCAGTACGCTCCGATCACTCCTGACTATTTGAGCGGGATCCCCAAGGGAACCAAGCGTGGCCCGGTACCACTCGACACCGCCCCCTGGATTGCCATGAATTATGGCAACTCATTGATCAACACCTACGAATCGGGACAGAATTCAGGCAACTTCAACTACAAGGGGATCGGCGTGCGAGTTGATCCCGGACCGGGAGGAATCTCTCAGGGGAATCACTGGATGGTCTTCGATCACGACACCATGCGTCTCGGATCCGCCTGGTCGGGACAGGGATTTATCGATTGGAACGGGATTCACTTTAATGGCAAACATGGAGTGCATCCAACGACCTCGGGAGAGGTCGACTTTTTCACCCCGGTGGGTCCGGGTTGGGCTCATCCCGAGACGGGAAATTGGGACGATCCACGCCTTCGCGGACGAGACGACAAACCTTATGGACCGCTTCCGCGTGAATGGGCGCATTACAAGGGACTGTACCGTCATGGAAATCGTCGCGTGATCTCCTACACGGTGAGCGATACTCCGATTTTCGAATCACCGACATTGATCCCATCGGGGAAACAAAATCTGTACGCGCGTCAAATCATCATTGGACCTCATGCCAAACTCTACAGCATGGCTGTCGCCAAACTTCCAGACGGACATCAATTTGACATCTCAACACTCAATACTGATGGCATGCACACAATGTATGCGAAAACAGAACAGAACGACGAATCCGAGCGTAAGGAGACACTGAGGCTCAATGGTGATCGTTTCGCTCAAGTGCCACCAAAACACAAATTCGATCTAACGAAGCAAGACTTCTCTATTTCAGCAAGAATCAAAACGAAGCAGGGAGGCACCATCTTCAGCCAGACCGACAATGGGCCGAAATGGGCTCCCAACTGCAAAGCCTTGTTTATCCGGGATGGCAAACTCTGTTACGACATCGGTTGGGTGGGGGTTATCAGGTCCAATAGAAAGATCAACGATGGGAAATGGCATGACATCGTCATGACATGGGACCACGAAAATGGTCGAGTCCGTTTCTTCATTGATGGTTATCTTGATCAAACCGGATTACTCGCACCGAAAGCTACAATGCAAAAAGAAGTCATCCGACTTGGATTCGCCTCTTCCAATTTCCCCAGTGAAACCTATTTCCGCGGAGATATTCAAACCGTCAACTTTTACAATATTTCGAAGGCACCGACCGAGTTGGCAGACAGAAAACCGAGCGCTTCGTGGAATCTGAATTCCACGAAAGACGGATGGGTCCTCGATCAACAAGGAAAGGCGAATGCCCGCATTGTCAGCCGCTCGATCGAATCGTCCCCGGTCGCAAAATCTCTGCTGGCTGGAGTCACGCCGGGACCTTATCGACTGCACCATCAGGACAACCGTATCACCTTAGAGTTCCCTCCCTCTCAACAGGAGCAACACCTGACCGTCTGGGTGTCTACCGATTTTGAACAACACCAGATTGAGAATTTTGTCAGCAAATCCGAGACGCTCTTTAACGATCTCCCCAATCTGGACGATCTGCTGGAAGGAGGGCCTGCTGAATGGCCAGAACAGATAACAACCCAGCGAATGACCGGCGAAAACGACTCAACATTCGCCGTTGATCAATTCTCGTTACCGGTCGACAACCCGTGGAATGCACAAACTCGCGCAACAGGACTCGATTTCTATCCTGGCGAAGATGCAGCCGCTGTCTGCATGTGGGACGGGGATGTCTGGAAGGTGACAGGGCTCAACAGCACAGAAGGCAATCTGGTCTGGCAGCGTATTGCAGCGGGCCTGTTTCAGCCGTTGGGTCTGAAATTCGTCCACGGAAAGATCTACGTCTCCTGTCGAGATCAACTCGTCATCCTGCACGATCTGAACGGTGATGGAGAAACCGATTACTACGAAAATTTTAATAACGATCATCAAGTGACCGAGCACTTCCACGAATTCGCGATGGGGCTGCAAACCGATGAAGCTGGTAATTTCTATTACGCAAAATCTGCTCGACACGCCAAGACGGCTCTTGTCCCTCATCACGGGACACTATTACGAGTCTCACCCGATGGAGAATACACCACAATTCTGGCAACAGGATTTCGCGCAGCGAACGGAGTCTGCCTCAATCCAGATGGCAGCTTTATTGTTACCGATCAGGAAGGACACTGGAATCCCAAAAATCGCATCAACTGGGTCAGGGAAGGGGGCTTCTATGGAAACATGTACGGCTACCACGATGTCACCGACTCTTCCGACGAAGCGATGGAACAACCGCTCTGCTGGATCACAAATGCATTTGATCGATCTCCGTCTGAACTACTCTGGGTTCCTGAAGACGCCTGGGACAACCTCGGCGGCTCTCTGTTGAACTTATCCTATGGCTACGGGAAAGTATTTCTCGTTCCACACGAACAGATCAACGGACAAATGCAGGGAGGGATGATTGAACTCCCGTTGCCTCAATTCCGAACAGGTTTGATGAGGGGGAGATTTCATCCCGACGAGAAGCAACTCTACGTTTGCGGCATGGTTGCTTGGGGCAGTAATCAACGAACGCCGGGCGGCTTTTATCGTATCCGTAAAACCGACCATCCCGCCCACTTGCCAGTTCATCTCCATGCAGAAGAGAACAGCCTGAATATTGTTTTCAGTGATCCCATCGATGCCGCAATGGCAAACGATCCTAAAAACTATTCCGTTCTGACTTGGGATCTGAAACGCACTGCGAACTACGGTTCAAAACACTTTAACGAACGAATTTGGAACATCGAACGAGCCGAGCTTTCTGCGGATGGGAAAACGGTCAGCTTGACGATCCCTGATATTTCCAAAACGTGGTGTATGGAAATCAAATACTTTCTCACCACACCATCGGGAGAGCCTTTGGAGGGAACGATCCACAACACAATCCACGATATCCCTCAATCAAAATAACCTGAACCCTCCTGTTCAACAGAAATTATCGCTGTCAAATCCAGAAGCCACCTTAGCTTATCTCAACAAAATCCGGCTCTTTTCTGACAGATGGCAGATGATCAAGGTGTCGTTTCCCGAAGATGATGAACTTGTTCAGGCATACCAGCTTGATCGTTTGTTCGACGACCCACGCGGAATTGGGATGTTCGGTAGATGTCGAGACGATGACTTCCCGAGACGACATGCAGAGCCATGCCAACACGTACATCTCTTGCAGGCCGCGTTTGGTGACTGTCTTCACACTAAAGAAATCACACGCCCACAGGGTTTCCTTGTGTCGGTCGATGAACTGATTCCAGGAATCCGAGGTCCGATCCGGCCCCGGCGAGATGCCCTCCTCTTTCAGGATGTTACGGACCGTCTGACGACTGATCTTCTTGATCCCCATCTTGCGAAGCTCACCAATGATACGTGTGTAACCAAAGCCGGTGGTCTGGGCGATGTGAACGCGAATGGAACCAATGGCGTCGGATATCGATTTGATTATGGCCCTTCTTTCACATTTTCCAGTACCTCTCAAATCAATTCAACTTTCTATGACGCTCCTCTCGTTGAGCGTCTCGATATTACAGGAGGCATTTCTGCCACTACCAACGCAATACAGATCTCAGATACAGCAAGCATCGGGTCGATCAACATCATGAATGGAGCCTCCATTTCTGGACACAGCATGAGCAATGCGCTAACTCAATTTACTTTATTCTAAATAATCCCATGCAACGCTTTGCCGGGTGATGCCAGTTCATCCACGCGGCGGGTGACTTCGGGATCTTCCACGAGTGGCGGAGCGTGATGCGGCTTCAAGCGGGCATCAATGACGAGCGAACCCCGACAGCCAAAATGTTTCTGATGGTTGAACGCGCCAATGCCATAAATATCAGCGGCGGGATTGGACCGCGTGAAGGTGACCCAGAGAAAATTGTTCAAAGTGGCCGCGGTGAATTCTGCATCATCGACGAGCACAATCAACGGAAATTGATTAACGGGATGTTCGACGGGCAGTGATTCGCAAAACCGGTCTAGCGTTGCTTCACGCCCGTCGCCATATGCGGTGAACTTTGGACCGCGGATGGCGAGAACACCGGGAAGACAAAGTTGGGCATCATCGAATCCCTCGGGGAGCGAGAAACCACTGGGGATTTCTGCGGGAAGTTCCCGTTGCTTCGAGCCGACAGCCGCCAAAACAACTTTTGATCCCGCATTGAAACCGTCTCCGCTGTAATCAAGCGTGTCCATCGTCGTGCGAGTTTGAAAATGGAGATCATGTTGCCAATCAATGCGTTCCAACAACCGCATCAAAAACTGATCAATCTGTTCGATATCAAGCCCCGGATGGTCAGAGTCATTCAGGATCATCAGGTATTTGGCGAGTGATAATTGCCCTTGCCCAAGAATGGCGTTGGCTTGCGTCAATAATTCTTGCGGTCGCGCTGGTTTGTCATAAGGAACATAGCGTTCGCTACCCATCGCCAACAACAGTGGATGGACTCCCGCCGCATCAACGGCGTTGACCGCTTTGACACCATTAATGACTGTGGGAATAGCGGGGCCGGTGATCTCATGGATGATGTGACCGAACGAGGTGTCTTCTTGAGGCGGTCTGCCGACAGCCGTCATCGGCCAGATGGCGTCCTTGCGATGATAGACTTTGTGCACTTTCACACAGGGAAAAGGATGTTGGAGGCTGTAATATCCGAGGTGATCTCCGAATGGTCCCTCCGGCTTGAGGCCATTGGGATCAATCGTGCCGCTGATGCAGAAGTCGGCCTCCGCATAAATGGCGGGTGCGTTCTTCTGTTTAATCATACGAATGGCTCGCTTTTGTAACGCACCGGCAAACGTCAGTTCGCTCATTCCTTCTGGTAACGGCATCACGGCGGAAAGAATCATCGATGGTGCCCCGCCGACAAAAATATTGACCTTCAACGGCTCTCCTCGATCAATGGCAGCTTTGTGATGCACGCCGATGCTGCGATGGATTTGATAATGCAAGCCGACTTCCTGGTCAGGGAGATATTCATTTCCTGCAATCTGCACGCGGTACATACCAAGATTGGATGACATTAGGCCGGGCTTGTTTGGATCTTCTGTGTAAACTGCGGGCAAAGTGACGAAGGGGCCCCCGTCGTCAGGCCAACTGACATGTTGTGGCAAAGCAGAGAGTGTCGTTGTGAACTCGGTGGCTGGTCCCGAACGGACAGAGCGAGGCAACATTGACAGAGCAGGGCGTACGGCAGTGAGATATTTCCAAGGTGTCTTCACATACTGCATCGGATCAATTTTCAGTGCGACCAATTTCTGGACTGCTGCAAGCGCGTCGCGAAACAGGAACTCGGTCCTGTCGAACGTGCCGAACAAATTCGTCACCATCGGGAACTGTGTCCCTTTGACGTTTTCGAACAGGAGGGCCGGTCCTTGTGCCTGATAGACTCGGCGTTGGATCTCGGCTGCTTCAAGGTATGGATCAATTTCTTCAGAGATGCGGACCAAGTGTCCGTGCCGTTCGAGGTCGGCAACACACTGCTGCAGATTGCGATACCCCATGTTATGCCCGGTGAAAGTTGAGAATGCCTTTTATCTGGCTGATTATAGAGAGAGTGGCCACAGATGTAATCATCGGCCAGAAAACGTAGCGCTTGTCGGGGGGTGGTTCGTCGGAATAAAAACGTAGCGTCCAGAGGATCACCTGTTGAATTTTGATCAGACTCTCTGATTTCCTAGAGATTTCTGATGAT
>Ga0222718_10000390_pt1 | contig 46621 bp, 43 predicted proteins | sample C33_27DmetaG_FD_165045 | JGI IMG/M metagenome (GOLD analysis project Ga0222718, IMG submission 165045) | Estuarine water microbial communities from San Francisco Bay, California, United States - C33_27D | ecosystem: Environmental > Aquatic > Marine > Unclassified | place: USA: California...
AGGGCAGAGCGTAGCAACCGCCGTCCCCAGCAGTGCTCCGGCGAGGGTGGCGGTGTCGTCGTTGATGTCTTCGACCGGCAGTTCCGTGAGGGTGGCGGCGAACTCCGAGAGCACTTCGTCGATCGAAGAGCCGTCACCGAGTTGTGCACACATCAGCTGCCCGTTCGCAAGGAACACCTCAGGAGCATCGAAAGTGACACCCGCCCAATCGGTGTCGACGAGCGCCTCATCGACGAGTGTGAGGAACACGACGGCCGGATCGTCAAGGTCGGCCGGGGTTGGCGCTTCGGTCGTCTCCGCAGACGGCACGGTCACAGTGGTGGTGCTTGTCTCGTCCGGGCTGTCGGGTACCGCATCCGACTCCTCGTCGGTGGGGAGGGGCGACGCCTCAGATGCTGGCTCGCTGGTGGCACACGCGCCTGCAAGAAGCAGGAGTGCCAGAAGCACGAATGGCCAGGTCATGTAAAGAACATCGGCACGATGCAAGCTGAGCTTGAGAACCGGGGCAGAGAGGTGACCCGGCGAGGCGAGTCGGGCTGTCAGGGCCAGGCGTTGGCCAGGGCCAGTTCGACGATTCGAACGTGATCGGCAGTGACCGCAGTCGGGGTTGCGTCGGTGACGTCACCGTAGAGCAGGCGGAACCAGAGATAGGAGGCTCGTGCATCAGGTCCGGTTCTGGCTCTTCGACTCCTCGGCGATCACGTCGACGCCGAGCAACTGCTTGTGCTGTTCGAGGTCATCCTTGTAACGCTCCATCAGCATCTCCCGAGTCCCTGGCTGCATTCGTGGTCGCTCAGCGTTGCGGTTCCAGGCGATGAGTCGGTCGCGTGCCGCTGCAGCGCCAGGCACGTTCCGCCGCATCAACGGCCTCAACAGCCGCCGCTCGACGTACTGGGCATGACGCGATCAGGTGCCCTTGCTCGCTCCGTAGTGGGGCACCGAGCCAAGATCGACGGGGTCGAGCTCGAGGAACTCAAGTACCTCGCCCGTGACCAGCTCGGGTTCTTTGAGGTATTCGTACATCGTGGTGGCGTAGAAACGTTCGCGTGGCCACCGGTCGAGATAGCGGCTCACCTGTTCCCCGAACAGGCCTGAACGGAAGTACATGAAGTTCCAGAACGAGTGCGGGCAGTTCTTGCGGAACCGACCGCTCTCGAAGCGTCGGTCCTCGGCAGCGAGCGCCTTCTCGAAGGTCGGTTCGAGCTCATAGCCGCCCTCGACGGTGAGGGAGTACATGGCGAGTGCCCGATCAGCCGGGTTGCGGAACATCAGGATGAACTTGGCGTCGGGGAAGAATGCCTCCAGGATCTGTGGGCTCTTCGGGTCCTCCAGGTAGATGTGGCTGGCGTCACCCAGTTGGGTCGCCTCGCCGACGTCGCTGTAGAGGTCGACGTACTTGCCGGGATCGCGCACCCACTGGAACGACGAGGCGAAGAAACTTGGCTCCTTGATCTCTGGGATGAAGACCCTAGGGTGCTGGCGCAGATGGCCAGCCAGCGATGTCGTTCCCGAACGACCGGCGCCGAGGATGAAGAAAGTGGGGAGACGAGGGCTCGGACTCAAGATTCCTGGCCTAGCACGACACACGTGTCCATTCGGGTGGCGTAATTCAACAACCCGGCGATGATCTTCGTCTACGACCCGGCAATCCGGCGTCTCGCTCTCCAGATGGCGGACGTCAGCACTTCCTCGTTGGAACCATGGCCTAGCCGCCAGAAGTAAATCCTGCTCTGCTCTCGATAAGGCCCTGGTCGTGAGATCGTCGTCGCAGAAAGGCCCTCGATCCTGAGGCCCTAGTAGCCCATGACGACGGTAGGAGGCGCGCGAAACCTCCGGTTGTCTCAGGCGGACATCACCGGCGCCGCTGGAAACATAGGAGATTTTGGCGGTGAACGGTGTCTCCAACGCGTCGAGCCGACCGATCAGGCCGAGCAGCGTGATGTCCCAGCCGCTCGGTGGAAGCAGATCATCGGCGATCGCCATCGGTAACGCCAGCGAAGCTTTGAGCCTCGTGGAGGGTTTCTCGCCCGCTGATGTAGCCCGGCATCACCTTCGAGACGTCGACGGAAGACCAGAACCCTGTCGCTTTCTCCGAGAGAACTCTGTTTCGCTCGTCCTGGAGCGCAAGTCAGCACTCGTGGCGTAGATGTGTTCACACTGATTTGTCGGTTTGTTCATGCGCCGGTGTGGCGGAGTGCTGGCCATTCACCGGTGTTGAGGTGATCTAGTTCATGGCGAGAGCTTGCCGGGGTGCTGAGCGATGATTGGGAGAAAGGCGGCTCGGAAGCGGAGGTGGTGCGTGTGGAGCGAATCGAGGAGGCGTTCGCTGTCGCCGTCTTCGACGTCACCAGGGGTTGAGCAACTGATCCCACACGCGTTCGATCGTGGAGCGGGTCCCATCCGAGCGGCCCGACGGTTTTTCCTGTCGCCAACAAACGACAAAACCGGATCAAAATCAGGCGACATCCGGTTCGGTAGCATGCCGGGCTGCTGGGAACCTTACGAAGACCTCTTCGAGGGTGAGCCCCAGCTCCGGCTCGGCAAACGCGGGTTGTGTTCTAGGGTTTGCGGTATGCGAAAGATGTTTGCGTGTTTGGTTGTTGCGGTTGTGCTTGCGGGATGCGGAGACGATTCCCCCGATAAGCCAGACGCGAACGAGCCGACCACGTCGACCGACACTGGCGAACCGACCACCTCGACCGACACAGGCGATTAGTTCCGACATTGTCGCTGACTTGTCAAGGTGGCAGTCACAGCTGAGCTACAGACCGACAGTGATGGTGGCCGCATCTACGTCGCCTTGGACAAGCTTGTTGCCGCCCACCTGATGGGGCTTCACCTCCACCAGCTGGCCGTAACAAAGAAGTGACAAAGAACGTGTCCGAACATCGTCGAGAGTGGGGATCCACACCGACGCCATCTGCAAACAAAGACGCCATCTGCAAACAAAGCAGAGGGTGAGTCGGCTGCCATGACTCGGTAACCGTGGGCTGCGTTTTCGGGTCGGCGGCATGCCGTATCACGCCGAGGCCAACGGCAGCAATGCATGTGTCTGCAGTGCTGCACGGGTCAGATCGAGAGAACGGCATCAGGGCTCGCAGAACCCGGCTGATTTCTACGAGAGAAACCGCCGAATTCTTCGAGTCCCCCGTTGTGGAGCTGGAGGGAATCGAACCCTCGTCCGTCAGGTGGTCACGTAATGCGTTACGACCATTCCCGTGATCCCAACTTGTGGCTGTTGGTTCGCCGGGTCGAATGAGCAAGCTCGGCCACCGGATCTTTCTCCAGTGTCAGCGGTCTTTGCCTGCTGTCAGTGGTCTTTCCCTACCGTCCACCACTGCTTCTGTTGACAGGCTGCAGTGGTCAGGCCCCGCGTGGCATTGCTGCTCGCGATGACTCTCCACTACCTAACTAGGCGTCAGGCGGCGAGAGTGAGATCGTCCGTATCGGCGTCTCTGTTTGTGCCCCGTTTTTGGAGTCTGAGCAACTCCGGTCGCACACCGACGCATCCTGGTCCCAACGTCGAAACCGATCAGCCCCGTAGTGCCGTCTCTTGTCAAGTGGCGAACAACGCCGGAAGCGTTGCTACCGAAAGGGTACAGCTTGCGCGTGACAGCACGCCCTCGGGCACCTGCACCACTTACGACGTAAGCGTGCGAGTGCTAGCGTCGAAATCATGACGGACCTCCACGACGACATGCACGTCAAGATGAAAATCGCCACCAGCGAGGAGATCTGGAAGCCCGGCGGGCCGGTCGAGGATTGGACGACCGACTACGACATCCGCGACGAGGGCTACATCGAGAACCCGGTTCCGATGTGGGCTGCGATGCGCGAGAAGTGCCCGATCGCGCACACCGATCGGCTTGGCGGCTCGTGGAACCCGACAAGGTTCGACGACGTTCGCGAGATGGCGAAGATGACCGACGAGTTCTCGTCACGGCAGGTGCTGGTCATGCCGCCTGCGCCCAACACTCCCGAGATGAGCCGTTATGAGCAGATGATCGCCGCGGCGCCGATCACGGCAGATCCTCCGATCCATACCTGGACCCGTCGAATGCTGCTGCCGGCGTTCGCGCCAAAGGCAGTGACTCGCTGGCAGGACTACACCGAGGAACTCTGTCATCAGTTGATCGACGGATTCATCGAGTCGGGACAGTGCGACGGTGCGGTTGACTTCAGCCAGCAGATCCCGCCCCGTGTCATCGCCCACATGATCGGCGTCGATGCGGGCATGGCCGACCAGTTCGTTATCTGGGTCAACGCCGTCCTCGGTGAGGCGATGAGCGATCCCGTCGCTCGTCTGAAGGCCCGCGACGAACTCATTGGCTTTATCAGTGAGGAAGTCGCGAAGCGTTCACAGGACCCACAGGACGACCTGCTCACCGAACTGATCTTCATGGAACTCGACCACCCCGAGGCCAACGTCACCCCCGCTGTTGTCGTCGGAATCACCAACCTGTTGATCGTGGCCGGAATCGACACAACGTGGAGTTCGATCGGTTCCGCCTTGTGGCACCTCAGCCAGAACCCCGACGATCGCCAGCGACTACTCGACGAACCCGACCTGTTGCCGGTCGCGATCGAGGAGTTCCTTCGGTACTACGCACCCGTCACCATGGCTCGCGTCGCCGAACAAGACGTCGAGTTCAACGGCGTACACATCAAAAACGGCGACAAGATCCTCATGAACTTCCCGGCCGCCTGCCACGACCCAGAGCACTTCGAGAACCCGGACGACTTCATCATCGACCGTGCCCGGAACCGTCATGTTGCGTTCGGGTCCGGCATCCATCGCTGCGCCGGTTCGAACCTGGCTCGGCTGGAGATGACCACAGCGATCCGGGTGTTCCTCGAACGGATCCCGCATTTCGAGCTGAGCGACCGTGAGCCAATGAAGTGGGCCGGGGGCCAGGTGCGTGGTCCGCGTGTCATGCCGTTGTCGTTCGAACCCGGCCAGGCTCGCTGATCTGGGGTGACCGAAACGGTCGATTGCTGGTCAAATGACCAGTTCACGCCGGGTCACATTTCTCCAGGACTGTGCTTGATCGGGGACTTCTTGCCACTGCTATGGTCGAAGTAGAGACAACCCGGGGGGGACGCGTGCACAGTGGTGGCCTACGGTCGCTGACGCGCCATCACCTCTCCATAACGCAGTCGAGAGTGAGATGGCAGCACAAGACGATGTGATCATCGAGCTGGACAAGGTCTACAAGATCTTCGGTCCACAACCCCGAGGTCGAGCGCTTCAGCTTGCGAAGAGCGGCATGCGTAAGAACGACGTGCAGGCACAGACCGAGCACGTCGTCGGGATGACCAACGTGTCGTTCCAGGTGAATCGAGGTGAGACCTTTGTGATCATGGGCCTGTCCGGTTCGGGTAAGTCCACTGCGATTCGCACGGTCAACAAACTGCACGACATCACCGACGGCCACGTCTGGGTCGACGGCGTCGATGTGCAAGCGCTCAGCGGCCCGCCGCTGCAGCAGTTCCGGCGCGAAAAGATGGGCATGGTGTTCCAGCACTTCGCCTTGTTCCCGCACCGGTCGGTGATCGACAACACCGGCTACGGGCTCAAAGTGCAGGGCGTCGATAAAACCGCCCGCGATGAGGCCTCGATGCGAGCCCTGAATCTGGTGGGCCTCGGGTCGTTCGCCAAATCGATGCCCCGTGAGCTTTCCGGCGGTATGCAGCAGCGTGTGGGCCTTGCTCGAGCACTTGCCGCCGACCCCGACGTGTTGCTCATGGACGAAGCGTTCTCTGCGCTCGATCCGCTCATCCGTCGCCAGATGCAAGACGAGATGATGGCGATCAACGCCGAGCTGAAAAAGACGATCCTTTTCATCACCCACGACCTAAACGAGGCTCTGCGGATCGGCGACAAGGTCTGCATCATGAAGGACGGCGCCATCGTCCAGATCGGCACGCCCGAAGAGATCCTCACCCGTCCCGCCACCGGTTACGTCGCCGAGTTCGTCCAAGACGTCGACCAGGGTCGTGTCATCCAGGTTCACGAGATCATGCAGGAGCCTCAGCCCGTTGCCGCCGGGACATCGTTGCAGGAAGCGCTCCAGAGTCTCGGCGATCGAGCCGGCGCATTCGTGCTCGGCGACGACGGAAAGCCGAAGGCAGTGCTCACCTCGGCCGACGGTATCCGCGCCGCCGGTATGGGCAGCACCGAATTGCAGGCCGGCCTGCGGGAAGACTTCAACTCCTGCACCCCCCAGACCACGCTCAACGAGATCTATTCGGCTGCCGGCCGAGGACTCCCGATCGCGGTCTGTGACGACGATGGCAGGCTCGTCGGCAACCTCGACCCCCGTCACATCATGGAAGAGATGGGCCGAGTCGAGAACCTCATAGACGACTTCGAGCGAGAGGTGTTCATGTGATGTGGTCACTTGCACAAGAAACCGAAGCCAATCCGAGCTGGACCGCCAATGACTGGCTGAACACGTTCAACTTCCCGTTCGGTGAGTGGATCAAGCAACTCGTGTTCTGGGCCGTCAACAACCCGATCACCGCCAAGCTTGGCGACATGGTCGAGTGGCCATTCGACCAGTTCTTCGATCTCATCCTTTCCGAAAAGGTTGCTCGCGACTCAATCGAGACGATCCCGTGGATCTGGGTCGTCATCGGTGTTTTCATTATCGGCTCGTTCACCCGTAACACCCGGGTCGGGCTCGCCTCCGCTGGCATGTTGGCTATCTGCGGCTTCCTCGGCGCCGGCTATTGGACGGAGACCTCCCGCACGATCGGCATGATCCTCGTGTCGGTAACCCTGTGCGCGATCGTCGGTATCCCCGTCGGTGTCATCTCCGGCCGCGTCGACGCCTTCTGGAACATCGTCCGGCCCACCCTCGACGCCATGCAGGTTGTCCACTCCTTCGTATTCATGCTGCCGTTCATCTTCTTCTTCGGCATCGGTGAGGTTTCGGCGACCATGGTGACGATGGTGTTCGCACTCCCGCCGATCGTGCGACTGACGAACCTGGGCATCAGGCAAGTACCGGAAGACGTCGTTGAGGCGTCGCGAGCGTTCGGAGCGACAGAGGCCCGCGTGCTCTTCGACGTCCAACTCCCGCTTGCGCGTCCCGCGATCCTCACTGGCCTCAACCAAACGCTCCTACTCGCCATCTCGATGCTGGGTATCGCTGCGCTCATGGGTGCGGGCGGCCTCGGCCGCTTGCTCTTCCGGGCGATCAACAACCTCAACCTTGGTCTTGCAGCATCGGCTGGTCTGGCCTTCTTCCTCGTGGCGGTCATGTTTGACCGCATCACCCAGAGCGAGGAACAGGACGGAATCAACCTTTTCAAGAAGATCGGCCTCGCCTGGCGTTACCGGGCAGACGGTGAAGCCTTCATGGCGGCGACCACCACCGCCGTCGCTGCAGAGAACTCTCAGGATGAGCCGGCCGAGCGTTCCTCACCCGTCGAAGGTCGCGAGCGCCTGGGTCTGATGGCCGGAGCGGTCGCCAGCCTCGTGACGATCGCGGCGACCGTGTTCATGACGTGGTCAAACGACGCCGGTGCAGTGTCGTCGTGGGCTCGCCGATCCGACGAGGATCTCCTAGGCCAGTCCTTCGGAGGTCTGAATGCAGCGGGTGGCAGCTTCTTTGGACTTTTCGTTGCGTTCTTCGCCAGTGTTGCGTTCCTCGCCTGCATCCGTCCGCTCATCGGGGACAATCCAGGATTTGTGGCAAGGCTGCAGAAGTGGCAGGGCTACTCCCTGGCCACAGTCGCCGGCCTGATAGCCGTCATCTGGCTACTGAACATGTTCAACGGCGAGAAGTTCTTCTTCGACCTCCCGACGTTCGGAGTGCTCGACTCGGTGTGGCTCGGTGACGGCAATGACGGCAAGTTTGGTCTGCTTCCCGAACTCGGTCTGCTGATCTTTGCGATCTGCGTCGTGTTGTTGGTCGTCGAGATATTCGCCGCAGGCGCTCCTCGTCTGGGAGCCGACGGTGCACTCATCTCGAGCCTGGCATCGCTCATCGTCACCATCGGTTTCGTCATGCTCGATCAGTCGGTATTCGTTGCGGAGTACTCCGTCGGCTCAGGCGCAATCCTCGCCCTCATCGGAACCGGCGCCATGACGCTCGCAACATGTGTCGCAACCATGTCGGCGCCGTACTCGCCGCGCCATCCCCTCCCGATGGCCCGCACAATCGCCGCTGCCAAGTCCAGCCTTATTGCTTTCGGTGCCGTCGTGGCGTTTCTCGCAACCGGATTGGCCTGCATCTTCAACTGGCTGGTCGAAGGCGACCGGGCTCAAGACGCGCTCGACGGCGCGTTGAGCGTCGGTCAGGCCAACTGGCTCGGAGGAATCGCAACTGCTCTCATCGCGGCCGTCGGCGTTTTCGTACTCAGCCGTATGGTCGCCGGGCGTGTTGCGGGCAACGAGGATGACACGGTCGACCAGGTTGGCATGGGCATCATGATCGGCGGCTTGATCATGCTGATCGGGTTGTCCATCGTGCTGGTCGTCACCGACAACGTCTTCGCCGGGACCAACGAGTTCCTCCTCGCCGAACTGGCATTCATCGCGGCCGTCGGCGGCGCGCTGTCCGGTGTCACCACGAGCCAGATCGGCGCAACGATCGTTGCAACGGGTCTGATCATCGCTTCGGCCTTCGGAGTCGGCACGGTCGAGACCAAAACGCGGTACGGCTGGTACTTCGATGGCCGTATCGACTCGCTTATTACCCCAGAGATTCAGGCCGAGTTCGACGCCATCGAAATTGAAGCGGGCGACGACATCGGCAAACAACTCGCAGCAGGCCAGGAAATCACGAACAAGATCAACTCGCTGCAGACGGGTGGTGGTGTCGTCTACACCGGCGTCGACGAAGACGGTCCGGGCCTCGGTTACCTAAGCATCGTCTTGTCGTTCACGGCGATCCTGGTCGCGATCGCTGCTTCAGGGGCCCTCGGAGGAGGCGAGACGCTGCAATGGCGGGCGACGACGGTTCTCTCCGGCCTTGGCTTGGGGATCGCACTGATCCCATTGGCGTTTATCTTCGGCATTGTGCGGGTCGACACCAGCGGCGGTGACGTACTCGGCGGCATCGGAGCATTCGTCACGTTCATCTGCGGCTTTGTCATCTTTGCCAGCGGTCGCTCGGTCGTCTCGGAGTTCCGCCGAACGAAGCTCTACGCCGAATACCAGGGTGAAGGCCTTGTCGAGACGGTCATCGGGGCCGGCTCCGCCGAAGAAGCCGAACTCGTCGAATCGAGCCGCTGAGTGGTGCGTTTCGAGGCAGCTGGTCGTTCTCTCGGTGGCCCGCCTCGTCTAGTGAAGGCTGGCCGCTATACTGTTTGACTGTTGTGACGTCAGTCACCGGGGCCCCTGCGTCCTGCAAACAAACCCTGGGAGGGTATATGAAGAGCAAGTTCAAGTTGCTTCTCGCGCTGTTGGCGGTGTTTTCACTGCTTGCTGCTGCGTGTGGCGACGATGACGAAGGCACCACCGCCGACGCTGGCGATGACGCCGGCGACGCTAGCGATGACGCCGGCGACGATATGGCCGACGATGCCGACGATGACGCCGGCGACGCGGGTGATGACGCTGGTGACGACATGGCTGCCCTTCCGGGTGAAGGCATCACGGTCAACATGGGCCGCGCGAACTGGAGCTCCGGCTACGTTCACGCCCAGATCCTGCACGATCTGATCGAAGAAATGGGCTACGACGTTTCGTCGCCCGATGGTTTCGAGTTCGCTCCCGACCTCGGTTACCAGACCATGGCGTCCGGCGAGATGGACCTCTGGGCCAACTCCTGGTACCCGGGTCACTACAGCTGGCACGAAGGCGACCTGCCCGACGGCACCCGTATCGGCGACAACCTGCTTGTTGTCGAGGGCTCCGTCATGCCTGGCGGCGGCCTCCAGGGCATGCTGATCACCAAGAGCTGGGCCGAGGACAACGGCGTCACGTCGCTCGACCAGATCAACGCCGAAGAGGCTCTCTGGAGCCAGCTTGACTCCGACGGCAACGGCAAGGGCGAGATCTACGGCTGCCCCGAGGACTGGACCTGTGACGACATCATCGCTTCGCAGATCGCGTTCAATGGTTGGGACAACCTCGAGCAGACTCAGGCCGGCTACGACGCCATGTTCGCCGAGTTCCTGACCAAGGCCCAGGCCGGCGAGCCCGCCTTGATCTACACCTGGACCCCGACCTCGTACCTTGCCCAGGCCATCCCGGGTGAGACCACGATGTGGCTCCACCAGGAAAACATCCTCGACGACTCGAACCCCCTCGGTAAGGAGGGTGGCGAGTCCTACACGCAGGGTGAGGGCTATACCGGCCTTGCCAGCGACGTTTGCCTCAGCCCCGGCGACGTGTGCAACACCGGTTGGGAAGCTGCCGACATCCTCGTGACGCTGAACGCTGCCTTCGCTGAGGCCAACCCAGCGATCGTCGCGCTCTCTGCGGTCTTCAACCCGCCGCTCATCGACATGGCCATCGCTGGTGTCGACCTCAACGCGTCGGACGGCTCGCAAGCTGCAGTCGAAGAGATCGCCGCCAAGTGGATCGCGGACAACCGTGACCTCGCAAACGAGTGGGTCGCCATCGGTCTTGCCGCTGGCTGATCCAGTCTTCGACTGAACAACTGAAAACGGGCGGGGCCCTCGGGCCCCGCCCGTTTCGCGTTGTGAACCGTTGCGGCGGTCAGCGCCGGCGAGCGCGGGCGATCGCGCGGGCTGCTTCGCGATCGGCGTCGCGTTTTGCGATCTCTTGGCGGCGGTCGTGTTGCTTCTTGCCACGGGCAAGGGCCAGGTGGAGCTTGGCTCGACCTTCCTTGAAGTAGAGCGCGAGAGGAATCATGGCGAGTCCCTCACGGTCGGCGCGGCTCGACCATTCATTGATTTGGGAGCGATGGGCCAACAGCTTTCGCCGACGGTCGGTCTGGTGAGCGAAGGCGGCACCAGAGTGTGAGTACGACGAGATGTTCAGACCAACGAGCCAGAGTTCGCTCTGGAAGAAGATCGCGTAGGTATCTACGAGTTGCACCTTGCTTTCGCGCAGGGACTTGACTTCGCTGCCTTTGAGGACGAGGCCGAACTCGAGTTCGTCGAGGATGTCGTAGTCGCGGCGTGCCACGCGGTTGGTGGCGACCGCGACCGCACCCGCCGGGATGTCACGCTTTTTCTGCGACTTGGCCACTGGGCCACGGTAGCGGGACGGGTACCGTGCGCGGTGTGGTTCGGTTTGCCCCGCTCGCTCGCGAACAACTCGTTACTCACTGCCGGTCGGTGCTGCCAAATGAGGCGTGCGGCTATCTGGTCGGGGACGAGGAGCACGTCGAGCGATTTGTTCCTGTGAGGAACGCCGCGGCGTCGCCCAGCCGTTTCGTCCTCGACGTGCAGGAACAGTTGGCTGCCGAGCACGCAATTGACGCGGCAGGCGAGACCATCGTCGGTATCGCCCATTCTCATCCCATCGGAGACAACTATCCGAGTCAGATCGATGTGGAGGACGCCCGACGTTTCGACCCGTCGGGCGCATGGGTCCACGTCGTCGTCAGCCCTGCGATTGGCTCCGTTCGCGCCTTTCGCATCCTCGATGGTGACGTCGAGGAGCTCTCAGCGCAGCCCTGACGCTGCGAAGATGGCATCATGTCGGCTGCTGGTCGCTCATCGAAGGAGCTATTCATGTTCAACCTTGCCGAGAACCTCCGCCTCCAAGCGGCGGACCTCCCCAACAAGACGGCGCTCGTTTGTGACGATCGCACACTGACGTTCGCCGAGTTCGACGCTGAGGCGTCGCGGGTGGCGAACGCCCTCGCGGCGGTGGGGGTAGGGAACCAGGATCGGATTGGGTTCATCGGCAAGAACATCCCGGAGTACTTCACGTTGACCTACGGCGCAGCAAAGCTCAACGCAGTGATGGTCGCCGTGAATTGGCGCCTTGCACCGCCCGAGATGGACTACATCCTCGGCCACGCCGAGGCGAAAGTGGTCGCGGTCGAAGCCGAGTTCTTGGGTCATCTCGACTCGATGAAGCTCGAGCGGGGCCCGATGATCGTCGTGATCGGAGGAGACTCCGATCACGAGCAATACTCCGATTGGATTGCCGGGGCGTCGTCGGACGATGTGGTCGTCTCTGCCGATCCGAACGACACGGCAGTGCAGTTGTACACCTCGGGCACGACGGGCCTACCGAAGGGTGCGGAGATCAGCAATCGCAACCTTGAAGCGTCGGTTCCGCCCTTGACGCAGGTGACCGGGATCGAGGTCGACGACGTCGTGCTCCACGTCTTGCCGATGTTTCATATCGGCGGCAGCGGCGTTGCGCATGCCGCCATCTTCAAGGGATGCACCAGCATCGTGCACCGTGATGTGGATCCTGGCCGGATCTTTGCTGACATCCCCGGCCACGGTGTCACGACAGCCTTCATGGTGCCAGCGCTGCTCCAGGTCCTACCGATCATTCCCGGTGCGTCGGACGTCGACTTCTCGTCGCTTCGCACGATCCTCTACGGCGCCTCGCCGATCACCGAGGAAGCACTCGTCGGCTCGATGGCCCTTCTCAAGTGCGATCACGCCCAGGTGTACGGGCTGACCGAGACCACGGGCGCGGTCACCTTCCTGCAGCCCGAGGATCACGATCCGGGTGGCGATCGAGCGGAATTGCTGCGCTCTGCGGGCACGCCGGTGCTCGGGACCGAAGTCCGAATCGTTGACGAAGACGGAAACGACGTCGCCGACGGCGAGGTAGGTGAAATCTGGTCACGCTCGCACCAGAACTTGAAGGGCTACTGGAAGAATCCAGAGGCCACTGCGGCCGCCTTCCCGGAAGGCCGCGACGACAACGGTCTCGGCTGGTTCTCGACCGGCGACGCCGGCTACGTCAAGGATGGCTTCGTCTACATTCACGATCGGGTCAAGGACATGATCGTCTCCGGCGGTGAAAATATCTACCCCGCCGAGATTGAGAATGCGATCATGTCTCACCCCGGCGTGGCCGACGTGGCCGTGATCGGCGTGCCGAGTGAACGTTGGGGCGAATCGCCACTTGCGCTCATCATTGTGGCGCCCGATGCGGACCCGAGCGAGCAGGAAATCATCGACCACTGTGCTGAGCGCCTTGCCCGCTTCAAACTGCCGACGAGTGTCGAGCGCATCGCCGAGATTCCTCGTAACCCATCTGGAAAGATCCTCAAGACCGAACTGCGCAAGCCGTACTGGGAAGGCCGGGATCGGGCGGTCAACTGATCTGCTTCAAGTTGGAAGGGTCAGCCCTCGGTGTTCTCGGCGAGGAAGCTCTCGTAGATACGGATCAGGACTTGTTTCTGATCTGTTGACAGACCATCTTGGGCCCGGATCGTTGCGATGAGGTCCGACTCGGGGGCCTCATCGAGGATCCCTGCGCGGACGTAGAGCTGCTCGGCCGAGACCTCGAGCGCTCGGGCCAGCTGTTGCAGGATTTCGGCGCTGGGTCGCTTGAGGCCCCGTTCGATCTGGCTCAGGTACGGGTTGGATACACCGGCCAGGTCGGCAAGCTTTCGCATCGACAGCTCTGCTTGGCGCCGCTGCTCACGAATGTAGGCCCCAAGAGCCTCGCGGGGGTCAGCCATCAGTCACTCCTCGCAAGGTCATCGTCCACGTTGCGTAGCGGCCGGACTGCATGTTCGCAGCCCGGCCCTACGGAAGGGGGGATCGAATGCCGGTGGGGAGGGGGGACCCCACCGGCACGTTCTTGCCTACTCAGCTGGCCTTCTTGGCGACGGTCTTCTTCGTGGTGCTCTTCGCAGTGCTCTTCGCGGTGCTCTTCGCGGTGCTCTTCGTCGGTGTCTTGGCCGCTGGCGCCGGCGTCGGGGCATCGATGCCGATGAAGCTCCACACTGCGTTGCGGCCAGTCTGCATGGCGTCGGCGAGCTGCTCGGGGAGACGTTCGGCAATCTTGATCGTGGCCGGTTCGGTACGGCTGCGCAAGTCGGTCAGCGCGTCGGTGGCCTGGGTACGGGCGGTGGAGGCTCGCTCGGCGAACTGCTTCGGTGCGGCGACCTCGCGGCCGACGACTGCGTCGGTGAGGAGAAGGTTGATGCCTACGGAGGTGTAGGCGGCGGTCTTGACCCGGTTGATGACGGTGGTCATGGGATGCTCCTGGGGGAGAGGGGAAGGGGAACCGCACACTTCTGTGCGGGGTAGTGCTAACAATAGTTAGCAATCTTATAAATCGCAACCTCTAGAACGCAGAGTGCTAGCTGTGGCAAGCGTCACATTGGGGAGTGAATGACGATCAAAATCCACGTCATGGGCGACTACTGGGCACCTGAGTGCGATGAGCGCACAGAACTTGGCGAACTCATCCACCGGGCCAAGGATCTCTGCGACCGCAGAGCAGCGAACGTGCTCGCTGACCGATTCGCACGGTTCGTCGTCACCGTTGCGCCAGACGATGCTGCGATCGTGCCGATCCCGGCCAGCCCGGATCGACCCTCCCAGCTGCTCGAGATGCTTGCAGGTGAGCGAGCGCAGCCGGTGGTCCACCGGCGCAATGTGACGGTCCGGATACGTGACCTCGAGCCCGCAGAACGTTCTGCGGTAGTGCAGCAAGGTGGCTACGAGGTCGCGGGTGGGTGTGAGGAAATGGACGTGGTCTTGCTCGACGACGTCGTACTCACCGGCACCACGTTGTGTCACGTCGGTGAGCTCCTGCTCGCCGCCGGAGCGGCGTCGGTCGTAGGGGTCGCGATTGCCCGGACTCGTCGCCGCTGATCGTTTTAGGCCGATCGACGGTCGATGAGGCGCTGGATGTACTGGACGTAGACATCGAAGTCCTGCGCTCCCTGCACGGGAAGGATCTCGTCGAGCAGGATCGTCGGCACTCCGGTGACGCCATGTTCGATCGAGGCGTTGTGATCGTCGATCACGACTTGTGCCAAGCGTTGCTGATGCTCGACCACGAACGAGAGAAAGGATCCAGGATCGGCGCCACAGGCCGCCGCAATCTCTGCGAGCACGTTCGGGTCAGAAATCGTGCGGTTCTCCGCGAAGTATGCGTCCATCAGACGCCGGTGATACTCGAGCTCGATGTCAGGCGCGAACTCAGCCATCGCCTTGGCGGCGATTTGGGCAGGAACACTTCCCGATGGCTGGGGATTGTCGGTGGCCCACTGCCGGAATGTCAGGCTCGGCTCCGCTTCCTGGGGCCGTTGCCAGCTCTTGGTGTACTCGACGAACTTGTGGTGTTTGGCCGGGTCGCCGCCCTCGTTGCCGGGACGTAGCAGATACGACTTCCACTCGACGTCGATCTGATCGCCGAAATGGGCCTCGAGTTGTTCGACACGAACCGCGCCGACGTAGCACCACGGTCAAAGAAAGTCGGACCAGACGGTGAGCTTGACAGGATCGGTTGAGGCGGCGGCCATTGCGCCGATCGTAGGCTCTCCGGCGCGATCTCGCCGGTCTGTTCCTTCCGTTCGATCAGAATCGGCTGCGGTCGAAGGGTGATAGATCGAGGTGATCCTGGCCGGCTGCACGGCGTGCCAGCGCCTCGCCGATAGCTGCACTGTGCTTGAACCCATGGCCGCTGCACGCCGACACAACCGTCACATCGAGGTGTTCGGGGTGGGAATCGATCAAGAAATGATCATCGGTGGTGTTCGTGTAGAGACACACCGATGCCTTCACACAGTTGGGAGTCAGGCCTGCGAGGCGTGGCTTCACCATCCGCTCGTAGAACGCGGCGATCTCACCGGGCGATACCGTCCGGTCGACCGCATCGGGCGTGGTGGTCTCGACGAACTGTTCACCCAGCACCTTCACCGCCGGAATTCCTCCCCATGGCGCACCGAAGGCACCGAGGTACTCGTCGATCGACTTGCGGGCCCAGATCACGAACGACAGCTGGTCGGGTCGCCAGGTTTCGAGATCGTCGGCTTCGAACCAGAACACGACCTGCCGTGTGACGCAGAGTTGATCGACATCGTGGAAGGTCGGCGCCCACGCCCCGGCCGCAATCACGACGTGGCGAGCAGCAACATCACCGTCCGACGTCCGCACGACGGGCCGGCCCTTTGAACGGCTCAACCCGCTGACCGTCGAACCGAAGCGCAGCTCAGCGCCAGTTGCGGTCGCAAGATCAAGCTGTGCAGCGACAACCTTTTCGGCCATGACGATCCCGGCGGTCGGCTCGCGACCGACGATTTCGTCGTCACCGACGAGAACGTTCGGAAACCGGGAGCGAGCATCGGCTGCGGTCAGCTGCTCGAACTCAATACCGGCTCCGGAGGCTACCAGCGCCGTGTCCTCGACGAAGTTTCCCCAGCGGTCGTCGTCGGACACACCGGCAGGCGCAATGATAAGCCCGCCGTAGTCGTGGAGCAGCACCGTGTCGGTAGCAGCACCGATCTCGCGCCAGAGCTCATGGGATCGCTGAACAAAAGGCACGTAGTGCGCGCCCTCGCCGACCGCGAGTCGAGTCACGCGCGTCTCGGCGTGCGATGAACCGAACTCGTGGGGTGGGCGGTGGCGGTCAAACCCGACGACGTCGAGTCCGAGGGCGGCAGCGTGATAGGCGACTGCGGCGCCGAATGCACCGAGGCCGACCACAGCGAGATCGGCAACACGAACGGCTGGCATCGTCACGACGGTACTCGGCTGTGGGAGGCTCACGTCATGTCAACCTGTGCCTTCATCGGGCTCGGCGTTATGGGGTACCCGATGGCTGGGCATCTCGTCACCGCCGGCCACACCGTCACGGTATTCAACCGCACCCCGACGCGAGCCGATGCCTGGGTCGCAACGCACGGTGGCCGAGCGGGTACGACACCGGCCGACGCTGCCGGTGGTGCCGACTTCGTGTTCTTGTGCGTGGGCGATGATTCTGACGTGCGGGCGGTCACCACGGGAGAGGGTGGTGTACTCGAGTCGATGGGCGAGGGGAGTGTTCTCGTCGATCACACGACGGCGTCGGCTGTCGTCGCTCGTGAGATACACGCCGCCGCAGCTGCGCAGCGCGTCGGTTTTGTCGATGCCCCGATCTCTGGCGGGCAGGCAGGGGCCGAGAACGGCGTGTTGACGGTTATGTGTGGCGGGGAGCAGGCCGACTTCGATCGTGCGGCGCCGGTGATCGACGCTTACAGCCGGGCGTGCAACCTGCTCGGCGGACCTGGGAGTGGGCAACTGACGAAGATGGTCAATCAGATTTGTATCGCCGGACTCGTTCAGGGGTTGTCCGAAGGGATCAATTTCGCAATGAGGGCCGGTCTCGATGTCGATGGCGTCGTCGACACGATCTCCAAGGGTGCGGCTGGCTCGTGGCAGATGGAGAACCGGGCCCACACCATGGCCGAAGGTGTGTTCGACTACGGCTTCGCCCTCGACTGGATGCGCAAAGACTTGCGGATCTGCTTGGCGGAGGCGGCTGCCAACGGTTCGGTCCTGCCAGTGACCGAGATCGTTGACGGGTATTACGCCCAGCTACAGGAACTCGGGCTCGGGCGATGGGACACGTCTTCGCTCATCCATCTTCTGCGCGACTGACGGCTCAGCCCGGCGCTGGTGTGATGGGGCCACGATTTCGCCGAGGCTCCAGCCAACGAGGACGATCGATTCCTCTGCCGAGGCGACCCGCTGCTCGACGACACGCAGGAAGCGTTCGACCGATGCCTCGACGTGCTTGGCGTGGCGTCCGATCTCCCACCCATGGCCGTGGTGACCGATCGATCGCAGGTAGCTGCGAAGGGGAAGCAGCGCGCGATCGATCGTGCCGAAGCCGGGAAGCAGGATGGCGTGCCGGGGTCGGATGGTGCGGCCGCGAAGCAACGGGGAGCGAAGTGCCAGCCGAGCATCCTGGCGCGAGCTTGCTCGACGACTTTGGGATCAGGTTGTGTCATATGTCACACTTGCGCGACCGCACTTGAGGACGTGATCGTGACCCGGATTCCCACCGCCATTGACGAGGTCGATGCGTCATGGATGAGCGCAACGTTCGGACGCTCAATTACTGACGTACACCATGAGCAGATTGGTATCGGTATCGGCGTATCAAGTGCGCTCTACCGCACGAGCCTTAGCGGGTTCGACGCCCCAACACTGATCACCAAGCTTCCGGCCCTCGCAGAAGAGGCGGTGTTCACCTCCTCAGTCCTGCGGATGTACATCCGCGAGGTCCGCTTCTTCCAGAACCTCGCCCAGGACTCACCTGTCCGGGTCCCGCAGGGCTACCACGGTGTGGTCGACGAGGAGACGAGCCAGTTCATCCAACTGATGGAGGACATGGGTTCGTTGCGGGTCGTCGACCAGAACGAGGGCATGGGAATCGACGACGCACGACAAGCCGTCGACGAGCTTGCGCTCTGGCACGCTGAGTGGTGGGGAAGGGCCGACCCGATCGTCGAACGAGGCGACTCCGTGTGCTTGAGCGACCCGGTGTACCCGGCGGTTCTGCCGTTGGTGTTCGCCGAAGGGTGGGACAAGGTCAACAACGAGATGACCGTCGCCCCCGAAATCTTGGCAGTCGGCCCGGCGTGGACCGAGAAGCTGAGTGGCCTCCTCGCATCGCTGTCGAGCCAACCGAACACAATCATCCACGGCGACTTCCGGGCCGACAACATCTTGTTCTCCGACGACGGCTCGATCGTGCTGTTGGACTTCCAACTCACCGGTCGCGGATCGGCCAGCTACGACCTTGCGTACTTCATCACCCAGTCACTCACACCCGAAGTCGCAGCGACCCACGAAACAGAACTGTTCAACCGCTGGCGCGACGGCTTGATCGCAGCGGACGTCCCTGAGGCTGCGACGGTTGAACTGTGGGACCGCTACCGGGAAGCGGCGTACTTCTGCCTCGTGTATCCGATCGTGGCATCCCGGGGCATGGATCTCTCCGACGAGCGGCAGTACCAACTCATCGACAACATGAACTCGCGTTTTGCCCGCGCCGTCGATCAACTCAACCTGGCCGACCTCGCCCGCTGATGCCGGGACTGACAGCTGACCAGGTGACGGCCTTCCTTGACGAGCCTGGTCATCTGATGCGCCTTGGCACCAACGGCACCGACGGCGTGCCGCGCGTCGTGCCGATCTGGTTCATCCACGAGTTCGGGGCGATGTGGTTTACCCCTCGGGCAAAATCGGCGTGGTTCGCCGATCTTCGAGCCGACCCGTCGGTCTGTTGCACGGTCGACGAATCGGAGGGAGCGATGCGCAAGGTCGTGGCCCGGGGCCGGGCCGAACTGGTCCATGACGTCGGGGCCGATGATGTTTGGCGCGACCAGTACCGCCGCATCGCGTGCCGGTACACGCCTACCACCTTCGCCGACGCCTACCTCGAGGATACGGTCGAAGAACCGCGCGGCCTGTATCGACTCGACCTCACCACGGCCGACGTCGCCACGTGGCGGATGCCGGTGCGCGGCGAGAACCGACTGGCCGTCTGGGGCCGTCAGTACTACCACGATGGTCGCTAGCCAAGCGCGATCGCCGCTCCGGCATCGACCGCATCAGCCAACTGTGCCCCGAGATGCGGCGCAGCGCTGGGGCTTAGTCGGTATGCCGGCCCGTACAAGCTGACGGCGGCCACGACGATGCCCCGCTCGTTGCGGACGGGTACCGCAAGGCCGTTGACCTCAAGATCGAGCGCCTGCTCGGCCCAGGCCCACCCGCATGATGTGACCTTGGCAAGTTCAGCGGTGATCGCAGCAGCCTCGATGAGGGTGTGAGGTGTGGCCGGTGCCAGTTCGGCGGTGAGGTACGACTTGAGTCGCTCGTGTGTCCATGACGCCATGAGCACGAAGCCGGGGGCGACGTGGTGGAACGGCAGACTGGCCCCCGTCGAGTCGGGTACCTGTACGGCGGATGGACCCGGTATCTGTGCGAGGTAATGGGCGCCGGCAGGGGTGTCAACGGTTAGTGCGGCGCTCTCGCCGAAGCGGTCGACCAGATCGAGCAGGAGAGGGCGAAGTTGGTCCTCGAGCGCTGGTGGGACCGCGTCGCGTCCTTGGAGGGTGACGACGGCCGGCCCGATCACCAGCTCGCCACCGGCATTGCGGGCGAGCATGCCAAGATCGATCAACTGGGAGGCGAGCCGACTCGCCGTGGATCGGGGAAGACCGGCGCGGCGACCGAGCTCACGGACGCCGACGGGTGTGTCAGCGGCGGCGACGTGCTGAAGCACCCGGAAAGCCCGCTCGACAGGGCCCGTGGTTGTTGACGCTGTGTCGGACTCACCCATACGCTTAATCCTACCAAACAGGACGTCTCACTGAATAGGACACCTCTATGCCCAGCGTCTTCATCACGTGTGCCGTGACCGGTGGTGGCAACACCGTCCACAAGTCGCCTCACGTGCCGGTCACGCCAGAGCAGATCGCCGACTCCGCGATCGAGGCCGCCAAGGCTGGCGCTGCCGTCGTGCACTGTCACGTCCGTGATCTCGAGACCGGCGCACAGAGCCGCGATCGTGATCTGTACAAGGAACTCACCGATCGCATCCGCTCCGCCAGCACCGACGTGGTGATCAACCTCACCGGCGGCACCGGCGCCGACCTCACCCTCGGCGGTGTAGAGAACCCGTTGCCACTGAAGGAGGAAGGGACCGACATGGCCGGTGCGACCGAGCGGATGGCGCACATCGTCGAGTGCCTGCCCGAGATCGCCACGATCGACATGGGCACGATGAACTTCGGCGAGGGCGACTACATCATGACCAACAGCACGTCACAGCTCGACGAGATCGCCCGCCAGTTCCAGGCGATCGACGTGCAGCCTGAACTCGAGTGCTTCGACACGGGCCACCTTTGGTACGCGAAAAATCAGGAAGAGCGGGGTCTCTACGACGGCAAGACGATGAACGCACAACTGTGCATGGGCGTACCGTGGGGTGCACCCGACGACATGAACACCTTGATGGCGATGGTCAACAATGTGCCCTCGCACTGGAAGTATTCGACATTCTCCATCGGTCGCCGCCAGCTCGAGTACGTCGCTGCTGCGGCGCTCGTCGGTGCCAACATCCGAGTCGGGTTGGAAGACAACCTCTACCTCTCCAAGGGTGTCCTTGCGACGAATGCAGCGCTTGTCGAGCGCGCCACGGTCATCCTCGAGGCCATGAACTTCAACGTTATGGGTCCCGACGAGGTGCGCGATCAGCTGAACCTGACGAAGCACGGCTGATCGGGAATTTTCGTGGAAGGCCACGTCGCCGTCGTCGGTGCCGGTGTCATTGGGTCGGCTTGGGCAGCTCGCTTCGCCCTGCACGGCATCGACGTCAAGGTGAGCGACCCCGACCCCGATGTGCAGCGCATCATCGGTGAGGTGCTCGACAACGCACGCGCGGCCTGGGGAGAACTCGGACTCGCTGTCACCAACGAAGGCACGATTTCCATCGCCGGCTCGATCGAGGAAGCCGTCGCCGGAGCGGGTCACGTGCAGGAGAGCGCACCCGAGAATCCGACGGTCAAGATCCCTGTCCTCGAAGCGATTGCCGCGGCCTGCCCTGCCGACACGGTGATCGCCTCTTCGACATCGGGGATCAAGCCGTCTGACCTGCAGCCGTCGATCGACAACCCCGGACGTTTTGTGGTCGGTCATCCGTACAACCCGGTCTATCTGTTGCCCTTGGTCGAGGTCGTCGGCGGCAAGATGACCGACGCCGCCGCCCTCCATCGGGCGATGGCGACGTATACCGAAATTTCCATGAAGCCGGTCCATGTGCGAGTCGAGATCGATGCGTTCATCGGCGACCGCCTTCTTGAGGCAGTGTGGCGGGAGGCGTTGTGGCTCGTGAACGACGGTGTCGCCACCACCGAAGAAATCGATGACGTCATCCGCTACGGATTCGGCTTGCGTTGGGCGCAGATGGGCCTCTTCGAGACCTACCGCATCGCCGGTGGTGAGGGCGGCATGGCCCATTTCATCCGTCAATTCGGCCCATGCCTCCAGTGGCCGTGGACCAAGCTGGTCGACGTTCCCGAACTGACCGAGGAACTCGTTCAGACGATCGCCGACCAATCCGACGCCCAATCAGGTCACCATGATCTTCGTGAGCTCGAGCGCATGCGTGACACCAACGTCGCAGCGATCCTTAGAGCACTCGAGGCCAACGACTGGGGCGCCGGCCGAACGCTCAAGGAGCAGCGCGAGCGGCTCGGGTGAGCGGCGACACGCCGCTCCTGATCGCGTCCAGACGAACCGGCTAAACGCTGAGCATGGTGGTCGACGCCGTCACTGCAGCGACGGCAGTCGGCGAGTAGGCCATCGGGAAGACCTCGCAGGCCGCCCATGCTTCTCGCTGGTCGAGATCGTGACCGCTACCACGCACGCCACTGACCCCGTGGGGAACCACCCAACCTGAGTTGTCCCAGTCGGCGACATCGAAGACGTAACGGGCGCACGAACTGAGATAACACTGCAGGCCAAGCATCGGGGCGATGCCCCCGGCTCTCACGGTCTCGCCATCGCCGGCCACACCGATCACAGGCGGATGCAGGTCAGCGGCTGCGTCGATGCCGAGCGCAAGCGGATGAGGGCTGAACATGACGTGCTGATCGTCCCAACGCCAGGCGGTGACATCGTCGCCGCGCTCAGCAGCGAGCGATGCTGCCACCGTGTCGAGAAGGCTGCTCAGGAGCGAATCGAGCGCCGTCTCGTCGTCAAGACCTGGCAGCAGACGCCACCCGCCGCGCAGGAGCAACGTCGTTCCCGCGTCGAAATTCATACGCGACGCATCGAGGCTCCGCGGCCAGCCAGGCGCACCAAATGTCGCCTGATGGATGCCGAGCCTGCGCTCGACCTCGGTCGCCCACGCCTGCCGGAACGAGGCGTACACGACGGCCGCTGCGCTGTCGGGGGCGACCTCGTGATTCCAGGCCGACACGAGGTCGCGAACGACGCGACCGAGGTCGGTGGCGGGGGAGAGGCCCGCAATGATGTTGCAGATCGGTGGCGCCGCGAGCGAACGCACGTCGGCGTGAATACGTGTCATGTCGGCAGCGGTTGCAGATTCGAGATCAGCGAGCAACTCGACGATGCGGTTGTGTCGGGACGGCCCGGCGAAATCGAGAGAGATGTAGGGTCCATCGTCGCTCACCCGGTTGTTTGCCGTGACGAGGAATCCACGGTCGGGGTTGCGCCAGTGCTGAAGATCTTCGTGGGCGACCTCGGTGAGACTGTCCCATGCGTGAGCGGCATCGCCGGGCACCGGAATCCAGCGGTTCGCACTTGGGCGCTCGATGATTCGACCGCGAATCTTGAACGAGATATTGCCGCTGGTGTCGGCCGTGAGCAGGTTGTTGGCGGGGATGACCCAATGCCGCACGGCCTCCTCAAGTCCGTCACAGTCCGTTGCGGTGAGCATGGGTCGCAGGCATTCGAAGGTTGTGTCATCGGTGAGCCCCGTCCAGTTCGTGCACAGCACGCTGCCGTCGCCTTCGAGATCGCCCAGGACGAAGGGGCCTCGCGGAGAGCGGCCGGTGGTCACCGCGACCGGCTCGGCGTCGCGTACTGCGATGAGTTCGACCGAGCGATCGGTGATGGCGCCAGGAGCCTCCACGAACACGTCGGTGTCGTCGCACATCGCATGGGTGATGCACCATGCGACGTCAGCGTTGTGGCCGAAATGGGCGAAGCCCGGTACACCCGGAAACGACAGGCCGATGACATCGAACGCGTCACAGGCCATGTGGAACTGCAGGTATACGTTGGGGAACTCGATGCCTCGGTGCGGGTCGCCGGCCAACAAGGGAAGCCCGGACGCGGTTCGACTGCCGTGCACCGCCCAACTGTTGGACGCGCCGTCGGTGTCGGGGATCCCAGCGATGTCGTCAACTCCTGCCGCAAGTGCTGCTGCAGCACCGTCGAGCAGATCAATCACTGGTCCGGTTGCCGGAATCATCGGCGTGCCGGTGCCCGGATCTCCCTTCATTGCTGCGGTGACCGCTGGTCCTGCGGCACGAAGCACAGCGCCGCGCCAGAGCTTCCGCATGAACGTCCCCATAAAAACGTGCCGCACCTTGTACACGGCGCTGCAGTGCCAGGCCTCCCAGGGCGCGGGGGCGAACGGGTGATGATCGAACTCGGTCGGCAATGAGTGCCCGTGCTCGTCGAGCCAACGATTGACACCCTGCGCGTACGCCTCGGTCATCGCCTTGGTCTGTGCCGACAGCCCCTCCCAGTCACGGCGGGCGGCTGCCTCGATCCCGATGCGGCGGAAGAACGTATCTTCGCGAACGCCGGCGGTACCGACGACTTCCGACCAGCGACCCGCGGCCTTGAGGCGGTCGTACTCCATCTGCCAGAAGCGGTCGGCGGCTGCGCAGTAGCCCTGAGCAACGAACGCCGTCGTCTCGTCCGGAGCACTGACGTGGGCGATACCGAGGTGGTCGCGCGTAATCATGATGTGCGGCACAAATTCTCCAGTGGTTCAGGCGTCTTCGAGCGCCTTGACGTCCTTGAGCCAGAGCCCACCGCCCGGGTGCGGGCGGGGGTCGTAGCTCTTGTGGCCGAGGAGTTGGCGAACCCGCGGTGAGCGGTCGGCGAGCTCGTCGGTGGTGAAGTCCAGTGGACTGCTTTCTTCAGGTGTGAGCCAGCCCGCAACGAAGCTCAGATGCATCGCTCGACGCCAGCGATCGGTGCGATTGGCGCCGCCTCCGTGGAACACGTACCCCGAATAGATGAGCGCGTCCCCGGGGCCGAGCTCGGCGGGGACGGAATCGGCCTCGCCGAAGCGCTGGATCTCGGCGTTCTTGTGGCTCCCGGGCACCACCCGTGTCGCGCCGAGTTCTTCGGTAACTCCCTCAAGCCCGATCATGGCGCTCAGGGTGACTTCTGGAGAGTCAGGCCACGTGCGACTCACGAACTCCCACCAGTTGTTGGCATCGCGATGCAAGACTTGGGCAGGCTCGCCGGGTCCGATGTACATCACTTGGCCCGTGTTCACCCAGTACGAACCGCAGGTGGGCAGCAGTACCGCATCAGCGAGCGCTGCGAAAACCGGGTTGTCGAGCATGTCGAAGTAGGCGGTACTCAGGCGGCCGAGCGACGAAAAGCGGATCGTGTTCGCGCCGACGAACGCTGCGCCGTCGTCGCCGAGACCTTGGGTCGCCGAGCCGGGTACGACCTTTGCGGCACGGGCATCGGCCGCCGCTCGCATCACCTCGATCGTTTGGGTGTCGAACATGCCGTCGACGATCAGTGCGCCGTCGGTTTCGAGGGCGAGGAGCATGTCGGCGACATCGGCAGTTCGAGGGAAACGTTGAAGCGGCGCAAGACCCATGCCCGTTACTCTTGCACGCATGGCCGGGGGCGTGCGCTAACGGCCGAGGGCGTGCTCGGCTTCGGTCACGAGCGCCATCATGATCTCGGCGGTGGAGCGGACTTCGGTGGCGTACCCGATGCCCTGCCCGGCGCCGGAGTGCAGCAGCGGCTCGACGGCGTGTTCATCGATGGCGCCGAGGAGATCACCGACCAAGACATCCTGATACGGCATCTTGAGCGGGGTCGGCGCGTCGGCAGCGTCCCACTCGTCGCTCCAGGCGCTGCGGATCTGGCGGAACGTCTTGCCGCTCTCGCTGCGCGTTACCACTGTGTCGGCAGAGGTCGCAGCGAGGAGCTTGTCGACCAGTGCAGGTTGCATGTGGGCGGTGTGTTCGGCTGACGTCAACCAGATCGTGCCGGTCCACACGCCCTGTGCACCGAGTGCCAGCGAAGCAGCGAGGTGGCGACCCGTGGCGACCCCACCTGCAGCGAGGACCGGGATGTCTCCGGCCAGGTCGACGATTTGGGGAACGAGCGTGAACGTGCCGATGGGTCCGGTGTGCGCACCGGCGTCGTAGCCCTGGGCGACGATGAGATCGACGCCGGCGTTGAGAGCTCGGTGAACGTGGCGAGGGCTGCCGATGAGCGCAGCGGTGAGCTTGCCCAACTCGTGGGCCCTGTCCACCGCGGCTCGCGGCGCGCCAATGCCGCAGGCGAAGAGGTCGACGTCGGATTCGAATACCGCCTCGAGTTGTTCCTGCTCGATTTCGCTCGACCGGATGAAGCGGGTACGCATACCCGGACCGCTCGGCTCGGGGACGTCGTACTTCTCCTTGATCGACTGGACGAAGCGGCGGTGTTCGTCGGGGATGTGCGCCTCGATTGCTTCACGACTGTTGTGTTCGGGCATGCCCGGAGGGAGCACGAGGTCGACCCCGAAGGGTCGATCGCCGACGAGGCGTCGGATTTCGGCTAGTTCGTTGCGGATCTCGTCGGGGAAGCGGCGGGTCGCGCCGTAGACGCCGAGACCGCCGGCGTTGCAGATCGCTGCGACGGTGGAGATGTCGTGGGCGAACCCGAAGATCGGTTGTTCGATGCCGAACTGTTCGCAGACCGGGGTGCGGAGAGAAGTCACGCCTCAGATCGTGCCACGACTCGACTGCGAAGGCCGTCGAGGAATAGATCAATGAGGGCGTCGAAGCTGGCGTCGTGGTCACCTCGGCCGAGTGAATCAGCAGCTTGGAGCGTCACGAAGCCGTGAAGTGAGGCGCGAAGTGATCGGCCGACACGACGTGCCTCTCGCGGTTCGAGGCCGTAGTGAGCGAGGATTGCGTCCATCGTTTCGACGGCGTCGCTCCCGGCCCGCCGCCGATGCGAATGGTCGACGGAGCGCAGCGTGAGTCCGTAGCGAGCCGGGTGGGTCATTGCCCATCGGCGATACGACGCAGCGAATGCTCGGATGGCCTCGTCACCGGCCACCCCGACCGCAGAGTCCCGAAGGGCTGCGCCAAACGCTGCAGTCGCAGCGATGGCCAGATCGTCGAGCAGGCCCTGGAGGCCGGCGACGTGGCTGTATAGCGATGGGGACCGGACGTCGAGCAGGTCGGCCACGGCGCGCAGCGTCACACCGTCGGTGCCGTTGCGGTCGAGGATCGAGAACCCTGCGGAGATCACGGCTTCGTGGTCGAGTCCTCGTTTGCGGGCCATGAGTCGAGCGTATGTCTTGAACCTTGATAGATCAATGTCTACGATGCTTAGACATCTTGACGGAGCACAATGCATGAGCGAGCGATACACGATCATCTCGGCCGACTCCCACGCCGGTGGGAACATGGCGGCCTACGAGGAGTACCTCCCGGCCCAATGGCGCCCGGCATACGACGAGTGGAGAGGAGGCTACAAAAACCCCTACCGCGACCTGCAGGACGATGGCCGCACTCGCAACTGGGACAACGAGCGCCGGATCAACGAGCAATATGCCGACGGTGTGGTGGCTGAGATCACCTTCCCCAACACCGTTCCTCCCTTCTATCCGACCGGTGCACTGCTTGCCCGCTCCCCGAAGGATGGGGAGGACTTCCGCCGCCGCAAGGCAGGACTCGAATGCCACAACCGTTGGCTTGCCGACTGGTGTAAGGAGTACCCCGATCAACGTCGCGGTCTTCCCCAGATCTTCCTCGAGGATCTCGACGACGCGATCAAGACGCTCACCTGGGCGGCCGACGAAGGTTTCACGAGTTTCCTTCTTCCCCATGTCGCTCCCGACGTTGACCTCCCGGGCCTCTGGTCGCCGAAATGGGACCGCCTCTGGGCGGCGGTGCAAGACCTCGATCTCGTCGTCACTCAGCACGGAGGAAACGGAACCCCTGACTACGGAAAGGATCCGGCCTCGGGCGTGATCTTTCTCATGGAAGTGCCGTTCTTTGCCCACCGCAACCTCGCCCATCTCATCATGAGTGGCGTGTTCGAGCGGTTCCCTGCCCTCAAGTACGTCATGACCGAGCAGGGCGTGGCATGGGCGATTGAAGAGTTGCGACGGATGGATGCCTACCACGCACAGATGAGGCATGGTCGGGTTGGCGAGCTCGGCTTCTCGGCCGACATCGTCTTGCCGCTCAGGCCGAGCGAGTACTTCGATCGCAACGTCTGGATCGGGGCGTCATTCCCGTCGCCGGGCGAAGCCGAGGCGATGCGGGTACTCGGCACCCACAAGATCATGTGGGGTTCGGACTACCCGCATCACGAGGGCACCTATCCGTTCAGCACCGAATCACTCCGCCGAGCGTTCCACGACTGGGATGAAATGGAGATGAAGCAGATCCTCAGTGAGAACGCTGCAGCGGTGTACTCGTTCGATCTCGATGCCTTGGCACCGCTCGCCGCCGAACATGGTCCGACGGTCGATGAGGTGAAGGTGCCGCTCGACAGTATTCCCAAGGGTGCCACCAGCCCCGCGTTCTTCAAGGCGTAGGAACGACTAGAGCGCGAGCTCGCCGCTGCCCCGGGGGACGATCTCGACGGGCACCACAATCCGGGTCGGATCACTCGAGTCGCCGTCGATTCGACGAAGAAGAACCTCGGCTGCCGCGCGACCGAGTGCTTCGGCGTTCTGCGGGGCAGTGGTGATCGCTGGCTCGACGAGGTCGGCAATCTCGAGGTGATCGAATGCGACGAGCGCGACCTCGTGTTGACGGCCAAGCCGATGCAGGGCGCGCACGGCCCCAACGGCAGCCAAGTTCTGGGCTGCGAACAGTGCCGTCGGCGCATCGGCGCCGGCCAGTAGCTCGGTGACCGCTTCGTCGGCGAGATCTGGAGTTGTGAGGCCGAACCGCACGACGGACTCGGCGCCGGCCTCTGTCACCGCGTCGGTGAACCCGGCGTGGCGCTGCCGGATCGAGTCGCTCTGTTCCCGAGACCCAAGGAATCCCACCCGTCGGTGCCCGTGAGCGAGGAGATGGCGAGTCGCGGCGCGGGCGCCGCCGCGGTGGTCGCTGGCGACCACATCGGCGTTGACGCCGGGCTCACGGTCGATGAACACGATCGGTGTGTTGCGGTCGAGCTCTCGGCGGAGCGCCGGGCCGGGGGAGTCACTGACGGGAATAACCGCAAGCCCGTCGACGCGGCGTTCGGTGAACAGATCGACGAGCCGATCGTGTTCACCAGCGTCCCCGTGCGACGATGCACTCACCACGAGTGTGTCGGCTGTGGTGCGGAGGTAGCGCTCGAATGAGGCGTGGACCGCCGCCGCGAAGGGGTTGGTCGCGTCGGCGTGGACGATGGCAACGGTTTGGAGCCGGGCATCAGAGCGGCGCAGGACTTGGGCCGAGTGGTTGCGGCGATAGCCGAGCTCGGCGACTGCGCTGCGGACCCGCTCGGCGATCGCCGACGAAACCCCCGGCTCGTCGTTGACTACCCGCGAGACGGTTTTGAAACTGACCCCCGCCTTCGCAGCGACGTCTTTCAGCGTCGGCCGGTCGGACATGCCAGGCACTCTAGCAAAGGTAGACAACGTTGTCAGACCCCGATAGTGTGCATGACAACGTTGTCAACCTCTCGGGAAAGTTCCATGCCTGCACGTATCGCCATCAACGGTTTCGGCCGCATCGGTCGCAACTTCGTTCGTTCCTTCATCGAACGCCAGCGCGCCGGCACCCTCGACCCCTCGCTCGAAGTCGTTGCGGTGAACGATCTCGGCAACATCGAGACGCTCGCCCACCTCCTCCGGTATGACTCCGTGCACGGCAAGGTGGGCTGGAACGTCGACGTGCACGATGGGGTACTCGACCTCGATGGCCGCAAGGTGTCAGTGTTCGCAGAGCGCAACCCCACCGATCTGCCCTGGGCAGAGCTCGGTATCGACCTGGTCATCGAGTCGACCGGCGCGTTCACCGCCCGAGACGACGCAGCGAAACATCTCACGGCCGGTGCCCGTCGCACGATCGTGTCCGCCCCATCGGCGGGCGCCGACGCCACGTTCGTGATCGGCGTGAACGACGGTGAATTCGACCCGACGTCTCACCACGTGGTGTCGAACGCATCGTGCACCACCAACTGCCTCGCACCCATGGTGAAGGTGCTCGACGATGCCTTCGGCCTCGAGCAGGGAATGATCACCACGGTCCACGCCTACACCGGCGATCAGTCGCTCGTCGATGGCTCCCACAAGGACCTACGTCGGGCTCGAGCCGCTGCGGTCAACATCGTGCCGACCACCACCGGTGCTGCCCGTGCCATCGGCCTCGTACTGCCGCATCTCGCCGGCAAGCTCGACGGACTTGCGATGCGGGTTCCCGTTCCGAGCGGCTCAGTCATCGACCTCGTCGCCAAGGTGCGCGGCGAGGTCGACGTCATGGCCGTCAAGGAAGCGTTCCGAGCCGCAGCCGGACACGGTCCGCTGTCTTCAGTTCTCGAATACTGCGAGGCGCCGATCGTGTCGTCAGACATCATCGGCTCTCCCGCGTCGTGTGTCTTCGATGCCGACCTCACCATGGTGATGGGTGACACGGTGAAGATCGCAGGTTGGTACGACAACGAGTGGGGCTACAGCAACCGACTCGTCGATCTCGCAGCGCGTATCGCATCCTGATCACCAAGCGGTGACCGAAACGCCCCCTGGGCCGCTCGCACGAAAAGCCCCCCAGAGGTAGCCGGTGGCCCCACCCCCCAATATCATCGCAAGCGATGTCCGGATTGGGGGATTCGGACGACGGCGGTGCTGCCCCACGAGGTGGCGCCGTCGTCGCGTCTCCCGGCAGACTCTCGGATCGTGAGTGACACGCCGAAGGCATACGACGGGTTCGACGGTGACGTCGGCCGGATCTTCTCGACCTCCGAGCCTTCCTGGCCTGCGTTCCCGACCGCACCCAAGGGCGCCCCGAACGTGATCGTGATGCTCGCCGACGACCTCGGCTTCGCTGACCTTGCGTGCTACGGCTCTGAGATCGACACCCCCAACCTCGACGCGATTGCGGCTAATGGGCTCCGCTACACCAACTTTCACGTGAACCCGATGTGTTCACCGACGCGAGCGTCGATGCTGACAGGCCTGAACCATCACATGGCAGGCATGGGGCACGTCGCACACAGCGATCCCGGTTTCCCCGGCTACGCCCACGAGTTGCGTGACGATGCTGTCACGATGGCCGAGTTGTTCCGCGACAACGGCTGGGCGTCGCTGATGGTCGGGAAATGGCACCTCTGCAAGGATGCGCATCTGTCCGATGCTGGACCACGTCACAGCTGGCCCTTACAGAAAGGGTTCGAGCGGTACTACGGGATCCTGGACGGCTTCACCAACTTCCACCAGCCCCACCGTCTCTACGAAGACAACCATCACATACCGGTCGACCAGTATCCCGACGACTACTACTTCACCGACGATCTCACCGATCAGGCGATCCACATGATCGACGAGGTCCGAGCGTCGCACCCGACGAAACCATTCTTTCTCTACTTCTCGCACGGCGCAGTCCACGCACCACTGCAGGCCAAAGCAGAAGACATCGAGAAGTACCGCGGCATGTACGACGCTGGTTGGGACGAGATCCGTCGGCAACGGTTTGAACGGCAACTGGAGCTGGGCATCGTTGGGCCCCACACCCAACTCCCGCCTCGAAACCAAGAGGACGGCCACGCCGTCGGGGCGTGGGACGAACTGGCTGGCGACGAGAAGCGCGTGTTCGCCCGCTACATGGAGATCTTTGCCGCAATGGTCGACAACATCGACCAAAACCTCGGCCGCTTGCGAGCACACCTCGAGGCATTGGGGGAGTGGGACAACACCATCATCGTGTTCACATCCGACAACGGGGGCTCTCGCGAAGGTCAGGAACTCGGGACCTCGGCGTACTTTCGAACCCTCGTGAGCCAGACGCGTGACGACAGCCTCGACTCGGTCGACCTTGACCTGCCCAAACTCGACGCCATGGGTGGTCCGACCACCCTGCCGCACTACCCGATGGGGTGGGCGATGGTGTCGAGCACCCCGTTCCGGCTCTACAAGATCAACACCCATCAGGGAGGCCACCAGGTGCCCTTCATCGTGCACTGGCCTGAAGGCATGGCAGCAACCGGGGAGTTGCGGACGCAATACCAACACATCACCGACCTGCTGCCGACCCTCGCCGAACTCTGCGAGGTGACGGTGCCCACCAGCAAGAGTGGGCAGGCCGTTCCGAAACCGGCCGGATCCTCGATGGTGCCGACGCTGAACGACGCCGATGCTGCCACCACCCACCCGGAGCAGTACTACGAACAGATCGGCCACCGTGGTTTCTATCGCAACGGCTGGTCGGCGGTGACCTGCCGTCAGCCTCGACGTTCGTTCGCCGCCGAGACCTGGGAACTCCACAACCTCAACGACGACCCCACCGAGACGGTCGACCTCGCAGCCGAGCACCCCGAGAAGTTGGCGGAGCTGAAAGAGGCATGGGAGCAGGCGGCCTGGGCCAACCAGGTCTTTCCCCTCGACGAGGGCAACTACGTCAAGATGATGCAGCAGCCGCCCTGGAACGCTGCGCTGGCCGAACCGGTGGTGTTTCGGCGGGGCATGCCCACCGTCGAACGCTGGCGTTCGCTGCAGTTGATCTCGAGTCGAAGCTTCCGTGTTGATGTCGACGTTGACCTTGCACGCGGCGACGACGGTGTTCTGGTCGCTCACGGCGATCAGGGTGGTGGCTACTCCCTGGCCATCGACGACGGCCGCCTCGTACACAGCCATAACGGGTACGGCGAGATGACAGTCGTCGACTGCGGCCCGGCCCAACCCGGCCGGCACACGATCACGCTCGACGTCGTCGACGTCGGGGACGTCACGTGGGAGCCGCGCGTGCTCGTCGACGCTGTCGAGGTGGGGGCGGCAGGGCCGGTTCCTCGCCTGATGGCGATGGCACCGTTCGAGGGGATCGACATCGGTATCGATCGACGATCGCCGGTCAACTGGGACCTCTACGAACGCAAAGGCCCTGCCCGCTTCACAGGCACGATCCACAGCGTGACCTACACGCCGGGCGAGCTCGCACCCGACAATGGCAGCCGGTACCTAGAGATGCTCAAGGAGCTGGGCACGAAGTACGAGTGATGCCGGTGCGTGGCGACGCAGCCCTCGGTCGTCGTAGCATCAGCTGATGGCTCTCCAGTTCGTAGACCCCCGTGGTGAGTCGGCGATCGAACCACGCGCCTACGATCGTTCCGTCGCCTTGGATTCGAAGACGACCGTGGGATTGTTGGCCAACGGCTTCCCTGACTCGGTTGCCTTCCTCAGAGCAGTGCGAGATGCAATCGCTGCGCTGCGACCCGATGTGGGGTTCGTTTGCTACGACAAGGGCGACGCATCGGCCGTCGCCGCCGCCGACATGCTCAGCGAGATCAAAGGTGCGTGCTCTGCGGTGATCACGGCGTACGGGCATTGAGGCAGTTGCACCACCGGCACCGTGCGTGACGCAATCAATGTGGCCCTGCGAAGAATCCCAGCCGTTGCGCTGGTCACCGACGAGTTCTGGGCTCAGGGGGACTTCATCGCAGCATCGTTTGGTATGCCGGATGTACCGCGCGTGCGGCTCCCACATCCAATCGCAGGCACCGGTTCGGAGAACCATCGCATCGTGGCAGAGAAGGTGGCGGCAGAGATCATCGACGCGCTCGAGATGCTCCGATGAGCGACCTGCTCGAGGCGGTCGACGAAGCTGCTGCGCTCGAACGACTGCACGAACTCGGCTGCACCGACGGTCTCCCCGTCGTGATCCCCACACCGCCGCGAGTCTCCCGAATGGTGCTTGCCGTCGGCCATGCCGGTGAGGCCGTGCTTGGCGAAATGGGTCCACTCAACGGCGTCTGCACCGTCGAAAAGCTCTCTGTCGCTGCAGTGATGGCAGGCTGTCTACCCGACCACATGCCGGTCGTGGTCGCCGCGGCATTGGCGATCATGGACCCCGAGTTCGACCTCGCCGAGATGCAGGGTACGACCCATGCCACGGCCCCGCTGATCATCGTCAACGGGCCCGCACGCCAGATGTGTGGTGTTGCGTCGAGCTATGGCGCGCTCGGACCGGGCCACCGGGCGAATGCGTCGATCGGTCGAGCGATCCGACTCGCCATGATCAATGTCGGCGGCGCTCGTCCCGGCACATCCGACATGGCACTTCTCGGTCATGGCGGCAAGTTTGGCCAGTGTCTCGCCGAAGATGAGGAACACAGCCCCTTCAGCCCGCTTCATGTCGGCCGTGGTTTCGGGGCGACCGAATCGACCGTAACCGTCATCGGCACAGAACCTCCCCAGTCGGTCGCTCATACTCCCGGGTCCGATCTCACCGAATCCTCGGAGCGACTCCTCGACACCCTTGCGCGTTCGCTCCCCGCCCCCGGGACCAATAACGCCTGGCTCGGAGGCGGGCAGGCTGTCGTGGTGATCACCCCCGACCATGCTGGCGAACTGGCGTTGGCCGGCTACGACCGCTCGTCGATCACTGCATCGATCGCTGAACGTGCCCACACCCGCGACGGTCGACCGGCGTTCAGGTCAACCAACGATGTCATCGTCGTCGCCGCCGGAGGGGCTGGGCTCTACTCGTACGTGTTCCCCACGTGGTGCGCAGGCGGACACCGCAACCGCGCCGTGACCCGGATCGTCGAGATCGGGCAAGCCTGTGCCATTCCCGGTACGTGAGGTCAATGAGTGAAGGCTGGGCCTCCGATGCAACCGCCGGGCGGATTCACGCACGATCTGACCTCAGAAGCGCCGACCAGCTAGACCGTTCGTCATGTACATCGGATACGACGAGCAGCAGGAAGCACTGCGCCACGAGCTTCGCGAGTACTACGCCGACCTACTGACCCCGGAGATCCGAAGGCAACTAGCCGCAGAGGAGGGCTGTGGCCCGGTCCACCGCGAGATCGTCGGCAAGATGGGCCGCGACGGGTACCTGACGGTCGGGTGGCCAAAAGAGTTCGGCGGAAGGGGCTACAGCGCCGTCGAACAGTTTGTGATGTTCGACGAGTCGGTCGCGATCGGTGCACCGATCCCAATGCTCACGGTGAACACGGTCGGTCCGACGATTATGCAGTTCGGGACCGACGAACAAAAAGACTTCTTCCTGCCGAAGATCTCGAACGGCGAGATCACCTTCTGTGTGGGTTACAGCGAGCCCGACGCCGGCACCGACCTCGCCTCGCTGCAGACTCGGGCAGTCCGCGACGGTGACGAATATGTCATCAATGGCCAGAAGACATGGACCTCGCTCGCCCGCGACGCCGACTACATCTGGCTGGCTGCCCGCACGAACCCGAACGTGAAGAAACATAAGGGAATCTCGCTGTTCTGTATCCCGATGGATACACCAGGGCTGTCGATCGAACCGCTCGATCTGTTGTCGAGCCACAACATCAACCACACGTTCTTCGATGATGTGCGGGTGCCAGTGTCGACCCGCGTCGGGGACGAGAACGGGGGATGGGGGCTCATCACCTCTCAGCTCAACCGTGAACGGGTCACGATCTGCTCGAGCGGCATGGTGACCAAGGCTTTGGAAGAGACGGTTGAGTACGCCAAGAGCACCGTTCTTGCGGACGGCTCCCGACTCATCGATAAGCCATGGGTGCAGCGAAACCTTGCGGAGGTCCATGCGGGTGTCGAGTTCCTCCGACTCATGAATTGGAAGGTCGCCTGGCAGGTGGCGGCCAAGATCGACGGAAGGGCGCTCGACGAACTCGACCTGAAAGACATGACGACGTTCATCGCCGACTCGTCGTCGGTCAAGGTCTACGGCACGGAGTTTTTCCTTCGGGCCTACCGGCAGCTGATGGAGATCTATGGGCCGCAGGCGACAATCGCAGCGGGGTCGATCGGCCACCTGACCCGACTCGAGATGCAATACCGTTCCGCACTGATCCTCACCTTCGGTGGCGGGACCAACGAGATGCAACGAGATCTGATCTCTCAATTCGGGCTCGGCTACCCGAAAGCCGACAGGTAGGAGAGGTCATGGACTTCACGCTCAACGACGAAGAGCAGGCGATCCACGATCTCACCGAGCAGATCCTCGCCGATCACAGCACGAACGACCGCTTGAAGCAGATCGCAGCGGCCGATGACCATGTCGACCGAGATGCCTGGGCTGCGTTGGCTGCGGGCGGAGTGGTCGGTGCCGCTATTCCCGAGGCCCATGGCGGGCTCGGTCTCGGCTACCTCGCCACTGCCACGGCGGTCCAGGTGGCAGCTTCCCATGGGTCGCCGGTGCCGCTGCTGTCGACGTCGGTGATGGGTGCGATGCCGATTGGTGAATACGGAACCGATGCGCAGCAGGCCTCCTGGCTTCCGGCGATCGCCGACGGCTCACTGCTCAGTGCGACCGCACTGTTCGAGACAGGCACCTCGCCGGCGAAGCCACTGACCACCGCCCGGACCGACGGCGACGGCTACGTGCTCGACGGCGAGAAGCCGATGGTGGATGGCGGTCTACAGGCCGGCCTCCTCCTCATTCCCGCCCGTCTGGACGATGGGTCAATCGGCGTCTTCTTGGTGCCAAGCCCGAGCGACGGCGTCACCTGCCAGCGGGTCGAGGTGACCACCGGTCGCCCACAAGCCCACCTCACCCTTTCAGGGGTCGCGGTCGGCGGTGATGCACTGCTGGGCGAGGGTGCCGTCGACGGCGCCGAAATCGTTCACTGGATCGCCCGCCGAACCATTGTTGCCATGTGCATGCAGATGGCGGGTGCAGCACAGTCGGCGATCCGTCTCGCCGCCGAGTACACCAAGGAACGACAGCAGTTTGATCGGCCGATCGCTACGTTCCAGACGGTGTCGAATCGAGCCGGCGACAGTTACATCGACACCGAGGCGATCACCCTCACCGCATGGCAGGCCGCATGGCGACTCGACCAAGGCCTCCCAGCCGACGATCAGATCCACATGGCGGCGTACTGGGCAGCAGAGGGAGGGTTCCGTGTCGTGCACGCCGCAACGCATGTGCACGGGGGCGTGGGCGTCGATCGTGACTATCCGCTCCACCGGCACTTCTTGTTGGCCCGCCAGATCGAACTCACACTCGGGAACGGCGAAGAGCATCTCGAACGACTCGGACGTTCGATCGCGGCGTCGTAAGCCGTCGCTTCCGCGCTCGAAGCAAGTCGTCCCCAGAGAGTGCCAAAAGCACATCGCTGTCTTCTTCACGTATCCAGAGAGGAAGTCGCGCATCGCGTGGTCGACGTTGCCGGGCGACCGTCGATCGTGGGGCGTGGGCGCGCAGCCCTGAGCGTGGTGGGTTGTTGCGTGAACCGAGCGGCTACTCGATCACGCCACGGGCGCGAAGTTCGGTGATTGCGGCGGTATCGAGCCCGAGTTCGGTGGCGAGTACCTCGTCTGTATGCTCCCCCAGCCACGGCACCCGGGTCTCAGGGCCTTCGGCCATCCGGCTGAGCTTGACGGGATTACCGGGGATGAGAACTGGATCGCCACCCTGGGGATCGTCCATCTCGACGAGCATGTGTCGGGCTGAAACGTGGGGATCGGCGACGATGTCAGCACTCGTGTAACTCTCGCCTGCGGCGATTCCTTCGGCGGCCAAGGCCTCGACGGCTTGCGTGTTGCTCATCGAGGACGCCCACCGCTCAATGCCAGGTCGGATGACGGTGTTCAGATGATCGCGCCACCCCTCTCGAGAGGCGAGCCGTTCATCGATGAGCCACTGCGGGTTGTTCGTGAGCTCAGCGAGCTTCTCCCACTGGTGTTCGCGAATGACCTGCACGATGAAATGGCCGGTGCCGGCCTCGAAGGTCTCGATGATGCCGACCGCGCTGTCGGCTTCGCCCGAAATACCCATCGAGTAGAAGTTCGTCACCAGGTCGGTCATCGCCATCGTTGCGTCCATCATCGCGATGTCGACGCGCTGCCCGTCGCCGGTTGCCTCTCGGTGACGGAGCGCCGAGAGCACGCCGATCACCCCGAACAGCGCCGAACTGATATCACCCAGTGCACCAACCGGGTTGACGATTGGGGGGCGGTCGGGGAGTCGCTTGTATTCGTAGATACCCGACATTCCCTCGACGATGGCGGCATAGGCGGCTCGGTGCATGTGGGGCGAGGAAGGGTCGTTTCCGAAACCGGAGACCGAGAGGTAGATGACCTCGGGGTGTGCGGCGCGTACCGCCTCGTAGCCGATCCCGAGGCGGTCAGCAGTGCCGGCCTTGAAGTTCTCGCAGACGATGTCGAACCGTTTGGCCAACTCAAGCACGAGGCCGGCACCAGCCGGATCCTTCAGGTTGATCGCCACGGACCGCTTGTTGAGGTTGTTTCGCAGGAAGGTTGCCCCGACCTGTCGACCAGCGGGGTCGTCAACGGCGGGGAGCGACCCGCGCCCACTGTCGCCGGAACCCGGTGCTTCGATCTTCACCACGTCGGCACCGAGTCGGGCGAGCAGTTGGGTTCCGAACGGCAGTGCCGCCATCTGCTCAATGGCCAGGACCCGCACACCAGTCAGGGGTTTCGGTGTTCCGGCGTGTTCTGCGTTGGCGATGTCGCCGAGGCGCATGTGAGGCATGGGCGAAAGGCTAGGTGGCGCGGAGGTCCACGGGGAGATCGACGTCGCGTTCAGCCGAGGCGATCGATCGCCGAGCGCAGCGCATCGACATGGCGATCTTCGGTCCAGGTTGAGCCGATCGACACCCGAATGAAATGACGTCCGTTGGCGACCGATCCGTTGATCGCGAAGCCCGCGTCATTGAGCCTGGCGACGAGGGCGTCGGTGGCCTCGTCGCCATCGACGTGGAGGAACGAGACAAGCCCGAACGGGGTAGGCGCGATGACCTCGAAACGATCGTCGGTGCGCAGCCACGCGTCGAGGCGTTGGGCCGCTGCAATGTGGCGTCGGATCATCGCTTGAAGTCCCTCGACACCGAACGAGCGCAGCACCCACCACAGCTTGAGAGCCCGGAACCGGCGGCCGAGGGGCACGTGCCAGTCGCGGTAGTCGATGACCTCGCCAGCGTCGGACGCTGCGTTGCGGAGATAGGGCGGCACGATGCTGAGTGTGTCGATCAATGGGCGTCGGTCGGCGACCCAGAAGATCGAACAGTCGAAGTTCGTCGCAAGCCACTTGTGGGCATTGAAGGTGTAACTGTCGGCCAGTTCGAGCCCGTCCTGGTGATCCCGGAACTCTTCACAGATCATCGCCGAACCGGCATAAGCGGCGTCGATGTGGAGCCACAGGTGGTGCTCGCGGGCAATCTCACCAATCGCCCGAACCGGATCGACAGCGGTGGTACCGGTGGTGCCGACCGCAGCGCACACGAATGCCGGGGTCAACCCGACGGCGAGGTCATCGGCGATCGCATCTCGAAGTGTGGCGGGTGCAACAGCGAAATGATCGTCAACCTCAAGGAGTCTGACATGGCCATAGCCTGCGACGTTTCCACCTTTCTCGACCGACGAGTGCGCCTGGCTCGACGTGTACGCAACCATCGATTCGGCGGGCGCGCCGGTGCGTTGCCGGCAAACCTCACGGGCAACTACCAGCGCAGTGTGCGTCGAATCGCTGGCCGACATCTGCAGCACGCCGCCACCCGGGCCAGTCGTCTTCCAACTCTGGGGTACACCCATCAGATCAACAAGCCAGTCGAGGACGTGGGACTCGATCTCGGTCGCTGCCGGCGAGGTCGACCAGAGCATCCCTTGGACCCCGAGCCCCGCAGCTGCGAGTTCGCCGAGGATCGCAGGTGGAGACGACATCGCAGGGAAGAACGAGAACCAGTGCGGATGCTGCCAGTGGGTCAGTCCGGGTACCACGACGTCGTCGAGATCGGCCAACATGGCCGAGAACGGCTCCCCCGTCATCGGGGGTTTCGCCGGGAGTTTCGCCCGCACCTCACCGGGCGCGACCGGCTCGATCACCGGCCGATCTTCGAGGCCGCCCAGGTACTCGGCGATCCAATCGATGAGTGCGTGTCCGTTGCGGCGGAACTCGTCGAGGTCGAGGGGGTCGGTCACTCGCCGTATCGTGTGATGTCGCCGACCAACTCCGTGAACAGTGAGAGAACTTCACCGTCCTCGGCATGGCGACCCGTCTCCTTCTTCGAGTACAGCATCTCGCCGTCGACGGTCACGTCGAAGACCCCGCTTCCACCCGTCACGAGACGAAGGTCGGTGATGACATGCTGGTAGTTGGAGAGCAGATCCGAGACCGCGCTCACGGCGCGGGCTGAATAGTCTCAAGGGACGCAGTAGGTGATCTCGATGCGATGACTCATGGGGCGACTCTAGCCAAGGGCTAGGTCGAGATCGCGGTGAAGGTCGCACCGAGCGCCTCTGCGAACGCGCCGGGGGCGACGACGAGTTCTATTCCCCGGCGACCTGCGCTGCAGTAGATCTCGTCAGCAGTGAGCGCGGAGTCGTCGACGAAGGTCGGTACGACACGTTTCTGGCCGAACGGGCTGATCCCTCCGACCACATAGCCCGACCGCCGTTCAGCGAGGGTGGGATCGGTCATTGCGGCTCGTTTCCCGCCTGCGACCGCAGCGATGGCCTTCAGGTCGAGACGAGTGTTGACGGGGATGACCCCGATGGCGTGGCTGCCATCGTCGAGGGTGACCATCAGCGTCTTGAAGACCAGGCCGGGATCGACGCCGAGCGCTTCGACCGCCTCTTCGCCGAACGATGGGTGGTCCGGGTCGTGGTCATACTCGACGATGCGATGGTCGATCCCGAGGCTTCGCAGAAGTTCGACGGCAGGTGTCATGGTTCTATGCTGGACCAGATGGCAGAGATTACGCATCGCGGCAACCCCATTCAGGTCGACGGGGATCTCCCCCCGATCGGCTCCCAGGCCCCCGACTTCGCCCTCGTCAAGGCCGACTGGACCACACTCAGCAAGGCCGATTTGGCCGGTCGGCGAGTCATTCTCAACATCTTCCCGTCCATCGACACCCGTACCTGCCCGAAGTCAGTACGGGTTTTCAACGAACTTGCTGCCGAACTCGAGAACACCACCGTCGTGTGCGTCTCTGCCGACCTTCCACCAGCAGCCGCCCGCTTCTGCGGGGCAGAGGGCATCGAGAACGTCGTCACCGGCTCCACCTTCCGCAGCCCGGAACTCCTGCAGAGCTACGGCGCGCTGATGACCGAGGGGGTGATGGCTGGACTGGCGGCACGGGCGGTCGTGGTCCTCGACACCGATGGTTGCGTCGTGCACACCGAGCTGGTCACGGAACTCTCCGAGGAACCGGACTACGACGCAGCGATCGCTGCGCTCGGCTGACGAATCGTCGCCAGGCCGATCTCAGGTCTTGGCGAGCCAGGTTTCAGCACCCGACAACAGATAGTCGATGCCGTCCGACTGCTCGCCGTCGTCGCGTTCTTGGTCTCCCATCGCGCCGACGGCGTAACGAACGCGCACGCCCTCACTGATGGCCGCGAGCCGCCAGTGTTGGAAAGCGACGTACCACGGAATATCTGACAGGTCGCGGTCGCTGCGTGCGGCGTAACGGGCAACGACATCGTCGGCAGTGCCGAATCCCTCCGCCTTGGTTGGCACGTCTCCGAGTCGTCCGCGAGCGTCGGGATCGTCGCCCCACCACATGACCATCCCGGCAAGGTCGGCCAACACGTCACCCAAGGTGCACAGTTCCCAATCGAGTACCGCAGCGATCGTGCCGTCGTGCCCCGCCATGCAGTTGTCGAGTCGGTAGTCGCCGTGGACAATGCCGGCGCCCTGCTGAGGCGGGATGCCGGCGAGAAGCCGAGTGTGGAGCTCCTGAAACAACGGAAGTTCGCGGTCAGAGCCTTCGTCGACCTGGCGCTTCCACCGGCGCAGTTGCCGAGCGCAGTAGTCCTCGGTGCGGCCGAGATCGCCAAGTCCGACCGCTGCGGGACTGAGGGCGTGCAAATCGACGAGCGTGTCAACGAGCGACGTGGCAAGGCTGCTTCGCTTGCTCGGGTCGTAGGCCTCACCGTCGGCTCGATCGAAGACAATCTCGCCTTCAACGAATCCCATCACGTAGAAGTCTGCGCCATTGACCGCGACGTCTTGGCACAGGCCGATGGCAGGAGCGACCGGCACCGGGGTTTCGGCGAGTGCAGCGATGATGCGGTGCTCGCGCCCCATGTCGTGCGCACTGGCGAGCACATGGCCGGTGGGCGGCCGCCGAAGCACCCAGCGGCCACCGAGTTCGTCGGTCACGAGGAAGGTGAGATTACTGGCACCTCCAGTGATCAACTGGAAGGTCAGCGGCGGGGCAAGCGTCGGGATTCTGCTCGTCATCCAGGTGGTCACAGGCCCGGCATCGATACCGGTGGGAGCAACAGGCATCATGCGCTCCTCGGCGCGAATGTCTCGAGCAGGTTCCAGTCGGGTCGGCTGCGGTCGCCGCTGACGTCCACTGCCTGGATGCACACATGGCTCGCCCCGGCGTCGACGTGTTCTTGGAGGCGGGCAGCGATTGCGTCCTCGTCGCCCCAAGCCACGACGGCGTCGACGAACCGAGAGGCGCGGCCGTCGATCTCGTCATCGGTGAAGCCGAGGCGGATCCAGTTGTTGCGGTAGTTCGGCAGCGAGATGTACATCTCGAGTTGTTCGTTTGCGCGCGCATGGGCAATGTCGCGGTCGGTCGTGAGTATGCACTTCTGTTCGACGCAGAGCCAGGCATCGGGCCCCACGATCTCACGGGCTTGGGCCGTGTGTTCGGGTGTGGTCCAGTAGGGGTGGGCTCCGACGGTTCGGCTTGCTGAGAGTTCGAGCATCTTTGGTCCCAGTGCGGCGAGCACCACCGGTGCCATCTCGCCGGGCGTCATCGTGATCGCGTGTTCGATGGCCTCCAGGTAGTCGCGCATCGCCGTGAGCGGCTTGGTGTAGTCGAGTCCGCGCAGCGTCACCATCGGCGCATGGCTGACCCCCAGACCGAGGACGAAGCGGCCTCCGGACAACTCGTCGAGCTCAGTCGCGGCCATCTTGGTACTCCACGCCGGACGGTTGTGGATCCCGGCGATCCCGGTGGCGATCACGAGCTCGTCCGTTGCCAGCAGGAGGTTCGCCGAGTTGACGAACGCATGCCGACCGACCGCTTCGGGTACCCAGAGCGCCGAGTAGCCGAGCGACTCGATTCGCTGAGCCATGGTGCGGGCCTCGGAGCTGCTGACACCGTCGGTGAACTGCCACACACCGAAACTGTTGAGCTGGGCGGATAGTCGATTCAGATCTGCCATGGCTGAAACGATCGCAGTTGGTCGAAGCTCGCGCCAAGTGGCAGGGTCTCGGCATGACTCCTGCCGATGCGGACCGGGAACTCGACATGGTGATCGTCGGTGCTGGCTTTGCCGGCCTCTACATGCTCCACAATGCACACGGACTCGGTCTGCGGGCAGAGGTGATCGAGCGTGGTGACGGTGTTGGCGGGACCTGGTACTGGAATCGTTACCCGGGTGCCCGCTGCGACGTACCAAGCATGGAGTACTCCTTCGGGTTCGATCACCAACTCGAACAGGAGTGGGAGTGGACCGAAAAGTACGCGACCCAAGCCGAGATCCTTGCCTACGTTGAACACGTCGCCGATCGATTCGATCTTCGCGCCGACATCACGCTCTCGACCACGGTCGAAGCGTGCCGTTTCGATGATTCGACCGGCCGCTGGGTTGTCACTGCGAGCGATGGCGTCACCCGCGTTGCCCGTTTCGTCGTGATGGCGACCGGGTGCCTGTCCGCCGCGAACGTTCCCGATATCGAGGGACGTGACGGGTTTGCTGGTCGTACCTTCCACACCGGCCGCTGGCCGCACGAGGGTGTTGACTTCTCGGGAAGACGCGTCGCCGTGATCGGTACCGGTAGTTCGGCTGTGCAGTCGATTCCGTTCATCGCCGCCGAGGCCGACCAGGTCTCCGTCTTTCAACGCACAGCGACCTGGGCAGTGCCGGCTCACAACGAGCCACTCGATCTGGCCGCAGTCGCCGAGATCAAGGCTGACTACGCCAACTGGCGGCAGAAAGCTCGTGACTCGAGCAGTGCGTTCGGCGGGTACTACCCAAGGCGAGAGGTGAGTGCGCTCGATGCCGACGAGGCAGAACTCGCCGAGCAGTACGACGAGCGGTGGGAGGTCGGGGGCCTCAGCTTCCTTCGGGCCTACAACGATCTGTTGCTCGACGAGCGGGCCAACGCCACGGCTGCTGCCTACATCCGAGGCAAGATCGCCGAACTGGTCGACGATCCGGAGACTGCAGCCCTACTCAGTCCCGACACCATCGTGGGCTGCAAGCGCCTCTGTGTCGATACCGACTACTACGCCACCTTCAACCGTCCCAACGTCCGACTGATCGACGTTTCGTCCGATCCGATCGAGCGGATCGATGCCGCTGGTCCAGTGGTCGGCGGCATGCTTCACGAGGTCGACGACATCGTGTTCGCCACCGGTTTCGACGCGATGACAGGCGCACTCGAGCGCATTGCCATTGAAGGTCGACGTGGGCGCCCGCTGCGCGATGCGTGGTCAGCGGGCCCGGTGACGTACCTCGGACTGCAGGTCGCCGGCTTTCCCAACCTGTTCACCATCACCGGTCCCGGTAGTCCCAGCGTGCTGACCAACATGATTGCTTCGATCGAACAGCATGTGGAGTGGATCACCGACGCCATCGTGGCGCTCGATGCGGGTGGTTTTCGCACGATCGAACCGGCCGACGAGGCGCAGGACCGGTGGGTCGGTTACGTCAACGAGATCGCCAACCACACCCTGTTCCACGGTTGTAGTAGCTGGTACCTGGGGGCGAACGTTCCCGGAAAGCCGCGAGTTTTCATGCCGCTGCCGGGATTTCCCGAGTACCGAGCCGTGTGCGAGCAGATCGTCGCCGACGACTATCGCGGCTTTGTTCGGAACTGACACCCGCAGATCGATCAGGTCGAGACAGGCTTGAATTCAGCCGAACGCCCCGCTGTCGCGCAGCGCGGCGATGTCGGCCTCGGACTTGCCGATCTCGGCCATGATCTCTTCGGTGTGCTCGCCGACTGTCGGCGCCTTCGTGGGGCAGGGGAGCGGCTCACCGTTGACGAACGCAGGCAGAGGTAACTGTTCACAGCCCAACGCGTTGGTCGGGTAGAAGCCCATCCGATGCTGGAATTGGGGATCGTCACCGATGTTGGCCGGGGTGTTGACCGGGGCGATCGTGGTGACGTGCTCCTCGGAGAAGGCCAGCCACTCCTGGCAGGTTTTCGTCGTGAAGATCGTCTGCAGTTCACGTTGGAGTTCAGTGTTGCCTTTGGCGTGGTCGGCGTACTTCGAGCCTGGCCACCGTTCGAAGAGATCCATGCGGTCGACCCCCTGACAGAAGTTCCGCCAGAACGCCTGCTCGCTGGCCATGAACAGCACGTGGCCGTCGCTGGCCTCGTACATCTGGTACCGGACGCCTTCCCACATACCAGCCAGGCCCGCGGGGCGCCGCTCGAAGTTGTCGGCCGGATTTCCCGTGACCTCGTCTTCGGGGCGGAGGTAGGCGCGTTCGGACTCGATGCGATACCAGTCCATGTAGGCGGCCGCATCTGACTGCGCAAATTCCATTTCGCAGCCCTCGCCCGTCTCTCGGGCCTTGAGGATCCCGGCGAGGATGCCCATGGCGGCGATCATGGGGCCGACGTTGATGCCGACGTTGGGCATGGTGGGTGGGATTCGGCAGAACCCGTCGTCGTCGACGACCGGCTGCACGATGCCGGCCCAGGTGTCGTACGCGATGCCATGGCTCGGCATGTCGCGGTAGGGGCCGGTGGAGCCGTAACCCGAGAGCGTCGCGAACACGAGTTTCGGGTTGATCTGTCTGAGTACGTCGAAGCCGAGCCCGAAGCTCGCAAGTGCACCTGGCTTCTGAGCCTCGACCACCACGTCGGCGTTGCGGACCAGCTCCTTGTACAGCGCAACGCCCTCTTCGTTCTTAAGATTGAGGGTGATGCTTCGCTTCCCTCGATGGGTGTGAAGGTGCAGCAGCGATACGCCGTCGATGATCGGCCAGGTCATCTGTCGGATGTAGTCACCCTGAGGTGACTCGACCTTGATGACGTCGGCTCCCAGGTCGGCGAAGAAGGTGGCAACGTGGCCGGGTCCGAGCAGGCTTGATTCGATCACTCGGATGTTGCTGAGGAGTCCTGCGTTGGGCGACGCAGAGGCTTTTGGCATCGTGACCTCCGACAAGTTCCAGACAGCCCGACAGAAACTACTCGGGCAGAATGCCCGGTGACACGTTCCGGTTGGCCGTTCGGTCTGTGAGACTGTCCGAATGGAGATCTTCGACTCGGTTCTCGACATGATCGGGAACACCCCGTTGGTGAATCTCAAAAAGGTGGCCGCCGACAAGCCGTGTCGGGTCGTCGTCAAGGCCGAGATGATGAACCCTGGTGGTTCCTCGAAGGATCGACCTGCGGTGACCATGATCGATCACGCTGAACGGGAGGGCCTGCTCAAGCCCGGAGGCACGATCGTGGAGCCGACATCGGGCAACACTGGCGTTGGGCTCGCCATCGTTGCGGCCCAGCGTGGCTACCAGTGCGTCTTCGTGATGACCGACAAGGTCGCTACGGAGAAGGTCGACCTCTTGCGGGCCTATGGCGCCGAGGTCGTGGTGTGTCCGGTGGCGGTAGCCCCCGACGATCCAAAGTCGTATTACTCAACCGCAGAACGTCTGGTGAAGGAGATCCCGGGTGCGTACCGGCCGAACCAGTACCACAACCAGACCAATCCGCTGTCGCACTACGAGACCACAGGGCCGGAAATCTGGCGCCAGACAGACGGGACCATCACTCATTTCGTCGCCGGTGCCGGCACCGGCGGCACTCTCTCGGGGGTCAGCCGCTACCTGAAGGAACAGAACCCGGCGATCCAGGTGATCGCTGCAGACCCGGAGGGGTCGGTGTACTCCGGTGGTTCCGGTCGTCCGTATCTCGTCGAGGGGGTTGGCGAG
>Ga0222718_10000391_pt1 | contig 46568 bp, 36 predicted proteins | sample C33_27DmetaG_FD_165045 | JGI IMG/M metagenome (GOLD analysis project Ga0222718, IMG submission 165045) | Estuarine water microbial communities from San Francisco Bay, California, United States - C33_27D | ecosystem: Environmental > Aquatic > Marine > Unclassified | place: USA: California...
GCCGACGTTGACGGCTCGGGCCGCGTCGGCTTTCGTGTAGCCTTCTTTAACAACGAGGTTGACGGCGTCCCGTTTGAACTCATCGGAGAAGACGCGTCTGGTGCGTTTTGGCTTCTCGGATGAGTGGGAATGGTTGGCAGAATTGTTTGACATGGGCTTCCTCCAAATGGATGATAAAGGTTCCATTTGTTCTCCGCCATTGTTGGTCTACCGCAATGCGAGGTACACGCAATCCAGTGACGGATGCCTCAAATGTTTTCTTCGAGTGGCACAGCAGGACACAATCGCCAAGGAGTTGAGCCACCTCTATGATGGGGAGGTTCTCGTGATTGGTCACCCTGCCTGCACATTCCCGAACAATGAACCCCCGTTTCAAGATGTCAAGATTCGGAAAATCGGGGACACACCTTGACCGAATCTTGACCAAATGTTGAATCAAATCTTCCCGAATCTTGATTCCGAATCTTGTGTACTCTTGAGCAACTTGTTGGGTTCCATTGGCTTGCGTCGATCTTCGTTTTGTGAAGGCACACCGCTTTTTGTGGGTACGCATTTTCTACGTCACGCAAGATCGTCTCCAATTTCACGTTGCAGCGGTCGTCATTGTTGAACAATGAATGACACTCGAACCTATCCAATGTGCTTGCGCACAATGGCTATGTGTAAGTCGAATTGCCAAAGATCAATTCGCCGTCAGGCGAACCACGAACGCTAACTCTGGTAGCGACAAGTTGGCAAGACGAGTTTTGTAATTTTGTAGGTCATGCTCCTGCATGACTGCTTGTTGGAATCAAAGAATCGACAACCACGAATGACTCGAATCAAGCGAATAAAAAAGGGTGGCGGTGGGCGCTCCGTGAAGCGGAAGCCCCCGATGATTGTCCGTAACACATTGAACCGCAGATCACTCGGATAAAACTCACATGCTCACGCGAGCGAGAGCAAGGCACCCGGCTTTGCTTTGAGTGTGCGTCTTTTACCATTCGATGAGGGGGTTGAGCTTTTTGTAGAACTCGATGATTTGGTGGCGTTGAGAAATAAAGGAACCGCCTTCTTACAACTCTCCGGGATAGAGCCCCGGTTCGTTCCAGTCAAATTCCTCAATTCGTTTGATCCATTCAGAAAAGCTGTGGGCAAGAACGAGAGAACATTCAAAGGCATGTTCACCTTCTCCCCCTGGACCAATGATATCGCCACCAAAGACCATCACGCTTCCTCTGGGACAAGATGGAGCCTCATCAACGACGAAGATTTCGTCAAAAAAAGGACTCATGCCGATTTGAACTGCGGAAAAATCCTCCCAACCTTCAAGAATTTCTCCTCCTAAAAGATCAATGTCTGAGATACCGATCTTTTCAGCTTCATCGAGTTTGCAAATGCGAAGAGGAACATCGGGACTTGATTCGAGCCCACTCCCCTCATGCGTTTGATAGAAAGTATGCAGTTCTTCAGGGAGATCTGTTCGAGAAATTGTTCGAGGCGATTTCAAAGTACGAAATGGTTGGTTTTCATGGCTCATAAAAATATTCCTTGAGTTGCTGCCCACATTTCCAGAGAGTCGATGCTGTGTGAAATCAAGAGTCTACGATTTCTTCCTCTTGCCTTGTCGTTTGTTTTTTGGTTTACCGCTCGGCTTGCCTTTGCCTTTAGATTTCCCCGGTTTGTCTTGAGGGTTGTCTTTTTTGGGACGGTTGTTGCCCTTGCCCTTTCCCTTCCCTTTTGACTTCTGCTTTCCTTTGGGTTTCTTCTTGGATTTTGCAGATTTGGACTTATTGCCGCCGGCGAGAAGATCAAAATCGAGTGAGCGGCGGTCGATGTCTACTTTGGCCACTTTGACAACAACGGGATCACCCAGACGGTATTTGGTTCCCGTCGAGCGACCAATCATCGCACGGGCCTTTTGGTCGTACTCAAAGCTCTCTTTCGATTCGAGACGCCGGATATGGACCAAGCCTTCAACGGGGATTTCGATTCCCTGTGCAAAGATGCCGAAGGTTTCCACGCCGGTAATGATGGCGTGCATCTCCTCACCAATTTTGTCTTCCATGTAGCGGAGAAGTTTCAATTTGGTCAGTTCACGCTCGGCACGTTCTGCTCGACGCGACGTTTGCGAGCAATGTTTTCCCAGTCGAATTAGTTCTTCTTCGTTGGATTCTTTCGGACGTCGCGTTTTGCGGACAATCGAATCAATGATACGATGCACGGTCAGGTCGGGATAACGGCGGATGGGGCTGGTGAAGTGACAATAATGTTCTTCGGCGAGAGCGTAATGTCCCACTTCAAACCGCGAATACTCGGCTTGCTTCATGCTACGCAGTAGGCCGTAACTGATTGATCGCTCTGCGGGATGTCCTTCGACCTTTTTCAAGAGGGCTTGAATCGAACGTCGGTCCTGATATTTGGGTAAGGGGAAATCGAGCGTTCCCACAAAGTCTGAGAAGGCTTTCAATTTCATTTCATCCGGGTCGGCATGAGTTCGTCGCAGAAAGAGGATTCCTCGATCCGTCAACTCTTTGGCGACGGCGATATTGGCGGCCAGCATGAATTCTTCGATGATCTGGTGTGATTCATCGTGATCCGATTCAACGGCCCCCGTGACTCGGCCTTCTTTGTCGAAAGTCAATTTGACTTCGGGCATCGAAAGTTCGAGCATCCCTTTGTCGTGACGACGTGCGCGTAAGGTTCGTGCGAGTTTTTGCATGCGGACGAGCAGATCGAAAACTTTGGCTCCGACCTTTTTACGACCTTTCTCGCCCGAATCGATCACCGGGATGACTTGTTCATAAGCGAATCGTTGTTGAACTTTGATTGCCGTATTGGAAAGCCGTGTCGAAACGGGAATCCCTTCGGGAGTGAATTCGATATAGCACGACTTCGTAAAACGAACTTTTCCTTCTTGCAGAGATGCGAGGCCGTTCGAGATAATCTCGGGGAGCATCGGTATCACTTTGCGGGGCAGATAGACACTCGTGCCACGTTTGACGGTTTCTGTGTTGAGCGGACTTTTCGGTCGCACGAAGTGGGAGACATCGGCAATATGTACGCCGAGAACGTAATGTCCTTTTTCGTTCACGTCGAGGGAAATCGCGTCGTCGAAGTCGCGGGCATCAACCGGGTCAATCGTGATGATTGTCTCGGCGGTCAAATCTTCGCGACCTTCGAGATTCGTATCGTCGAAGCGATCCGCCTGGCGGCGGGCATCTTCGAGAACATCTTCGGGGAATTCGTTCGGGATCCCAAATTGGTAGACAATAGAAAGTGTATCGACTTCAACATCGCCACCGGGACCGAGAACTTTGGTGATCACCCCTTCGCCCGGTCGTCGTGGAGTTGGGAAACGCAGCATGTCGAACACAACTTTGTCGTCGGGGTTGGCTCCCTTCGCGCCGGGGTCACCGACATAGACGGGATCGTTGAACGTGCGTCCGTCGACTTGAACGTAGCTTTGGCCGTCTTTTTCAAAGTAGGTTCCGACAAACGTGCTCGCCTGCCGCTCGATGATCTCCACAATCTGTCCGACCAGTTTGCCACTTCGTCCGCGACGTTTTGTGACTCGTACGAGAACTTCGTCTCCTGAAGCGGCGTCAATCATCTCGCCTTTGGGAATCCAGTACTCCTGAAGTTCTTTGCCGGGAATCTGGTCGTGTGGTCGGAAGAATCCGTCTCCGCTCGCCATCCGTTTGACAACACCACCGACGAGATCGGGACCGGTGGAGAGGGAATAGGTTTTGTTACTGTGTTGTTGCACGCGGCCCGCTGCGATGTGTTCGGAAAGAATTCGTCGCAATTTGCCTCGTGCTTTGCTGGAGACGTTCATGGCGTCGGCCAGCTCGCTGAACTTCAGCGGTTGATAATCTTTTGCGGAAAGGAGGTCGAGGACGTCCTGTTCGATACTCATAGTTGTCTTCTTTGTTAGTACTTTGTCTTCTGTCTTTTTTGATAGTAAGACTTTCGGCAGATGGAATTGCCGAAAACATTGCAAGTTTTCTGTTGGCGGTCAAAATCGAGCATTAATTATCCTCTTCACTCGATTCTTTTCTCTTCTGAAAAATAAGAGGGCCGAAGGCCGGATAAGAATGTTGAGTGAATCGATCAATGCTAATCAATGTGCGCAGTATCAGTGTGACCGCTTGTGGACGGTATCACAAACAGAATCTCCACGGGGAGAGACTATTCGCCTTTGTAAAGCTTACGGTCGAGGCGCGGAATGAACGGCGTCCATTTCGACTGTCCATCGGGATCGTCTTTGATCGTACGAGAGAATTCGTGCATTTTCGCATCGAGATTATCGATGTAATGCAAGGCGATCGCTTCGATCGTCATCGGCAAGCGAGAACTGCCGAATTCGTAGCTTCCATGATGTGAAATGATCATGTGTTTCAATCTCAGACCCACCTCGGGGTCGAGAGGTTCGCCCGAAAGTCGTTCTGCTTCCACAATTTTTTCATTCAGTATTTCGACGCCGATGGTCATATGGCCAATCAGTTGGCCCTCATCAGTGTAACTGAGCGATGTTTCGGCAGAAAGTTCTTTGACCTTACCCAAGTCGTGCAGGAAACAACCGGCCAGCAGTAAATCGAGATCGAGATCTTCGTAAAGATCAGAAATCCGTGTCGCTGCTTCCATCATGCTGGCAACGTGTTCGAGAAGTCCTCCTTGATAGGCATGGTGGGCTTTGATGCCGGCCGGTGACATCGCAAACGTGTCCATCAATGTTTGGTCAACTAGAAAACATTCCATGACCGAACGGAGACCGGGATGCGAAATGCCGAGCAGTTTTTCACGAACATCGTTGAGGAGCTTGTCGGTTTCTACGGTGGAGCTTTGTTGGAACTCCGCCGGATCAACGGTCGACTCGTCGACTTTTTCAATGCGGGTCAGGATCATTTGCAAAGATCCCTGATACGACTGCACTTTACCGCGGATTTTGACAAAATCACCCGTGTTGATGTAATTCATGTCCTGTTCAATGACATTCCACATCAAACCACTCATCACGCCCGTTTTGTCTCGTAGAGTCGCCAGCAGGTATAAATCGGCGTTGCGATTCGCACGAAGCTGTTTTTCGGCCAGAAGGTAGACTTCCTCGACACTGTCTCCGTCGGAGAGTTCTTTCAGGAAACGTCGATTTTCGGTCTGAGTGTCGGACATCCGGGAAGCCTGTCTTTCATCAAGCAGGTTCAGAGCCTATTTTTGGGCTGGAACCTTGAGGTGATTTTGTTGTCCTAGATTCTAGGTGTCGTGAGTCCGGCTCTCAAGGCAGTCTGCCCTGATATACGCGAGGAATCGATTTTCGTCGAAAATTCCCGGTTCAGGCGTTTTGCCGAGGCTTCCGGCTTCTGCTAGAATGCCGCCCTGTCGAGAGTTGGAATTCTCGATAATCACACAATTTTTCTTATTGGACGAAGGATACGCCCGTGCGTTGGTCGCAAACGCTGATTCCCACGATGAAAGAAAACCCCTCCGATGCGGAGATTCCCAGCCATCGGCTGATGATTCGCGCGGGGCTCATTCGGCAATTGATGGCAGGAGCCTATACCTATTTGCCACTGGGTTGGAAATCCATCCGCAAGGCGGAGGCCATCATTCGTGAGGAGATGGATCGTGCGGGAGCGGTCGAACTTCATATGCCGGCACTCCAACCGATTGAACTCTTCGAGCGAACGGGTCGCCGAGAAGCGTTCGGAAACGTGCTCATCAATTTTCCCATTCGTCGTGGGAACCAGGAAGGTCAATATGCCCTCGGTCCCACACACGAAGAAGTGATTACCGATTTGGTCTCCAAGCTTGTCAGTAGTTATCGCCAGTTGCCGTTCACGATGTACCAGATTCAAACCAAGTTTCGGAACGAAGAACGTCCGCGATTCGGCGTCTTACGGACCAGCGAATTCCAGATGAAAGACGCTTACAGCTTCAGCGCAACCGTTGAACAACTTGATACTGCGTATGATGCGATGTACGACGCTTACTGTCGGATCTTTGCTCGTTGTGGATTGGAATACCTGCCAGTCGAAGCCGAGAGTGGTCCCATCGGAGGCGACGCGTCTCACGAGTTTATGATTCCTTCCGGCAATGGTGAGGATTCGATCTTTCGCTGTCCATCGTGTCAATACGCGGCCAATATGGAACGAGCTGACACGGGACGAGCGGCTAACATTACTGAGGTCGCTGATGCCGACATGCAGGCACTCGAAGAAGTGGCGACTCCCAAAGCTGGGACCATTGATCAAGTCACCAAGTCGATGGGGTGTGATGCGACCGATCTCATCAAGACCTTGATCTATGATGTCGATGGTGAAACCGTAGCGGTCTTGTTGCGAGGAGATCATGAAGCCAACGAAGGGAAAATTCGCCGCGCGTTAGATGCAAATTCCGTGGAACTCGCCGATAACGCGACCATCGAAGAAGTGACGGGAGCACCGGTCGGCTTCGCGGGGCCGAAGGGGCTCTCAATAAAGATGATCGCCGATCACGATGTTCCCAGTGTGAATCCCGCCGTCATCGGAGCGAACAAAGCCGACGCCCATTTCAAAAATGTGTATCTCGGTCGCGATTATGAACTCCCGACCGACGCGGTCGGTAAGCCGGTCACTCACGACCTGCGAAATGCTGAGCCGGGCGATGGTTGTCCCAAATGTGAGGGAACTCTCGAACGCGTGCACGGCATTGAAGTTGGTCACGTCTTCAAACTGGGAACGAAATACTCAGAATCGTTGGATGCCAATTTTGCAGATGAGAAAGAGCAGCGTCATCCGATCATTATGGGGTGTTACGGTATTGGTGTGAATCGTATTATCGCCGGCATCGCAGAAACTCGTCATGATGATAACGGCATTGATTGGCCATTATCGTTGGCTCCTTTTGAAGTTGATATTATCCCCCTGAAAGTGGACGACGAAGAGGTGATGCAAGCCGCAGAGAGTCTGTACGACTCGCTGAAATCTCAAGGAGTGGACGTGATTCTCGACGACCGCCCTGCTCGTCCCGGTGTGAAGTTCAAGGATTCAGAATTGATTGGATTCCCGCTTCGCGTGGTGATTGGTGGACGTGGTTTGGCGGAAGGCAACATGGAAGTAAAATGGCGATCCGATGAAGAGCCAACCATGATTCCCGTCGCCGAGGTGGAAGTTCGTGTGCTGGAAATGCTGGTAGACAAGCGTGCTGAGGAAGCCGGTCAAGTGCCGTGAGTTTAAGCCGTCAAACAGTCGTATTCTGATTCAGGAACTCTCTCGATGTCGTCTTCAAATTCAAAATTCGAGGAATGGGAGACGTTATTCGATACAGCAACGCGAGCTTTAGTGACTTTCGATCATAAGAAGGCAGCGGAGCATTATCGTCGTGCGGTGGAGATTGCCGAACAGTCCCTACCGGAGAGTGTAGCGCTTGCTAAAAGTTTGGAAGGGCTTGGGCAGTCACTATTGTCCAAACCTAATTCAGACGAGTCTGCTGAACTATTTCAGCTTGCGAATGAGATTCGGCGAGCAATCTTAAGGGACTTGGAGTCGGCAACGGGGGCAGAATCATTGGAGTTGGCCGAACCTCTTGATGAGCTTGCCCGTAATTATCGTTGTCAGAAACGTTCAACCGAAAGTATCGATTGCTATCAGCGTGCTCTCGATATTCGTATCACACATCAGGGTGAAGCAAACATTGAGGTCGTCAGAACACTCGAACGGATGGCGTCAATTTATGCACAACACATGCGGGATCGTAAATCGGCTGTGAAGCTTTCGCAGCGCGCTCTCAAGTATATGGAGGCTATCGAGGAACAGTCTGAAAACCGGGATGATGCCTCGACCGTTCAAAAAAGAGTTTTGTTGGAAAAGTTGGGAATACTTGCTTACGAACAGGAAGACTATCTCACAGCAGAGAAATTGTTCCAGCTACATACCGAAGTGGTTGATGAACAATTCGAGATCAATAATGTAGCTGTGTTCTACGCGAGAGTTCTTGTTCGACTTAAAAAGTATGAGGCTGCGAAGCAAATGCTCGATTATGCAGAGAAGCATCCGCGACATGGTTCCGGCTTCAAGAAATTCTTACAAGAGACACGAGATGAGATGGACAAGGCAATAAACGGTGACGATGAGGCCGATCAACCAATATGAACACCCTCACCGAACTGCCGCCGCTCGAAGTTCTTTACGAAGACAATCATTGTCTCGTCGTGAATAAGCCGGCGCGCGTGTTGACGATGGGTGATGAGACCGGGGAGCCAACTCTGTTCCAGCAAGCCAAACAGTATCTGAAAGAGAAATACAACAAGCCCGGTAATGTGTACCTGGGAGTCGTGCATCGACTCGACCGTCCCACATCGGGAGTTGTCTTGTTTGCTCGCACTTCCAAGGCCGCGTCAAGATTGTCTGACCAGTTACGCCGACATGCGATGACGAAAACATATCATGCGTTAGTCGAGGGAGTTCCCACACCCAAGTCCGGCAGACTCTCGCATTGGTTGCTGAAAGATCGTGACTCGAACATTGTGAGCGTTGTGCAGAAAAGCGTGGCCGATTCACAGTCGGCAGTGTTGGACTATCGCCTCATCAAGAATGAAGGCAAGAATTCACTCCTGGAAGTGATTCCGCAAACGGGACGTAGCCATCAAATCCGCGTACAATTGGCAGAGATCGGCACTCCCATTGTCGGGGACAAAAAGTATGGGTCATCGACTCTGATGGGAGGCAAAATCTGCCTGCACGCTTTTGCGTTAGGCTTTAAACATCCTACCACAAAAGAATCTGTGAAAGTTGAGGCGACGTTACCAAGTTACTTTTCCTGATCATCCTGTTGCGGATGATTTTCGAGCCGACCTTGTGGTCGTAAGTCAGGAGGATTGACCAAGCCGTGAACATCCTCATCGGCCATGTCAAAGTCTTCCCCCATGACTTCGGCAGTCTCTGCGGCTAACTCTGCGAGTTCTGCCATCGCCTCTTCCCCTTGTGCGGTATAGCACTCCCCTAAAGACCGCCATGCGAAGCGACTCAGTGGGGCGGGGATCAAGCGGGCTGCTTCTTCCAACCAGGGAGTCGCGGCTGAATAATCATCCATTGCCTTCAAGGCAGAGCCTCTCAGGTAATAGACCGATGCTTCAAAATTTTCTGCATCCTGAATACGGTCCAACTCACGCAATGCGTGATCAGGCATATTCAGGTCGAGGTAACCATCAGCCGCCAGAATCCGTTTTGCGACTTTTTGTTGTTCGCGCGTCATTGTGGCAATCATGGGACTGCCCTCCTTTGTGCGGGAAAGTGACTCGTGATTCCGACTCTTACAGAACTCACAAACGTCAAAGGAATCCTATGCAGCCACCATGCCAATGGTAGCCCCTTATTTCTTGGAATATTCGTAAGTCCTTCAACTCCATGAAGATAGGAGGCCGTTGCAGTCCCTGCATTGATTAGACAATTGCCCGAACGGCAAGGTTCGGACTGTCACATTTACAGACACTGTTGCAGAAAAGAGGAGATCTGTGTCAGTTTGACGCACTTACCACGACTTCATGCTCAAAATGCCTGCTTGAACTGAGCGAGTATTACCGACAAGATGGCGTTTCCTCATTTGTAACAAGTCGGTCTTTCACAGGAGTTTGTCTCGTGAAGCGTCTCACTCGATATGCGTTTTTTCTAGTCATCTGCGGATACGCTTTCTGTCCGGTCCAATCTTTGGTCGCGGCAGAACGCCCTAATATTGTCTTCATCTTTTCAGATGACCATGCCGCCCAGTCAATCTCGGCTTACGGCTCAAAGATCAATACAACTCCGAATCTGGACCGCATCGGCAATGGTGGAACAATTTTTGAAAATTGCTTTTGTACGAATTCCATTTGTGGACCAAGCCGAGCGGTCATTCTGACGGGAAAGCATTCGCACATTAACGGATTTGTTCGCAATGGCAATCGGTTTGATGGATCGCAGCAGACCTTTCCCAAATTATTGCGGAAAGCCGGATACCAAACGGCGATGGTGGGCAAATGGCACCTTGGCACCGACCCGACCGGGTTTGATTATTGGCACGTGTTGAAAGGCCAAGGCCCGTATTACAATCCACCGATGATCGAAAACGGTCAACAGGTCAAACATGTCGGCTATACGACCGACATCATCACCGACATCACGCTCGACTGGTTGAAGGAAAAGCGGGACGACGACAAACCGTTCATGCTGATGTTTCAACACAAAGCGCCGCATCGCAATTGGCAGCCCGGCCCCAAACATCTGACGATGTACGATGATGTGACAATCCCCGAACCGCCGACGTTGTTCGACGATTACATCGGACGAGGAACAGCAGCCAAGACGCAGGATATGTCGATTGAAAAGACGATGACAGCCTATGACCTGAAGCTCACTCCACCGCGAAACCTCACTCCCGAACAGCTAGAAACCTGGAACGCCGCGTACGGCCCGAAAAATAAAGCGTTTGAAGAAGCGAAGCTGACGGGCAAAGATTTGATTCGCTGGAAGTATCAGCGCTACATCAAAGATTATCTGCGTTGTGTGGCTTCGGTTGACGACAACGTGGGGCGTGTCTTGGACTATCTCGATGAAACCGGTCTGGCAGACAATACGATTGTGATTTACTCGTCAGATCAAGGATTCTATCTGGGTGAGCACGGTTGGTTCGACAAACGATTCATGTATGAAGAATCGTATCGGATGCCATTGATGGTTCGCTGGCCCGGCGTGACAAAGCCCGGCACTCGAAGTGATGAACTGGTTTCCAATCTCGATTTTGCAGAAACTTTTCTCGACATTGCTGGTGCCGACATTCCCGCCGATATGCAGGGTCGCTCACTCGTTCCCGTGATCAAAGGGAAGACGCCACAAGATTGGCGGACTGCTTTATATTATCACTATTATGAGTATCCGGGACCGCACAGTGTGCGTCGTCATTTCGGTGTCCGTACCAAAGAGCATAAGCTGATGCACTACTACAATCTCGATGAATACGAATTGTACGATATGCAGAGAGACCCGGACGAACTCAATAGCGTTTACGACGATCCGAATTATGAGAAGGTTGCCAATGATCTCAAACGACGTATCAAAGAGTTTCAGGATCTCTACCAGGTACCCGACGACAGCGGAACGGTCACCAAAGATGGCAAGGTGATCAAAGGGGCCAAACCGGGTGCTAAGAAAACCTGATGTCGTACCGCTCTGAATTTCACTCTCGGCAGATTCATTCTGTCGGGAGTTTTTTATGCCTTGAATATTTTCTCAAAGTCCTTCGATCAGCTCTATCGCTTTTTTCTCAAATATACCCTGCCAATGAGGGGCTAACAGGCAGTCGCTATCTTCTTGAGCACCGCCAATGTTTTCCAATTGCTTGGTCGTGGGGGCATAATAGATGTAGCCGTTGGTGTAACCGGCAATGAAAGTTTTCTCGTGAGGTGAATTCTCTTTCAAATTCAGTCCGATTTGGACGGTCAATTCGCCGGGAAAAGTGAGAAGGCGAAAATCACCCATACGCAAACCAACCAGTTCGACATCGAGTGTTCGTGAACCCGCGGCGATATTTTGCGCTTGATGTTTTTTCAACAGACGAAGGTTCGTGTTGACGCGAGTCAGTTGCTCCATCGTGATAATATTGCGAATGTAACTTTCCAGGTTACGACGATTCTCGGCGTCGAGCGACGCGAGGTCGGTGCGGTTGATCTTTTTCTCGCGCAGATAGCTGTGAGAGTAATAAGAAGGGAAGTTTTCCGAGAGTTTGTACTTCACTGCTAAGGGCATAAAAGTCTTCAAGTTCAGACTCGTACCGGTTAGTGATTCTGTAAGCTTGGTTCGTTCGGACTCCAGTTTGGAAATGGCGTCCTCATAATCGGCACGTGGGAGAGCCAGAGTTTCGTTGAGAACTTTCAAATTATTGACGACGGTACATTCTGTCTGTCTGAATGCTTTGAGAGTATTGAGGGCGAGTGAATTACCCAAAGGCTCTGCATCACGCGGATGATCGACGTCCTTGTAGTAAACAGGATTGATGTCTCCTCCACATCCTTGCAAGAACAAGGCGACACTCCCCTGCCCCAAATTTTCTTCGATGACATCAGACGCAAATCCGGTGATGTCGGCCGTGTTCAACCCGCCGGGGACACCCTGAATGGGATGACAGGCGAAATTGTAAATGACGGCAACCGGTTCTCCCTGCATGTCGTCGAGTCGGAGCAGACCGATTTCTGGATCGATGGGACCGACTGAAGCAACTTCTGCATCGGGAGGAAGTGAATAGGCATGCCGGACATCGATCTCGCGACCATCCTTCATGATCAAACGACGATTCTCCTGAATTCGATCCTCGTGTCCTGTGCCCGTTCCGACTTTCACGGGAACCATATTGGCGTGAGCCTGTTTGATCACTTTGATCGTTCGTTGATCGGTGTCTTTTGCAGGGGTCCCGTGACAGTGACTGGCATTCACGATCATGTTGGAGGGAGGAATGCCGAGTGTCTTCTGAATTTCGGTGCGGACTGTCGGCAAAAAGTCGTCTTTGATGTGTCCGATTTCTCCGATGGCGACGACATCGAGAGCCACAATTGCGGCTGTCGTGGTGCCATCCGAAATCACTATGGCTCTTGCATGGAGTCGTCCGTTGGCGGGTCCAGCGGCTTCACTGGTGATATCAATTTTTGCTGCCCCGGCTTTCAATTCTGCTCGGAGATCTGAGCAAGAAATCAGTGAGAGAAGACAGAGGATCGATTTCAGATAGGGGACGTTGTTCATGATGATCTCGCTCAATATTATTTCAGTGGGTCACTGAAGTTTATCAGAAGCATAGGGCTGATTTCGAATGTCTCTTTCCAATATGGGAAACAGACGCTGGCATCGATACAATCCGTAGTGGACTGTGACTTTCGACGGGAATCGCTTCAAATCACTGTTTGGTCCCGCGTTTTTTCGCCGAAAAGCGTACTAGAAGTGTCTTATTTTCCTATCTGAATTGAGCTTTCATGCTGTTTTTTGTTCTGGCCTGTTTCTTGCCTGCATTTTTCATTGCGGTTAGCTCGACCGCAATGATGCGCCGTATTGCGCCGCGAGTGGGGTTAATCGATCAACCAGCCGAGCGAAAAGTCCATATCACGCCGACTCCCATGGGGGGCGGGATCGGGATCTGGTTGGGAGTCATACTGACTGTGGCCAGCGGTCAATTGGTGGTTTGGTGGTTGCTTCAACAACCCGAACTCCCTGCGTGGTTGCCGGCTGTTGTGAAGCCGCATTTGCCCGGCGTGATGCAACGCTCTCTTCGGCTGTGGCTGATCTTGGGATGTGGGACCGTTTTGTTTGTCATGGGACTGCTCGATGACAAATATAATCTTTCCTGGAAACCGCGATTAGGGATTCAGTTTCTGGTGGCGATCATATTGGTCTTGGGAGGAGATATCAGAGCAACAGTGTTTGCGCCGATACCGGCCATCGGTATCACGTTTAGTATCATCTGGATCATGCTGTTGATTAACTCGTTCAATTTTCTGGACAACATGGATGCGCTTTCCGCGGGGATTGGTCTGATTGCCGCGCTGATGTTCGCGTTTGTCATGCTGACCGGCACGCTGATTCCTCGCTGGTTGGTTTCCGGAATGTTGCTGATCCTGTCGGGTTCGTTGTCCGGATTTTTGGTTCACAATCGTCCGCCTGCCAAAATATTTATGGGGGACTCGGGCAGCCAGTTTCTGGGGATGTTGATGGGCACGCTCACGTTGCTCGGTACGTTTTATGACGAATCAACGGCAAGTCGACATGTGATTTTGGCTCCATTGTGTGTGCTGGCGATTCCGTTGTACGACACTTGCTCGGTCATTCTGATTCGCTTGGCTCAAGGCCGTAGTCCCTTTCATCCTGACAAAAGTCATTTTTCACATCGACTGACTGCACTCGGGCTCTCCAAGCCGAAGGCGGTGATGACGGTGCATCTTGCGACAATCACGACGGGGCTGGGTGGTATTTTGTTGTACCGCGTTCCCGATTGGGCATCGGCCATCATCATCGTGGCTTTGATCCTTTGCGTGTTATCGATTGTGGGTATTCTCGAAGCCGCCGTCCTGCATACCTCAAACGATCAGGACGGGGTGAGATGACCGAGAATGAGGACAAGTCCGTCGAAGTTTCCGCTGACGCGGAGGCGTCTCCTTGGCTGATTCCACTTATGTTAGGGGTGTTGTTGACCTGGCGGTGGATGTTGCCAGTCGAAAGCGCAGTTCTGGGGGAGACGTTATGGATCTCTCAGCTTTCGCTTGTTCTGCCCCCTGTCTGTGCCGCCTGGTTTTGGAAACAACGTGGTGCTTCCCTCCTCTGGAATCGACAAGACACACTTTTGTGGGTGATCGTGATCGGGCATTGGTGTTCATTGTGTTGGTTACTGAAAGCGGGTGGCGACTTAAGAGCCGCGTTGAATCTTTGTTGGGAATGGACGGCAATCGGTTGCACTTACTTCTCAATTCGACAATCACTTCGTACGAAAGAAGCAAAAAGCGACCTGTTGCGGTTGGTCATGGTCATTGGAATAGGTATGGCGGGGATTGGGTTGTGGCAACATTTTGTCGCTTATCGATTCGTTCTGTCCGACTATCGAACGATGCAGCAAAGTTACGATGAATTGTCTCAGAAAGCGGCTTCGGGCATGCTCTCTCGCTTGGAACAGGATGAATTTCGCCAACTGGAACTCGACTTTCAGGAAATGAATGTCCCGACGGCGGGCCCATCGAGAGAAATGTTTGAACGTCGTTTAGCCGATAACCGACAGCCAGTTGGCCGATGGGCGCTCACCAATTCACTCGGCGGTTTGTTGGCTGTCATCACTGTGTTGTTGGTGGCAGCGGTGATGACAAATTCTGGTCCACGTTTGATGGTCATGCCTCTTCTCGCGATGGTGATTTACTGTCTCTACGAAACTCATAGTCGCACGGCACAAGCCGCCACCGGTATCGGGATTTTAATGCTGATTGTGGAGAAGTATGGCTCGGTGGCTCATCTTCGACGAATTCGCTTTGGACTTTTGGGAGGTATCGGACTTTTTGGATCATTGCTGGTGCTTTATGGTCTTCGAAATCTTGACGAGATCAGTTATGACTCGCATTTTGCGCTCCGGTCGTTGCAGTTTCGCCTCCAATATTGGGTTGGTTCTGCGCGGGCTCTTGGAGAATCACTTTTATTTGGCACAGGCCCCGGAAATTTTCGTCAGGGGTATCTCCACCACAAGTTGGCAGCTTCGAGTGAGCAGATCGCCGATCCTCACAACGCCATCCTGGATGTCTGGGCCAATGGAGGTTTCATGGCATTGCTGGGCTTGTTACTACTGGGAGGTTTATTTCTCAAACGGTATTTACAATCCGAAAAGATGTCACCTCCCGTTGATCAGCCAGTTGTCTTTCAAGGTTGGTTGTCGTCTCCCTGGTTTTTGGGGGCGGAACTCGCATTGCTGGGGTTGTTCCTTGGGCAATTACTGACCACCGGTGTCGCGGATTGGGAGCTTGTCGCATTAGTGATTGCGGTCCCTGTTTTCGATGTGATGTTTCAGTCGTTGAGTTTGAAGCTGCCATTACAAATTGTCAGAATCAGTCTTCTTGTTTTGGGGATACACTTGATGGGAGCCGGCGGGATGGAGATGCCGGGAATCGTTTTGTTGGGGCTCGCGTTATTGGCGACCTCCGGCAATCAATCGGAGCAATGTTGTTTGACTTCGTTGAGGCGCTTATTGCTGACGGGTGCTGGTTCGGTCGTGCTGGCGGTATTGATGTGGATCACCACGACTGGTCCTACGAGATATTCGGCAATGGAAATGACGAAGGCCACTTCTGCCTGGATGTTGGAGGGAGATTCGGCCTCTGCGCGAGAATCCTTTTTACGAGCAGCAGCAGCCGACCGATACTCGGCCGATCCGTGGCGGTCACTTGGTGAACTGGAGTATTCGATCTGGAAGATGACTCCCGAAAAGACAGTCCCCTTTGAACGAGCGCACGAGGCTTGGTCCAAAGCCGCGGGGCGTAACCCACACTCATCGCGAGACGACATTCGACGTGCAAGTGCTTATTGGTCGGCTTATCAACTGACAAAAAACTCTGAAATGGCCGAAAAAGCTGTTCAATGGTATCAGTTGGCCGACCAGAAAATGCCTCATGACGAGCGAATTATCAGCAGTCTTGCATTGGCGGCCGATGCTGCTGATTTCGCAGAAATCTCTCGGAAATTCGCAAAAGAAGCTCTCGAAATTGATGAGATCAGTCGTAAGAACGGGCATTGGGAGAAAATGCTTTCGGACAAACTTCGTTTGCAGATGGAAGCCATCTCCTCGAAGTGAATTTCTGGGGAATATTTGATTCCTGAGAGGATCTCTCGATAGATGATGGGGCTACTGGCTTTCGACGGAAGCAACACCCTCCTACAATGAAGATCATCATTTAACATTCAGGTTAGTGTCCTTTTAGAACACCGGATTTTAAGTTCGGGAGAATCAATCGATGGATGGAAAAGCTGTCATCACTATTTTGCTGATCGTACTGGCGTCTTTGGGACTCACGGCGTGGTTGGATTACAGTAATTTGGCGGAAACCCCCAAAGTTGATCCCTCCAAAGGGTACGCCGATGATACTGGCGCGCCTGAGCTGGATGAGGACGAAAAACGTCCCAAAGCGGTGGCCGATGAATTGCTGCACGAGTTTGGTTCGATGGAGTTAGGTGACAAAGGCAGCTACACATTTCAAATTAAGAATGAGGGTGAAGATGTTCTGAAGATTTCCAAAGGAGCCTCCACTTGTAAATGTACTGTCAGTGATTTGCCATCGAATGAAATTGCGCCTGGGGAGACTGCCGAAGTCGTTTTGGAGTGGACACCGAAATCAAAATCGCGGAACTTCTCTCAACAGGCAAAAATCTGGACCAACGACCCCGAGAATCGATCACTTGATTTTCGAGTCCAAGGTCTCGTTGACGACAAACTCAATCGAGCCCCAGAAGGTGATTTGGCCGCGGGCAGTTTACAGGAAGGAGTCGAAGCCTCCACTCGCTTGAGAATATTTTCTCGGTTGGTCGACGAAATTCTCGAGCCAGAAATTATCTATGATGGCGAAACATTGACATTTGAAGTGAAGCCGTTGGAAGAAGTCGATCAGAAAGAATTAGAGACAAAGAATGGATACGCGATCTTTGTGACTGTCGCTTCGGCTGCCCCTGTCGGGAACAATCGTGAACTGTTTAGCTTCAAAACCAAAGTCGGTGATGAAGTCATTGAAGAACAGGTTGCTGTCACTTATACGAGACTCGGCCCCATTCGAATCATGCCACTTCCGAATACGGTGTTTTTTGAACAAGCCGGCTTGGTTGATTTTCGGCGATTTGATGCCAAGGAGGGTAAAGTTCAAGAAGTGACCTTGTTGATCGATAATCCTCCTGATGATGCGGAGATCAAAGTTTCATTGTCAGAGAATGAGTTAGAGGAAATGAAAGTGACCGTTGAGCCGAAAACGGAACTCAAGCTCAAAGGGAAACAGGCCTTTCGCATTGTTTTTGAAATTCCTCCAGGGACTCCTCCGATGAACCATGCACGCAGTACGGCTCCGAAGATCGTTTTCAAAACAACGCATCCCGAGGTGACAGAAGTGGTCTTACATGCCGAGGTTCACTCGAGGTAATCAGTCTGGATGTTTTATTGTGAGGTTGAAGGATCTGACACGTTTTGCTGACAAAGCAACACATCAAGGAGGAGTCTTTTCTCATGCGAATCATTGCCCGTCACTGCACTATGTTATTCGTCGTTTGTAGCTTACTGGTTGGCTGTAACAACGACGATTCTACCGAGTCTTCGAGTGCGGCGGAAACCGACGCCAGCACGGAGTCTGCGGTTGCGGTCACACCTCTTTTAGAGGACTGGGAAAAACCGGCAGTCGCATTTTTATTGACGGGTGAACAACACGGTTATCTTGAACCGTGCGGCTGCTCAGAAACTCAGTCAGGAGGTGTTGCCCGTCGGCATGACCTTCTGAAACAAATGATCAAACGCGATTGGGCCGTCACGGGGCTCGATCTTGGTGGCACTTTGAAACGCTCGCGCTTGCAGTCAAAAATCAAGTTTGATGCGGTGCTTCGCGCTTTGCGAGAGATGAATTATGCGGGTTTGAATTTAGGGCCGGAGGAACTAGCGCTGGGTGCTGAGGAAATGCTCACTCGATTCGATCCCAACGGAAAACCGGAAGAGGATCTCCCGTTTTTGAGCGCGAATGTGACCTTGTTTGGCTCGCCAGAACTGGGCGTACCACAGCGTTATCGAGTCTATGAAGTCAACGGAATCAAAATTGGCGTGACGTCGATTGTCAGTCCCAAGCTGACGGTCGACAATCCTTATCTGAATGGCGATCTCACTGTTGCCGAGCCGATGGAGTCTTTAGCTCCTGTTGTCGAATCACTTATGTCTGAATCGCCCGATCTGTTGGTCTTGTTATCGCACGCCGACACCGAAGAAACGCGTGCCTTGATTCAAAAGTTCCCTCAGTTTCATCTCGTGGTTTCTGCGGGTGGCTATGAAGACCCTGAATTTGCTCCCAAGTATGAAGGGGAGACCATGTTGCTGCATGTTGGACAGAAAGGAAAGTACACGGGTGTCGTCGGTTTCTATCCAGATGCTGAGAAGAAACTGAAATTTGAATTGGTCGATCTCGACCGTCACCGTTTCAAAAATACCTCCGAGATGGTTGACGTGATGCGATATTATCAGGGACGATTGAAAGACGAAGATGTCGTCACTCGTGATCCCTCGATTTCTCACCCGAGTGGATACAAGTTTGTGGGAGTCAGCGATTGTGCCAAGTGCCATACAAAGGCGCATGCGAAGTGGAGCGAAAGTCGGCATGCTCATGCGTTTGAAAGCTTGCTGAAAGGTGGCAAAGAATATGAGGGGGAATGGGTTTCCCGAATCCACGATCCCGAATGTCTTGTCTGTCACACAACGGGTTGGTCACAGACCCATTATTCACGATTTGATTCTGGTTATCTTTCACAGGAAGCAACATCGCATTTGCTTCACCAGCAATGCGAAAACTGTCACGGGCCGGGCAGTCATCACGGTGAACTGGAAGCACAATACAAAGCGGATCGTAAGTCGGTCGAGTTTGAACAGTTGCTGCAAGGACGTCGCGAAGTACAGTTGACTGAAGTCAAAGCTGTGAAAACGGTCTGTATCCGCTGTCACGATGGTGATAACAGTCCCAAATTTGAGTTTGAAAAATATTGGGAAAAGGTCAAACATCCGGGTCGCGATTGAGGATGAGGTTGAGTTGGCTTAACGAGTCCACTCATGAAACAAGGCTCGATAGTAGTGCATCACCTTGATCGGATCGTCGGTGGCCGGGCTTTCTGACAGGCACCAGCCGTGGTAATCGATGCTCTTCAAGAGTGCAAAGAGTTCTTGGTACGGATACTTGGGGTCGAATAAGTCGTGAATATGAACGACATTCGCGAGCGTCTCTTTCAATCGCTCAAACGGCTCCGCAATCGAGCCCTCTTTCACTTCTCCAGGGTTACAGTTCCAACAAAGACGAACACTCGAGTGATCGGCCAGGTCGAAAATCTGTCGCATGAACTTGGGGGCTTGGCTGCCGCGACCATGGACTTCAACTCGGATTTCCTGCCCATATCCTTCAGCAAACTCTCCACATTCCTTGAGAGCCTTTCCAATGCGTGCTGCGGTGACGTTCGGGTCTTCGTTTTTGTTGAATCCATTGGGGCGAACTTTCACGCCGGTGGTTCCGATGTCATGTGAGAGAACCACGAACTTTTTCGTCAGTTCGATGTTATCACGAACAATCTTTGGGTCGGGGCTGTGGTATTCGCAGGCGGAGCCCACTCCCACACACGTCACAGGACTATTGGTAAATCGTTTGCGAACTTCGGCTCTCTCCTGTTCCGAGAGTGTGACTTCAACGCCATGTGCGTGTGTGCTGCGTAATTCAACGCCAGCAAAACCGGTTTGTTCGCAGTTTTTAATGAGTGTGGGGAGATCCCACTTTGCTCCCCAGAGATAAGTGACCATGCCGAGTTGCATGCCTGTGCTCCTCAAAAGAATGGATGAATTGAGAGATCCACAGGATACGCTCAAACGAGGTGCCATCGCAAAAGAAAAGCAGATGTACTTTGGTAATGCTTACAGACGAACCAGCGAGGTTCCCCAACTGAGACCCGCACCAAAGCCACACATCAGGACGGTATCGCCTTCGGAAACCTTACCTTCTCGCCGAGCTTCATCCAGAACAATCGGAATGGAACCGGCCGAGGTATTGCCGTAACGATCGAGATTTTTGTAAACACGCTCTTCGGGGACTCCCAGTTGCTGCATCGCATGATTGATGATTCGCACGTTGGCTTGATGCAGCATGAAAAGAGTCACATCCTGAGCACTCATCCCGGCGTTATTGAGAACCGTTTCAATCGTCTCGGTAACGGCGTTCACGGCCCATTTGAAGACGCTGCGTCCATCCATTTTTAAGAGGTGCTCGCCGTTTGCCAAATCTTCGGCAGTCGCTGGCTGACGTGTTCCACCGGCAGGACGGTCTAGTAAAGAACCTCCACTGCCGTCAGAACCTAACTGGTAGCTGATCAATCCTTGATGAGGTGAACCGCGGCCAATTAAAACGGCACCCGCTCCATCACCAAACAAAGGTGCCGTTCGCATGTCAGACGGATTGACGATCCGACTGTTCACATCGGCGCCAATGACTAAAGCCAACTCTGAATTTCCAGTGGCGACATATTGTGATGCGGTGACCAGTGAGTACATAAAGCCCGAACAGGCGGCTTGCAAGTCCATCGCCGGGGCATCAAGACCCAAACGATCCTGAACCAGGCAGGCGGTGGAAGGACACATGTGATCGGGAGTAAATGTTCCAATCACAAGAAGATCGATATCGTCTTTGTGATAAGGGGAACTTTCGATAGCACGCAAAGCGGCTTCGACGGCAAGGTCGCTGGTCGCTTCGGAGGGATCGGCGTGGCGTCGCTCGCGAATGCCTGTTCTCTGTTCGATCCAACCTGGCTCAAACCCGTACTGTTGTTCCAGCTCTGCGTTGGTGACAACGCGATCAGGGACGTACGATCCTGTTGACAGAATCTGCACTCCGAGCAGGCTTTGAATTCTTCGACTTCTGCGGAACACGGGGGATGAGTCTCGTTTGTCCTGAGTAGTGGTGCGGACCGAAACCCCGACAGTGCTTCCTCGATCAGGAGAGACTCCCGATGAATCGCTTGTCAGGGGGATATGTGGTTGATGCGGTTGAGTCATACCAGAATCAGGACAAGGTCATGTTTGTCTTCGAGACACTTTTCGAAATGAACAGAATGAGAAAACCCATCGCTCGGATTTTCAATTACCTTGATCCTGATTGTCGGTGATGAAATCCATCAGACAACCAGATATCGATCCTTCATAAGGTCAATCTAATATACCGTTTCCGTCAAATTGAGACTAGCGGGATCTGGGACAGGCAGACCAGAGAATCAAATTTCCTGATCGAAAACAGATAAAACGCTCGAAAAGTCGAAGATCTGGAGACATTACGGCATACTGAAGCAAATCATTCATTCCATTTTCGACGCCATTTCCATGAAAATCATCCACCAAATGCGACTTAAAGGGCCATGGGATTACCTTTGGAAGTCTCCCGAACTCACCTCTGATGAACTTGGTATACCCACCGAAGGAAGGCACAAAATTCCCGTCCTTTGGAAAAATTGTTTCGGTGAGCGAATGGGCCTGGTGGTTTGGTCTCGTCGATTTCAAAAACCGACCAATTTGGATAAGTCCGAACGCGTGATGATCGCGACTCATAAACTGGCAGGAGTGCAGGCGGTTTGTTTGAACGGCAAGCCACTCCCCTCCGATGATCAGACGGAGTCGGGATTTCGCTTTGATGTCACCGAGGCTCTTCAAGCGAGTAACATTTTGGAGATCGAGATTCGTTGTGAATCTGCTGAACAGAGTGTCTCACGCGGAATGACGGAACCAGCCATCATCGAGATTTGGTCGTTGACCGAATGACGCTCCGCAGATCGTAAGGTTGAGAGTCAGGCCGCGCCGCGTGCTTTTGATTCCGTCGTCACGAAGAACGCCAGCTCGGCAGAATCGGGGTCGAGGCCGGCTGCGCGTCGAGTGAGTTCCAGTCTGACTCCCCACCGTTCCACAGTTTTGATGTCAATCTTGAGATGTGGTCCTTCGAGTAGTTCACTGTTCACTTGAGGGGAGAACTGAAATGCTGGCCAGAACGGGATATGAATGACGGCTGATTTTTGGTTGCGAATAAAGTCAACTCGAATCGTTCCTTCCAACCATTCTCGCCCCTCGGGATCGAGTCCGCGTTCGTATCGTTGCAGGATATGACTTTCGGCAGGTTGAAACTGAATCGACTGCGACTCATGAGAGAACTCTTCTTGTTCGAGAGAGTCTTCTTCTTGATTTTGTTCTACAGAAAGTCGGGAAAGAAGTGCTTGTTCTAAACCGGCATTAATGGTTTCGTTCTCGGATTCGTGGAAAGACTTCGAGAGTGCTGACTCTGACGTATTTTGTGGATCTGTCGAAGGTGCCTCGGACGTCACTTTAATGGCGACACTTGCAGGACTGCTTGGCGATTGATGATGATGCCTGAGTGTTAATCCGCTGAGTAGCAATAATTGTCCGCCTGTCATGAGAGAGGCGATGAGAGTCCATGCGGAAGGGAGTACAAGAATAGTCCCCATCCCAAACAGTAATGACACACCAACGGCAGAGAATTGAGTGAGTCGTGGGCTGTGCCGAATGAGGCTGACTGCTCCCACGGAAATGAGCAAAAAACTGCTGCTCCAAGTGACCAGGGAGACAATCTCACTGAGGTTCCCCGGCAAATCCACCGACACCACGATCGCCACTCCACAAAGAAGTGAAGTACCGACAAGTTGCCAGAGCTGGACCGGTGGTCGCTTTGTCATCGAGGCATCCTTGCCTGTCTGTGGTTTATGAATAGCACACAAAAAAACGACTCGAAGACGGCTGGGATGCTGTCTCCGAGCCGATAAGTCTCGGCGTAATTTAGTGGATCTGCGAGGATCGGGCAAGACGATCTCAGGCAATTGCAAAGTTAATCTCTGGCATGGCTGAATCGAGACCACAAGCCGACCGTAGCTCGGCGATTTTGTCGGTTGCTTCCCAGGTGAACTCAGGTTCTGAGCGACCGAAGTGACCACCCCAGGCCGTTTTACGATAAATCGGGCGTCGCAGGTCCAGTCCCGCGATAATGCCTTTAGGAGTCAGCGGGAAGATCTCTCGGACTGCTGCACTGATTTGGTCTTCATCGACCGTGCTTGTCCCGAAGGTGCTCACTAAAACGCTGACCGGTTCGGCAACACCAATTGCATAGGCAAGTTGAACTTCGCATTCGCTGGCCAAGCCGGCAGCGACAATGTTCTTGGCGACATAACGTGCCATGTAGGCGGCTGAGCGGTCAACCTTTGTGGGGTCTTTTCCACTGAAGGCACCACCACCATGACGGCCCCATCCACCGTAGGTATCGACAATGATTTTGCGTCCGGTGAGACCACAGTCTCCGTGAGGTCCACCGATGATGAACTGGCCGGTCGGGTTGATGTGATATTTGGTGTTCTCGGAGAGCAATTCCGCGGGGACAGAGGGTTTGATGATCTTGTCGATCACGTAATCGGAAATCTGTTCTTGAGTCACCGTATCTTTGTGCTGAGTCGAAAGCACCACTGCGGAAATGCCGACTGGTTTGTAACCGTCGTATTCGACGGTCACTTGTGATTTGTTGTCAGGGCGTAGCCAATCGACATCTCCCCCATGACGTAGTTCTGTCAATTTGTTGAGAATGCGATGCGACAACGCAATGGGAACGGGCATGAACTCTTCGGTTTGATTGCTGGCATAGCCGAACATCAAACCTTGGTCTCCTGCTCCGTCTTTATCTACGCCCATGGCGATATCGGAAGACTGTTCGTGGAGATAGCATTCGACATTACAGGTATCGGCGTTGAATCCGATGTCGTCACTGGTGTAACCGATTTCGCGAACCACATCGCGGGCGACTTGTTCATAATCGACCTTGGCGTTTGTGCGAATTTCACCCGCTAAGACAATTCGATCTGTCGTACACAGAGTTTCGCAGGCAACACGCGAGTTGGGGTCTTGTGCGAAAATGGCATCCACAACACCGTCGGAGACCTGGTCGCTGACTTTATCGGGGTGACCTTGACTAACGGATTCTGAAGTAAAGAAATAGCGCGACATAGGTGTCGTCATCCTTCTGCTGAGACTGTAAGGACTGATTTTTGAGACACCGATTGTATTTGTCGTCTCGGCTTCCCACAACCGACTAGGCCGCACGATTGGTGGTGATTACTGTGTTTTTTGGTGATTCAGTCGATTGAGTGAGCAATGAAAGCAAAGAGTCCACAGTGCGCTGTGTGGCGCCCTGTTGTGGGAGAACTGCTTGTCGTGCTCTCTGGCCCATTTCGCGGGTGAGATCGGGGGATTCCAGGAAACGCTGGAAAACGGGAGCCATTTGTTGGCCATCGGAGATCACAGTTGCTGCGTTGGCATCTTTCAAAAGCAAAACCGCGTCCCGGAAATTGCCGGTATTTGGTCCAAAAGTGATCGCGGCTCCGTAGGCAGCCGGTTCAATCATATTTTGTCCACCACGATTTGTTAAAGAGCCACCGACATAGGCAATCTCGGCTAATCCCCAACAAGCTCCCAATTCCCCAAGCGTGTCGAGCAAAATGACAGAACTTTCGTCTGCTGAAGACGATACTGGTTGAGGAGATTCCGGGAGTGATGAACGCCTCGTAAGAGGCAGGTTTTTGCGAGTGATTAGCCGAGCGACTTCCTCGAATCTCTCTTTGTGTCTGGGGACGAGAATGAGTCGCAGGTGCGGGAACGTAGGCTTTAATGATTCATACGCTTGCAGGGCGTAGTCTTCTTCGGGAGCTTGTGTGCTGCCGGCAATCAAAACGGTTTCGTGTTCTTTCACGCCAAGCAGGAGTCGGAGATTTTCGGTTTGTGAGTTTTGGCGATCAGTGGTGACTTGATCAAACTTAACGGATCCGGTGACGTTCACCTGTGCCCAACCTGCGCCCAGTTTTCGAAAGCGATCCGCGTAGGATTCACTCTGAGCGGAAATTAAATAGAACGTTTGCAACAGCGAACTGATCACGGGGCGAATTTTTTGATAGCCACGAAAAGACCTTTCGCTCAATCGACCGTTGATAATCGCGAGTGGAATACGTTTTCGGTCGGCTTCACGAATCAGGTTTGGCCAGAGTTCGAGTTCGACTAAAACGAGTAAATCGGGTTTGACGCGAGACAACCCATTCTTAACGGCCCAAGAGAAATCAAGCGGACAGTAGCAAATAGTGCAGTCGGGATATTTCTCTTTGGCAACCGCTTGGCCGGTGTGAGTCGTCGTAGAGATCACGATTTTCAGATCATCATGCTGCTCGTGGAGCTTGGGAAGGATCGACTGAAGCAGAAGAACCTCGCCCACGCTGACTGCGTGAAACCAGATCGTCTTTTCTTCAGACTGTCGGACCGGTAGAAGCCCCAAAAATTTATGAGACCATCCTTGTCGATATTTTCCCTGCACAATCATGCGATAGGCGATGATTGGTGAAGCGGCTGCGATCAGCAGCAGATAGATCGTATTTGTCAGCAATGAAAACAGTATGGCTCGTCCTCCATGACGAGTGGGATTTGTCGCAAGTCCACTCAGGCAAGGCCTGCGCCGTGGCACTTCTTATATTTTTTGCCGCTGCCACAGGGACAGGGATCATTTCGACCAACTTTTGGCCCCGTGTTTTTGATAGGATCCACGGCATCGTTGGGAGCCCCCGGTTCACGTCCCCCAGACTCTTCCCGGTATTCTTTTTGCGAAGCCTGCTGAGGATCTTCATGCTCGACATTGGTGATTCGCCACAACGAACCGACGAAGTCGGGGCTTTGTCGATCCATGCGGAAGATCGCTGCCGACACCTGAGAATCAACACGGTTCCAGACATTTTGGAATGCCTTGCGACCTTCCCGTTTGTACTCGACCTTTGGATCTTTCTGAGCGTATCCGACGAGTCCGATGCCGGATCGCAGATGATCCATAAAGTACAAGTGCTCTTTCCAAGCGGTATCAATCACTTCGAGAATCAGTGATCGCTCTGCTTGTCTTAATTCTGGTCGATATTTGGCTTGATAAGCATCGTTCAGATGAATGCGTGTGTAATCTCGGTCAAGCCCTCGCAAGTCTTCGGCAGTTAACTCTGAACCAAACTCTGAATTCGCCCATTCGGCCAGTTCTTGTCGATGATCTTCACTGAGGAGAGTTGTCTCGGTGAGAAAGACTCGATCAAGTCGTTCATCGAGTGACTCAATGGCTGTCCCTTTGGCGAAAAAGTCTTCGCTTTGTTTGGTCAGGAGCGATTCCATATCGTTTCGAGAGATGCTGGAATGCTCGGCGGGATCGAACGCTGCATCAAATCGATTGTTGGCCCAACGAATCAGGCCTTCACGGTCATAACGATCCCCCCCTCCACCATCACTCATAAAGCGATGCATGCCGACAGAAACAGGGAACTCCGTTTCCTTGGCCTCGTAGATTCGGGTGACTTCTGCACGAATCAGATCGACCGCTTCCTGCTCGTCGGTGATGTCTTCGAATTGCTCAGGAGTCATCTCGATCGAAAGTTGCTGTTCCAGGAAACCACACAACGATCCCCGTCCAAAATCATCCCGCAGGAATGTGTCGAGATCAGAAAGGTCGAGCCGTTCGACAGCTTCTTGTGCTTTTTCATACAGATACATCTGCATGTCGGCACGCCCGATTTTTTTGAGTTCTTTGTCGTTGGTGTTGAGGTCAAACGACTGGTTGGCCCATTTTGAAAGTGCCTGCCAACTCCATTCGCGTTCATCTTCGACATCTTCTGGAAGATGTGTGTCGATCTGGTCGTTAATGACTTCTTCGGCATGAACTTTGGCCTCTTCGCGAATGAAGATGTCAAGCTGTTCGCGGGTCATGTCACGAACGGCATTGGGGGTGAAGTGCAGTCCCAGTCGGTGTTCGGCCCAAGCGACAATTGTCTCTCGATGATAGCTTTCGCTGAGGAACTCGGGGACACGTTCCCGAATGAGATTGTCGATCATCTCTTCAATCATGATGCGGCAATCCGCACCATCAAGAATCCGTTGCCGGAATGAATAGACCTGTTTGCGCTGCTCGTCCATCACTTCATCGTATTCGAGCAGATTTTTACGAATGTCGAAGTGATACTCTTCGCGTTTTTTCTGGGCTCCCTCGATGCGACGCGTGAGCATGCGGCTTTCGATGGGTTCTCCGTCTTCGAGACCGAGCCGAGTCATCATGGCCTGCATCATCTCGCCGCCAAACATCCGAAGCAAAGGATCATCCATTGCCAGGAAAAATCGACTCGATCCGCTGTCTCCTTGTCGACCGGCACGACCGCGAAGCTGTAGGTCGATCCGTCGTGAGTCGTGTCGTTCTGTACCAATGACGTGTAGGCCGCCATTTTCTTCGACCTTACGACCTTCGACCTTCATTCCCATGCTTTCGGCGATGCTATCCGTTTTGTCGTCCCAAACTTCCTTGGGGATTTCGAGGCGTGAGGCGTAGGTTTCTGTCAGTTCCTGCAATGCGAGAAACTCGGGATTACCACCCAAAATAATGTCAGTACCACGTCCGGCCATGTTGGTGGCAATGGTGACGGCTGCGGTGCGCCCCGCCTGAGAAATGATTTCCGCTTCTCGTTCGTGGTGCTTGGCATTCAGGACATTGTGTTGAATCCCGAACTTCGTCAGTTTGTTGCCGATCAGTTCCGATTTTTCAATCGATGTTGTTCCTACGAGAATCGGTCGGCCCGTTTCGTGAACTTCGCGAATCTCACCGACGACGGCATCCCATTTCTCTTTTTCGGTTCGATAAATTTTGTCGGGATGGTTGATGCGTTTCATCACACGGTTGGTCGGCACTGCGACGACATCGAGGCCATAGATTTTCCAGAACTCTCCCGCTTCCGTCATCGCGGTTCCGGTCATTCCGCCCAGCTTCTTGTATAGCTTGAAGAAGTTTTGCAGTGTGATCGTCGCCAGAGTTTGCGACTCGGCCTTGATTTTGAGTCCTTCTTTCGCCTGTACCGCTTGATGCAAACCGTCGCTCCACTGTCGTCCTTCCATCTTACGACCGGTGAATTCATCGACGATGACAACTTCCCCCTTTTCGACGACGTAGGTCACATCACGTTTGTAGAGATGGTGAGCTTTGAGTGAGTTGTCAATCAGGTGGGGCCATTCCATGTTGCCCGCGGTATAGAAGCTTTCCACGCCGGCAATTTCTTCAGCGCGACGGATGCCATCTTCGGTCAGGTGGCAAGAGTGTTCTTTTTCTTTGACTTCGAAGTCTTCTCCCGCCTTCAACTGACGGGCAATGGAATCGGCACGTGGATATTTGGTGAGATCGTCTTCTGCGGGACCAGATATGATCAGCGGCGTACGTGCTTCGTCGATGAGAATGTTGTCGATTTCGTCGATTAAGGCGAAGTCCAACGGTCCTTGAACCTGGACATCTTTTCGCGGTTTCATGTTGTCACGCAGGTAATCGAAACCAAATTCATTGTTGGTTCCGTATGTGATATCAGAGGCATAAGCCTTTTGGCGTTCGGCGGGATCCATATTCGCCTGGATGGCTCCGACAGTCAGGCCGAGACCCTGATAGATGATTCCCATCCACTCCATGTCGCGCTGAGCCAAATAGTCGTTCACGGTGATTGCGTGAACATGCCCGGAGAGTGCGTTCAAAGCCGCCGGTAAAGTGGCAACAAGTGTTTTACCTTCCCCCGTCACCATCTCCGCGATCATGCCGTGATGGAGGATGTATCCACCGACCATCTGGACATCATAGTGACGCATTTGTAGGAATCGGCGACCAGCCTCACGTGTTGCCGCAAAGCTTTCGGGGAGAACATCATCGAGAGTCGCTCCCTGCTTCAGTTTTTCGCGCAGTTTGGTTGCGGTTTGTCGTAATTCTTCGTCGGTGAGCTTTTCGTATTCCGCTTCAAACGAATTGATCTGGTCGATAGTCGAGGCAGGGACAATGTCGACATTACCATCCTTATCACGGTCGAAACCGATGTCTTTGATACGTCGTTCGTTAGACGAACCGAACATGCTTGTGATAACGCGTTCGATTCCCGATGTGAATGCGTTGAACCAATCGCCTAAATTTGCGAGGAATTCCATGTGATTACCTTGGGGAAATCTTATCCCGGTCGATCATGATGAGAGCACGGTTACCGGCGGGAGTGTGTCAGAATGGCAGACTCCCTCCAGCACAAATTCGTGGCCTCTTGCCACGCTTGCTGTTCCGCACGGTCACAAGCGACGTAAGTCGCCTGCTTCTCGAAGTTTATTGTTTGTGGGAGACCGGGTCAATGTCGGTCGATCCGATCCCGAAAACGGCAGAAATAGACCGTTTTCTGGAAATAACGCATTCTGTGTGCCGAAATTCTATGTTTGAGCGATTTTCATGGCGTTGTTCTCATCGATCAACGGAGGTTATGATGCTGAGGAAATGAATGTCTTCTTGTTGCTTTGAAAGCATCTCTTCATGACTGCGGACGACTCCAAATATCAATCGGGTGACCCCCCGGACCCTGTTGGGCTTCCTGCAGAGACGATTATTAGTCCAGACACGCATCGACCTGAGCGTATTCCTCCCGGTCAATCCCGTACTCGAAAATGGCCTGTTTTGGACGCCCATGGAACCCCCAATGTTCCGCTGGATCGCTGGAGGCTTGAACTGGATGGTTTGGTCGATCACCCCTTAAGTTTCACTTGGGACGAATATCAAGAGCTTCTGCGAGTGAAAGTTTTCGCTGATTTTCATTGCGTGACCTCTTGGTCGCGGCTGGGAAATGTCTGGGAAGGCGTTTCGGTTCATCATTTGGTCGAGAGAGCCGGCGTTCTGCCCGAAGCCAAATATGTGATTGCGACCGGGTTCGATTATGGCTGGACCACCAATATGCCCTTGGAAGATTTCCTGCAGGAAGACGTATTAGTGGCCGATCTTCATGATGGCGAGCCAATTGATGCCGACCATGGCGGTCCAGCCCGTTTAATGGTCCCGCAACTTTATGCGTGGAAGAGTGCCAAGTGGCTTCGTAAATTGACCTTCGTCGCCGAGGATCAATCAGGATACTGGGAACAGATGGGCTATCATAATCATGGTGACCCTTGGACCGAAGAACGATACAGTTAGTCATAAGTTTTCAGTGTTCAGATTTCAGTATTCAGAATCGATCTTTTTTTGGTATCGCTCACATGAATTTTCACCTCATGAGATTCATTCATCATCGTTGAAAGGAACTGAGCTAGTTTCTCATTTCGAGTTTCTGGTTTCTCACTGACATGGCTGATGCACCGCAAAATATTCGTGTTCTCTCAGAAGATCGTACCCTCGAACTGACGTGGACACCTGACCGTGTTGTCAAATTGCCGTTCCATTTTGTTCGTTGCCAGTGTCCTTGTGCGGCCTGCGTTGATGAACACACCGGAGTGCGTCTCTTGAAACCGGCCACGATCCCGGAAGATATTGCACCGACCGGGATGGGATTTAGCGGCAATTATGCCTTGAAAATCGGTTGGTCGGACGGTCATCACACGGGCTTATTCACCTGGGATTTTCTCGACGAACTTTCCAATCAGCAGGAGGCGTTATGAGTTACGAAGTCGAGATGAAGTTTCCCTTGAACGATACGAAGCACTTTGTGCCGTTATTGCGGGGAGTGGGTGCTGAGGAGTCCGAAACGCAGACGCACATCGACCGATATTTCAATCATCCTGCAAAAGACTTTGCGGAGTCGGACGAAGCGCTGCGATTGCGATCCATTGGTGATAAGAACGTAATTACATACAAAGGCCCCAAAATTGATTTGGTCACCAAGACTCGGCAGGAAATCGAAGTCGACTTCGAACGTGGGGCGGAAGGTGTGATTCAGCTGGCACAAGTGTTGACGCTTCTCGGATTTAGAGAATCCCTCACCGTTCATAAGACTCGTAGGGTCTTTCATCTCGACTGGCATGAGCGGGAAGTCGAAGTGCTTCTCGATAACGTCGAAGGTTTGGGGGAGTACGCCGAGATTGAGACCATCGCGCTGGAAGGCGATCAGGATGTCGCCAAAGAATGCGTACTCTCGTTGGCAGAAAAACTGGGATTGGAAGAGTCCGAACGACGTAGTTATTTGCGCATTTTGATTGAGAAAAGCGGTTCATCCAGTTGAGCTTTGTGGTCTTAGCTGCTTTTCAGTCCCGTCTTGTATGTGGATGTGACTTTGGGGAGATTCTCACGAACGAAATTTCCTGATTGACCTGCCCGCTCTCTTCTCGATAGGATCAAGAGGTTCTCTTTTGAAAGGAATCCCATGATCTATCGCGTCGCTATGTTCTCTGCTTTTGCTGCCGTGCTGACGTTGTCAGCGACTCTGTTCGCAGGTGACTGGCCTCAATGGCGTGGTCCCAATCGCGATGCGATTTCCACAGAAACGGGACTCCTGAAAGCATGGCCCGTCGATGGGCCTCCTCTTGCCTGGAAAATTACCGGCGTCGGCGAAGGGTATTCCAGCGTTTCCATCGTTAACGGTAAGATTTACACGCTGGGCGATCTGGAAGATGGTAGTTATCTGATCGCCTTGAACGAGGCTGATGGCTCGGAACTCTGGAAGACCCGAATTGGTGATGCCGGAGGTCACAAAGGGTATCCCGGAACGCGAAGCACTCCGACGTTTGATAGCGGACAACTATTCGCATTAAATCAGTACGCCGATTTCGTGTGCGTGGATGCGAACAGTGGTGAACTTGTCTGGAAGGTGAATCTCAATGATGACTTCAACGGAAAAATGATGTCGGGCTGGAAGTACAGCGAGTCTGCCCTGGTGGATGGGAATCAGGTCGTCATCACTCCGGGTGGCAAAGAGGGAGCCGTCGTCGCACTCGACCGAACGACCGGAAAGCAAATCTGGCGAACGTCAGAATGGACGGACGCGGCCGGGTACTCTTCTGTCATTATTGCCACCATTGAAGGGACGCGACAATACATTCAACTCACCGGGCAAAGTGTGGCTGGCATCGATCCCAAGACGGGGGAAGTTCTCTGGGTCGCCGAACGTCAGGGAAAGACGGCCGTCATTCCAACACCTGTTGTTGATGGAAATGTTGTCTTTGTCACATCAGGTTACGGCGTTGGTTGTAATGCGTTTCGTGTGACGAAAACGGGGGATGCCTGGAAGACGGAAGAACTGTACGCGAACAAAGGGATCGCCAATCATCATGGTGGAGTCGTTCTACTTGATGGTCATGTCTTTGGCTCAACCAATGGCGCGTTTCGCTGCCTCGATCTCAGTTCTGGAGAGTTGACCTTTGAAGGCCGGAGTGTTGGCAAAGGTGCCACCGTGTATGCAGATGGGCATCTATATCTCAGAGCCGAAAAGGGACCGGTTGCTTTGATTAAAGCAACGCCGAAAGGATTGGAAGAAGTGAGCCGATTTGATCAACCCGACCGCAGCAAGCGAAATGCGTGGGCACATCCCGTCATCGCCAACGGCAAATTGTATCTCCGTGATCAAGACATTCTGCTCTGTTACGACCTCAGTGAATAGTCGATAGCCCATGTGCGCGAGCACACGGGATGCCTTCAGATGAAATTGCATTCCGAATGTGGATGACATACATCCCGACTGCTTGCGCAGAACCGGTATATTACATCATGCCGCGTTGATGCAGTTCCGAAACAACCCGAGCGACGATTTCACTCACTTCGGTGAGATCGCGTTCGTCGGCTGAGGGAATCGGGCATCCACCGATTGGCTCATCGGTGTAGCCGTGCGTGGCGAGATGGCATTGCAGTGTCTTTGTCAGTGCATCAAGGTCGGTGGTTTGTTCCGAAGAGAGAGGTTGCCTTCCTCGCCCCATCTGGAAACCACGAAGTTCGACAGCAGCACGGAATCCGTCGGGGAACTCTGCTGAGTACAGCATCGTGTCGAACAGATTAACTAGGTCGTATTGAATTTGGCGTGCTTCTTCGAGTTGCCCACCAACAGTGCAATCGTAGAGTTTGCGTGTAATTTCGGGAACAACGCCTGAAGAAGCATTCGTTCCACCATCACAGCCGAGCAGAATCATCGGCATCAATGCCGCATCCCAGCCTGTCAGAAAAGAAAAGTCTGGCCGATTCGGACGAACTGCCTGAATCATACGGATCATGTGTGGCAGGTCGCCGGAGGAATCTTTGATCGCTACAATGCGGTCACACTCTTCCGACAGACGTTTGACGGTGGGGACATCAATCGGACTGGCAAACATGGGAATGTTATATAGGGTCACATCGACCGGCGTGTTGTCGCCGATCTCTTTGAAGTAAGCATAAACAGAAGCGGGGCTTAACTTGTAATAGAATGGAGCCACAATGGCGACGGCACGGACACCCAGTTCGGCGTAATACTCACAGGCTTTCAATGTCTCTTTGACATTCGCTTCGGCGGCACCTGCGAGAATGGGAACTCGCCCACGAGTTTCATCGGCGATGATGGCGACAATGCGTTTACGTTCCTCGACGGTGAAACGTGTGAACTCTCCCGTGGAACCGTTGGGATAGAGCCCATGTACGCCCTTCTCGATCAGCCAGTTGACGTAGCGACGAAGTTCTCCTTCGTTGATGTCGCCATGCGCATCATAGGGAACGAGATTGGGGGTGAAGATGCCTTGTAGTCGTGTGGCCATGTCGAATCACGCTGGTACTAGAAGAAGGTTTCGATGTCGTCTTTTATCGGTGGAAATGACAAATCACTTCAGCATATCACAGGGATCAAAAGGGATCGAATCAGTACTCTCCGTAACACGATGAATCCCATAAGTCGGAAAGGTTATTCCGACGCTTCGATCACTACAACCGGATTTCTACGCACGTTCGGCATAAGTTGTTTTTGTTTGGCTCCCGGATGACGACCGAAGAACAGAATCACGGCAATCAAAGTCGCGACTTGAATGGCCAACCAGATCCAGACATTCATGCCGTACCCAATTGGTAAACAGCCCAGAAACAGTGATGTCCCTCCGACAGTGAGTGCGTATGGGAATTGCGTGGAAACATGTTTGATGTGGTCGCATTCTGACGCGGCAGAGGAAAGTACCGTTGTGTCGGAGATGGGCGAGCAATGATCTCCAAAGATCGCACCCGCCAACACCGAGCCGATTGTTCCGAGCAACACCGGGTCGTGGACTCCTCCGGCGTCACTTCCCAGCAGTTTCCAACTCATCGAGGTAAAGACAGGAATGAGAAGCGTCATCGTGGCCCAGGAACTTCCGGTCGCGAAAGAAACCCCGGCAGCCATGAGAAATGCGATTCCCGGCAACCAGGCGGGGTTGATTGTTTCTCCGATGGTTGAGACCAAAAAGCCCGCTGTGTTGAGGTGACTTTCATCACAAACCGCCCCGATCATCCAAGCCATCACGAGAATGACGCAGGCGGGGATCATGCTTTTGACGCCGGCAATCCAGGCATCGGTCGATTGTTGCAATGAGAGCGTTTTAGAGATAACGGGGCTTGTGGCTGCCGCGATTGATGCCAGGAAGGAGGCCACTAACAAGACTATTGAGGAACTGTTCATGTCATTGGAGATGCCCACGGCAACAGTCACCAGCAAAACCACAAGTGGAATGATCGCATGACGCATCAGTTGCTTCTCTGTTTTGGATGTGCCAGAAACCGGTGGTTGTTCTTCATTCTGAGTATTCACGGCGTTCGTTTCGGCCTCGTGCATCGGGCCGTAATCTCGTCCGCTCCAAGCGATGGCTGCGACGAAGATCAACATGGTGACGGGATAAAACCGATAAGGGATGGTCTCGACAAAGAGTTGCCAACCATCAACCTCTTGACCGATTCCTGAAAATCCCTCTTCAATCAAGCCCACTTCAAAGCCAGCCCAAGTGGAGATCACGGCGAGCCCCGCGACCGGGGCGGCCGTAGCATCGATCAGAAAAGCGAGTTTCTCGCGTGAGATTTTCAATCGATCAGTGACGGGACGCATTGTGCTGCCGATCAGAATCGTATTTGCATAGTCGTCAAAGAAAACGACTAATCCCGTCAGCCAGGTGAGTGTTTGCCCTTGTTGTCGATTTTTGATTTTTTGAGCGATACGATTCACGACGGCTGCGGAACCTCCCGAAGCCGACATGGCCCCAATCATCGCTCCGAGAAAAAGCGTGAACAGAATGATGGTGAGATGGGAATGATCGACGGAACCATCATCACTCAAACCGGCAATTTGCTCAAGCAGATGTGTGTCAATCAGTCTCAGCAAACCGAGATCGGGACGCCCGTTTTCGAGCAGAGTTGCTCCCGTCCAGATGCCGGCAAATAAAGCGGGCAATACGTTCCGCCACCAAACCGCCAAAATGATGGCGACCATCGGTGGGAGTAGAGAAAGGACGGACGGTTCCATAATCATTCACAACAAGACAACGGGAAACGGTAATGTTCTCACAATACCGAATCGGGGTGCGGCTGTCGCGGTCGAAATTTGATCAAGCGACGGGCCAATAGGTTGTGATGGCCGTTTGCACCCACGGAACCGAATTCACCTCCACACTGCCGCCATGTGCTGTGACAATTCGCCAACATTTACACAATCCAAATCCGAGTCCGCGTCCAGCTTGTCGGCCCGAGTAAAAGGGATCGAACAAATGCCGTCGATCAGATTCACTTAATCCCGGGCCATTGTCGCTAATTTCGAGCCGAACGAACCCTGAAACGGAGGCCTCAGGAGGAGCCATGTTGATCGTGATGACTCCACCCTGCCCGAGTGCATTCATACTGTTGGTGATCAGTTCTGCGATGACCGTGTTGAGTTGAGTTTCGTCGGCAGTGATCCAGAGTTCTTCAGGGCGGGTTAATTTGACCTGAGTCCCCTGCTCTTTCAGTGGACGCTTCAATTTTTCGAGTATGGCTTTGACGACCGTCCCGAGTTCACATTTGGCGAGATGCAGTGGTGGCGGTTCTGCATATTGCATGGTGTCGCCAATCATCTGACTGATTCGCATCGCTTGAGCGCCGATTGTGGCCAATGATTCGCGGCGTGTCGGGTCGTTCTCTTCTTTCAAAAGTAATTGGACTCGTCCACTAATCGCGGCAACCGGATTGTTGATCTCGTGACCCGCTCCGGCCGCAAATTCAATCAACGCATCTTGCTTACGACGATTGAACCAATCGACACCAACTCCGTTAGGTTGCAACTGCTCGATTTGTTGCAATTGACTCATTAAAAGAATCGTCGTGGAAAGTAAATCGTCTGTGGGAGACTGTTCGGAATTCCAAACGAGTCCCCCGACAATCGTACCGCCTTGACTTAATGTACGAGACTTTTGCGCGTGAGCTGAAAAAATCTCACGAGAGATGGTACACCACTCATGTGAGTCATTCTTCGTTTTGACTTCTTCCGAGCGTATCAGGCGATACTCGGGAGCTTCTCCACGTTTGAAATAGACGGCCGAAAATTCGTCGCTTTGTGGCATGGCACAAAACACGGTGCATTCGGAGCATTGCAGCAGTTCTCGCCAAAAGTCAGCCAAGACTGTCAGTAACTCTCGGCGCTTTCCCACTGGCAAAGCACGCTTGAGGAGTGAGAGCACACTTTCAGACTGTGATGTCGATCCGGCTGACGAAGTTGTCGACATGGCTGGCTACTCCCACTGGCCGAGAGCGAGTCACGCTCGCTCTTTTCGGCCAAGGTTTTCAAGTCTTCCGCAGGGTTCAGGAATTGGAGGCAACCGTTTCCATATCCAGCAATTTGCAGACACGTTCGATTAAGTTCTCTACTTCAAACGGCTTTTGCACAAAATCGTTGGCGCCGGCTTTCTTGAGATCATCGATTTTATCAGCTTCCACCATGCCGCTGATACAGATGATCTGCACGTCGTCGAGCGTCGAATCACTGCGAACACGTTCGCAAACATCTCGACCGTTGATGTCGGGAAGCATCACGTCCAATACCAGAATGTCGGGTTTGTATTCTTTGACCATCATACCGGCATCGAAACCGTTATTGGCCGTTCGAACTTCAAAGCGACCATCCGCATCGAGAACGTCGGTAATCAATTCGACCAATTCAACATCATCATCGACGACTAGGGCTTTGCGACGACCACTCTCAAGAGCGTCGGTGGGGATGCCGTTGTCTTTCATGAATTTGTAGAGCACGTCGCGAGGGATTCGACGAAAGCGGGATCCCGGAACCCGGAAGCCTTTGAGCTGTCCCGAGTCGAAACAGCGAATGATTGTTTGCTGGCTGACCTTACAAATTTTGGCCGCCTCACCTGTTGTGAAAACTGTTTTCATAGCGAATATCCATCCTTAGATCGAGTCTTTCGACTCAGCCTCCTGATGATCGATCAGCTCCATTGCCGATCCGTTAGGGTCTCAGGTGAGAAACAGTCCCTGTTTCTCGATCCCACTTCACTTTCATGTCATGGGAGTTAGGGGAGATGGAGAAGGCATAATTCCAAAAAATGCGCTCTCAGTGATCCCCAAATGTTCCGCTCGACCAAGATCTGTTATCTTGCCAAGCTTCTCATGCTGGCCGATTGTATCTATTCCCTGAATTCGGTCAACACGGGTTTGCTTATAGAGAGTCGCAGGCTTACCGTACCGCCGGATACTGACGAAACCGCTGAAAACCCCGAAATTTCTGAGCGTTTTCTACGATTGCTTCGTGAAGCTCCCACAGTGCCTGCAAAGGTTTATTGCCCCTATTTTGAAAAAATATGTAGGCCTATGCGTGATTTATTGACGCTCGAAAGGTTTCAGATTTTGTTGAAGCAGCATACGACTCTGATTGAGCACTTCTTTCGGTAGCATTGAGCCTTTGGCAGCAATGATTTCTTGGCCGTGCTTCGACTGACAGAATTTTAAGAAATCCCGAACCGTTTTCTTTTGCAGTGATTCGAGATTGATATAAAGGTAGAGTGTTTCATCTTTTTGTCTGGAGTCGGCGATTGGCAATTCCAAATATTGAATTTTGGCTGCTAACAGATCCTTTTTCTCAGTCATCTTGATGCGACGAGCCGATCTCGTGATGTCGGTTTCACCTCGCGAGAAAATCTTAAATCCTCCACCTGAGCCACTGGAAGCCGTCACAACGGTGAGATTCGGATTTGCCTCCTGAAATGTTTTCAAAAGAGCTTCCGAAATCTCGTACATATGCACGGTGCCATCGATATTGATTCTTTCGTCTGCTCGCGTCTCGCTGACTGTGGAGGCAATCAGAAGACATACAACGAAGAGTTTCGACAAAACCGTAGGCGAGATTTTCAAAATAGACTCCATGAGAAGAGAAGGTTTATTCCACTCGCAGCACTCGATAGCCGTTTGATTTGATCCCGTCACTGTTCTCGGCCTGAACCTGAATCAGGTGTGTTCCCGATTTGAGTTTTTCCGGCAGCTTGGCTTTCCAGAGGTGCGTCGATTTTCGCGGGCCGGGAACTGTGGACCAGGGAGTCTTGCCGAGCGATTCCTGGAGCTTGTGGGCGCGAATATAGTTGGGGTCATTCTCAAAGACTTTCTCCATCGAAAGCCACGGCGAGTCTTCACTCATACGGAATTGAACGATGGATTTATCATTGGCATTAAACACATTCGCATACAAATCCGTTTGTCCCGACTCAGCAGTCGTGACGACTTCGGGACATTGGACGAGCATTTGATAATCTTTGGAACGACCCGAGGCGAAGAATTCCAAACTATAATCAGTGCCGTCGAACGACATGATCGAATAGCCGTTGGGGGCACCGTCGGCCATCAATGTTTGCGGAATGCCCCTTTCGTCGGGCATACCTCGCCACCAACTTCCGCTGACAGTCACATTCACGATGTGATGATGGGGGACCGGGCCTTCCCAGCCATTCTCTTTGGTCAGAAATAAGTGCTGATGGACATGGCGATGGGCAGAGATCGAAACGCAAAAAGGACGTTTTTCGATCATACGAAACAACTCGGCACGGTCGCCGACTTCATTCAGCGGAATATGCATCATTAAGACGACCAGTTGATCATCTGGAATCATCGCCAGGTCGTTTTTGATGAACTCCATCTGTTCCGGGCCGAAACCTCCACGGTAAGAACCCTTTCCTTCGGGCTGCTTGTGCTCCCAGAGAATGTCGTCCAAGACCAGGAAGTGAACGCTTCCATAGTCGAACGAGTAATACGCGGGGCCGAACGCCCGTTCGAAAGTTTCGTCGCTGGTGTGATCGTGCTTGGCTTCGCGATTGATATCGTGATTGCCGATGATGTTGTACCAGGGAATTCCGAGCAGTGCGATGGATCGTGCCTGTGGCTCGAAGAGATCCAGATTGTCGAATGTGATATCACCCAGTGTCACGCCGAAAGAAGCATCCGTACCAACCAGTTCTTCGATCACATCGTGCGACATGTAATCGACTTCCTGCTGATTGCGGGGTTGTGGATCGCCGAACATGATGGCTTTGAATGTGTCGGGTTCCTCTTGGGGATAGAGTGGGAAATCGACTGATTGGGGCAACGGGCCCGTCGGCTCAACGCCCTTGAATTTTGATTCTGGGGAGCCATTTGGCTTGTGGATGTAATAAAACCGGGGGAGTTGAGTTTTGCTGATGGGTGTCCGCCAGGCACGCGGTTTAATCACAAACAGAATTTCATCGTTGTCGACGGGAAGCTCATAGAATCCTTTGGCATCAGTTTTGACGATCTGCTTGCCATTGGAGACTTTCATGCCGGGCAAACCCGGTTCACCGGCATCTTTCTTCTGGTTCTCGTTTTTGTCGTGATAGACAAATCCCTTGGCCGTCGAGGGCGTGTCAAACTGAGTGGCGGAATCAGACGGAATCAGTCCCCAAGTCAGAAATAGTGCAGTGGCAGAAAAAGCGAGGAAGAGTGAGGTGGGTTTCATCAGCGGGGTGGTCCTTACTTTAAGATGTCATTCAATATACATCAGCATAAGGGTGTTGATTGACAGAAGAAACCTCGTAATGTGAGAAGTTGATTGGTTTTTGATGAACATTCTAGGGCAGCAATCTGCCATAGACAGTGGATCTGTTCATCCAATCCAATTGCGGACGCGTCGATGGGGGGGTGTACTTACGCCGGTCGAGGTCATCGAGACTGTGAATATTTGCCACAATCTCTATCGCAGTTCCTTCGGCACTTTCTTTTTTGAGCCAGAGTATTCAGGTCGCTCGAACAACCTCTCAAAGTGTGGTTGGTAAGCCTTCAACTGATACCAGAATTCTCGCCGAACTGGTTGGAGGACTTTTCCTTCCGGGTAGTCGTGTCCCGCGGCACTCGCTTCGATGGAACGAATCGTCGATTCGGCTTTCGATTTGAGACTTTCAAAAACTTCAGGTCGTTCCTGTGAGAGATTATTGGTCTCTCCGGGATCATCGTTTAAGTTGTAAAGTTTCCAAGAGTCATCTTTTCGGAGATTTGTGCTGAGCAACTTATGATTCCCGTCGATGATCGCTGCTTGGTTGCCAAACAGAAACGGGATCGATGATTTTCGTTCAGGTTTTTTCCCTTCAAATAAAGGGAGAATGCTTTCGCCATCTCTAACCGCCAATTGAGAATCTTCGGGGAGCCCGAGTAATTCGACGATCGTCGGCATGATGTCCATTGTTGACGCGGGAAAGTCGGTGATGGCCGGCTTGATCGTTCCCGGCCATTCAATAATTCCAGGGACACGGATGCCGCCTTCGTAAACTGAGCCCTTATTGCCTTTCAGATGACCGCAGGAATTCGGGTCAACGGTTAAACCACCATTATCGCTGCAATACCAGACGAGAGTCTCTTTCTCGATGCCCAGTTCTCGCAGTCCCGCACGCAGTTTTCCGACACTGCGATCGATCCCCACAATTTCTCCCAAATGATTGCCGAGTCCATTCTCGGGAAGCGATCCGCGATCTTCTTCGAGAGCATGCATCGGACTATGAGGAGAACCGTACCAGATCACTGTGAAGAAAGGCTTTTTGTCGGTGGTCTGTCGAGTGATGTACTTGAGTGCTTCGTTGACAATCACATTCGAAGAGTCTCCCAAGAATTCCTCAAACTCCCCTTTGCGGCTCATCACGGGATTCAAATCGAAGAAGTTGGTGACCGAAAGCCATTCTTCAAAGCCGTAATGTCCCGGATGGTTGGCGTCGTCTCCAAGAATGGGGACTCCCGGACCGCGGATGCCGTTCAAATGCCACTTACCGAAATGCCCCGTTGCATAGCCGGCTTTCTTCAATGCTGCGGGGAGAGTCTTTTCCTGCAGGCAGAGGTTATGGCCGTGCGAAGGAACTCCCGTGCGGACCGGTGTTCGCCCTGTCAACACAGAAGCGCGAGTGGGTGAGCAGACCGGACCTGCTGCGTAGAAACGATCAAAACGGAGACCGGCGTTCGCCATCGCATCAAGGTGAGGAGTTTTGAGTTGGGGGTGGTCATAATAACTCGTCTGTCCCCAGCCCTGGTCATCGCCCATCACCAGCACAATGTTCGGGCGCGGCGTATCTCCATGAGAAATCGCAGGCAGTACGATGAATAGTCCGAGAATCAGGAGCGATGCGGTGCGTTTCATGGTGAGCGATTACTTTTTCGGTGGGAGAATTTCTGGATCATCATGGATTGTCGTTATCAACGACAGGTTCCCACATCGTTGAGAGGACGCCGTTCTTGTACAACGCAACGGGAGCCTGTTGCAGAATCTGCGACATGGCGGTCAATTCTTCGGCGGTGAGATTGGTGAAGTGATGTTTGGATTCATCCTCAAACATCAACAGAATTTCTCCCTTTTGGGTTTCTTGATGCCACCGCATGCGGTAATGAGCGACCAGTTTATAGTCCATCCGTTTCTCCCTCCTCGGTCTGTCAAGCGATGGTTTGTTTCAGAATAACGCGAATTTACAACCGAAACCCGTGTTATCTCAGAAGAATCGCTAAGGATGCAGGCATCCTCACAGATTCTCTCTGGTAACGAACCGCTCAATATTCATCGAGTCGGCGGAGAGATCTATTCAAAGTCATCCTCTGAGAGTTTGGATAAGTAATAGAACGCAGGGATTGCAATTGGAAACATGAATGGAGAGAGACAGAGGATTCCGCATGTGGTCAATGTGATCCAGCGTGCCAACTGTGGTTCCCAGAGTTTCCAGCGATTTCCAAATTGAAGTTTGGTAGCACAGAGGGACAACAAAATTGCAAAGATAATCAGGCTGCCCGCGTGGATGCTTAAGAATGTAGCTATGGAGAATCCACCAATAGGAGTTTGACCGACCAGTCTGGGCCACTGGTCGCTGAAAAAGAAGGTCGCAGTCATTGAGATCAACAGGCAGGAAAATGCGTTGATCGCGAGTAAGATTATGACAATGCGTTTTTCTCGTTTCATGTTTGGCATTGCCGCATCCCTTCAATCAACCTCTTCGACGATTACGCATGTTACTTGGAAGCGGATCAAGAAAAACGTGGATTCTCTCTCGTAATCTTTGCGACTCTTAGCGACTTTGCGTCAAACCCTTAACAACCGTTACGGCTTCGACAGCTTACCCGGATTCTGGATATGTAGGGTCACGATGGCCAAGTCGGCGGGCGTGATGCCGCTGATGCGGCTGGCCTGGCCAATATCACGCGGTTTGACGCGACTCAGTTTTTCTTGGGCCTCTTTACGGAGTTGGCTCAGTGCGTTGTAGTCGAACCAGTCGGGGATCGTGAGCGACTGGGCTTTCTTCTGTTTCTCGACATCAACGGTTTGCCGGGCAATGTAACCCGCGTATTTGATCTCGACGACGGTTTGCTCGGCGGCGAGTTCTGGAATCTCCAGTGACTTTAGTTCTGGTTCCAGTTCGCAGATGGCGTCCCAGTCGATTTCCGGACGCTTGAGGTAATCGGCCAGCAGCGTTCCGTCATGTCGATGTGAGTTGAGGAACTTGGTTGCCCGATCGATGTCAGCCTCGTGTTTGGCCAATTTGTCGCGCCGTTCAGTTGAAATCAACCCGCAAGCATCTCCGATAGGAGTGAGGCGACGGTCGGCGTTATCCTGTCGCAGCAGCAAACGATATTCGGCCCGCGATGTAAACATACGGTATGGCTCGTCCACACCTTTGGTAACAAGGTCATCGATCAGCACGCCGAGATAGGCGTCGTTGCGATCCAGAATGAGTGGGTCTTTACTGGCAATTTTCAGCGCCGCGTTAGCACCGGCGAGGAGTCCTTGTCCTCCTGCTTCTTCATACCCGGTAGTGCCGTTGATCTGGCCGGCAAAGTACAAACCGGGAACACGTTTCGTTTCCAGTGTGGCATGGAGTTGCGTGGGAGGAGCAAAGTCGTACTCGACCGCATAGCCGTACCGCATGATCTCAGCGTGTTCCAAACCGGGGACAAGCTTGATCATGGCGTCCTGCACATCACGCGGCAGACTGGTGGAGATGCCATTACAGTACAGTTCTTGTGTGTTGTACCCTTCCGGCTCCAGAAAAATGTGATGGCTGTTCCGTTCGGCGAAGCGAACCACTTTGTCTTCGATGGAAGGGCAATAACGCGGGCCGGTCGAATCGATCTGTCCGCTGTACATCGGCGCGCGATGCAAGTTCTCGCGGATCAGGTCGTGGACTTTCTCATTGGTGTCGGTGAGCCAGCAGGAAATCTGTGGCTGTGCGATCTTGTCTGTGAGGTAAGAAAATGGTTTCGGATTCTCATCACCCGGCTGTTCGCTCATGGACGAGAAGTCCACCGTCCTGCCGTTGAGTCGAGCCGGTGTCCCTGTCTTGAAGCGTTCCAACTCAAATCCCAATTGATGGAGCGAATCGGAAATCGTTCCAGTTGTTCCCTCCCCTGCCCGACCACCGGTTGTCTGCGCTTCCCCGGTATGCATGATGGCTTTCAGGAAAGTTCCGGTCGTCAATACGACAGCCGACGCTCGATACTCGGCATCACCGCGAACTCGGACACCGACCGCTTTTCCGTCTTCGACGAGAAGTTGCTCAATCATCTCCTGCTTGACGGTCAGGTTTTCATGTTCTTCGATGATCTGTTTAACGAGAAATTGATACGCTTTTTTATCCGCCTGAGCACGCGGCGAGTGCATCGCCGGGCCTTTGGTGATATTCAGCATGCGAAACTGAATACCGGTTGCGTCAATCACACGGGCCATCAATCCACCCAGCGCATCAATCTCGCGGACAATTTGGCCTTTTGCGACGCCTCCGATAGCCGGGTTACAGCTCATCTGCCCGATGGTGTCACAGTTCATCGTCAGTAATGCAGTCTTCGCACCGAGCCGCGCAGCGGCAGACGCGGCTTCGGTCCCGGCGTGACCGGCTCCGATGACAATGACATCGTAATGATAGGTGGAGATTGGCATGTGGGTGGCAACTTATGTGTGGCTCTTTGGCCTCCTCACCCCGGCCCTCTTCTCCAAAGGAAGAGAGGGTGGCATGCAGGATACGATTGTGTTCGAGTTGCTTGACCTTCGGTTCTTACTTGTGGCTGCAACTTTTTCACAGGGTACAAGTCAGTCCTTCTCCTCCTTAGGAGGAGAAGGTGGCCGAAGGCCGGATGAGGAGGCGATTGTTTATTCGTCGTGTCTATTTTGAGCCTCGCCCCGTCTCTTGTCCACTCTCGCAGTATCGGGGAATCACGAAACAGTTACGTTTCACACTTGGAAAACCGATTCAAACCCTCGATACTACGATTTCGAGCAGAACAATCGAAAACAACAGACTCACCAACAGGAGACACATCATGGCTGATATTCGTTCGGGCGCAGTGACACTCAAAGGCAATCCTGTCGATCTCGCCGGACCAGCACTCGCCGTAGGAGACTCGGCTCCCGAGTTTACTCTGCAATCGCAAGGACTCGAAGAGATCACACTCGCCTCATCGGCAGGCAAGACACGCATCATTGCCACGATTCCTTCACTCGATACTTCAACCTGTCATGCAGAAACCAAGAAGTTCAACGATCAGGCGGGAAGTCTCGACAATACGGAAGTCCTCGTTGTCAGCATGGACCTGCCCTTCGGTCAAAAGCGCTGGTGCGGTGCGGAAGGTGTTGAGAGCATTACGACGCTTAGCGGTCATCGTTGCACCGGCTTCGGCGAGTCTTACGGCGTTCTCATCAAAGGTGGACCACTTGACCGTTGTCTGGCACGAGCTGTGTTTGTGGTCGATGGCGACGGCAAGATTACCTATGCCGAATACGTTTTGGAAATTGCCGATCACCCCGATTACGATGCGATCCTTGCCGCTGCGGGAAGTTAGTGGTTAGCGATTAGGAACTGGTGATTAGAAATGAGTCATATTGAAACCGGGAGCGTGAAAGCGCGTTCCCGGTTTTTTTCATCTCGCAAAGAATGACCACACGAGTGGGAGAACACATCCCGACTTATTCAGTATTCAGTCTTGGAGCCGCCGACGGAAGTCGGCAGGAGATCGCGAAGTTGACAACAGGTTTGGTTAGGATGCACCAACTCCAGTTGTGAAGACGACGAGAAACTCCAAAAAATATGAAAAGATATTAGGAATGATCGTGATGCTTGTGGCTGAAAATGAACCGCAGAGTTCGCGGAGGACGCAGAGATAATTCGGGTAGATTCGTAAGTTGGGTTAGTCTGAGCGGAGCGAGACGTAACCCAACAAGCAGTACGATGTCCATGCACTGCTCGAAACGGCCGAACGGGTTGTCGTTTGAAAATCTGTAATGAATATGCGAGTCAACCGTGTTGGTATTGGATTACGCTGCGCTAACCCAACCTACGAAACCTGCTTGTATTAATCCCGCAATGCATCAATAATTGCTCGCGTTCGTGTGCGATTCCCTAGCTCATTACCGCCACTCGTTCGGCGTTCTTTCACGGTTCTCAAGTTCTTTTCGTCAATGATTTTACGAAGCAAGGGACGCAATGGGTCTACCACCTGCTTGGATTTTAAATCGAATACAATCGGCGCCTCATTTTTGTGATTAATATCCCAAAGGAGTGCAAGACGATATCGTCCGTCGAAAAGTTCCACGTCCACATATTCTCCTTCTTCGCTCAAATCGTCACGTTCTTGCTTCGCAATAGCAATCCAGTCCACACTTTCCTGTTCGTGGTTCGCAGGCTTCCAATCGTTACGAAGTGATGCAAGTCCCGTTACTTTCTCGCTGCGTTGGGATTCCTCCTTTTCCTTGCGTTCATCATCGGTACTAATGATCTTGCTTTTCAAGAGATCGCGAATGTCTTTGGATTCACGCACCGGAAAAGCTCCATCAGGTGAAGGTTCCGAACGCCAGTAAGTAGAGCCTGTCCTGAAACATCTATTTTAGTGAACGGTTTGGCCTGAGACTTGCATTAATGTCTCCTCCGAAAGGAGGCATAACCATGCCCACAAGATCCCGCAACGAGTCAAGCCGACTCCACGCAGCGGGATCCAGGACGGAACCCCAACGACAACTCAATGACACACAATGGTTTCTGATTTCTGATCTGATGCCCGATCCACCGCCGAATCCACTTGGTGG
>Ga0222718_10000392_pt1 | contig 46556 bp, 42 predicted proteins | sample C33_27DmetaG_FD_165045 | JGI IMG/M metagenome (GOLD analysis project Ga0222718, IMG submission 165045) | Estuarine water microbial communities from San Francisco Bay, California, United States - C33_27D | ecosystem: Environmental > Aquatic > Marine > Unclassified | place: USA: California...
GCTTACGATGTTATGTCATCTAAGCATTTAAGAGGAGATTTTAATTATGCATGGCCAACCGCTGAGATTGCAGTAATGGGTGCTAAAGGTGCTACTGAGATAATTCATCGTGCAGATTTGGGTGACGATGAAAAGATTTCTAAGCACGCAACGGAATACGAAGACCGTTTTGCGAACCCTTTCATAGCTGCCGAAAGAGGTTTTATAGATGAAGTAATTCAACCACGCTCTACCAGAAAAAGGGTATCTCGCGCTTTCGCTGCTTTAAGGAATAAGCAATTGAAAAACCCTTGGAAAAAACATGACAATATTCCGCTTTAGGTTGAAAGACACAAATGTTTGCTAATTTTTTTCATTTGGGATCTTCTACGCTATGATGAAACACAGAGGGTTTCCATCACGATTGCCTGGAACTGATTATCAGTTCACGATCCGCCGACCTAATCCAAAGGGGGTCACTCCTATAATAGAGCGAGAACGTTTCAGAGATCGTAAGCCAGCCGATAAAAGGGCCGACAACGGTTTCGTCAGAGCTTTACTTGAACAGTTTTGGGATCAACCTTTCGAACGAGGTAATTTGGACGCTGGTCGCTTGAGTTGGCTATTTGGGAGAGAAGTAAAAGCATATGAAGATCAATTTGATGCTAGATCCTATGAGGAAAAGCTTATTTTGGACCTAAATGTGATAAAGATTAATTTTCCAGAAACCTTTGATTCCGGTCAGAGAGGATGAACAATGTTTGATAGACTATTGATAGCAAACCGTGGAGAAATCGCGTGCCGCGTTATGAAAACTGCAAAACAAATGGGTATAAAAACGATAGCTGTTTTTTCTGATGCGGACAGGCAAGCTCTTCATGTCCAAATGGCAGATGAGTCAGTTAATATCGGTCCACCTCCAGCCAATCAATCCTACATTGATATTGAGAAAGTGATCTCCGCAGTTGAGGAAACTAAAGCCAATGCTGTTCATCCTGGATATGGCTTTTTATCTGAAAATGCCAAATTTGCGAAGGCTTTATCTGATATAGGCGTAACATTCATTGGGCCCCCTGAGCGTGCTATCAAAAGTATGGGTGACAAAATTACATCGAAGAAGATTGCTCAAGATGCTGGAGTAAATACGGTTCCTGGTTACATGGGTATAATAAATGATGACAAAGAGGCAGTCCGCATAAGCAAGGAGATAGGCTATCCAGTAATGATAAAGGCATCAGCAGGTGGCGGTGGTAAAGGAATGAGGATAGCCTGGAACGATACCGAGGTGAAGGAAGGGTATGAATCTTCAAAAAATGAAGCTGCCAGTAGCTTTGGAGATGATAGGATTTTTATAGAGAAATTTGTTACCCAACCTCGACACATCGAAATTCAAGTATTAGCAGATACTCAGGGTAATTGTATTTATTTAGGTGAGCGTGAATGTTCAATACAACGCAGAAATCAAAAAGTAGTCGAAGAAGCGCCGAGTTCTTTTCTAGATGAAAAAACCCGGCGAGACATGGGTGAACAAGCCTGCAAATTAGCGAAAGCAGTTGGCTATCATAGCGCTGGAACTGTGGAGTTTATAGTAGATAAAGATAAAAACTTCTATTTTTTAGAAATGAATACTCGCTTACAGGTTGAACACCCAGTTACTGAGCTCATAACTGATGTAGATTTAGTTGAACAAATGATATCTATAGCGGCTGGCAAACCGTTGTCTTTATCCCAAAAAGACATAAAATTGAATGGGTGGGCGATAGAAAGTCGCCTTTACGCAGAAGATCCTTATCGCAATTTTTTACCATCAATCGGGCGCTTAACCCGCTATCGGCCTCCCACTGAAGTAAAAGAAAAGGCTGTAATAGTCAGAAACGACACTGGTGTTTTTGAGGGTGGTGAGATTTCCATGTACTACGATCCAATGATTGCAAAGCTCTGTACTTGGGCTCCAAACAGAGCAAAGGCTATTGAGCAAATGCGCACTGCCCTTGATCGCTTTGAGTTGGAGGGTATTGGGCATAACTTACCTTTTTTATCTGCTGTCATGGATCATGAAAGGTTTGTCTCTGGTAATATTACTACGGCTTTTATTGCAGAAGAGTACCCAGACGGTTTTAATGGTGTTGATCTAAGTGACGATAAAATCATAGATCTTGCCGCTTGTGCTGCTGCCATGAACCGGGTTGCTGAAATTAGGCGCACAAAAATTTCTGGTAGGATGGATAACCACGAAAGGCGTGTTGGAGACGATTGGGTAGTACAAATTTCCGGGAAAGTATTTTCTGTGAATGTTTCGGCTGATACTAACGGCGCAAATGTGATTTTTGAGGATAAAACGTCAATTCGTATTACTGGAGACTGGTTCCCAGGAAAAAAAATAGCGAATATGAATGCCAATGGTAACAAGCTTGTCATTAAGATGAGTAAGTTGACTGGTGGTTTCAGAATGCGTACCAGAGGAGCTGATTTGAAGGTCCTAGTGAGATCTCCCAGGCAAGCCGAACTTTCGGAATACATGCAAGAAAAGCTACCGCCTGACACATCAAAAATGCTACTTTGCCCAATGCCAGGATTGATTGTAAAGATTGACGTAAAAGCAGGGCAGGAAGTTCAAGAGGGTCAGCCATTATGTACCGTTGAGGCGATGAAAATGGAAAATATCTTAAGAGCGGAACGTACAGGCACAATAGCTAAAATCAACTCAAATGTTGGGGATAGCTTGGCAGTTGATGATGTTATTTTAGAGTTTGATTGAGCGAATTATGTTCACCACAAAATATATTTTTAGGAGATTGTAATGTCGCAAAGTAGAGTGGACTGGCAAAAACTAGCAGAAAAGGAACTTCGTGGAAGACCTATTGAAGAGTTAGATTGGAAAACTCTTGAAGGCATAGAGGTAAAACCTGTCTATTCTGAAGAAGATCTTAAGGGGCTTGCACACCTGGGTAAATTACCAGGCCTTGAGCCTTATGTAAGGGGTGTGAAGGCGACAATGTATACTGGTCGACCTTGGACAATCCGCCAATATGCTGGTTACTCCACGGCAGAAGAGTCTAATGCCTTTTACAAACGTGGATTGGCGGCTGGACAGCAAGGCGTTTCAGTTGCTTTTGATTTAGCAACGCACAGGGGTTATGATAGTGATCACGAACGTGTAATTGGCGATGTAGGTAAGGCCGGAGTTGCAATTGATAGCGTAGAAGATATGAAAATTCTTTTTGATGGGATCCCTTTAGAAAAAATTTCTGTTTCTATGACTATGAATGGGGCAGTAATTCCAGTTTTAGCGAATTTTATTGTTGCAGGAGAAGAGCAGGGGCATAAGAGGTCAGAACTCTCTGGGACAATTCAAAATGATATCCTGAAGGAATTTATGGTTAGAAACACCTATATCTATCCTCCTGAACCATCAATGAGAATAGTAGCTGACATCATTGAATACACGTCTAACGAAATGCCTAAATTTAATTCAATATCCATTTCGGGCTATCATATGCAAGAAGCTGGTGCGAGCCTCGTTCAGGAATTAGCCTACACTTTGGCTGACGGTAAAGAATATGTTAAAAAAGCCATTGAGAAAGGTTTAGATATAGATGCTTTTGCTGGGCGTTTATCATTCTTCTTCGCAATTGGGATGAACTTCTTTATGGAGTCAGCAAAATTGCGAGCTGCACGGCTTCTTTGGCACAGAATTATGACGGAGCTAGGTGCTAAAAATCCAAGTTCTAAAATGCTGAGAACTCATTGTCAGACATCAGGAGTATCACTGCAAGAGCAAGACCCATATAACAATGTTATTCGCACTGCCTACGAGGCTATGTCCGCCGTTCTGGGTGGAACTCAGTCACTACATACAAATGCGTTGGACGAAGCTATGGCGCTTCCCACAGATTTTAGTGCCCGAATTGCTAGAAATACGCAGTTGATTTTACAAGAGGAAACGGGTGTGTCCAATGTTGTAGATCCTTTAGCTGGTTCATATTATGTCGAAAAGTTAACCGCAGATTTAGCGGATGCAGCTTGGGAATTAATAGAAGAAGTTGATGAAATGGGTGGTATGACAAAAGCCGTAGCGGCTGGGATGCCAAAATTGCGAATAGAAGAAACGGCGGCAAGGCGTCAAGCTGATATCGACAGGGGCGATCAAGTGATAGTGGGCGTCAACAAATATCGTCTAAATGAGGAAGATCAACTTGAGATCCGCGACATAGACAATGATGCAGTAAGAGAAGCACAAGTTACTCGCTTAGAAAATATAAAAAAGCACCGCAACGAGAAAAAATGCTCTGAAGCTCTATCACATTTAGAAAAGGTTGCAGCTGGAGGTGGTAACTTACTGTCAGCTGCAGTTGAGGCATCGCGTGCTCGTGCGACCGTGGGAGAAATTTCAATGGCAATGGAAAAAGTTTTTGGTCGTCATCGTGCTGAAGTTAAAACTTTAGCAGGGGTGTATGGAGCAGCGTATGAAGGCGATGAAGACTTTATTGCCATTCAACTTGAATTAGAAAAATTTGCGAAAGATGAGGGTAGGCGCCCTCGAATGTTGGTCGTAAAAATGGGTCAGGACGGGCATGATCGAGGAGCTAAGGTTATTGCAACTGCCTTCGCAGATATTGGGTTTGATGTGGACGTAGGCCCTTTATTTCAGACCCCTGATGAGGCTGCACAGGATGCAATTGACAATGATGTGCACGTTATTGGTATTTCTTCTCAGGCTGCAGGGCACAAAACCCTCGCCCCGAAACTGATCGAATCTCTCAATCAGCGCGATGCTGGGGATATTTTAGTGATTTGTGGGGGAGTTATTCCTCAACAAGACTATGAGTTTCTTTACGAAAAGGGTGTTAAAGCAATCTTTGGCCCTGGAACTAATATTCCTCAAGCTGCATCAAAGATACTCGACTTAATTAGGCTCGCGAAAGCCTAATTAAGTCATTAAATGAAGTAGGCTTTTGAGGGCACTAATGTTAAAGTTAGATCATATTGTGATTTCTTCAGAGAGCTTAGACGATGGCCAGGCATTTATTGAAGATAGGCTTGGTATAAAAGCTGAAACTGGGGGTGAACATCGGCTTTTTGGTACCCACAATAAGTTAATTTCTTTAGGCTCTTCGTATCTTGAAGTGATTTCTATCTCTCCAGATTTGATAGCTGAGAGAACTCCAAGATGGTTCAATTTAGATAATTTCACTGGCCATCCAAGAATAACAAACTGGGTTTGTAGTGCTGACTTTAGTAGCTTTCTGCCACATGATTTAATGCCTGAAATTGGAGATATAGTAGACCTTTCGCGGGGATCTCTAAGATGGAATTTAACTGTACCTAAAAATGGTATACTTCCATTTGAGGGATTTGCGCCGGCACTTATAGACTGGGGTGTCTCAAAACATCCCAGTAAAACGCTTAGAGAAAATGGATGTAGTTTGAAAAAGTTAGTAATAAAACACAAACATGCTAACAACTTGTGTTTATTATTAAGCGGATTATTATCTGACCAACGTATCGAATTTGCTTATACGTCTGGAGCGGGGTCTTATGAACTATGGATAGAAACTCCAACAAATGGTATGGTGATGATCAAATAGTTATTCGCGGTGCATCTATTGAAGATGCCGTGGCCATCATGCAAATCTGGAATAACAATATCAGCAATACCTTCAACACCTTCAATAGTAGAATTAAAACTGAAACCGAAATTATAGAAAAAATTCTGGAAAGTACTAAAAAAAGATTTGGTTTTTTTGTAAGTGAGTGCCAAGGCGAAGTAATAGGATTTGCCAAATATTTTCAATTTAGAAATGGCGTTGGTTATGAAAAAACCCTAGAACACACTATTGTTATTTCTGACAATAAGCAAAGATTGGGTTTAGGTAGAGCACTTATGAGCAAGATATTAGACGACGCGAAAACAAAAGATTTTCAATCAATTTTTGCTGGAGTTAGCAGTTTAAATAACAAAGCGGTTAAATTCCATGAATCTCTTGGGTTCAAAGTTGTGGCTGAACTCCCCAGAGTTGGATATAAATTTGATACTTGGCTCGACTTAACGTTAATGCAAAAATTTTTACAAACTGATTAAAGAAATAACTTACAAATGTCTATTTGGGCAAAAATAACTACCGCTATTTCGATGCTCGCTAAGGGTGAACCATTAGCGAAGATTTTTTCAAAATTAAGAACTCCACCAGAAAAATCAGTTGCTTTCACAATTGCTGTAATTGCTCTGGGTGCAAAAATGGCTAAGTCGGACGGCAGTGTGAAAAAGGAAGAGGTAAAAGTATTTAGAAGGATTTTCCATATTCCTGAAGCTGAGGTGGCTGCAGCTGGAAAAGTATTCGATTTGGCTAGGCAAGATGTTGCTGGTTACGATGTGTATGCTCGTAGAATTAGAAAGATGTTTGGGGAGCGGCACCAAACTTTATTAGATCTTATGGAGAGCTTATTTCATATCTCACTTGCTGATGGCGAGTATCATCCGAAAGAGGATGAATTTTTACAAAATGTGAATGAAATATTTGGCTTTTCTGGCAGGGATTTTTTAAAATTAAAAGCGCGATTTGTAGACGTAGAAATGGACGCTCACGAAATTCTAGGTGTTGAACCCTACTCGAACATTAAAGAAATCAAAAGAGCATACAAAGACAAAGTCCTTGAGTGCCATCCCGATAAGCTTATTGCGAGAGGGATGCCAGAAGAAGCTATCAAATTAGCTCAAACCAAGTTAAGCCAAATAAATAATGCCTACGAACAGCTTGTCGAAAATTTGTAATTAAATGTCAGAAACTTCTGTTACTGCTCTAAGTGATTTAGCTAGTGACTCTAGTCTAACAAGTGAAACCTCGCCTAACCGCTTTTTATCCAGTTCACTTATTTTAAGTGATAATTTATTTTTCTTTTTGGAGTACTTCAAATAAGTTTCGGTCTTTGTTGAAGCTACCCAAAGGTTTGCACCCAAACGCATAGCTTTACCTAGTATTTCGGCATCTTTAATTTTCTGCGCACTAAGCAGGCGTAGTAATGGATCAAAAGAAGTGCGTGAATGACTATTTTTATAGCGAAACAAAAGAGAAAGTCCCAAAAAAACACGCTCAGAGTGTTTCAACCCACCTAGATTAGCCCTCGTTATATAATCAAAGCAGGCTTCGTGCCTATAATCAGGGTGAGCGCGCCAAGACACATCATGTAATAAACAAGCCGCCTGTATTAATCGAGTTTCACTGTCTTTAGCATTTGAAAAAAGCGGTTTCACAAAATTAAAAAGTGCTTTTCCGGCTCCCGGCACTCGTGCGTCTTTTGCTTCAGCAAATCGGCAGGCTTCAATCAAAGGATCTCTGTCTCGTAGCATCTGTGGCATTTTTTCATACAACATACCTTCTCTGATTCCATAGCTTGATATTGCGATATCCTTGGATCTAAAAATATTAGATAGTTTTTCAAGCACTTCGATCGCGTATGGAATAAACATTATTCTGTTCCCCGAAATTGAACATTGTTTTACCACATTTTCCAGGCCTTGATCCTTAATAAAGTGTTTCAAGTCCTTGATGGTTTTTTTTTCCATTCGATACTCGTGCAAAACTCTCAATGGGTGGTCGCATCGCTCCATATCTATGCGAGCGAGTGCGCGCCATGATCCGCCAACTAAGAATAATCGGTTATTTCTAGGACTAAAGGATTTAGCTAAATCGGATAACTGGGACTTTATAAATTCAAGACGTTCCTTTTTTTTGCTGATATCCATTAATTTTAAAGGACCTAGCTCAGAGCTTGCACATTTTCCGACTTGGCCGTTACTGATCTCTGCCAGCTCTAGTGATGTCCCTCCCAGGTCGCATACTAATCCATATGCTCCTGGCCAACCTGTGAGTACGCCTTGAGCAGATAATTTGGCCTCCTCTTCGCCAGAAACCACGGCAATAAACTGCCCAGTCTTTTCCAAAACTTCTTTACAGAAATCTTGTCCGTCTGAAGCCGTTCTAACCGCTGCAGTGGCTATGGCCGTAAGTTCTTGAATTCCCATGGATAATGCCAAGTGTTTAAAGCGTGCTATCGCGTCTATTGCTCTTACACGTCCAGATGGATTTAGTTTGCCGTTCAGAGATAGGCCCACACCAAGCCCACACATTATTTTTTCATTGAAGAAATATGCCGGTGAGCGGGCGGCGCCATCAAATACGACTAAGCGTACTGAATTGGAGCCAATATCGATTACGCCTACCTTCGATAGATCTCGAATAGATGGATCATCGAAGACTGTCTCCTTGAAAAGAGGGGGGGTTACGGCAAGGTCTTGCATTTATTATAGTTACCTTTGCACATTTTTAACAACACCTGTCTCGCATTCAATTATTGTTGGGTCAACAATCAATTAGTGGTTACAAATCAGTAAACTTACATAGATTTGATGCAGTAAATTTAAGGCTGATTTTCTTCCCTTCACTGAGAGCTACTTTATCTAAAAAGTCTACCAAATGACTTGCTGTGCTAAAACTTCTTTCACTATGACGGGTAATGTACTGTAGGACTTCTGGTTTTGGGAAAATTTGCCGGTCCGCAAAAAGTTTGGCGATCAAGGCTAAAAATAAATTATCGTCAGGTGGAAGTAATCGTGCATTTCTCATTCCCAAAACTCGTGAACGAAGGTCTGGTAGATCTATTTTCCAATATATTGGATCTTTCTTGCCTGTAAGAAGTAAGTAACAACCGTTCGCGAGCAGCATGTTGAATAAATGAAAAAGCCTATTTTCTAATTCTACGTTTTCTGGTTGCTCGTCCATATTTTCTATTACAAAAGATGCTGAGGGTGCCTTTTGAAGATCGATATTAACAACGTCGGAAATATTTATAACATTCGCAGACATGGACCTCGCCCACACAAGTGCTAAATGAGTTTTGCCAGAACCGGCTGGTCCAGATAAAATATGTTGTCGGTTAGGCCAATTTTCCCAGTCTTCCATTAATTTTACAGCCATCGAATTGCAGTCAGAAATGAAAAAGTCACTTTTCCCTAGTGCCGGGCGTGAGGGTAAATCAAATGCTAACTGCTTAGTCATCCGGTCTGTCGCCATTGTTGCCCAAATAGAGCCTACTCACTTTATAGTTCTTTACTAAGAAGCGCAAAATTACACCGGTGCTTGCTGCTAACGGTACCGCCAATAGCAAGCCAATAAAACCAAAAAAGGCACCAAACAGGGAAAGAGCGAGTATTAACCACACCGGATGTAACCCTACTGAATTACCCACTAATTTTGGGGTTAAAATATTACCTTCAAATATTTGACCAACAATAAATATCCCAATAACTAAAGCCACTGTTTGAAATTCTCCCCAGAATTGCAATAGTGCTAGTCCAATCGCTAAAATGCCGCCTAACAAAGCACCGACAAAAGGAATGAAGCTCACCAAACCTGCTATCAACCCAATTATAAGCCCAAATTCTAACCCGATGATTGTCAGGGCGGTTGCATAGTAAACGCCAAGTATCAGGCAAACTGTAATCATGCCTCGGACGAATGCGGACAAAGTGCTGTCTATCTCTGCTGCTAAACTTCGAACAACTGGAGCGTGATCGAGGGGAAGTAGATCATTAATCTTTAATAAGATGCGATCCCAATCTACTAAAAGATAAACGGCCACGACTGGGGTAATTATCATCAGCATTATGATATCTATAATTGAAATAGCGGAAGCCATTAAACTTCCAAATATTAGTCCGAATTTTTCCTGAGCTATTGTTGAGAAATTTGACAAGGTGGAATTTAACGCCTCAGATCCTAGAGATATGGATGCTAATTGATTAACTATAAGCTTTTGTACCATGATAAGAAGATCTGGTGCAGCTGTAGCAAAGAGCCTCATTTGATCAAATGCCAGTGGTATAAGAAGAATGAATATAAAAAAGATGACAAGAAATGCTGCTGCTAATACCAGTGTGGTCCCAATAATCCTGCCGGTTCCTATGCGTTCCAGTCTATCAACAATTGGATCAAGTAAGTATGCAAGAGCGGCTCCTAAAACAAATGGGAGTAAAATATCCCCCAAAAGCCACAAAAATATAAGCAATAATGCTGCAGCAACTGTCCAGTATTTGATCTGATCTTTAACCGGCAGAGCCATAATTTCCTCCTAGATACTTATTATATAATTCGCGCATACAAGCATTTGATTCAAGTTGTATTTTTATCGTACAGCTCTTGTTTGTGTCTTACACACTCGTTAAACCTTACTTATTGCTCTTACATCTATCCACAAAGGTTTTGTTTAATGAAGCTTTCTCGTTATTTTCTACCAGTTTTAAAAGAGACCCCAGCAGAAGCACAAGTGGTTTCTCACAGGTTAATGTTGCGAGCCGGAATGATTAAGCAGCAAGCGGCTGGTATTTATTCATGGTTGCCACTTGGGTTTAAAGTTCTGCGAAAACTTGAAAATATTGTTCATGAAGAGCAGATCAAGGCTAATCACATACCAATACAAATGCCAATTATACAATCTGCAGATTTGTGGCGTGAGAGTGGTCGATATGACGATTATGGTCAGGAAATGTTAAGGATAAAAGATAGGCAAGATCGTGATTTATTATACACTCCAACCGCAGAAGAAATGGTGACTGATATATTTAGATCGCATGTCTCAAGTTATAAAGATCTACCCCTCACATTATACCAAATTCAATGGAAATTTCGTGATGAAATTCGGCCTCGTTTTGGAATTATGCGAGGCAGAGAGTTTTACATGAAGGATGGTTATAATTTTGATTTAACAAAAGAGGATGCATTACATTCATATAATAGACATCTCGTAAGCTACTTAAAGACTTATGAGCGCATGGGATTACAAGCTATCCCTATGAGGGCTGATAGTGGTCCAATTGGTGGTGACAACACGCATGAGTTCCTTGTACTTGCTGAAACAGGAGAGTCAGAGGTGTTCTATGATACCAGGGTAACAGATTTGACTTTTGGCGACCGTGATATTGACTACGCTGATGTATCTGCGTGTCAGGCTGTTCTGGATGAATTTACATCGCTATACGCTCGAACTGATGAAACACATGATCCAAATTTATTTGCAAAGGTTCCAAAGGAGAGGCAAAAAAGTGCGCGTGGTATTGAAGTTGGCCAGATTTTTTATTTTGGAACGAAATATTCAGAAGCAATGGGAGCTTATGTTACGGACGACGCAGGAAATAAAATGCCTGTACATATGGGATCTCATGGAATTGGTGTATCGAGATTAATCGGTGCTATAATTGAGGCCTCACATGACGATAACGGGATCATTTGGCCGGAGGGGGTTACTCCTTTCCATTGCGGCATAGTAAATTTAAAGCAGGGTGACCCGGAGGCGGATGATGCGTGCGAGTCACTTTACAGATCACTTAGTGCATTAGGTTTGGAACCTCTTTACGACGATCGAAATGAAAGAGCAGGTGGAAAATTTGCTACGATGGATCTAATAGGTTTGCCTTGGCGGCTTACGGTTGGACCACGGGGTCTGAAGAATGGAGTGGTGGAGCTGACAAGTAGAAAAAGCGGTCATTCAGAAGAACTCCCGCCAAAAGATGCGGTAGAAAAACTAGCAGCTATTTACAGATCAATAAACGTCGGTGACTTTCTATTTAATTAATTTTTGCTGGGGTTTGGTAATTAAGACCTAACTATCTTCGCATTTCTTTAATGTTTCTAAAGGGATGATTTCTAAAGCCTTTTTGTGTGTTGAGCTTAAATTGACTTTTGGAGCGCAACCTTCGTCATATGCCTGTAAGAAGCGACTTGCACAAAGACACCACTGATCTCCCGGCTTAAGCCCCATAAACTGAAATCCAGGATTAGGCGTTGAAAGATCATTTCCCACATATTTTGAAAAAGCTAAAAACTCTTCTGTCATTATCGCGCAAACCGTATGGCTGCCAAAGTCTGCCTTGCATGTGTTGCAATGGGCATCTCGGAAAAAACCGGTTAAAGGGTCCTGCGAACAAGGAAGCAATTCTTCGTCTAAGACATTTAGACTTTCCACCATATCATAGTCATTATTCATTTATTTGCCTTTTATTTATTTGTCTCATTGAAACTAGACTGTACTTTTAGATAATCCAGGTAGTATTCAGAATATGCATAATTCAGGTTTTGAGTTCACCGGAATTTTTCAATCAAACGCTCTAGAGTGCTTTTCTTTTTATCATCATTTTTATCCGAAACGGGATTTCCAGAAGAGTGGTTTGTCGCCACTTTTTTTGTATCTGATAATTTTTTTGTTGAATGTCTATTTCTATTTATGATGTTCAAAAAGTTTTCTTGCTTTCCTTTGATCAGCTCAGGAAAACCTTCTGAGATGCTTTGCAGCAAATTACTTAAATCAGTTTCATTGTTTTTAGGAAAATTGTTTAACACGTAAGAAGCAACCTGGGACTTTTCTCCTGGATGCCCAATTCCCACGCGTACTCTGAAATAATCAGGGCCTAAGTGCTGCTGAATTGAACGCAGACCGTTATGCCCAGCATGCCCACCGCCAATTTTTGTTTTTAGCTTTAAAAAGGGTAAGTCCAGCTCGTCATGGAAAACACATATCTCAGAGGGTTGAATTTTATAAAATCTAGAGGCTTCACTTACTGATTGACCGGATAGGTTCATAAATGTCGATGGTTTTAAAAAAATGATTTTTTCTTTTTCTAAAGTGACTTCGCTTGCCATACCTTGAAATTTTTTTTTCCAAGCTGATCCTCCGTGATGGTTCACGATCGCATCAACTATCATGAAACCAATATTATGGCGATTTTTAGAATAATTTTCGCCTGGATTTCCCAGCCCAACAAATAGCTTCATGGTGCAACCCTGCAAATAACTAATTTCCATTAGCATAGACGGAAGGTTTGCAAAGAAAAAGGGCGATACCCAGTACCGCCCTTATAAAAAACATACTGTTGTTAATTATTCTTCTGTTGCTGTTTCTTCTGTGTCAGTAGACGTCTCTTCTTCTGGAGCGTCTTCATCATCATCACTCCCTGATGACCTTAAGCTAGAAGGCGCAGATATGTTTGCAATCACAAAGTCACGGTCAATTGTAGGTTTCGCACCATCTGGTAATGTTACTGATGAAATGGAAATAACATCGCCGATATCAAGTCCATCAAGATCTACCGTAATTTTTTCTGGTATTTCTGCAGCGGTAACGACGAGCTCAACCTCTGGTCGCACAACGGTTAAAACACCCCCTCGTTTCAGACCTGGTGCGCCTCCTTCGTTGATAAACTCGACTGTTATAAATAAGTTAATTTTTGTTGTCCTGCGAAGCCTCATAAAGTCCAAGTGAGTAGGGAGATCTTTTACTACATCACGTTGAACATCTCTGCAAATGACCCTCACATCATCTTGACCATCAACTTTTAAATTATAAAGTGTTGACTTAAAACGTCCTGCTTTCAGGCGTTTCAGCAGTTCATTGAAGGGAACTTCAATAGGCAGAGGATCCACACCTCCACCATAAACTACTCCTGGTACCATTCCGTTGCGACGAGCTTGACGAGCGGCGCCCTTGCCTGTCCCCGTCCGCGCAACGGCAACTAAATCTGGGATTTCTTTTGCCATTTCTATTCTCCTGAAATTTGGGCTCCTCCAAGGCTGTAGCCCGCTAAAAAAGTCCATATATCAAAAGAAAATAGATTGAAAGTCGAAAGTTGAAGCTATTAATGCTCTAGTCTATGCCCAGCGCTTTCCAAAATCTTTTGGTAATAAAATTGTGGACCTATCCACATCTCTAATATTTTTATATCCACATAATGCCATAGAAATGTCCAACTCATTGAGAATTATTTCTAAAGCTAATGTGACCCCTTTTTCGCCATAGGCTCCCAAACCGTAAACATATGGACGTCCGATGTAAGTTCCCTTAGCCCCCATCGCAATCGCTTTTAAAATGTCTTGACCAGACCTTATTCCTCCATCCAAGTGAATTTCGATCTCATCTCCTACTGCTTCTAAGATAGAAGGTAATGCCTCTATGGAGCTTATGGCACCATCTAATTGTCGACCGCCATGATTGGAAACAATGAGTGCATCAGCTCCTACTTGAAGAGCCATTTTAGCATCCTGCGAGTCTAGAATGCCCTTTAGAATTACTTTGCCCCCCCAATATTCTTTGATCTTTGAAATTTTGTCCCAGTCTAAGGCTGGGTCGAACTGAGTATGGGTCCATTCTGACAAGCTCGAGGTATCACTTACCCCAGAGACATGCCCTATTATATTACCAAACGACCTACGTCTGGTTTGTAACATCTCAAGGCCCCAACCCCATTTAGTTGATAAATCAAAAATATTTCTAAGTGTTGGTTTAGGGGGAGCGGATAAACCATTCTTGAGGTCTTTGTGCCTTTGCCCCAATATTTGTAGGTCAAGCGTAATCACAAGTGCTGAGCATTTAGCTGCTTTTGCTCTATCAATTAAACTATTTACGAACCCAGTATCTTTCATTGTGTACAATTGAAACCAAAATGGTTTGTCAGTATTTTGTGCTACATCTTCAATAGAGCAGATTGACATTGTAGATAAAGTAAAAGGCACGCCAAATTTTTCAGCCGCTTTGGCTGCTTTAATTTCACCGTCTGCTCTTTGCATCCCAGTAAGTCCAACCGGTGCCAAAGCCACTGGAATTTCTACCGGCTGTTCAATCATTTCGGAATTGGTTTTCCGATCTGTCATATCGACCGCTATTCGTTGGCGCAGGCGGATTTTTTTAAAATCAGATGAATTATCTTCAAGAGTTTGCTCGTCCCAACTTCCCGACACCGCGTAGTCATGAAACATTTTTGGAACGCGCTTTTTATAAATACGCTCAAGGTCTGAAATGTTTGTTATTACTGGCATAAAGAACCCGGTTTGATGTTATCACAATTATAATAAGTCTGTATTTAATAAATAGTAACTAAACACTGTTGTCGTGAGCTCCATCTGCCAAGCTTTTTACAAACGAACAAATTTCACCAATGGAGGTTCCGTCAGCAAACTTCTCAACAATTGCAGATCCTACAACTGCACCATCTGCAATTGAGGCAATTTCACGGGCATTCTCAGGGGTTTTAATGCCGAATCCCACGACCACTGGTAAATCGGTTTTCGATTTAATTCGTGCTACTTCTGGTCCAACATTATTTGCTTTTGCCGATGCAGCACCCGTAATTCCAGTTATTGAAACATAATAAACAAAACCTGATGTGTTTTGTAAAACTGTGGGTAATCTTTTGTTGTCTGTGGTAGGAGTTGCTAGTCTAATAAAATTTATGCCCGCCGCTTGTGCAGGGATGCAAAGTTCATCATCTTCCTCCGGTGGAAGATCGACCACTATTAAACCGTCGATACCTGACGATTTTGCATTTATAAGAAATTTCTCTACGCCATAACTAAAAATTGGATTGTAATAACCCATGAGAACGATTGGCGTGACATCGTCTTTTTTTCTAAACTTTTTTACCATATCCAACGTTTTTTGAAGCGTCATTCCGTTTTTTAAGGCTCTTTGCCCGGCTAATTGAATCGTAGAGCCGTCTGCCATTGGGTCCGTAAAAGGAAGTCCTAGTTCAATGATATCCACACCTGAGGCGGGTAAACGTTCCATCAATTCGTAAGACAGCCCTAAGTTTGGGTCACCTGCCATTATGTAAGAAACAAAGGCTTTTTTGGAATCTGCTTTAAGTTGAGCAAATTTATTATCAATACGGGTCATTCGGTATCCTTCCGCCCATCCTATGTTTCAGTCTTTTGAACCAAAATTTCTTGTTGGGCAAGAGATAGTCCTAATAGTTTATTGCAACTCTAAAGCTCTCAGCATAAAAGCTAGACCAAATCATAGTCAAGGTCGTAGCTTATGGGCTTTAAAATGGGCATAGTCGGTTTACCAAATGTTGGTAAGTCAACATTATTCAACGCATTAACAAAAACAGCAGCTGCGCAAGCAGCAAATTTTCCTTTTTGTACAATTGAGCCAAACGTTGGTGAGGTCTCAGTTCCCGATGGGCGGCTAGACAATCTGGCAAAAATTGCCAGTTCCCAAAATGTTATTCCCGCAAGAATGACGTTTGTCGATATTGCAGGTTTAGTCAAAGGGGCTTCAAAAGGTGAGGGCCTCGGAAATCAGTTTTTAGCTAACATCAGAGAAGTAGATGCAGTCGCTCACGTACTGCGTTGCTTTGAAGACCCCGACGTGACTCATGTTGAAGGCAGAGTAGATCCTCTAGCTGACGCTGAGACTATCGAAACTGAATTGATGTTAGCCGATATAGAGAGTATAGAAAAGCGTTTACAAAACCTTAGCCGCAAAGTCAGGGGCGGAGATAAGGAAGCTGTACAGCAAGAAAATCTCTTAAATTCTGCGCTAAAAAAGTTAGAGGAGGGTCTTCCAGCAAGATCTGTTGAAATAGCAGAAGAGGATCAAAAGGCTTGGCAAATGCTGCAGCTACTAACTGCGAAGCCAATATTATTTGTATGTAATGTTGAGGAAAACTCTGCGGCAACTGGAAATAGCCACTCGGATAAAGTTGTAAGCATGGCCGCCTCACAAGATGCCGGCGTGGTAATTATAAGTGCGCAAATTGAAGAAGAAATTAGCCAATTGGAGGCTGATGAAGCGTTGATGTTTCTAGAGGAGATGAACCTAACGGAAGCTGGTTTGGACCGTCTCATTAGAGCAGGTTATGAGCTTCTAAATCTCGAAACGTATTTTACTGCAGGTCCTAAGGAAGCTAGAGCATGGACTATCAATAAGGATACAAAAGCACCTGCAGCAGCAGGCGTCATCCATGGTGATTTCGAAAGAGGGTTCATTCGCGCTGAAACCATCTCATATAACGATTATATCAAATTTGAGGGTGAGGCTGGCGCCAAAGACGCCGGAAAAATGCGTGTAGAAGGTAAAGCGTACGTCGTGAAGGACGGCGACGTGATGCATTTTCTATTTAATGCCTAGCTTTTTCAGTTAATTTAAAAACTTTTATTCCAAATGAATTAATTAAAATTCCAGAATATTTATAAAACATTGTCACCTTTTCGCAAAATTCAATTTGCTCTTGTCAACAATAGTTCAACCGCTTAGACACATTCTCGGAGATGTGGCCGAGTGGTCGAAGGCGCTCCCCTGCTAAGGGAGTAGGCGAGGAATCGTCTCGAGGGTTCGAATCCCTTCGTCTCCGCCATTACCTTTTGTTTAATATAATAGAAACAATGTGTTAAATAATTATGGCGTATCTGGCCCCTCAATTGGCCCCCCAATAAGAACTTAAATTATCATATATTGGCTTTTATAATTTGTAGGATGCAAACTTCTGTGGGGAAACACAGGGGAAACATTTTCTTGTGAAACCACAGAAATATTGTGAGCTTAAATAAACTGATTAATCACTTAGAATTATGTCGCTCTTTCCTAAATTACATGCTGAACAATTTGTTACCAAATTTTCAATAACGGATTTTCCACCTTTGGATACAGGTTTTATATGATGAATATGTAGGGTAACTTTAGAATCTTTTCTGGGACTAGCGCCGCAATCGACACATGTATAGTTATCTCTTCGTAAAATCCTGCTTCTCAAGCTGGCTGAAATAGCTTCACGAGGATTTTTTTCTATTTTTGCGTCAATTACGTCTGAGACGGTAATTTGACCCTGACCTAATTGACTGATTAGTTTAACAAAAGGCGCCCAGTTCCCCCATCTACGTTTAATTGTTCCCTCATGCAACATAGTTCCATGTTCTTTATTGTATCTTTTCAAATCGGTCATGACTGGACGCTGTCCTCGCCAACGCCAGCAATCAAGAAACAAGTTTATAATATCTTCGTCACTATACTGATGTGTTTTCCAGACGTTCATATCTGCCGCTTTACATACTTCTGCCCACCCTCCAAAAAAACGCGTGAGAGTATCCTTATGAAACCGGCGGTCTTTCCAACGCAAGTAATCTGCCGCTTTTACTGGAGCCTTACTGTTTCCTTCATTTAGCACACCCCAGTAAACGCGAAATGCACTCAACTCACGTCGCATTTCTTCCTCTGTTTGGCGAGTTTCTCTCTTGAGGGAGAAAATATTTTTTTGTGAACTCATTTTATTATCAGCTTCGAACCACATAAAACTAAATCGGATTGCCTCAAAATATATAAAAGTAGTTTTTTAAAATCAATCTAACCAACTGCGCAATATCGCTACTTTTTCACTACCATATCTCCCTAGCAATAGCTTTAATTTCTCCAACATTAAGAAGTCCTGTATGATTAATCCAATGGAACTGGTCAAGATCCTGATGTTCTGCTTCGCATTTCCAAAACTCCATAATTAAATGAATTGCTATGGTTCGTTCATCTGCTCGACATCTTTTCCCATGTGCAAAGAAATCCCAATGCCATGTCCAAGGAACTGAATAATCGTCTAATCTATTGTTCCAAAGCAACCAGCCAGTTCGCCGTGGATTCAGGTAATAGTTATCAATTCTATTATGCATTGGAGACCAAGCCCATTCTACGCTGAATAGGTATGTTAGCTTCCTTGGGGATGATCTGGGAGGTTGCCTTAAAGGCGGCTCTACCCATTCTATTTTAGGATCGAGACCCTTTGGTAACTCTGGTAGCGATACTACCTCAGCGAGCTTCTGCTGTGGCAGTAACTCAGGTGACATTGGTATAAATGAAGTGTGTTTTGTAGACATGTTATGTCCTCCGCTTTAGTGCTTTAGGCAGGATGCCAAGGCGCACAAGTTGGTTATTAAATCGCCTTACCATTGATATAGTAACTCTATTATCTTTTGCCAAGTAGCTGTATTATCTATCCATGAAATCGCTGACGTTATCCTTTCTTCTGATACTAACGCCATGTCTCACAATCGCAGGTAGCCCAAAGGAGTTCTTAGACTGCGGGCTAGAGGCTGAGATTGCGATGCGAGTTGTTGACTCAAAGATCAAAGGAAAGCCTCTCACTGAAATAGTGAGTGATTGGCAAAAAGGAGAAAAGGAGTATACGAACGATTTTATCGAAACTCTAGTTACATTTGCCTACAGGAATTACCCAGTCATGACCAAGCTAGAGATTGCTAATCTACAGTTAAGAAAGTGCTTGAAGGCTGAGGGGTTGCTCGGAGAGCGGATATGGTTGCCCGATACTTAGAGATCAAAGGGGTTGGGGGTCAAAATCTAGCAGTGGTTAGTTTGCTAAGATACTGCTCTCACATTTTTTCTTGAAAAGGTGTTCATCTTTTTTGACTATGAGTTACCTTTGAGGATCTCTAATCCTGATTTAAACAAGACTGCTGTTATCACAACACTTCCACCAATTAAGGTCCAACTGGTCGGCACTTCATTTACAAAAATCCATACCCAAATTGGCCCAAGCGTAAATTCTAAAAGCATAAAAAGTGTTAATTCTGCAGCAAGTAGATGCTTTGAAGCCGCCACAAACAAAGTGTTTACTGTAGCCGACAAAAGCCCACCTAGAACAAAGCAAAGTATAAGGTCATTTAATGAAAGCCTCATATTGTCCCAGCACAAAATTAGAGCAAGAAACATAATTATAAGGTTAGACAAAATCAAAGTAGGAAGCATCTCTAAACCACGGTTACGTCTTATTATTACGGCATAACCAGAAAATCCAATTGCGCATAGAAATGCCATAAAGTTTCCATAGACTGATCCTGAACCCAAACCTTGGATAAACATCAAGGCTATCCCAAATGCAGCTGCTAGCATTGTAAAAACAGTATATTTCCCGATACGCTCTCCAAGGAAAAACCAAGCCAGTGCCGCAGTCAAGAAAGGTATAGAACTAAGTGTAAAAGTTGTAGCAGCTACTGTAGTATTTGTTATTGCTTGCAAAAATGAAATACTAGCAAAAGCAAGCAGTGCGGCAGCGCAGGCTCCCTCAAACCCAATAACTTTAAGTTTTCGTGGGGCAGATCTGCCATATCGAAGAAGCAAAATTGTTGATATTACTATTCCGAACGCAAGCGCACGATAGAAGTTAATTTGCCAGTTATCAGCTGCATCTATGTTGCGAATAACTAATCCACTAAAGCTGATCACCGTAGAACCAATTAGCATCAAGATAATTGCATAAGCACGCCTTGGAGGAGGCTCAATATATCCAATCTTTGTATTCATGTAATAAATTTCTATGCAAAAAGTCTTGTAATCAGTCTCTATACGCTTGGAGGCCAGTTGCCCAAGTCTTTTTTAAGTGTAGCATTTGATAAGTCCCACTTATTCAAGTCCCAATTTGCTGCAGCCGTAGCAAACCAACTGATCCAAATAAACGCCTTTGAGAGTGAGCAGGGGTATTGTGAGTTGGGGTTAAAACCTTGACTGCTTTAGTTGCTAGTTATATCGCTCTCACATTTTTCTGAAAAAGGTTTGATGTAAGAATAACTGATTGCCATGTGCTTAAACACCAGCTCAGTCGCATTTGTTCGCAAGACCATAAGCAATCAGCAGATCATCTTCTTTAATTTGGTCGAGCTTATTTAAGGTCAAAGACCGCTCAAAAGCAGCTTTAGTGTTTTTCCCCCATAAACCATCAATTGAACTTTTGTAAAAACCTTCTTTAGCAAAGCGGGTCTGTAATGCTTTTCGTTCACAAAGGCTTAGAGATGCGAAGGCTTTATTGGTGTCTAGGGTGTTACGGTTTGCGCGATCTAATAGAGATTTGTGAAAGAGTTTACCCAGCTCTCGTTTGTTGTTTTTGTTTTGGGATATGAACTCATTAAATTCTGTGATGTAAGCATCAGTACTTTTACCAAAATTACGCTTAAATGATCGCTCAAAGCCGTACTGATCCAGATCATCATAAAACGCTTCTTTCAGTGCCGTTTCACCCTCACGATAAACAAGGTAAGCAACAAACCACGTACCAATATCATACGCTAAACGACGCTCATAATCGTAGGTAAATTCATTTAATTTCAGCGATGAGGAAAAGTAGTTTTTAAAACTGCGGTCTTTGTAGCGAAACATTTGGCGACGCATATCACTCAGGGTTCCGACGTGGCGTGAATATTCGAGAAGACCCATGTAATTCGCACTTCCCTCGTGAAGCCATGGAGTTTTCTCGTAATTCCCCGTCAACTTCTTATCGCGCTCACACTTGTCACGACTATCGGTTGTACATTCATCTGTAATTTTTGAATGCTGATAGATGTGCCAATATTCATGCAAAATGGTTTGCTTATAATCTTCTTCATCTGGGTAAGGTCGGGAGCTTCCCATAGTCAGTGTATAAAAGTCATAAGTTAAATTTGGACGAATGTAAGAGCTAACATAGGCACCTCCTTCTTCAGGCATATGCCGGAAAATCTTATGACGTTCATTTGCGCAATCGTGTCGCACATCCCAATTTCGGTTTAGCTTTTTACGACGTTGACAAAATGCGTCTTCAAGGTCCTTCGCAGCATCTAGTAGATTACCAACAACATATATCTCTGTTGGCCCGTAGCTGCCCCATGCATCGACACCAATACGATACCAGCTCTTTACTAATTCCTTTGTAGATTTCGGAACATCTGCCGCAGCGAAGATCACTGCGTTTTTATCAATTTTTTCATCAGAAAAAGCAGCACCCGCACTTACAATACACAATATGAAAACTAAGAATTTCATTTCACAAACCTAACGGGTTGCTTAAAATTATCAAGAGATCCTTCACGTTACGGAGTGGCTACACCAGTAGCAAGCACTTCGATCTGCATAAACGCCTTTGTGAGTGAGCAGTGGTATTGTGAGTTGGGGTGGGGTTACCTGTGGACGAGTGGACTATGTGGACCATCCTGAGAGGTAGGGGGGGTCAAAAGTCGAGGCAGTGAGATATGCAAATATCCTACACTCACATTTTTCAAGTGTAAGGCTCAATGCATTGAGTGAGGAAAGCTAAATTATATAATCAGAATAGCTGTTTTTTTTCTCCGATAAGAGTATACCCTCTATATGAAGCGACATCGTTCTACTTTTGATCCTAATAATCCTGCGCCCTATGAGCTAAGTCGTTCACGCGTAGAAAACTTTGTCCGCTGTCCAACATGTTTTTATTTGCAGCAAGTTAAAGGTGTACCTTTCCCAAGCATTCCGGGCTTTTATAGCACGTCCGCGCGCCCGTCCGCATCTTATGCTTTTTGTGTGTGTTAGAGCGCTATTTCTGGCGATATATAAGATTATTAAGTGCGAGCAACAAGTAGCTAGTCAAGATGACAGGCCTGCGGCCCCGGCAATCTTTCCAAGTACGACAGCGGTTAGCAGGCCGTTTCCAGAGAGATACCCGCTATCTTGTCGTCCTGAAACACCACAAGCCGCGCCACCGCCAGCATAGAGGTTTTCGATAGGGGACCCATCATTGCGCACCACTTTCGCCATTGTATTGATCGCAAGGCCACCTTGTGTGTGAAATAGTGCGCCAGTAACTTTCACACCACAAAACGGAGCGGTTAGTTTCGTATTCCCAAATGCGCGACCAAACTCATCCTGCTTTCCCCATGGGATAGATTGCACTGTGTGAGCAAGCGCCTCAGAAGGAAGCCCAAGACACTCTGCAAGGCCATCGAACGTTTCGGCAGTTTTAATCGCACCAACCTGTTCAGCACGTTTAAAGTCCTCGAATTGGCGCGCGATTGCGGCGATACGAGCGTCAAAAATTGCAAATGCGTGGCCATCGGGTTGATTAAGGACAGCGCGCGCTGCCTCGGAATATCCTTGGGCTTCGTTCCAAAAACGGTTGCCTTCGCTATTGACTTGAATACCCCCCTCAGTGATCACAGCCCAAGTAATTAGAATCCCATGAGGATGGGCTACATTTCCGTGCCCCTGATATGCCCCCAAATGTTTGAGCTTGGCATCAAGCCCGCTTGCCCAGTCTATCGCCTCACCTTGGTTGCCATCATGCCCGAACCATAGCGCGTCATGGATGTCTGGCATGTGCTGCGCAACAAGCGTTCGATTGCCGCCAAAACCGTTGCAGGCAAGGATTAGCTTTTGACACTGGATTGTTTCGGACTGACCATCTGGCCCTAAAACGCTAGCGCCAGTTATTTTATGACCATCATAATAGAGATTCTGCGTGTGGCGCTCGCAAATGATATCAATCTCTGCGGCTTCACAGGCGGTGCGCAGCGCATCTATTAATTCTGCCCCAGAACGGGTTGGCAAACCGTGCATCCGTCGATGGCTATGCCCTGGATAGTCAAAGTCGGTAACAACCGAGAATGCAAGGTCATGCGTCTCTGCGAGCCATTCAATGACGGTTCCCGCGTTTTCTGCTAGTAGATCAACGATCGCTTGATCATTTTCGTTTTTTGCTTTGTATTGGATATCAGCGGCAAAAATTTCGGGGCTATCCGTTATGCCAGCCTCGTATTGAAATTTGGTACCTGCGGCGGGAATTAATCCTGCGGAGAGTGCTGTTGATCCGCGTGGAATGACCTCCCTTTCAACAACCAATACGCTCTGCCCATGTTCATGCGCTGCAAGCGCCGCCACCAACCCACAGGCCCCCGCGCCGATGATAAGTGTATCGCATTGAATATCATACCCCTCCATAGGGGGGCAAACATCAATCGGATTTTGGGTCATACTTCGCGCCTTTTACGAGCATATCATTTGTGCCCAAAACTTCATTCAATCCGTTAAAATCGAACATTTTATCGGCGAATGGTTTGTTGCTCCCGCATTTGTGTAGGCTACCGTAATAGGCCTGGGCTGTGTGCGCGAGCGCGCGCACGACGCCCCCAGGAAAAATCACAATCGAAAAGCCCAAGTCTTCGAGGTTCTGCGCCCCTGAAATAGGAGTTGCGCCGCCTTCGACCATATTCACCAAGAGGGGGACTTTACTGCCAAATTCCCGGGTGATTTCGGTGAGTTGTTCTTCCGTTTGCGGCGCTTCGATAAATAGAACATCTGCCCCAGCTTCTAAATAGGCGCCGGCACGGTCTATCGCGGCATTGAAGCCTTCGACGGCAACGGCGTCGGTACGGGCAATAATCAAAGTGTCTTCCGCGGCACGCGCATCGGCCATTGCAGCAACTTTGCCAGCCATTTCTTGGCGTGTGATAAGGGATTTATCTGATAGATGACCACAGCGTTTGGGATAGGTTTGATCTTCTAGTTGAAGGGCAGAGGCCCCCGTACGTTCATAAAGGCGCATGGTTCGTTGCGCATTGAGAGCGTTGCCAAATCCTGTATCCGCATCGATGATCACAGGCAGTGCAGTTCGGTCTGCAATCAATGTCATCGTATCGGCCATTTCGCTGGCTGTGCTTAAGCCGATATCAGGTCTGCCAAGACGGGTATAAGCCACTGCTGCGCCACTTAGATATAGGGCTTCAAACCCCGCTTGTTCCGCCAATGAGGCGGTTAAACCGTCATAGACACCTGGCGCGACAAGGATTTCTTTTTGGCGCAGTCTCGCTTTTAGCTTCATACGGCGCCTCTAATCCAGTCAAGCGCATACGCACAATCCATTTGATGCGTCACAGTCCCCAGCGACAGAAGCGTGGCATTATGCACGTCTTGGCTGAATGCAGCGCAGCCATCGGTAAGCATGACGGTTTCTATATTGCGCAGATGGGCGTCACGCAATGTGGATGCAACGCCGCCGTTTGTGACGATCCCGCCCACGATAAGATGCTCGACGCCAATCGCGCGCATGATATATTCAAGACGTGTTTGATAAAACGCAGAATAGGCAACTTTTTCGATCACGAAATCTGCAGGAAAGAGCGTATCAACCAAAGTGTGGCCAAAGCTGCTTGGTGCAAAATCGCCTTTCGCCAAGAATGGGCGCAATTTTTTCAGGTGCGGAGCGATGAGAGGCTCTCCGTCTTTGTCAGGGACAAGGGTGAACTGTGCCGAAAAATAATATCCCCCTTCTGCACGCAGCGCTTTGACAAGAGGGGCAATCCTTTCTGGTAGTGCTGCAATGCTCTGCGCGGTTTGATTAGCCCGCCCATAGGCCCCTTCTGGGTGGATGAAATCGTTTTGCAGATCGATTGTTAAAAGGGCTGTCCGTGACAAGTCCCATGTGTTTGGTGTACTCATTTTACATCTCCTGTCCGTTCAATAATAGTGTTGCCAAACCGATCAACACGGCCTTTTAAACCTGGTTCAACAAGAACTGTGGTATCTGGTTGCTCTAGTATCGCAGGTCCATTGATTACGGTGCCTACAGGCAAAGAGAGACGCTCGTAAATCGCTGTCTCTTGCCATCGCCCTCCAAAATGCACGGGTCTGGTAGCCTTTGGCGCTGCTGGATCAGTGTTCGTCGGCGCGAGCGTTTCGAGGTCAAACTTTGGGCGTTTGCCCGTCACTGCACTGCGCAAATTCAAGATGCGGCGCACCCCGTTTTTGAGTAATCGTCCAAAGGCTTGTGTGTAGGCTTCATCAAACGCATCGTTGATCGCGTTGTTATCGGGGGGTACAATGTGGCCGTGTTCATCAAACGCGACCTGGATAGGGACAGACACAGTATGCGTTTGTCCAATATATGCCATATCAAATTCATACGTTACCAACCGTTCTTCAAATGTGGTGCGCGCGGCATCTAACAACGCCATACCTTGATCACAATGGCTTTGCATAAATGACTGTAACGCATAAAAATCAACATGATCTACAAGTGTGTTCAACGTCTGTACAAAGTCTTGACGCATATCCGCGATCACGCAACCCATGGCAGAGGTCACCCCCGGATAACGCGGTATAATCGCACGGGCGATCCCAACGTCTTCAAGCATGGCACCAGCATGAAGAGCACCGCCGCCGCCAAAGGGCATGAACGCGAAACGTTTAGGATCAAATCCACGCTCGATACTCACAAGGCGAATAGCACCTGCCATGTGAGAATTTGCAACACGCAAAATGGCCTCGGCTGCTGCGAGGATATCTAGTCCAAGTGGACGTCCTATATGCTCATCAATCGCACGTTTTGCGGCCTCAACATCAAGCCTTTCAAGTTTGCCCCCAATTGGGTTGTCAGGATCAATACGGCCAAGCACAACATTTGCATCCGTCACGGTCGGACGATCATTTCCAAGACCATAAGCAACAGGACCGGGATGCGACCCAGCGCTTTCTGGTCCAATGTTCAAAAGACCACCTTTATCAACCCAAGCGATGGACCCACCACCAGCACCGATTGTGGTGATTTCGATCATTGGTGTGCGCACGACCATGCCAAAATCAATCGACGTTTGCGCCGACAGCATGGAGTGAGCGTTTGCAATCAGCGAAACGTCAAAACTTGTTCCGCCCATATCGCCGGTGATAATGTTATTAAACCCCGCGCTTGAGGCGATGTAGCCTGCCGCAATAACACCTGCCGCTGGACCTGAAAGCGCGGTGCGCACGGGGTGTTTGCTCGCAGTATCCACCGCCATCACGCCGCCGTTTGACTGTACGACCATGAATTTGCCATCAAACCCACCAGATTTTAGTGCGTTTTCAAGACGGCCCAAATATCCCGAGACTTCGGGTTGCAAATAGGCGTTTAGAGCCGTTGTCGAGAACCGCTCAAATTCGCGAATTTCTGGTAGAATTTCATGCGAGGCCGATACATGTTCATTCGGCCAAATCTCGCGAATGGTCTGAAGGGCTGCGATTTCATTTTCAGGGTTTGCATAAGAGTTTGCAAATAGGATCGCGATGGCAAAGCATCCTACGTCACGAAGCTCTTCGGCGGCCTCTTTGACAGCAGCAAGATCAACGGCGGTGTGGATCGTCCCATCTGCAAGGATGCGTTCTGGCACTTCAAGCCGTTGCGCACGCGCGACCACGGGATCAAAATTCCCACGAAGTCCCCATGTGCGCGGACGATCGCGGCGACGCATTTCCAAAACATCACGCAAGCCTTTTGTACAGATTACACCGATCTTAGCCCCTTTACGTTCCAAGAGGGCGTTTGTGCCTGCCGTTGTGCCATGAACCACCACGGCAATCTGAGACAAGTCACACACGCGCTGTTGAATACCATTCAAAAACCCACCCGATTGATCCGGGCGTGTGGTGGGCACCTTGGCAACCTCTGCGGTGGCGTTTGCTTCATCAAGAATAAATACATCCGTAAAGGTGCCACCAACATCGACACCAATCATTTTACTGCTCATGACTGTGCCTCCCGCCATGCTGTGCCATAGGTTTCATCGGCCTTTGTTTCACTCAACATACCACTTGCAACGTCAAGGGCCACTGCATGAGCTGCGCGTTCCGATTTTGGGCCATAGCCCCCACCGCCCGGAGTTTCGAGCCGCACAGCTTGGCCTTGTTTCAATCGTATGCCACGAATTTTTGAGGCAAGGGGTGGTTTTTGCCAACCGTCATCTTGTTGATAACTGAACACATTCAGCGCAGCTTCTTCGCCCTCTGCGATACCCTGTGGGGCATAGCGTCCGCGTTCGCCGAACAAAAAGGCCTCTGCTCCATTTTCTTCGAGGACTTCGATTTCATAGATCGCGCCCATGCCACCGCGATGCTTGCCGGGTCCCGCGCTATCTGGGCGCAAGGCCCATTGACGAAACATGATGGGGTAGGCCGCTTCGAGAATTTCCATGGGTGGGATCGTCGCGGTTGAAATAGGGGCATTCCCGTGATTAAGACCGTCCCCTTCGGGTGATCCACCATGGCCACCGCCATAAAAACTAAACATCACCCAAGGTTTTCCGTCTTTGCGCTTGCCCGCGATTGAAAGGGCGTTGATCGTACCATAGGCGTGGGCTACCACGCGATCTGGCGCCGCCTTTGAAAAGGCAGAGAAAATTACGTCTATCATGCGCAATATGGTCTCGGTATATCCGCCTGTTGGGGCAGGAAATTCTGCCGACAAAATCGAGTCTTCGGGGACAATCACCTCAATTGGACGCATCACCCCTGCATTCGCGGGGAGGTTTTGGAAAATATGTTTGGTCGCAACATAAGCCGTCGCTACAGTTGTTGGGAGCGCAATGTTTACAGGCCCCGCGCATTGTGGCGCAGACCCAGTGAAATCCAGCGTCATCTGGTCTCCTTGGATTTCAAGAGCCACTTTGATCGCCAACGGCGTATCCTCGATGCCGTCATTGTCAAGAAAGTCCTCAGCCTCCCAACGGCCGTTTGGAAGGGCTTCGAGCTCGGATCGCATAAGACGCTCGGCGCGATGGCCCAAGGCATTGAGTGCAGAAGAAATTGTGTTGGCTCCATATTCGTCAAGCAGCTCGTCCATTCGCTTAATGCCAAGATCAAGCGCGCTCAGTTGCCCGTTCAAATCTCCCATCGCGGATTGCGGCAAACGGGTGTTGCGCAACATGATGTCGATGATGTCTTGGTTAATTTCCCCCGCTTTGGCGAGTTTGACGGGAGGTAAAATAAACGCTTCTTGGAAAACATCGGTTGCAGCAGGGTTATAGTTTCCCGGCACGGCGCCACCCATATCATGCCAATGACCCACAGAGGCCAGATAGCAAAAAAGGACCCCGTCGCGAAAATAAGGCCGCACGAGACGTACATCACTTAGATGCGTGCCACCAATATGTGCATCGTTGAAGATATAGATATCACCGTCTGCGAGGTCCCCATCTGCCGCAGCTTTTTCGATAACCGCTTTCACTGCGAAGGACATCACGCCAACGAAAATAGGCAGGCCGGATTTTCCTTGCACCAAAGTATCGCCATTTATCGCATGATACAGACCATGGCTTGCGTCATGGGCCTCTGCGATGATTGGGTTAAAGGCTGATCGGAAAAGTGTTGCGTCCATTTCGTCCGCGATCTGCTCCATCCGTCCAGCAAGCACTGACAGTGTAATGGGATCTATCTCGCTCATGTGTTTGCCTTTGTTTCTGCAATGTCATTCCAGACGTCTTGTCGTATAAGTTTGCCGTTTATGATTTCGAAACGGTCTATAAATCGAATATCATTGAAAGGTGTTCCATCGGGCCATTCCCCCGAAAGCGTTCCACGGCAATAGACAAGTGCAGCGTCGCCGGGGCTCTGCATCGCGTCAAAGCCAAGATAGGTCTTGGTCACAAATTTGTATCGTGGTTTCGCCCAATCAACCAGCTCATGCAACGATATCATTGCGGCCGTTCCGGGGAAGTACATTTTGAAACTTTCTCCAAGAAAGGAGTGCGCTTTCGCAAGGTCGCGTCCTTCCATCGCCATAAGGTACTCCTGAACCAGCTTGCAAGGGTCTGCTTTGGCAGCGGCGGGTGTTCTGGTGGTGCGCCCACGGTAATAATTTTCGTTTGGTAGGTCATGTATTTTAACCGTCACAAGCTCGGATGGTGCAGGGATCACGAATCGTATTGCGTCTGTGATTGCTTCTCCTAAGCGACATTTTTCATCACTGTTATAGCCTTCTATGACGTACAAATCGACGATGGGCATGCTGACCTCCTAAATACCTATACAATACTTAATAACAAATTTGTATTTTTGTTAAGCGAAAATTGTATTGTAAAAAATACATTTACTTGATTTTGATAGATACATCTTTAACAATATTGCTAATTAGACAGGGAATCACACCGTGAGCGGGCAAAACGACGTGACATTGCCAAGAGGAACAAAGGCACAAGGTTTATATCTTGCGCTGCGTGACCAAATCATGAGTGGGCGTCTGTCGGATGGGGACACTTTACCTACAGAACAACGCCTTGCAGAAAGCCATGGCGTGTCACGGGTCACTGTGCGTAAGGCGCTCGATGTCCTCGCTGATGCAGGTCTCATTAAACGCCGCGCAGGCAGTGGCACCACGGTTTGCGGCCCAGTGGATCATCAATGCGCTGCGATGAACTTTAACACTCTGATGCCGCAGCTTGTCGAAATAGGTAACAAGACCACTGTGCGGCTTCTATCGTTTTCCTACGAAATTTCTCCCGATTATGTGACCCGCGCGATGGGATGGGGCACGCGTCAAACGGTGCAGGTCGCAACCCGTGTGCGACTGGTTGAAAAGACACCGTTTTCCCATCTCACAACTTACGTTCCCGCGGATATTGCAGAGAATTATTCGGAAAATGATTTGGCAACGCAACCTTTGTTCAGTTTGCTCGAACGAAGTGGCGTAAAGATTATTGACGCACACCAAACGGTATCTGCTACGCTTGCACTGCCAGAGGTCGCGCAACCGCTTGGAGTTGCCGTAGGCTCAGCGCTTTTATCGCTTGATCGTGTTGTACGGGATTTGGCTGGAAATGGGGTTGAGTATCTCTCTGCCCTCTATCGCCCTGATATGTTCCGCCTTGAAATGCCTTTGACGCGCGTTGGTCAAGAAAACGAGCGTCACTGGGAACCTGCTATAGGTCAAATGAACGGAGACGTGCAATGACACAGCCGCGCTCCTTGATTGATAAACTTTGGGATGCACATGAAATTTTGCGGCGCGAAGATGGAGCTTCATTGCTCTGGGTGGATCGCCACCTTGTGCATGAGGGATCTCATCACGCCTTTGCAAAGATTGGTCAAAAGAAAATCTGTGTCAAAGAGCCAACCCTAACCTTTGGTGTCTTGGACCACTATGTGCCGACTAACCGCGTTGGTATTCAAATTGATCCAAGTATTCCTCGCATGATGCAGACGCTGCGCGACAACGCGGCGGCACATGGATTTAAGCTTTTCGATATCACAAACCAAAATCAGGGGATCGTTCACGTGATCGGACCTGAACTCGGACTGACGTTGCCCGGTTTGCTTGTGAATTGTGGCGATAGCCATACTTCAACCCATGGCGCCTTTGGCGCGCTTGCCTTCGGGATCGGGGCAACAGAAGTGGCGCATGTTCTGGCGACGCAGACCATTTGGCAACGCAAGCCGCGTGCGATGCGGATCAATGTTGAGGGAACGTTGGGACCCTCCGTAACCGCAAAAGATATTGCGTTGAACTGGATTTCCCTACTTGGTGCAGATGGTGCACGGGGACATGCAATTGAATACGCAGGCAGCACGATCGAAACGCTAAGCATGGAAGGGCGCATGACGCTGTGCAACCTGTCCATAGAAGGGGGTGCGCGGTTTGGAATGGTTGCGCCGGATCAAGTCACGTTTGATTACGTGAAAAACCGCAGATACGCTCCACAGGGGCAAAAACTTGAAGAAGCGATTGAGGATTGGTTAGACCTAAAAAGCGATCCTGACGCATATTTTGATCGAGAACTCACATTGCGCGCGGAAGATATCGCTCCAATAGTGACATGGGGAACCAGCCCAGAACAAGCCGTGCCCGTGACGGCAACTATTCCAGAACTCAAGAGCCTGAAGGCGTCAAAAGCCGAGGCTGCGAAAGCCGCGCTTGAGTACATGGGGCTTGAGGCCGGAAAACCGATCATTGGGACACCTGTGGACCAGATCTTTATCGGCTCTTGTACCAATGGACGGATTGAAGATTTACGCGCGGCTGCCGAGGTTCTTCAAGGACGGCGTGTCGTCATCCCCGGTCTTATATCGCCAGGGTCTGTAAAAATCAAAGCGATGGCAGAGTCTGAGGGTTTGGATAAAGTCTTCAAAGATGCTGGATTGGAATGGGCTGGCGCTGGCTGCTCGATGTGTGTCGGCATGAATGGAGATTTGGTTGCGGCGGGCAAACGCTGTGCCTCTTCGACCAATCGAAATTTTAGAGGCCGTCAGGGTAAAGGCGCACGCACGCACCTCATGTCACCTGCAATGGTCGCAGCCGCAGCGGTCACTGGCACCATTTGTGACGTACGCGGCTTGCTCTCGGGAAAGGCAAATTAATGGAGGGATGGCGCTATATCAAAGGGATTACAGCCTATTTGCCGAAGGCAAATGTAGACACGGATCAACTAATTCCAGCGCGTTTTATGTCTGTTCCTAGGTCAGAAGGATATGGTGATTATCTACTATATGATCAGCGCCGCGATGTGGATGGACAGATTGATCCAAAATTTCCATTTAATACCGACAAGTACCTAAGCGTCCTCATCGCAGAGCGCAATTTTGGTAGTGGGTCTTCAAGAGAAGCGGCTGTTTATGCCTTGGTCGATGCTGGGTTTCAAGCGGTCATCGCCCCAAGTTTTGGCGACATATTCGCATCTAATTCGGTGAACAACGGTCTTCTGCCCCTTCGCTTGGAGGAAGAGGATCACGCCGCGCTTGTAGCCTGTCATCAGGCGCAACCTGATATGCCCACAGAAATCGATCTTAAAACCTCTCGTATTCGCCTTGGTTCGTTTGAGCGTGAGTTCACGCTTGATGAAACTTGGCGCTTAAAATTGATCAATGGCTGGGATGACATAGATATGACTCAGCGGTACCTTTCTAGCATCGAAAAATACATAGATAGGGCTTGTAACATCACCCCTTGGGCATGGCCCAATGGGGTGAAGTAATCGCACCGCTCTTGGTGCAACCGGCGCTAAGAGCGCCGCAAACGAAAGGGGTTCATTGGGCCTCTGTTATAGGAAGAAGATAAGTGAAGATGAAACTGCTACGTGGGCTCCTTACATGAGTCACTTTTGTTCGTGCCTTCAAGTCTTATCTGTCCATCGCTTTGATACCATTCAGCGATGATCCCGATTGGATTTTGCGGATAGCATCGCTGTAGGTGGGATCGCGATCAAGCGTGTGATCGCCTGTCATGCAGACCGCGACAGCCGAGAACTTTTTCCCATAGATCTCGAAAAATTAAATTTGATTTGTGGGACATGCTGCCGTTGTGTTCCATATTCTAGAACTTAAACTGTACAGATATGCACGCGCTATTGGGATTGGGGACCTGGACGAAACGTGATGACGGACGGTCTTTTGATTATGCCAGAGCCTACGAAACATATCGCAAATGGTGTTATGCCTTCCAATCGAACACCATGCGTTTCGATAGTGAAGACTCAGTTTGCCCTAAGCGTTTGCGACACAGCCATTAGATCTTCCCCATCTAAAGCCTCAAAATACTGTTTGACTAGGGCTGCCTGTTCTTAATATATCAAGCGCTACGCTCCCCAATTTGGAGCAGGTTGAGAAGGTGTGCGGCGCTTTCTGCGCCGTCCAACCCAAGGCAGGCCGACCAGACTGCTTCCGAATGGTCCTGCGACCAGAGGCGTGCGCTCAGCGACAAGAATTTTTTGTGCAGCTGGTTTACGGTAAACGGATCGCGATAATCGCCCCGATTCGTGCGGATTTCAGCGGTGAATTTCCTCCCGTCGCGCGTGGTCAGGCAGACGCGTGCCGGTCTTTCGTCGGGCAGGCGTGCGCTCATCTCCTTGTCTTCACGAAGCTCGACCCGCTGAGCGAGCGCCAGCGTCGTTTCATCGCTTACGCGTTCAGCAGCGAAGCTGTCAACGCTGGTCGAGCCGTTTACAAAGCGCGTCGCAATCGCGAAAGGCACTGAAAATTTCGCTGCAAGTACGTTGCGCGGGGTTGGATCATCCAGCTCTACGGCCATGCCGTAAGTATCAACCATAATCTTGGCAATGTCGTCGGGCATGATGTCGGTGACGTCTTCAAGAAGCAGATCGAGCGCGTCGAGCGCAGCGTGATTGAAACGGCAGCAGGAATGCATCTTGAAGTAGTTGCGCATCACCTCCCAGCGCGAGCCGAGGTCGTGGCTAAGTTCGGTTTCGTCGAATGTGTCGGAGACGGTCTTACCGAAAACTTGCGCCACGCCATCGCGATCGCCGCAGAACCCGGCCTCCACCAGATCGGCCACGATCAGCCCCATCTGGTTCGACACGCCCGCGAAGATGTTTCGAACCGTGCCGCCTTCCAGCATCGTGTTCCGCGAGGGCGTTGACCCAAGGCTCGCGGCCATGTTCATCGCGTCGCGGTGCTGCTCTGCCGACACGCCCGACAACCGCAAAACGCCAACCGCTGCGCCGATTGCGCCCCAAGTTCCATGAGGATGCATAGACGGCCTTAGCGATGTTGCCGTTCCAACCCGTGCTGCTGCTTCATAGCCCATCGTTATCGCATCAAGCAGGTCCTGCCCGCTGTGCTTTGCGCCAGTCACTGTCGCGAGTAGGGCCGGTATCACGTGGATGGCGGGGTGACCTTTGGCGAATTGATGCCCTTCATCCATCTCCAGCGCGGTTCCGGCAGTTCCATTTAGTAGCGCCGCGATCTTGGGCGAGGTTTGCAGGCCTCGCCCAATGGCGACCGCATTACCCCGGCCTTCGCCCGCAAGCCGTTTCGCCAGAGCGCATACTTCCAGCTCTGGCGCGCCGCCTACGATCGAGCCAATCGTATCGGCAAGGATCAGCGCGGATTTGGCCCTTACGTCGGCAGGGACGCTTGCAGCAGCCGTTTTTGCAGCGAGAAGTCCTAAATGATCCACTGTTGATTACTCCCAATTTTTCTGTTTTTCTGGGTGAGATTTTCGCGTGATTGGCCCGCGAAAGACCGACCTAAGGAGGTATTAAGTTGAAAAAGGTGCTCGTGATCGTTCCGTTTCCCATGATAGAAGAAAACCGCGAACTGAGGCGTGCGCAGTTGGACGCGGTGCAGCTTGGGCCCGAGATCATTTTCGAGTTTAGATCGGTACGCGCGGCGCCCAAAAACTACGTGAGTGCCTCTGACATGGCGTTTGCCGAGATTGGGGTTCTCGAAGCCGGCTTGAAGGCCGAAGAGCAGGGGTTTGACGCGGTTTGCATCGACACAGTGAGTGACAGCGGGCTTGCAGCGCTTCGCTCTGAATTGTCGATCCCGGTGATTGGGCCAGGGAAGACGTCGATCCTGATGGCAATGATGCTGGGCAAGCGGTTCTCGATTCTGGCCATGTGGCCGCATTGGAAGCATTTTTACGAAAAGAACCTGATGGAACTGGGCGTCGCGCATGCCTGCGCTTCGATCCGATCGCTCGAAGCGACACCCGACAATCAGAGACTTCTGGGTGGAAAGGAAGACGAAACCTTCATTGCGCTTGAGGAACTGGCTGTTTCTGCCATCAAAGAAGACGGCGCAGATGTGATTTTGCTTGGCTCGACGACGATGCATCAGGCGCATGCCCACCTCGCTTCGCGCCTGCCTGTGCCCGTCATCAACCCCGGTCCGCTGTCGTATAAGCTGGCTGAAGCAGTGCTGGATCTGGGCCTTACCCACTCTCGCGCTGCGTTTCCGTCCTCGCTGGAGTCGCAGGCAGAGAACATTCACCGATTGTTGGACGGTGCCTGATGAGCCAGCGCCATGCGCCGGCCTAGCAAAGGGGCTATGATGCTTAGCACCCATAGAGAAGAGCGACTTGATCTCGTCAAGCATGCCCTTGACACGATTAAAGTCCCCGTTTCCATCTGGTAGCAGCAGCACGTTCTCGATGCCACGTGACGCGGCCCATTGATTCATCACAAAGGCATCGTTAACTGACAGGCAGATCATATTGTCGCTGCCTTCGGCGCGGAATACGTCGTAAAGACGTTCGAAACTGGGCATCTTAATGTTCGAGCAGGCAGGCTTGAACGCACCAGGAACCACTAACAGTACGATCTTTCGACAATTTAAGATACCCGCTGTTGTTGGTGTTACCCACTCGTATGCAAAGGTTCCTTCCGGCGTCAGAGTGCTCTGCAGAGTAATGACGGTGGCGTCGGGTACACAGTCTGATACCATGGGTTGGGGTTCCTTTACGTTTCGCCGGTCGCCATGTTACTGGTCATTGGGCTGAATATCCACCATCGACAACAAGATCCGCGCCTGTCATGAAGCGAGATGCATCGGAGCCCAGAAACACCGCAGCGCCAACGAGATCTTGGGGCATGCCGATCCGGCCAATCGGATACTTGCCCGTTAACGCGTGCCTCACCCTTTGCTCGCTTCCGTAAACGCCGATCAGCCGTTCGGTCATCACTGCTCCGGGAGAGAGCGCGTTCACGCGGATCGCTTCCTTCGCATGATCTAGCGCCATCGCTCGGGTAAGCTGGATGAGCCCGCCCTTGGAGGCACAATAGGCCGGATTGGCCGGAACCGCAACGGAACCCAATTGCGAGGCCACGTTGATGATCGAACCACCTCCGGAGGAGGCCATCAGGGGAATGGCTGCACGGCTCATCAGGAAGGCGCCTGTAAGGTTAACCGCAATGGCATGATTCCATTCCTCAAGCGACATCTCGGTTACAGAGCCGTGAATGCCGTCCGCCGCTGCGCAATTCACTAAGATATCCAACTGACCATAGGTTTCGAATGCGTTGGCGACCTCGTCGTTTACGGCTGTTTCGTTGGAAACATCAACGCGCACCGAAATTCCATCTGACTGAGGGGGAGGCGGGTTTAGATCGAAAGAGGCGACACGCACGCCCTCGGCCGCGAACCCTTCGGCAATCGCGGCGCCAATGCCACGGGCTGCGCCGGTCACAATTGCTATCTTTCCCACCAATGAGGTCATTAGTGCCTCCCATTTTTGCCATGGCGCCCGATGTGCGGTTCCTCTCGCGAATCTCGGATTTTGATGTTACTACGTTAACCTAATTATATAACTATTTAATTATTTGAAATGGTCGACTTGAGAAAGTTCGGTTTGGAACAGCACTTGGCCGTATCCGAGGCTGCAGCGCAAAGGCTGGCGTGAACAGGCTGCGTTTTGCAATCAGGTTTGTGGGCAAGGGGAAGGAAGTCTAAGATATTTGAAGTTTGGACATTACGGCGAAACCTGGTGACCGGGTTTCAGACTCATGATGAGGCAGTAGGCATTAGAATGGCTGAGTTTTTAGGACATGGCAGCTTGCCAGCGCTTAAAAAACTCGGCCTGGTTGCGGTCGGGCGATTGGTTAAAGAGGCCGTTTGCGTGGTTGTCATACGGTGGAGGCAGCTCACATGCAAAACCTCGGACGTGAGACCGTTTCTGTTGGAGGAAGTATGACAACAAAAGCGGAATTTGTCGCCCATATGGAGCGCATTGGACTTAGCCCAGAAGATCACGATTGCGATGCGCTTCATGCAGCATTTCTGCGTTTGACGGAGCTTTGCCAGTATCTCGATACCACTGAGAACCGAAAGGATGCATCGACTTTGTTCCGGTTCAATCCGCACGATGCGGTGTGATATGGGCGAGTTGACGGATCTTACGCTTGCACAAATGTCGGACATTATCTTGGAACGCAAGATCAGCGCAGTTGAGCTTACAGAGGCCCATATCGCACGCATCGAGAAACTGGATCCACTTTATCGTGCTTTCGTCCACCCGACGTTCGAACGTGCGCTGCAAATGGCCTGTGACGTGGATCAGGAGATGTCGGAGGGCAAGTATCGTGGCCCGCTTCACGGTATTCCGATTGGGCTCAAGGACGCGTTTGACACCGCCAGTATCCCGACGACCGTATGTTCGCGCCTAAACGCTGGGCGCGTGCCGGATCGCGACGCCTTCGCTTGGGCGCGCTTGCGCGATGCAGGCGCGGTTCTACTGGGCAAGCTTGAATGTACTGAGCTTTGCCTTGGCGGTCCATCGCAAGATCGATCGGTTCCGCATGCGGTGAACCCCTGGGATTCTAAATGCTATGCGGGGGGTTCCTCTTCCGGTGCAGGCGTCGCCTTGGCCACTGGGATGATCCCAGGCGCGCTGGGCTCGGATACCGGAGGTTCGATACGCATACCAGCCGCATTCTGCGGCATCGCAGGCGTCAAACCAACTTATGGCCTTGTCAGCGTTTCGGGGTTATTTCCCCTTGCAAGCTCTCTCGATCACGCAGGCCCAATGGCGCGAACGAGCAAGGATTGCGCACTCTTGCTCGACGCCATTATTGCACACGATCCTGCCGACCCGACGAGCGTGACTTCCCCAGTCATAGAGGCGGCGGGGTCTCTGACGGAACGCTTGGACGGGGTAAAGATTGGTTACGTCCGTCAGTTTGCAGAACATCCAGCAGTTTCAGAAGAGGTGCGACATGCGACGGAAGCGGCCCTCGCCGTTATAGGTCATCTCGGCGCGGAAATCCGCGATATTGCCTTGCCCGACATAATGGAATTCACGCTCTGCAACTCAGTCATCATGATGTCGGAGGCTTTCGCTATTCATGGCGATAGCTTTCGCACGCGCGCGTCAGAAGTATCCGCCTCACGCGTGCGCGGATCGCACTGGGTGCTTTCATTCGTGCCGAGGATTATATCCGCGCTCAAAAGAAGCGGCGCCAACTCGCGAGGATCACGGCCGTTGCAATGAACGATGTCGATGTGCTGATCTATCCCGCCGCGCTTGGCGATCCTCCAAAGCTGGAGGATATCGAGCCGTTCTACTTTCTTGAAACGCCTTTGATTACCGCACCTGCAAATGTCGCGGGTGTGCCAGCAGCCTCCGTCCGGACTGGATTTTCCAATGCCGGGCTGCCGACGGGCATTCAGATAACGGGCAAGCTTTTCGGTGATGCTGATGTACTGAGGGTCGCCCATGCTTTTGAGCTGGCAACGCCGGAATTTAGTAGAATTGCAGGTTAGTCCAGCCTTGCAGATTGCGTTAAAGCCGGGTTCTATGGCCTCGGTGCGGTTGGTGAACGAATAACGGCTTAGCCGCTCAGGATGATCTGGATTTAGTCATGAGCGCCAATGAGCATTCATGAGACAAATCGAAAGTCGTATGTTACGCAGATACGTAAGCCAAGCGCGATGAAGCCCAACACAAAGAGCAGACCAAATTCGGCTGACGTTGCCATCTGCAGCGTGAACGGCACGAATAAGGCCGTGTACAATAACTGGATTGGCATCGCCCGTCGTGTCCGAAAGCCCAATTTCTGATGCATCGGCATCGATCCGTTGCTCGGCGAGGTTCACGACCTTGGCCTAGGGCATATGCCCACCAATCGTACGGCCGAACGCGGTTGCGATCCCCGCCTCGAAATAGGGGCGCTTGTCTTCGGTAAGATCGTTGATCAACGACCGGAGGCCGCTAACCTTGTCAGCTATCTGATCGTTGGTTCGACTCACACTCTTCATCAAATGGGTCTCGCTGCCCAAAATCGGGATTAAAATTTTGTATGCCCCCACCGCAGTAGTCATCTTGGCACCACGATCATTTGGAACCAGAGCCGCCAAGGTTAGGCCAGGGATCTGTTTGGAGAAGGCGACAAGCTCAGCCGTATCTGCTATTTACCGCGGAAGCCGGTAGTTCACGAAGCTGCTGCCTTCGAACTCTGAAACGCCCGCGGCCGCCTATCCCTCAATCCAGCATTTTCTTGGTTTCCAGATCCGAAACCCAATCGTGGTTGTGCAACCCTTCGAGTAATCTAACTTCACTAAAGATCACATCGATTTCTGACATTTTGGAAGCCAGTAAAGTTTTTGTATTGATATAATCATATAACATAGCTAACTTAGACACCCAAGAGTGCCTAAGCTCCGCGGCTTTGGTGCTGTTTTGGGAAAGCCTTTGATGTAACGATAAGTGGGCGCCTGCGACGTGAATTTTCGCAAGAATATAAGCGTAGTAGAGGTTTCTAATTGGTCATTGGCCCATAAATTGGAATGATATTGGGCGATCTGGGTGCTAATGTCGTAAGGGTTAAACTGATCGGCGGAGACAGTGTGCATAGCATGCCGAGATTGAGCGCAACAGCAAAGGCCGGCCGGTGCAGTATCTTGAGTGTATTCCCGTTCTGACATGTATCGACTGAACACGAACATGGTGCGGGTCGCGCCGACGGAGGGATCTGAAATATCGGCGGCCCCTAACGAGCTGGCGCCCATTTAATAATGTGAGCGGTTGGCTCTTCACCTCGTCAACCCTTTGAAAGGACAAGTAACTCGCTATGCAACAGACGCCCAGCCAATTAAATGCCGCGCCAACCCATGAAGTGGCGGAATACTGCCCTGAGGGGCTCTTCGCCGTACTGACACCACAGGCCAACACCACGGCTGAGATGGAGTTGTCGATACTCGCGCCACGCGGCTACGGGCTGGCGACTGCGCGGCTTGTCAGTGGTAAATCGAGGATGTCGGCGCGTCTAGTTGATTATGTGGCGCAACAGGCCGCAACCCTTGATTGCTTTGCCAATGCGCCGATTTCGGCTGCGATATTTGCGTGTACAGGTGCGGCCTATCTAATCGATCCAGTCGAAGAAGCGCGACAGACCGGCGCCATAGAAATGGCGCATGGATACCCTTTCGTCACCGCTGCGTCAGCGGTTGCCGATGCCCTTGCAGCGCTGGGCGCAAAGCGGGTCGGATTGATCAGCCCTTACAACGATGATCTGCACACCGCGGCGCTCGAATATTGGGCCAAGCGGGATCTGCAGCCCGTTGCCATAGGGCGTGTCATAGGCAACGCCGAAAGCTTTCACCCGATCTATGCAACACCAGCCTCGAAGGCACAGCAGGCGATGGATGCGCTGCCTGACGCCGATCAGGATTGCATCCTGTTTCTCGGAACTGGCCTGCCAACACTTCCCATTATTGCCGCGCGCAGCAACGAGGCGATCCCCATCCTCTCACCGAACATGTGCCTGATGTGGCGCGCGGTCCTTGCCGCAACCGGCACCATGCCCACCCAAGAGAACCTTCTGGGTTGGGTTACCGGCAAGCCGCATTGGCTTGGCCGGTTTCAGGAATGGATAGCCGCCTGAACGCAACGCCAAGCTTCACGACTCAGATAAACCACCAACAATGAGGCCCGACATGCCGCCAGACACTTCACCCACCAAACCTCAAACCGTCGAAGACGTCGAAAACGCCCTTGCGGCTGTTCGCGCCAAACGGGGATATCTTCTTCCGCATCACGGGCTTCTTGCGGTTTCTGCGCCGGGGTTGCTGGCGGCTTACGATGCCACTTATACCGAGATGACGTTGAAGACGCGCGTTATGTCCGAGCGCGAAAAGGAAATCGTCTGGATGATCGTGCTAGTCTCGACACAGGAGGCCATAGCCACGCATCATATCGACCGGCTCATCAAGGGCGGGGGCCGGATCGAAGATGTATCCTCCGCGCTGGCTCTTTCGGCCTGGGCAGAGGGCGCAGGTATGCATCGGTTTGTTGGAGACCATTGGGGGCTGCATCTGCCCGGCTACGAGCCGGTGGCAAGCTACCGTGCGGGGCTCGATAAACTGATCGACGGCACGGGCATAGAGCCATGGATCGTTGAGGTTGGTCTGGCCGCCGCGCATCAGTGCCACCGGCGCTGGGAGTGGGTTGCCGAGCATATTCGCGGGGCCTATCGCGAGGGGGCATCGGAAGACGCGTTGGCCGAAGGTCTGAGCCTTGCGATGTTTCCTGGAGGCGTTCCAAATTTTGTCGATGCCTGCGATCTCTGGCGTGAGCTTATCTCCAAGGGCGAGATTGAAGCGTCGCCGTCTTACGCGGCCTGGGCCCGGCTTACGGGGCAGGGCGGATTCGACGAGGCGGTGGGGCTCTCGCCAGAATGACCGGTGGTGGATACACCCACATCGTCGTCGGTGCAGGAACGGCTGGGTGCATTCTTGCTGCCCGGTTAAGTGAAAAGCCGGAGAACCGCGTGCTTTTGATCGAAGTGGGGGGAAGTGGGCGCGGTGATCCGATGCTGCGTATTCCCATGATGACGGGAATACTTCTCAAGGGGAATCGGCACATGTGGCGCTATATATCCGGACCCGAACCGGGACTGGGCGGGCGCATGGTTGAACTGCCACGCGGCAAGGTGATGGGCGGGTCGTCGGCCGTGAACGGGATGATCTATGTGCGAGGTTTGCCACTGGACTACGATCTTTGGGCGCAGTCGGGTATGCCGGATTGGTCGTGGGAAAACGTAAAACCCTACTTTCTGAAATCTGAGGGTTTCCAAGGACCCGGCGACGCTGCCAATCACGGCACGGAGGGCCCGCTTGGCGTGTCGCGCCGCGAAGAACCGGTCAGCCCGTTGGCGGGCGCGTTTGTCGATGCAGGGGTGGAGGCTGGCTACTCGCGCACGACCGATTTTAACGCAGACGATCCCGAAGGTTTCGGATTCTATCACTTCGCCAATCGCGATGGTTACAGGGAAACCACGGCGACGGCGTTCATCAACCCGATCCTAAAGCGCGAAAACCTGACGGTTCTGACGGGCTACGAGGTTGCCCGGGTTCTGTTTCGTAAGGGTGCGGCAAGAGGCATTGAGCTTGTGCGCGGGCGAAAGATGGAAATCGTCGAGACCGAGGGCGAAATTGCCTTGTGCTGTGGTGCCATCGGATCACCGGCGCTGCTGATGCGCTCTGGAGTGGGTCCGGCCGAGCACCTGAGTGAACATGGCATTGAAACCGTGTGCGACAGCCCCGAGGTGGGAGAGAACCTTCAGGATCACACCCTGATCCGCGTAACGCACGAAACCCGCGAGGAGGTCTCGCTCTACCGTTTGGCCCGTTTTGATCGAGCGGCGGTGGCGTTTCTACAGGCCTGGGCCTATGGGCGAGGACCGATGAACGTATTTCCCCTCGAGGCCGGGGCTTACTATCGAACCGGCGACTCTGACAGTCCGAACGTTCAAAGCCATTTCATGCCCGCCTTCGGCAGCGACACGATTCGGCTAAACCCCTTTTCACGGCCGACGGCGGGCGTCGGGCCGGGGTTCATGGCTAACGCTTCGATTATGCGCCCACACAGCCGAGGGCGGATCAGGTTGCGAGGGGCAGGGGTTAGTGATCCGCTGGATATTCGGGTTAACTACCTCGCCGATCCACGCGATGCCGAAGTGCTGGTCGATGCGGTGGGTGTCTTGCGCGACGTGTTCTCCCAAAAGGCGTTCGATGCCTATCGCGGCGCCGAAGTGTCTCCTGGGCCCAATATAAAGAACCGCATTGAACTGCTCAACTGGGTAAGGGAAACTGCTAACACGGTACATCACCTTTGCGGCAGCTGCCGCATGGGCCCGAAGGAAACCGACGTGCTGGACCCCGAGTTGCGGGTTCGCGGCGTCAGTAATCTGCGTGTCGCTGATGCCTCCGTGTTCCCCTCTATCACCTCAACCAACACTGCCGCACCCACAATGATGATTGGCGAGAAGGCGGCGGATTTTCTGCTTAATTGACGACCTAAATTTAAAAGGCGCGCCCCTCGGGCGCACCTCGATCAAGCAAGTATTGGATATCAGATCGACTGGATTTTGTCGTAGGAGCCTTCGCCGAAGATATCGTCCGACAGCGCCTTGATCGCAGGCTCCAGCGTAGCCTGAGCGGCTGTCGCGTCGAGGAGCGGCGTGGAGTCTTCACCGTTGAACTCACGCCACTGCGCGAAGTTTACGGCTTCAGCTTCTGCCGTAGCGCGGAAGAAGTCCGACGGCTCCAGTTCTTGGAAGGTTTCGGTGAGGATATTCTGATATTCCTCGCCAAGGCCGTTCCAGATACCAAGGTTAATCATCTGCTTGTCTAGACCGATACCCCAGTCGTTTTGGTAGCAGTGCTTGACCACTTCGTAGAACTTCTGGCTAATCATCAGGTTGCCTAGCGTGGCCATTCCATCAACGACGCCCTGCTGCAACGCGCCGTAAAGCTCGTTAAAGGGAATAACCGTTGGCTTGGCGCCTACCTGCTCCAGACCGGCGATCACGCCTTCGATCTGCGGTGCTCGGATCTTGAGGCCCTGAAGGTCTTCAAAGGTCTCGAGCTTCTTGTTGGTGAAGAGCTTCCACGGGCCAGCACGCGCAACACTGAGATACTTCATGCTCGGATAACGTGCTTCGACTGCAGAACTGATCTGATCGAAGAGCAGTTCGTTGGCGATCTTCTGTGCATGATTTGAGTCGCGCGCGAAGTAAGGTGCGTAGAAGACATCGAACTCGCGTAGACCGGTATAGGCGCCGTTATAAAGGTGAACGGTTCCAAGTGCGGTGCCGTCGAGCACGTCTTTACCGCCGCCTATGGTGCCGGCTTTGATGTCAAAGACAAGATCGCCGTTGGTGCGCTCGGTCACGAGATCTAGCCAGATCTTGGCAAACTTGTTGGATGCACTGTCTATGTTGCCAGCATTGCCGTAGATCAGTGTCTGCGCTGCCCATGCGGGGGAGGAAAACCCGGCGGCAGTTGCTGCTGCAAAGCCAAGCCCCCCAAGCATCTGTCCGAATCCACGGCGGTTTAGTGTATGTGTCATTTAGTTTCTCCTCGTTGTTATCTCTTTGTCGTTCGGTTGGCGCCTCTGCCTTATCGGAATACCAGAGTCGGTAGATAAAGCGTAAGCGCAGGGAAAAAGGTGATGATTAGCAAGACAACGACTAGGACCGTGAAATATGGAACTGCTTCCTTGAAGATGTCTATGACAGACTCTCCCCCTATAGATGATATCACGAAAAGGTTCAGTCCGATGGGTGGTGTTATCATTCCTATCATAAGGTTTAGAACCATCATCACCCCAAGGTGAACCTCGTCAACGCCGAGCCCTGTCATCAGCGGGAAGAGTACGGGCGCTAGCACCAGCATGATCGGCAGGATTTCCATGATCATGCCGAGGATCAACAGCAGGAAGTTTATCATCAGCAGAAGTGCCCATATCTCCTCTGAGATCGCCAACATTCCATTTGTTAAGTGAACGCCGAGATTTTCTTTGACAGCGAGCCAGGCGAAGATCTTTGAGGTAGCCACAGTCAGCATGATAACCGAAGTCGCGATCGCCGCGCTTGCTGCGCAATTGATTACCTGCCTGATAGTCAGGTTCCTGTAGACTGCGAAGCCGAGGAACAATACGTAGAAAACAGCTACGGCCGCCGACTCCGTTGGGGTGGCGATGCCAAAGATGATCGCACCGACTATAATAATGGGAGCAATAAGCGCGCTTACACCACCTGCTAATGCGTTGAGCCGTTCAGAGGAGGTGGCGCGCACTTCGGTCGGGTAGCCGCGGCTTTTGCAGATCCACCAGGTGATGATGAACATGGCGATGAACATCAGCGTTCCCGGGATCACGCCTCCGAGGAACAGTTGTCCGACAGAGACGTTAACGATCGCGCCCAAAAGCACGAATGAGATCGATGGCGGCACAATTGGACCCACAGTTGCGGCAGACGCAATTACCGCGCTAGAGAACGCGGGCCGAAAGCCACGCTTTTTCATTTCAGGCAGCAGAACCGTGCCTGTTGCTGCCGCATCGGCGAGCGCCGAACCTGAGCAGCCGGACATAATGAAGTTCGTGGTGACGCCTACATTTGCAAGCCCCCCGTTGCGATGGCCAACCATCGCAGCCGCTAGGCCAACGATGCGTTGCGTCACGCCGGTTATATTCATTAACTCACCGGCGAAGATGAAAAGTGGGATCGCCAGAAGGACGTAAGAGTTCACACCCGACGTCATCTGCTGCGCAAAAAGCACCATGGGCGTGGCGCTGTCGGTGAATTGTGAGAGTGTCAGATAGGTAAATCCAGCAAGGCCGATGGCCCAGGCGATTTCCATGCCCATTATGGAAAAGAAGAATAGAACTCCAATCAGCATAATCAGCAGCATGTTATTGAGCCTTCTTCCAGTTCTCACGATAGTTAATGATCGTGTTGATCATCAGCCGCGATTGATAGAGTAGCATTAGAATGGACCCTACGGATACAGGTGCGAAGACCCACCAGTAGCTCCAGCCCGTAGTCAGCATCGTGCCACCATTTTGAAGCCTTAGGACTGGTATGTTATACCAGATCAGGCCGCCCAGCATTATCAGCACAAGGACGTGCATAAAAGTTTCAAAATAGACTCGCGGCCGTGCTGGGAACTTGTCTATGAAGTGGGTTACCCGGATATTGCGCCCGCGCTTTGTAGCGACGGCGACCCCGATGAACACCATCCATAGCGACAGCGCCCGCGGGGCTTCGTCGGCCCATAGCGGCGGATCATTGAAGACATACCGCATGACAACGGAATAAAAGACGATGCCAGCGATAATAACCAGCAGCAACCCGGCCAAATAATAAAGTGCCGTCTCGATCCATCTGTCTAGGCGATGAAGCCACTCAACGACTATCATGTATGCATCTCCCGCCATAGCGCCCTATCACAATCTGCAGGCAGCTTGACCTAATGGACCCCTTGGGGCTTGATTTAATTAACCCAGTATTAACAGTAGTTTCACACAAGCTAGATGGATACGCAAGATTTTTCGGTTGCTGTCAGAATAAACCACCTTGCTGAGGCGAGCCCGTTAATTAGCTATGAGGCTATGCATATCCCGTTTGTCTGGATGCACCGCCACCATATCCTTACTATTTCTGTTACCGGTATTTCTGTCGATATTCCTGCGCAATTTCAGGGGTTTACAACAGCGTTGTGCGACTGATGCCCGACATCAGCTCTCATTTCAGCGATAATTACCGCCAAACCTCAGGCGGTCATTTGCCGAGGGTGGGTTTTCCCTGTTTTTTGGAATTAACAGGGAATTTAACAGGGAATGTTTTCTTTTTTTGATGTTTTGAAACGCCTAATCTTGGTCAAATACCAAATGTTTATTGTAGTTTCTATAAAACTGACCTCAATAAATAACAGGGAAATTAATTGTCCGAAACAGGGAATTCAGCTCAAAAACAGGGTCTCTTGTTCTGACCAATCACGCGGCAGATCATGCTTGGTGAGCATCTTGATTGAGAGTTCCCTATTGGTCGTCCCGTCTACAATAGCTTTGAGAATCTTGGGGGATAAAAAGGCAAGGCGTATGCGCTTCCAAATCATGCCTTCGGGTATCTTCTGAGCTTGCATAATGTCGGAGACAGACTGTCCTGCCTTGATCTCTTCCACCCACGCCTGAGCTGTTACAATAGCTCTTATAA